>Ga0172380_10005771_pt1 | contig 14771 bp, 15 predicted proteins | sample Leawe162metaG_FD_119747 | JGI IMG/M metagenome (GOLD analysis project Ga0172380, IMG submission 119747) | Leachate microbial communities from a municipal landfill in Southern Ontario, Canada - Leachate well 162 metaG | ecosystem: Engineered > Solid waste > Landfill > Unclassified | place...
CTCGCGGCTAACCGACCTTGGTTTTATGCTTGCTATAACTTGCATACACCAGAAGGCGCTATCAGGGAAACCATAATGTTGAGTACCGTCGGTCAAGTTATAGATTTGTTGAAGCAGGACAAGGAAATGCTCAAGGTGAAGTTATTGATGCTGGTTAGCCCTCCAAGCCTAAATAAATCGATAAGTTGGCTTATGGAGCCTCTAAGCAAGATCTGGGAGGCACGAATAACCGAGACTGATAGTTAGTCGGCCCTGCAAATCGACTGGAAGCCGCATGAATACGAGAAATATTCGGAAATATTGTCCTCGGAATCCCTCAAGAAACGTTATTTGAGTGAGTAATTTCTGGGGGATTTGGACTTGAGTACGCCTGATTATTTTCGTTCCCGGCTGGACGCGATGATCGATCTGAAACATCCTTTGGCGGTGCTGGGGAACCGTTTGCCATGGAGCAAGATTGAAGCATCGTTGGCCCCGGTGTTCGCGCACAAGAACAGAGATGGTCAGTTAATTGAAGGAGACGACCTGTTTGGTTCGGCGCTGGCGATCGCTGGTGCTGGCGTCAGCAACGCCGGACGTCAGCGCTTGTCGATCCGGTTGATGGCGAGCCTGCTGTACTTGAAGAACAGCTTCAACATGAGCGACGAGGAATTGGTGGCACGCTGGAGCGAGAATGTGGTGTGGCAATACTTCAGTGGTCAGGAGTACTACGAACCGCGCTTGCCGTGCGATGCCACGCAGATTGGACGATTCCGACGCGCCATCGGGGAAGATGGACTGGAACAGTTGTTGAAGTTCACCATCGAGACGGCGGTGGAGATCAAGGCGGTCAAGCCCGTCGAGTTCGAGCGGGTGATTGTTGATACGACGGTGCAGGAGAAGGCCATCGCGCATCCAGTGGACAGTCGTCTGCTGGAGATTGCACGCTACAAGGTCGTCAGCGCCGCCAAGCGCGCCGGGATCGTTCTCAAGCAGACCTTTGCCAAGGAAGGCAAGGAGCTTCGCCGCAAAGCGAGCGGCTACGCCCACGCCAAACAATTTCGGCGAATGAGGAAGACCGTCAAGCGCCAGCGCACGATCCTGGGCGTGGTAATGCGCGAAGTTGAACGCAAGCTGGAGACACACACCACGGTGCCGTCAAGCCCGAAGGCCATCAGCGAGTTGCACACCCTGCTGGCACGCGCAGAACGAATTCGCACACAGGAACGCAAAGACAAGAACAAGCTCTACGCATTGCACGCACCCGAGGTGGAGTGTCTGGCGAAAGGAAAGGCGCGCAAGCCGTATGAGTTTGGTGTCAAGGTCAGCCTGGCGGTGACGCACAAGCAAGGCTTGATGGTGGGCGCCAAGAGCTTTCCCGGCAGCCCCTACGACGGACACACCTTGGTGCATCAAATCGAGCAGACGAATTCACTGCTCAAGGACGTGGGTGTTGCGCCAACCACCGCTATCGTTGATCTTGGCTTCCGGGGCATCGATCAAGAGGTCGCGCCCGTGAAAGTCATTCACCGCGGCAAGTACAAAACGCTCACTGCTTTGCAACGGCGCTGGCTGAAACGTCGGCAGGCCATCGAGCCGATGATCGGTCACACCAAATCGGACAACCGCATGGACCGTTGCTGGCTCCAAGGATCGGTTGGCGACGCACTCCATGCGTTGAGTTGCGCCGCCGGTTACAACATTCGCTGGTTACTCCGCGCAATCGTTCGTCTCGGGACTCGCTGGTCGTCCCGCCCCAGCTATTCGGGAGCGTAATTTGAATTTTGCAGGGCCGACTAGTTACGCTGTGCTTTACGATCTGGCAAACGGAAAGCAATATATCGACTCGTTTGAGGACTTAAAGCCGTTCCAACTTTGCGATCTTCGCTGTCAAGTGAGGTTCGTCAGAAGGTAACATGATCGAGTACAGTACCACTGCAGACCGCGCGGATCGTGCTATGGGGGGAATGCTTGTATTCGGCAGCGCGTCGAGCCGCAGAGCCCAAAAAAGCGGGAAAGAACCATGCTTTCTGTAACTGTACAAGAAGGTCTGATGCGCAACCCAATCAGACCAGTTTCACTTGAGAACATGAATAGGTAATTCCTGCCAGACAGCGCAAATAAAGGCTAGTCGGCCTGATGGGGGAGTGCAATCAGCAGTCACTTGTTCCGGATAATATGAAGACATGGGAAGCGATGCCGCCGGTTGGGTAACGAAATATGCTGAACGAGAGGGTGGCAAATAATGGCAAAGAACAAGGAAAACACTTACCCGTCCTGCGACGGGCCTCTCTCGACGGAAGAAATTGCATGGCTTCAAGAAATCGCCAAGCAAATGCTGCCTAAAGGAAGAAAGTTATTCACGCGATCAATTATTGAGCCAGATGATTTTCTCTCGGTTGATGAGCTGATTTCCAGGCTGTCACCAGACCAACAGCAGGAAGTGCGAGCAAAGGCCGAGACAATAAACCGAGCGCGAGCGTTGGCTCGACGGCAGGAAGATTGTCTTCATGACTGGCAGCGTGACGGGCAGACCGCGACAGCAATTCGCTGGTTCTGCCCAAAATGCTTCTTGAGTAAGATGGAATAGTTCGCGGGTAGGGACAACATGTTTAGGAATGTGTATTTCCTCTCTCAACGCCAAGCCGAGAAGATCGAAGGGCGCAAGGACATGATCGTTGTTTCCGTCCACGCGCGTCACCAGCCGCCGCGTCTCCAAGGAAGTTTTGCCGATGTGTTGCATTTATCTTTTGATGATCACGACCCACAGCGGGACGGGATGGATGCGTTGCAAGAAAAATTTTCGGTCAAACACGCAGATGTCCTGAAATCATGGCTTGAACCGTATTTGCAAGCCCACGATACCTTTCATCTGTTGGCACATTGCCATGCCGGTATTTCGAGGTCAGCCGCGATTGCTTGGTGGATGCACCAAGCCTATGGCGCCAAACTCCGGACTTCTTACCCTCCCTGGTATCTGAATCGACACGTTCTGCGGGTGCTTGATCGCACCATCAAACCTCCGCTGATGCCGGTCGATGCGCCTCAGATGCCTCCATCACGTGATCTCGAATTGCCGCCAAATTTTGATGAGGTTGATTAGCGCACGGTATCGCCATTCAATCGCCGCGCCTTGTTCAGATATCTTTGGGTTTATGGTGAGATGATGGGTCCGAGTTCGGACAAGCGGAAGTTCCCGAACGTCAGCTCTTGGCCGTCGTAGTAGTCTGTGATATGTTGCGATATGCATGCACCACTAGCATATTCAGGGAGAGGCGTAACGGGATGGTCAGCGTTCTGCATATTTCAGATCTTCACCGGGACACTGGTAGCGCGCTAACGACAGGTTCACTCCTTGAATCACTCCGGCTAGATCGAGACCGCTACGTAAACGATGGCTTTCAGAAACCAGATCTCGCCATAGTCAGCGGCGACGTTGTCTGCGGAGTTGCTTCGAACGATGCCGACAGTGATAGAGCTTTAAAGGCACAGTACGACGAGGCAGAGGACTTTCTGATCAAGCTCTGCGATCTCTTTTTTGGGGGAGATAGAGAGCGTGTCATCATCGCACCAGGAAATCATGACGTGAGCCACCCACACGTGCTACGGTCTATGACTGCGGAGAAACTGCCATCAGATGCAGGCAAGCGTGCGATCCTAGCGAAGCAACTCGCAGTCGAAGGGACTCAATATAGATGGGTTTGGTCCGATTTTGCGCTGTGGCGAATCTCGAATCCTGAATGTTACAAGCAGCGGATGGAACCCTTCGCGACCTTCTACAAAGCGTTTTACAGAGGGAAGCGTGAGTACTCGTTGGCAACAGAAGAGCAGTATGCGATCCATGATTTCCGTGAACTGGGCGTCGTTGTCGCGACCCTTTCTAGTTGTTGTGACAACGATCTGTTCAATAGATCGGGCCGAATTCATCCAGACTGCATCGCTGGAGCAACGCGAGAAGTAGCCGTACAAGTGCGCAATGGACGAATTCCAATTGCCGTGTGGCATCACAACCTTGCCGGCGGACCAAAGGACTCTGACTACATAGATGGTGAGTTCTTGCAAAGCCTCATGGATGGCGGCTTTGTCATTGGTCTGCATGGCCACCAGCACAGGCCGCAATTTCTCCAGCGCCGCTTTACCGCTGACGGGAAACGACAGCTTGCGGCCATAAGCGCTGGAACCCTTTGTGGCGGACCAGACAGCTTGCCAGTTGGGAAGAAGCGCGCCTACAACCTTGTTCGGATTGATATTGAAGCGCGAAAGTGTGCCGTGCATGTTCGAGAGATGAAGAACGATGCCTTCAGCATGCCGGTCTGGGGAGAGGCATATGTGCCAGAGTTCTCTGGCTCATCCATGGAGTTCACATTAGATATGCAACTTCTGGCTGTTTTAGGAGATAGCGCTGCCAGTGAGGCTTCGAACCAGGATGTCTTGGGAGATAGCGCTGCCAGCGAGGCCTCGAACCTGCTTGGCCAACAGCGTGAGCGAACTGCATTTGAGGTCGCTCAAAAGCATCCAGAGAACGAGTGGGCGCGTCGAGTCGCTGTCGAAGCGCTGTTGAGACTAGATGACTGGGCAGAGATCCGCAGGTTCTGCGCCACGCCGCAGTCGAGCACAGAATTGATCAGTCTTATAGAGGCGTTGTACCAACTTGGGGACAAGGTGGCGCTCAGAGAATTCATCGAGTCAGAGCCAGTCGCTAGAAACTCTGATAATGCAGTTCAGCAAAGTGTTGCAGCGGCACGTGCGCGTCTAGGAGAGCGAAGGTAATGTCACAAATTGCATTTAGGGTCGATACACAACGGGTTCTCGAGATCCTCTCGTCGCAGATCTACGATTCGCCATTCGCGATGGCGCGAGAAAACGTGCAAAACGCGTACGACGCAGTGCTCATGCGCGCAAAACAGAATGGATGCTCCCCGTCAGAATATTCCATCGAAATTAGTGCATCGCCTCAACGCATTTCCATTAAAGACCAAGGCATCGGGATGTCTGAGCAAGTTCTGCGAGAGAACTTTTGGCGTGCGGGCTCGTCGGGGAAGAATACCGAGGCAGCTCGTGCTGCAGGGGTTATTGGTACTTTCGGCATTGGTGCGATGGCAAATTTCGGCGTTTGTGATCGACTGCTAGTAGACACACGTGAGGACGGATCGCTAACCGGCCTAAGAACAGTCGCCTTGAAGAGTGAGTTGTCGATCGGATCGGACTGCATTTCGATGGAGGCTATCGACACACCAATTGATATTGGCACCACATTGACGGCGGAGATTAGCTCGAGTGCACCGATTAACGTCCAGGGGCTTTGCACATACCTGCTTCCCTTCGTCCGATTCCTGAACGTTCCCGTACTCTTTAATGGCACCCTAATCAGTCAACAGGATATACGCGCAGTCGCCGGCATCGGTGCTCAGTGGCGCGAAATCGGTCACAATAAAATCGCAGTCGGGCGCTTTTCTTTTGACGCACGCATACTATCAGAGGGCAATCAAGTTGCCGTAATCGTCGAAAATTTGTCGGTTGATGGAGTTCCAAGCAATGGGGGGCTCTGGCTGAAACAAAATGCAGGCCAAATAATGGGTCTACGGTCGCGTTTTGCTCTTGCCCCGGTTCCAATGCCGAGCCAGTACCAGTTGGGCGGCTTCGCTGATCTGCCATTTCTTCACCCCACTGCGGGACGGGAAGCTCTGACCAGAGAGTCCATTCAAGCGGCTTCACAGATCATGCCTACTATCGAGATGGCTTTGACGGAGATGCTCAAGGACACCGAACTCGCAGACGTGTTGCCAGCGTTCCAGCAGCATGTCATCGGAATGGGCCGCATTGATTGGGCCGGTAAGGTGTCAGTTCAACTTAGTCCTGGTGACAACCGAATCGAAATGGGCAAGATCCGTGAAACTTACTCGGGCTCTCAGTTGCACTGGTTCGCGGGGACTGATCCGGATACAATCAACACGTTCTCTAGCGAAGACACCCCCCTGATTCGGATTAGTCAGCAGAACCCGAGACGGGATCTGCAGCGACGCTATGTGACAGAAGTGCTTTCGCTTCCGGAGGTGCCAAACACCGCAACGATCACGGCTACGTTTTCGCGGTCCGACCTGACTTGGGACGAGGTTTCGCTGAGTCTGTCGATCGCTAGAGTGCTAAAGCTCGACTACCTGATTGACGAAGTCTCTGTCGATTGGGTGACTATCAGCCACGGCGTTCCGATGCTGACTGAAACCTTGGGAGACAGGTTCACGCTGAAGATTTCCAGAACATGGAGTGCGATTCAGGCAGTGGTTGGCGTCATTCGTTCGACGCCCGAGGTCGCAGAAGGGCTAACGAAGGATTTGGTTCGAGTACACATCTATGAGCGAATCAAAGAATTTGTTCCTTCATCGCAGCGCGCTGGCCTTGACGCACTTCAAAAAACTTTGGCACGCCGGCGAGAGCTGTATCGCCTAGAGCCCGATGACAAGGGAGAGCTCGAGCCCCTATTGGCTGATTATTTGGCTGGACGAGTCGAGTTCGATGTTGTGTTAACGGCGGCAGCCAAGAGTGGTTCCGGGCATACCCAAAGAGTTAGTAGCGAGACGGTGGGTACCGTGGAGGCGGTGCTCAACGATGTGGTCAACACAGTGGTTGAACCTCAGCCCATCCAGGCGATTACGGTTCCGATCCCGAGCTCTCCGATTCTCCGCCCGGACACTGAGGTACGGGAGAGGCTTCTCACAACAGATCGTGAGTTACCTCAACTCAACAATCACAAGATGTTCCTCGCTTTGTCGGATCGGCTATTCCAACTTGAGCGAGAGTTCTTTACGTGGCCTCACTCAACACAGGTGGCTTGGGCCGGGCGGCGAATTGTGTTCCTATTTGGATTGGCGCATTCGGCTCAGAATCTCTACTACGACATTGAACTTCGCGGAGCAAGATCGGCTGGCGCAGCTGGAGGTACCCCTCTGATCACAACCACTATCGTTACGAAGAATAGAATTTTTGTTCCGGTTCCGCCACAACTGGCCGAGTGTTTCAAGGTGGCCGACAGCGCGGTAGAGTTCTATGTGCGCTTTGACCTGTTGGGGCACAATTAGCCTCTTTGGGTTTGTCGTCGGGAGTGTTACTGACGTCCAGTACATACTTGGTCGACTACTTCGGACTACCTCCAATACTTCGAGTGACCGCTGTCGACTCTATGAATCCGCATGGCCAAACGGCCGCAATGGGCACCGAGCACTCGGTGACGATTAAGCGGCGGCCGATGCGTCTAGCGCTTAAAGGTTCTTGATCTCGGCAAGGTCATCGTCCGTCTTTCGCAAAATGAGTTGGAAGCACGCGTCGCATACACGCCGATCAGTCGAATAGGCCTGCCCAAGCTTTGGAATCTCGATGCAGGTCGTTCCCATGACTAGGTCATCGTGGCAGCGATAGCATTTGCTGAGGCGTTTGACGAGGACCCGCTTGGGGCGGCCGTTGGTTCCTCCAATTAGCGAAGGCGTAGGCCCTTTAGGATTCGATTTTTTCATATTCCGCCTTCGCTTTGCGAACACGCCTTACAAGCACTTGCAGTAGGTCATCCAGGTTATCGAGGACGGAGCGGAATTCTTCCGTTGTGGCCTGTTGCCTCTCTTTGCCCAGGCGCTTCTCCATTTCCTTGTTCACCATCATCAATGCGCAGATGTAGTTGTTCCTCCCGGTGAGCTTCAGGGATTTGTATTTGTAGACCATTTCGTTGCCAGTCTGCTTAAGCTCAACGTGGTTCAGCAATACGTTCGCGAGGCGCTTGGCCTGCTCCTGCATCCGTTTCCTAGCCTCTTCCCACTCCCGCTGCGGCTGGACCATGAAGGGTTCCGTGGGCAAATTCTTACGCATGGGAGACTGCTGCGCGAGCCGAACCATTTCCTCAGCTTTGCTGTCGTCGAGGCCAAGGAGCTTCAAACGTTCGCGGAGGTCGGCGACGATCTGCGTGTCCTCGACTGACGTGAAATCTTCCTCCCACAAAGAATCGACAACCTCTCCATGGACAACGACCTGATCGCCCGCGCGAAGCCGAGCGGTACCGTCGAGCACCCCTTGAGGCACCTCCGGTTCGTCGCCGCCAATGACCTTGTCCCAGAAGGCTTGGTCATCGTTCTCGAACTGCTTGAATTCCTTCAGGCGTTCGTCGAGGTTCATGCCCAGATGGGTGACTATATGGCCGACATTGTCGGGATGACCGGGATCGTTCTGCACAACGACCCGCATGATGCGCCCGACAAATTGGATGTAGGGCGCCAACGACCGAAACGGACGGAAGATCGCTGCAACGCTCAACTTGGGATGATCGAATCCCTCGCCTAGCATCTGCACCTGGATGATGCAATCGAGCGAACCGTTGCGCAGTGCCGCAAGAATGGCCGCCTGCTCATCCTCCGTCTGGTTGCTATGGATAACGTCGGCATTGAAGCCGCGCTCTTGATATAGCGAACGGATTTCCCGTGCGTGGTTGATGGAGCATGCAACTGCGATGAGCTGGTGCTGCGTCCCGCTTTGCCGAAGCTCCTCAAGCTTCTGCAAACTGCTTTCGACGATGTGCTTGTTGCACTGCCTTGCGAGCGCCACGCCGCGGCTAAACCATTCTTCCTCCTTGAGCTTCAGCACTTCCTCCAACGTGTATGTTCGCCCGCCGGCGTCGGAAAAGCCGAGCTCAATTGTCGTCGGAGCGACGTAGCTCGCCTTGAGGCGCTTGATATAGCCTTTCAGCGTGGCATTTCGGAACGGATACCGAAACACCAATTCGCCATCGAGTTCCTGGCGATCGCTCCTAAATGGGGTCGCCGTGAGTAGGATGACCTTTGCGTTTGGGAAGCGCTCGATGACTTTCTGCCAACTAGCGGCCGCGCTGTGGTGCGCCTCGTCCACGATGATCATGTCGAAAAAATCATCCGGAAACTGCATCAACCACTTATCGACGTTGGTTGCGAGTTGATGGACATTCGTAATGACGATATGGGACTTTGTCGCGATCGAAATGTTGCCGCTATCAAGCGTGCAGGCCAACGGTCCAGACAACATCTGGTCAGTGCTCAGCACACCCGCCTTCCGCCAAAAACATTTCTGCCGGTTGGTAATGTCCATCGCTTCGTAAAGCCCATCCTTGATGGTGAGATTGGGCGCGATAACGATGACCCTGCCTTCGGAGAGTCCAAACGGCAGCAGAGACGCTAGGCCGGTCTTGCCGCATCCGACCGGAATTTGGAGGATCGCCTTATTTTTTCCGGCCCGGAAGAATTCATAGGCGCGCAGATAGCCCTCGCGTTGCGGGTCGCGGAGGTGGTCGTTCCCGTCGATTGTGAAATCAGCGCCGAGGAAGAACGACTGCAGGGGGCGAGCAGTGCGCACCCACTGATCGACCCCACTCTTTTCAAAGATCCATTTCTTGCCGATCTTCCGTGCCGGTATGCGACCCTCGCGCGCCATCGCATAGAGCGCGGTCTTACCCATTCCCAAGTATGTCGCGGTCTCATCAAGAGAGAGCCATCCGTCTGATTCTGTCATATTTATCACCATTTGATGTATAATGATAGCAAATGATAGATAGAATAGCAAGAAGGATAGCATCGGTCGCTACCCTGTATCTGCTTGAGCCGGGGACGACCGTACTTGCCACGATGACGTGCATGCCGGGCATGTAGCTCACCGTTCAGTTCCTCTTCGCACGTTAAGTTCTTTTGAACACAACTTGCGTACCGCAGTTGTTACATTCACAATAGTGCGCGGTGTAGTGGCCGCTCCAATCGTTACCGCGAATATCAACGCAATACGTGTGGTATGCCTCTTCTTTACACCCCTTACACTGTCGAATGCGTTCTTCGCCTTCCTTCTGGGGAGGGTCAAGAAAGTCCTTCTGAGTCATGATCGATCTCCTTCGAATTCAGTCACGCGGGCTCGGATATCACTGCGCACTCAATCGTAGAAGCCAAAGCGATGACTTTTCACTCGAAACGAGCTTCGTCCGTGCATCCAATCGCCTGCGCACTTTACTAGCCCTAACGGGCATATTGCCGCCTGTTGCTAGTTTGCATTTCTGGCGGCGCTCTTGCGTGCATTCTTAGTGGCGGCTTTGCGATCATTCTCCGTGGGGTAGCGGGATCAAGCAGAATTCTCAACATGTGTAAATAACTTCGGCGCTAGTTTGGTGATAGTTACATATCGCAATCTTGTTTGCACATCGAGCGGCTCATGGACTGGTTGGAGTACGTTGTATGCCTTACAGTAGAATCGTTGTTGCCTTGCGATCAAACAAACAGTACTGCAAAGTGACGGTTGTGCTTCCACATAAGAATCCAGAGGAGAGCCTGCACTTGCCTCCGGACAAGGCCGCAGCAGTGCGTGACGAGGTCGCCGATGTGCTGATCTACCTGGTCGAGATCGCCGATGTACTCGACATCGACCTGCTGGAAGCGGCGCGTGCGAAGATTGTCAAGAATGCCATCAAGCATCCTGTTCCGCTTGCCGGGGCGGGCAAGGAGGCAGGCGGCTATAATTGACATTTAAACGGATTGAGCGGAACCGCCATGGACTATTTCAAGCATCACGTATTCTTCTGCAGCAACCAGCGCGCGCCGGGCGACACCTGTTGCAATGCACGCGGCGCGACGGAAATGCGCAACTATGCCAAGGACCGCCTCAAGGCGCTCGGCATGTCAGGCGAGGGCAAGGTGCGCATCAACTCGGCCGGCTGCATGGATCGCTGCGACCAGGGACCGGTCATGGTGGTCTACCCGGAAGGTATCTGGTACACCTATATCGACAAGGAAGACATCGACGAGATCATCGACGGGCATCTCGTCGGCGGCAAAGTTGTCGAGCGCCTGAAAATCTGAAATGAGTTCCAATGCCCCTGGAACAACTGCGGGCACTAGTACCCCAAGAACAACTGCGGGTACTAGGCACGAACACGTGCTGCTCGACGGGCCGGGTGGCAGCATCGAGGTGTTCGTCGAGGCGCATCCGGATGCCCTGGGCATTGCCTTGATCGCCCATCCCCACCCGCTCTATGGCGGCAGTGCCGACAACAAGGTGGTCACGACGCTGGCCAAGGCATTCCGCGAATTGGGCTACAGCACCTTGCGGCCGAACTTCCGTGGTGTCGGTGCCAGTGAGGGCGAGCATGACCATGGTGCGGGCGAGACGGAAGATCTGCTGGCCGTGCATGCCTATGCCCGCGAGCAATTCCCCGGCACATCAGCGCCGTTGCCCGTAGCGCTTGCGGGTTTCTCTTTCGGTGCCTACGTCACGACGCGCCTGGCCAAAGCCCTTGCGGAGCGAGGCGATCCGGCCGAGCGCCTGGTCCTGGTTGGCACCGCCGCAGGACATATCGAGGGCACACGCAGCTACCAGGCAGATGCCGTCCCTGCCGATACCATCGTCATCCATGGTTCGCGCGACGAAACCGTGCCGCTCGCCAATGTCATCGCCTGGGCGACCCCGCTCGATTTGCCCGTCATTCTGGTGCCCGACGCCGACCACTTCTTCCATCGCAAGCTGCATCTGATCCGCAGCATCATCCATTCGGCATGGCGGCGTTAACTTCCGAAGCTGCGGTTCTGTCGGTTACGGGGCTGCGCAAATCTTACGCAGGCCGGGAAGTGGTGGCGGGTGTCAGCTTCAAGCTGGCGCGTGGCGAATGCTATGGCCTGCTCGGCCCCAACGGCGCCGGCAAGACCACCGCCTTGCGCTGCTGCCTTGGCCTGACCACGCCCGATGCGGGAGACATCACCCTGGTGGGCGAGCCAGTGCCGCTGCGCGCCCGCGAGGCACGCATGAAGGTTGGTGTAGTGCCGCAATTCGACAACCTCGATCCGGATTTCACGGTGGCGGAAAACCTGCGTGTGTTCGGCCGCTACTTCGGCCTGGTCGATGCCGAAACGCGCCGGCGCATTCCCCAACTGCTCGATTTTGCCGGCCTCGGCGGCAAGGAACAGGCGCGCCTGCAGACGCTTTCCGGCGGGATGAAGCGCCGTCTGACCCTGGCGCGCGCACTGGTCAACGATCCCGAACTGCTGCTGCTGGACGAGCCGACCACCGGTCTCGATCCTCAGGCACGCCACCTGATCTGGGAGCGCCTCAAGCATTTGCTGCAGCAAGGCAAGACTATTCTGTTGACGACTCACTTCATGGACGAAGCCGAGCGTCTTTGCCATCGCCTGGCGATTCTCGACGAAGGCCGCATCGTCGCCCAGGGCGCGCCGCGCGAGCTGATCGCCAGCCAGATCGAGCCGCAGGTCGTCGAGGTGTATGGCGAGGACGCGCCGGCCTGGGCGGCGAGTGCGGCGCAGTCCTGCGCGAAACGCATTGAAGTCAGCGGCGAGACGGTATTCTGCTATGTCGATGACGGCCAGGTGATACCGCTGCTGGCGCAACTCGCCAACCTGCCGCAATTGCGCACCTTGCATCGGCCGGCGAATCTCGAGGATGTATTTCTAAAGTTAACCGGGAGGGAATTGCGTGACTAAACTGCCCTCGCGGTATGCCTTGCCCAGCTTCTCCTGGCGTGCCATTGCCGTGTGGCGGCGCAATTTCCTGGTCTGGCGCAAGCTGGCGATTCCCTCGGTGCTCGGCAACCTGGCCGACCCGATGATTTATCTGTTCGGTTTGGGCTATGGCTTGGGTGGCTTGCTGCCGCAGGTCGGCGGCGTCAGCTACATTGTTTTTCTTGCCAGCGGAACGGTCTGCGCCAGCACCATGAACGCGGCCTCGTTCGAAGCGCTGTATTCGGCGTTTTCGAGGATGCATGTGCAGAAAACCTGGGAGGCGATCCTCAACGCGCCCGTGGCGCTCGACGACGTACTGAGCGGCGAATGGTTATGGGCTGCTTCCAAAGCGACGCTCTCCGGCCTGGCCATCCTGATGGTGATCACGGCGCTGGGTTTTGTCGCTTCGCCGCTGGCGCTATGGGTTCTCCCGGTGATCTTCCTGACCGGGCTGACTTTTGCCGCGCTGGGTTTGATCGTCACCGCCTTGGCGCCATCCTATGACTTCTTCATGTACTACTTTACGCTGCTGATGACGCCGATGGTGCTGCTCTCGGGCGTGTTCTTCCCTGTGGAACAGTTGCCGGCAGCATTCCAGACGGTCGCCGCCGCGTTGCCGCTGGCGCATTCGGTGCGCCTGGTGCGGCCGCTCCTGTTGGGCGAGGTGCCAGCGGATGCCATCCTGCATCTGTCGGTGTTGCTGGCGATTGCGCTGGCGGCTTATTGGACCGCACTCATCCTGACCCGTCGTCGCCTGCTGGCTTAGGCGAGCAGGCCATACAGCATCTTGCTGGCCAGCAAGGCGAGAAATCCGCCAAAGGCACGCTTCAACTGTTTCACTGGCAGCTTGTGCGCCATCCTTGCCCCGTAGGGCGCCAGCAGGAACGACATCAGCACGACCCCGACAAACGCCGGCAGATAAACATAGCCGAGCGAAAATGGCGGCAGCGGCGTCGCGTTCCAGCCGCTCAGGATGTAGCCTACCACCCCGGCGATGGCAATCGGAAAACCCAGCGCGGAGGACGTGCCGACTGCCTGATGAATCGCCACGTTGCTCCACACCATGAACGGGATCGACATGAATCCACCGCCCGCCGACACCAGGCTGGAGACGACTCCGATGATCCCGCCGACGATCAGCAAGCCGATCTGCCCGGGCAGGTTGCGCGATGGCTTGGGCTTGAAGTCCAGCATCATCTGCACCGAGGCGTAATAGACGATGGCAGTAAACATCATCGCCAGCGGTCGTGTCTGCACGCTGCTGGCGATGAAGGATCCGCACAGCGTACCCAACATCAGGCCCGGCGCCATGCTCTTGACGATGTCCCAGCGCACGGCGCCATGGGCATGGTGCGCGCGCATGCTGGCGATCGAAGTAAATACGATGGTCGCCATCGAGGTGCCCAGCGCCAGGTGCATGACATGCGCCGCGGGAAAATCCTGCGCCGCAAATAACATGTAGAGCAGCGGCACCAGCGTCAGCCCGCCGCCGACGCCGAACAGACCGGCAATGAAGCCGGCGAAGGCGCCGAGCAGAGGATAGGCCAGCCACCATAGGGTCATGCTTTGCTCCCCAGCAAATTCTTGCAGATAAAAGTCCACTCGCGCGGATCGAGCGGCGTGATCGAGAGGCGATTGCCGCGCTGCAGGATGCGCATCTGCGCCAGTTCCGGTTGCGCGCGCAGTTCAGGAAGGCCGACCAGGCGGGTCTTGTGCGTGACGCGGACATCGACATTCATCCAGCGCGGATTCTCCGGCGTTGCCTTGGGGTCGAAGTACTTGCTCTTGCGGTCGAACTGGGTCTGATCCGGATACGCCAGCTTGGCCACTTCTGCCAGGCCGACGATGCCAGGTTCGGCACAATTTGAGTGATAGAAAAACACCTTGTCGCCGACCCGCATTTGGTCGCGCATGAAGTTGCGTGCTTGATAGTTGCGGACGCCATACCAAGCCACGGTCTGCCCGGGCATCGCCAGCACGTCGTCGACGCTGGCGTCGGACGGTTCGGATTTCATCAGCCAGTAACGCACGGTCCAAATCCAGAAAAGCGAAAGCGCGGAATCGTTCCGCGCTTTCCAGTTACGGGTCCCCCGCAGTGACGCTAGACCGGCATCCTGAACCGGGGTTCAGAGTGGCCAACTTCCGGCCGCTTCAGGTGCATTCGCAGGGAATGCTCACAACGGCGGCTGCATGGTCGCTGGCCGAATGCCAAGATCATTGGTTCAAGGAATATATGGCCTTGGCGGGCACCGCAGGGGATTTCTTGAGCGCACCCGATGCAACCTTGGCATCGGC
>Ga0172380_10005772_pt1 | contig 14766 bp, 8 predicted proteins | sample Leawe162metaG_FD_119747 | JGI IMG/M metagenome (GOLD analysis project Ga0172380, IMG submission 119747) | Leachate microbial communities from a municipal landfill in Southern Ontario, Canada - Leachate well 162 metaG | ecosystem: Engineered > Solid waste > Landfill > Unclassified | place...
CAAATACGAGGCACGTTATATTTATCCGCCTGTCTCCAGACAGTTTCGGATTGAGATTGAACTCCCTCACTAGCATCTAAGACAGTGATACCACCATCCAAAACACGCAAAGAACGCTCCACTTCAGCAGTGAAATCAACGTGTCCAGGAGTATCAATAATGTTAATGCGATAGTCTGTTTTGGGTAAATGAGAATCAAAATACTGTTTCCAAAAGGTAGTGGTAGCTGCAGATTGAATAGTAATGCCTCTTTCTTGTTCTTGTTCCATCCAGTCCATTACTGCTTCACCCTCATGAACTTCTCCAATTTTATAACTACGGCCGGTGTAAAATAAAATACGCTCGGTGGTGGTAGTTTTACCAGCATCAATATGAGCAATAATACCGATATTTCTCACTCGGTCTAAAGGAACTTGTTTGTGATAAGATTTTTTTTCAGCCATAGTAGGGTATATTTAGCGTATTAAATATTGTAACTGACGTTGAGTAAAAAGGTAAAATTTATTGTTTAAAATCTTAAAATTCACCAATAACAAAGTTTAGAAATTATTTATATCTGATATTTAACCAAGGAAAATTTACCATTTAAAATGAGCAAAAGCCTTATTGGCTTCAGCCATTCTGTGAGCATTATTCTTCTTATCAATGGCTCCACCTTCTCCATTCAATGCCTCTAAAATTTCTGTGGCTAATTTTTCTCCGTATGTATGATGTTTAGCATTAGGTCTTTTAGCTGCTTCTGTGACTAACCAACGCATAGCCAGCGAACTTGCTCTACGAGGGGTAACAGGCATAGGTACTTGATAAGAAGCTCCACCAACTCTTCTGGTTCTCACTTCAACTTTAGGAGCTACCTTGTCAATGATCTCTTCCATTAATTCTTGAGGTTTTATTTTTGTTTGTTTACACACAGTATCAATAGCAAAATAAACATGATTGCTGGCCACTGTTTTTTTACCATCCAGCATAACTCTGTTAATTAATTTAGTGACTAAAACTGAGTGATATTTGGTATCTGGCTCGGTGGTTCTAAGATAATTTTTTTTGGTACGCATATAGTGTTTTACTTAAAATGTTCAAATAAATATTATGATTTTTTAACTCCATATCTGCTACGACTTGATTTTCTGTTTTCAACACCAGCACAGTCATAAACTCCTCTAATAATGTGATATTTTACACCTGGTAAGTCCTGAACTCTACCACCTTCAACCATAACAATACTGTGTTCTGCTAAATTGTGGCCTTCGCCAGGAATATAGGCAGTTACCTCAACTTTATTAGATAAACGTACTCTAGCCACTTTACGCAAAGCAGAGTTAGGTTTCTTAGGAGTCATGGTTTTCACTACAGTGCAGACACCTCTTTTTTGAGGATTGAATCCTTTAGAAATCAAGCCTGTAACCGAGTTATAATTTTTTCTTAAAGCAGTGGCTTTAATAGCATTTCTTTTTTGAACACGACCTTTGCGGATCAGTTGGTTAATGGTTGGCATATGTATAATTTAATTAAAGTCAAAAACAAAAATAATAAGATTGTTATTTCCAGTTCTAGACTCTTAAGTTTAATATTTTTTTAATTAAGTCAAGATTGTAACACGTAAAATAATTTTTTTCAGCACTAGTTGCTCTTTTTAATCACTTTATAATTAAGGAGCAACTGCTGCACGATCATAAGTGGTTGGAATTAAACGACCTATAATCACGTTTTCTTTGAGTCCTTCTAAGTAATCAATATCTCCATTAATGGCAGCAGCAGTTAAAATGCGTTTAGTGTGCTGGAATGATGCGGCTGATAACCAAGAGTCTGTGTATAAAGCACTTCTGGTAATACCCAAAAGCAAAACTTCAGCCACAGCCGGCTCTCCACCTGATGCCATCACATCATCATTCACATCTAAGAAATTGCTCTTAACCACCACTTCTCCAGTTAATAAGGTAGTATCTCCTGAATCTTTAATTTTAACTTTATCACCCATTTTTCTGACAATAGTTTCAAAATGGCGATCATTAATACCAATTCCTTGAGATTCATACACCGCTTGTAAAGCACGAACAATATGAAGTTGGGTAGCGAGCAAACCTTTAATTTTTAGCAATTGGCTATGATCAACCGAACCTAAAGTGAGTTTTTGGCCTGCATAGACTAGCTCTTTATTTTCAATAGCCAGTTTAGCATTGGCAGCCAGAGCATAGACTTCAGAATCATCATCAGTGGTTGATTTGATCTCGATAAATCTTTCGCCATCTTTTTCTGAAATCTTAGCTTTACCAGCTATACGAGAAATAATAGCTTTAGATTTTGGAGTTCTATTTTCAAATAACTCTTCCACACGAGGTAAACCTTGAGTCACATCCAAACCAACAATACCAGCTGAGTGTTTGGTTCTCATAGTTAACTGAGTACCTGGTTCTCCGATTGATTGAGCAGCAATAACTCCAACTGGAGTCCCGATAGTGACTAACTCACGACTAGAGAAATCACGACCATAACACTTGGCACAAAGGCCTTTTCTGGCTGCACAAGTCAGAGGAGAGCGAACCTTAATGCTAACAATCTCTGCCTTGCTAATTATTTCTGCCATAGCCGGAGTGATTAACTCATCTCTCTTAACTAAAACTTTATCTTTAATCACTACATCATCTAGAGCCACTCTGCCACTAATACGATTGATAAAGAGATCAAGATTTTCATCTTTGGTAATCTCAATACCTTCGTCTGTGCCACAGTCTTCCATACGAATAATAATATCGTGAGAAACATCTACCAAACGTCGAGTTAAGTAACCAGCATCAGCGGTTTTCAAAGCTGAGTCAGTTAACCCTTTTCTAGAACCTCTAGCAGAGTTAACATACTCAAAAATTGATAAACCTTCTCTAAAGTTAGATTTAATCGGCATCTCAACGATATTACCTAATGGATCAACTACCAAACCTCTCATGGCAGCCAACTGTTTCACTTGATCTTTAGAAGCTCTGGTACCTCCAGAGTTAATAATAACTTTAACAGCATTATCTTCACTATAAGATTGCCAAGTTAGATCAGCCACTGTTTCGGTGGTGTTCATCCAAATATCAAAATTTTTCTTTTTGCGCTCGTCATCAGTAATTAAACCTTGCTGATAATCTTCATGAAGTTTTTCTGATTTATCGTTTGATTTTTTAATAATATTATCTTTAGAACGATTAATAATACAATCATTCACTCCAACTGAAATACCAGAAAGAGTAGCTGCTTTAAAGCCTAAGTCTTTAATGTTATCAATAATATTAACAATCACTTCTTCGTCCAAAGTTTCAATAGCCTGAGTCACCACGATTTTGATCTTTTCTGAGTTCACAGCCTCATTAAGAAAAGGCATGCTATCAGGTAAAATGTGATTAAACTCAACTCGACCATAAGTGGTACGAATGATGGCTGTTTTGCCTGCTTTGCTAATGCGAACTTTAATCGGTTGATGTAAATCAATCAACTCAATCTGATAAGCATGCATCGCTTCTTCTTCATCAGCAAAAATGCTAGGATGCTCGGCCAAGGATTCATTCATACGAGTATGATAGAAAATACCCATAGCCATTTCTTTATTAGGTACAGTAATAGGCTGACTATTAGCTGGCTTTAATAAATTTTTACTAGCCATCATATAATCAATAGATTCTTGTTGAGCTGCTTTGGTCAAAGGCAAATGGACAGCCATTTGGTCTCCGTCAAAGTCAGCATTATAACCAGAACAAACACAAGGATGGATCTCAATTGCTTTTCCATCAATTAATTTAGGATAGAAAGCTAAAATACCCAATTTATGTAGAGTTGGAGCACGATTTAATAACACAGGATGATTTTTAGTGACTTTTTCCAAAGCATCGTAAACTTCTGGTTCACGACGATCCACTAAATTACGAGCACTTTTTACATTGGGAGCAGCTCCTTGTAAAATCAATTCGTGAAAGACAAAAGGTTTAAACATTTCCAAAGCCATATCTTTAGGTAAACCACATTCATTCAATCTTAAGTTTGGACCAACCACGATCACGCTTCTACCAGAATAGTCAACGCGTTTGCCTAATAAATTTCTACGGAAACGGCCTTTTTTACCTTTAAGCATGTCAGACAAAGATTTTAAAGGTAGTCTTTGAGGGCGACGACGAGTAGCAACTTTAGTGTCAATTAAAGAATCAACTGCTTCCTGCAACATTCTCTTTTCATTACGTAAAATAATATCAGGAGCACCTAACTCGATTAAATGTTTTAAACGATTATTACGATTAATCACTCTTCTGTATAAATCATTAAGATCAGAAGAAGCAAATCTACCACCAGAGAGTTGAACCATTGGTCTTAAATCTGGAGGAATCACTGGCAAAACTTTAATAAACATCCATTCTGGATTAAGTTTAGCTTTTTTCAAACTTTCAATCACTCTTAAACGCTTAATATAAGAACTAGATTTTGTTTTGCTTCTAGTGTCTTCGATTTTTTTACGCAGTTGATCTTCAAGGTTCTCTAAATCAAGCTCTTGAACTAAGCGATAAATGCTTTCAGCTCCCATGCCGACTTCAATAAAACTTTCCGCATGATAATCAATTAATTTAATATATTCATCTTCAGTTAAAACCGATTTTTGTTTAATACCCTTGACCATGGCTTTCATGGTTTCATAAATTTCAGTGTTACGCTCAACTTGTTCTGATAATTCTTGTTTAATGGAAAAAATAATTTTCTTAGCTTTGAGAGCTAAAGCTTCTTGTTTTAATTCCAAGGTTTCTTTTTTAGTAATTTTTTCTGCGAGCAGTGTTTGGTCTTTTTTCAATCCTGCTAAAATCTCTTTAATTTTTAACTCGGCTTCTTGACGTAAATTTTCTTCTGCTTCTACTTGAGTAATATCTAAATTATCTAAAATGGAAGCACGAGAACCTTCATCAACCTTCATCACAATGTATTGAGCAAAATACATGATTGAGCTAACATCTCGAGGAGAAATATCTAGTAAACGAGAAAAAATTGAAGGAGCGCCTCTGAAATACCACACGTGAGCAACTGGAGTAGCCAACTCAATATGACCCATTCTTTCTCTTCTCACACTTGAATGAGTTACTTCCACACCACATTTATCACAAATAATACCTTTGTAACGACGTCTCTTGTATTTTCCACAGTGACATTCATAATCCTTTACCGGTCCAAAAATCTTTTCGTCAAATAAACCATCTTTTTCTGGTTTAAGAGAACGATAGTTAATTGTTTCTGGATCTTTTACTTCTCCATAGGACCATTCAAGAATATCTTCTGGTGAAGCAATTTTTATCTGAAGCGCGGTAAAGTCAATAATGTTTTTCATAAGCTTTGAGTTAAGTTAATTGGCTGTAATATTGAATAAAGTGTGACAATATCCTGATAATTAATGATTTAAATCTCTGCGTCGTCATCATCGTCTGCATCCATCTCTTCATCTTCATCATCAGCTACCTCAGTTTGTTTCAAATCTTCCTGAGTAGGCTCTTTTTCTTCAACATCATCAACATCAAGTTCTGCTTCACCTTCAGTAGTTTCTGTATCTTTAACTGAAATTTCTTCTTCATCATCAAAGGATAAATCAGCATCTTCAATAATTTCTTCTGCCACTTCTTCTTCCTTTTCTTCCTCTTCTCTTAAATCCAAAGGAATAACGTCTAAAGAAAGCGCATTTAATTCTCTCATTAAGACTCTGAATGATTCAGGAACGGTCGGAGCAGGAATATCAATTCCCTTCACCATAGCCTTAAAGGCCTTGGAGCGTCCTCCCACATCATCAGATTTAATAGTTAACATTTCTTGTAAAGTATAAGCAGCTTTGTGAGATTCCAAAGCCCAAACCTCCATTTCTCCCACTCTTTGTCCACCCATTTGAGCTTTTCCACCCAAAGGTTGTTGAGTCACCAAAGAATAAGGACCTGTGGAACGAGCATGAACCTTGTCATCAACCATATGTGCTAACTTAAGCATATAGGTGATACCAACTGCGGTCTGTTCGCGATAAGGTTGACCTGTTCTACCGTCAAAAAGTTGCGCTTTACCAGATACTGGTAAACCTGCTTTGGCTAATTCTTGCCAAATTTTATCTTCATCAAAACTTTCAAAAACTGGCAAAGCCACTTTGTAACCTAATTTCTGAGCAGCCCAACCTAAGTGAGCTTCTAATAGCTGACCTAAGTTCATTCTAGCCAGAACAGATAAAGGTGAAATGATAATATCGACCGGAGTACCATCCTCAAGATGAGGCATGTCACAAACTGGGACAATTTTAGAAATAACTCCCTTATTACCATGACGTCCAGCTAATTTATCACCAACCTTGATTTTTCTTTTTTCAGCCACTCTGACTTTAACTTGTTTTAAAACTCCAGGATTGAGTTCATCATCCTGATCTCTATCCAAAACTTGCACATCAATCACAGTTCCTCGCTCTCCATGAGGCATGCGCAAAGAGGTATCGCGCACTTCTTTTGATTTCTCTCCAAAAATAGCTCTTAACAATCTTTCTTCTGAGCTTAATTCTGTCTCTCCCTTAGGAGCAACTTTACCAACCAAAATATCGCCTGAAGCAACTTCACTACCGATACGTACAATACCATCTTCAGTTAAGTTGGCTAAATAATTTTCAGAAACATTAGGAATATCGTTAGTCAATTCTTCTGGACCTAATCTAGTGTCCATAATTTGAGCTTCATGTTCACTAATATAAACAGAAGTTAATAAATCTTCTTTAACTAATCTTTCCGAAATCACAATAGCGTCTTCATAACCTAAACCATCATATGAAGCATAAGCAATGAATAAATTAGTACCCAAAGCTAACTCACCATTATCTGAAGCAGGTCCGTCAATTAATAAATCACCCTTTTTAACTTTATCTCCCACATTGACTAATGGTTTTTGAGAGTAGCTAGTACTTTGTGAAGTTCTGACAAATTTAGAAATTTTATAAACTTCTTTATCTTCTGATAAAGACACGTTATTAATTTCTGCCTGAGCGTGTTCTTTTTGAGCATCTTTTAGCTCAGTTTTGTTAAGCTTAATCATCACTTTTTGACCATCAACATAATCAACTACACCACCATGTCGAGCATAGATAGTACGATTCATGGCTCTAGAAACAGCTTCTTCCATGCCAGTTCCAATAATCGGAGCTTCTGCTTTGACTAAGGGCACAGCCTGACATTGCATATGGCTTCCCATTAAAGCACGGTTAGCTTCATCATTAGCAATAAAAGGAATTAAAGATGCAGAAGTTCCCACCACTTGTCTAGGAACCACATCAATAAACTCAACTTGATCAACTGGACCTTCCATGAATTGATTATTAAAACGGAAAGCAACCCATTCATTTTTAATAAAATTTTTCTCGTCAATCTCTAACTCAGCATGAGTAATCTTATAATCTTCCTCTTCATCAGCAGCCATATAAACAATCTCATCAGTTAATTTCATCTTACCTTTTTCAGAAACCACTTTACGATAGGGTGCTTCCAAAAAGCCAAAATCATTAACTTTAGTATAAAGAGCTAAATAAGTGACCAAACCAATATTGGGACCTTCAGGTGAACGAACTGGACAAATTCTAGAATATTGAGAAACATTGATGTCTCTCATTGAGAAAGCAGCGCGTTCTCTGGTCACACCACCACTACCCAAAACTGACAATCTACGTAAGTTATCAATTTCTGATAAAGGATTAGTTTGATCTAAAATAGCAGATAAACGGTTGCGGCGGAAAAATTGAGAGACGGTAGCAATTAAAGGTCGAGCATTCACTAAAGCAGAAGGAGTTAAGCTTGAATCTGTCTTGGTTAAAGACATTTTTTCTCTAATGGATTTTTCTAATCTAATTAAACCAATTCTAAAAGCAGTATCTTTAACTAACTCTCCAATGCGACGCACTCTACGATTACTTAAATGATCAATATCATCAACTTTACCTTGACCATTTTGCAACCCAATCAAATATTTGATGGTTTCAACAATGTCTGTTTTATCTAAAACTGTTAAATTTTCATCAGTTTTGGTTTTTAATCTGCGGTTGAGTTTATAACGTCCTACTTGACCTAAGTTATAACGTCTTTCATCAAAGAAATGAGTTTTAAAATAATCTCTGGCAGTATCAATTGTGGCTGGTTCTCCAGGACGTAATTTTTCATAAATCTCTACTAAGGCTTCATCTTTAGTAGAGGTATCATCTTTTTCTAAAGTATTTTCAATTAAATTAAGTTCATCAGTTTTGGAAATATCTTGATAAAGGGCTCTAATTTCTTCATCAGTTTCAATACCTAAAGCGCGCAATAAAACAGTGGCAGGAATTTTACGACGACGATCAATCTTAACTGTAATCACATGACGACGACTAACAGCAATTTCAATCCAAGAACCTCGCAAAGGACGCAGCTCTGCCAAATAATAAACCTCGCCTGTATTGCGATATTCTTCTCCTGAAAAGAACACTCCAGGTGATCTGACTAGCTGAGTCACAATACCACGCTCAATACCATTAATAATAAAAGTACCGACTGGAGTCATTTTAGGAATATCTCCTAAAAAGACGTCCTGGGTTCTGCGCTCGCCAGTTTTTCTGTTAATCAAAGTTGTTTCTACATAAAGAGAAGTTTCGTAGCTTAAATTTTTCTTTTTAGTTTCGGCAACAGAGTATTTAGGTTCATTAAAACGATGTGAACCAAATTTTAAAAGCCAGTTTTTGCCTGTATAGTCCTCAATGCCTTTGCCACCATTTATTTGGGACAATGATTCTTCAATACCATTTTTCAAAAAATCTTCATAGCTTTCGATTTGTAAACCAATTAAATCTAATTCTGGTAAAATTCCGTGTTTTTGTCCCCAATATTGTCGTTGGCTTTTGTGCATAGAGGTTCCTTTATTAATAAAAGACAAGTTAAAAAGAGGCTAACCTTGTAGCCTCTAGAATAACGAGCTTGAAAATTAGTTTTGAAAAATCACTAATTTGAATGTGTATATTTATTATTTATTAAAACTAAATATCAAAATCTATATAAAAGAAGTGAGCAAGCATAATTTCCTCAAGGCCTAATAATCGTAAGCGCCAACTGCCTGTTAAACCCTTTTTTCCAAGCAAACCAGAATACTACAATTACATAGAAGCGTATTTTATCAGCATAAATATATTAACGCAAGTATTTGTTTACATTTTGATTATGCTGGTCAAGATTTTGAGCAAAATGGATCTGGCCTTGATTATCATGAAGATAAAAAAGGTTGTCAGTCACGGTTGGCCTAACAGCAGCTTCAATCGCATTTAAACCAGGATTGCAAATCGGATTAGGTGGTAAACCAGGATTAAGATAAGTATTATATCTAGAATCAATAGTTTTATCTTGAGCAAGAGGAGTGGTCCACCAGCCTCCAGTCACTTCATCATAGCCTTTGGCATATTGTAAAGTCGCATCAACTTGTAAAGCCATACCTAGTTCTAATCTTTTCCATAAGATTCCAGAAATAGCCTTCATTTCCTCAAGAGTACGACCTTCTCTCTCTATTAAAGAAGCCATAGTTAGTATTTCAATAAAAGAGTATTGAGATTGATCAAACTCTTTTTCAAAAGGAGCGATTCTTTTTTCGAATGTATTATTCATTAGCTTGACCAAAGCTTGAGTAGTAATTTCTTTAGGAACTAAATAGGTATCAGGAAATAACTGCCCTTCTAAGGCTATAGTCTGGGTCAAAAATTCTTCTTCATCAAAATACAGTAAAGGGTACGCAGCTAAACTAGCAGCCATTTCTTCCCGCCTTAAACCCTCTGGTAAAGTTACCCATAAATCATCGGTTCCTTCGCCCAAAGTTTGCAAGATTGTTTTCACATCCATGGCAGGAGAAAGCTCAAAACTACCTGCTTGAATTTGATACTGATCCTGATAAACCTTGTAATAAAGCCTAAAGGCGAGCTTGTTTTTGATCAATCCCTGTTCTTGTAATTTCGCACCAATGCTAGTGACGCTCTCTCCCTTATTAACCACAAATCTGGCTAACTGTTGATTGGAATGATCAGGAGCTTGTAATAAAAACATACCGATACTAACAATCGCTACAACAGCTAATACAATTAAGAAAATAATGGTGAAAGCGCGAATGAGGCGTGAGTTATTTTTTAACATATAGGTGTGGAAATTGCTATTGATAGGTAGTGGTGAGAGTTAGTGTAACATAAATTAAATGATTTAGCTTGAATTCTCAAGTTTATTCAAGCGTTTGCAAAGAATTGAGAATTAACCACTCTTCTAAAATAAAGGCGGCAGCATAGTGATCAATCTCTTTAGGTAAAGGTTTATGCCTCAATTTTAATCTTTCTATCACTTCAACTGAAGATAAAGTTTCATCACTATAAACTAACGGAATTGAAATCAGTGATTTTAATTTATGACCAAATTGTTGCGTTTTTTCTGCTGATTTTTGCTCTGAAAGTCCTAGCACAATTAACTCTATGTTATTTTTTTGACAAAAAGCAACAATCTCTTCTAGCGCTTCACTTTGTTTTTGATAAGTAATTATTTTAACTGGCACAGCCAACAGTTCCTGATTCACAGCTAAACCAATTCTTTTTGTGCCGAAATCTAGCGCCAATATTTTTTTCATACTTAACCCACTACAATTTTTAAAACTGAGTAAAACCAATTAATCATCTCTGATTAATTGAGCCGTGACCACGCCTCTTCGCAAAGAAGTCCCTTCAGGAACACAGGTCACTATTTTCAGTTGATGATTATTATAATCCTGTGACAAAATATAAGTATCAGTCGGCTTAACTTCTGTTGTACTTTGAACCATGTAAGTATATTTAATATCTCCATACACTAAATAAATTTTATCTCCAGGCTCAAGGGTCATGATAGTACTAAAAATTGAGTAATATCTTCTGGGATTATTTTCTTTAGGATTATAAAATTGTCTTAAGAGTGAGTGACCAAAAATCACCGGTGAACCTGGTTTTCCAGGTAATGATGTGCCTGGATATTGAATCAGACTTTCCTCTAAATTAATACCGCCAATCTTGACCACAGCATTAGTCACTCCTAATTCTGGAATTTCCAGAATATACTCTCCAGTTTGTCTGGTTAATAAACTTGTTCTATTATTGAGATCTGTGACCATTTGATCTTCAAACCAGTTGGAAAGATTGGTGTAATCAAGCTCGGCATCCACTATTACCGGACCGGTTTTAAGTTGAGCTAAGTCTTGTTCTAAACTGTCAACAGCATTATCACCAGACACTGCTAAATAAGTTGAGTGCAAAACATTTTCTTGAGGAATTGGAGCGATCAAAGTTGGAGTTTTAGGCAAACTCTTCAAATAAAAGCCAGCAATTGGGACTGCTGCCGTACCAAGTAAAAATAGACCAACAGTGATCAAAAAAACCGGCACCAAACTGGCTCCATAACGCACTAAGGCTGGAACAGAACGGATCGCTTGTTTTTTATGTACCTCGTCAACATGCTCTTCTACTTTTTCAGCTATAGATAGTCTGGTCAACTTAGCTTCAACCTCTGCCTCCACTTTTTCATAGCTACCTTGTTCTATTAAAGCTTGACGATAAAGTTTGATAAGCTTGTTACGATCTAATCCGTAATTACTGGGCTGAGACATAATGATTCTCAATTGCTAGTAACAATAATACGATTGCTGTCATGGGGCAGAGATGGCAATAATCTCTTGGCAAATGAAGGACTATAAATGAACTCAACATTAGCAATAGCTTCTTGTTGATTCAGCTGTGATTGCGCCTCTGTTAAAGTTAATCCCAGCAACGATTGACTCAATGCTTCTGCTGCAATAACTGCTTTAGCTTTGCCAATAATTTCTGCTTCTAATTTAGTTTGATCAGTTTCCTCATCTGGCAAAACCTTAGACATAATCTGGGGCTCCTCATCAACAAAGACATAATTTTCAGGTATTTCGCTTTCCAACACTGCCTGAGATAAAGAAGTTAAATCTTGAGTAGTATAAGTTAAAGCCTGGACTTTTAAAGTCAACTGTAAACTAAGTTCATCAGCCTCTTCATCAACTTGATAATTATATTCTGAGCTGACCACTTGATAAATATCAGTTGGAATAAGATAACGATCAGAAACATCTTTGGCATTGAGCTCTTCTTTAGCTTGATTAAGCAACTTTTGCTTTAAAGTAACTAATAATTCTTCCCTATCTTCTTGGGCAACTGTTTGTACTGTTTCGCTAGTGCCTCCTGAAAACTCTGCCACTGCCTTGGCTGAATAAGTGTTGTCGCTAAAATCCTCAATATTAAATTCAGTATTATTGCCCACATTACTATCAGTACCAATCTCAAGAGCAGTTAAGTTGGTATTAATCTTGCCAAACACCTTCACTTCTCCATCACCAGTCTCATTTTCTTCAACTGTAGCAGCGGGCACAACTAATTCTTCTGTTAACTCAAACTCTAGTTGCTCGGTTTTAAAAATTGTACCAGCACCAAAGATTTTTTCTTCATCTGTTTTATTAAAAACCGTCACTTCACCACGTGCTTTTTCACCTATTTCTTTACTGCCAGTAGTAGGGTTAGTTTGCGTTCCTGAAACCTCATGTTCAATAGCTTCAGCCTTGAGTAAACCCTCACTCGGAACAGAGGATTTAATAGAAGAATCTAGAGTGATAATGGTTGTTTTTTGAATAGTTTTAGTTTGCGGAGTCAGGACAATCTCAACTTTATATTTTCCTTTAAGAACAAAATAAGAAATTACTCCTGAAGCCAGTATGCCAAAAATCATACTAATAATGATGATCAGTTTAAAATTAATTTTTTTATGAGTCATTGGGGTTGAAGCAGCTGCTGGCTTGGAAGGCTGAGTAGTTTTCTTTTTCAAAGATAAAAAGCTAAAAATATTTTTTTTAGCTTTTTTGGTTGTATTAAGAACAGTAGCGTTTGGTTGTTCAACTTTGGCTAAATTCTGATCAACTTCAACTGCTAATTCTGCAGGCTGGGATGCAGTAGCTGGTAATGTGGCTAGATTAATCGGCACCCCAAAACTAGTGGAGCTAGGTTGAGCCTCTTTCTGAACTGACTGTGACTGAGCCTCGTCTTGACCAGCATGAGTCATTAAGCCAATATTTTGAGCTGTGGTTTCGCCACAATGTTTAGTGATTAATTCCAATAAACGATCAGGGTCGATTAACTCGATGACTGGTTTTTGAATAAAATTAAAATCCTGAGTCCAATCTAAAGTGATCAACTGCTGTTGATAAAGTCTTAATTTTTCTTGATCAATCACTGCAGAGGCTAATACAATATTAGGTGGCAATTTTTGGCCATTAGCTGAAAAGTCTTTTCCTAATCTAGCCAATGCTTCTTGGACGTCAGACACAATATCTTGTGAACGACCCACAGACAGCGAGCCAACTGTTTTACCTTGACGGATAACTAATAAATCCAAAAAACTAGCTCCCACATATAAAACAATGGCAGAAAAATAACCATTATCCTTGATTAAATATTGATGAATTGCTTCAGTAATAGACACGAAACCAACTGCTTTTAAAGCCAATTCATCAGTCAATGTTTTCAGTTCTTTTTCGTGAGATTCTAAAATGGAGTTATTTTCAATCCAGTTTGGTTCAAAAGCAAATAAAATTTGATCTGTATCTTCTGCTTGTTCGTCTAAATCCTGCAAACTTTCATCTAACTGAATAGTTTGCTCTTTCTGCGTACTATAAAATCTCACTTTTGATTTACTAACAATCACCACCTTTTGCTCAATCACTCTCCATAAGGCAGAATGAATCGATTGATCAGTTAAAACAGTCAAAATAAATAGCCTGTTTTTTTTGGTTAAAGATTTAGAAAAAAGGTTCGGCAGGTCCATATCATTTCATTATACAATATGAAAAATAGTTAGTGTGTGCTGAGATTAAAATTAGCAGCCAGCAAAACTATTTTTTGAATTTTTCATCTGCACCAACCTTAGAAACTTGGGCGTGAAGCTGTTTTTTTTGATCAAACTCTTGTTCTAAATTCGGATCAAGTTTAATATTTCTAGTTTGAGCTTCCTCAACCATCATTTCTAAAGGAAAGCCGCAACTTTGATAAATACTAAAGGCTAACTCTCCATTAAGTACCTGCTTGGCTGCCAACAGTTTATCAAACTGTTGCAAAGCTTTAGCCAAAGTTTTTTCAAACTTATTAGTTTCTGCTGTCACTAGAGTCGCAATTTTTTCTTGTTGAGAGAGTAAACTAGGATAAGCTTCCTCATAAATTTTCATCACGCCAGGAATTAATTGAGTTAATAATTCTGGCTGATTAGTTAAATATTTAGCATGTCTTAAAGCTCGACGCAGCAAACGGCGCACTACATAACCGCGATCTTTATTACTGGGCAAAACACCATCAGCCATCAGCATGACAGCTGCCTTGATGTGATCGGCAATCACGCGAAAATGAACTTGATTGTCTTGACTGTATGATTGACGAGAGATAGTTTTAATCTGCTCAATTAAAGGTAAAAATAAATCTGTTTGAAAAATATCAGGCTGATTGTGGCTAGCAGCCAAAATTCTTTCTAAACCACCACCAAAATCAATATTGCGCTGAGGTAAATTTTTAAAACCAGTTTTAATTTTTTGATACTGCATAAAAACACTGTTGCCAATCTCTAGATAACGACCACAATCGCAGTTAATATGACAAGGTTGATCTGCATACTGAGAATTTTCATGAAATTTAAATTCAGGACCAAAATCAAAAAACACTTCGCTGTC
>Ga0172380_10005773_pt1 | contig 14765 bp, 16 predicted proteins | sample Leawe162metaG_FD_119747 | JGI IMG/M metagenome (GOLD analysis project Ga0172380, IMG submission 119747) | Leachate microbial communities from a municipal landfill in Southern Ontario, Canada - Leachate well 162 metaG | ecosystem: Engineered > Solid waste > Landfill > Unclassified | place...
AATCCACGGAAGATAAACTATATCCCGGCTTCTGAAAAAATAAAGAAGGATAGGTGAGTTTTGTATTTACTATTGGGGTAATATGTTGCAGTTGGACTCTGTATATCCTTTAGGAAAACTGCCTGAAAGGAGTGATGTTAAAATGAAAGAACAACACTTAAAAAAGGGTTTTGACAACATGAAACAACTAAACTAAAAAATTATTTTTGTATAAATCACTTATCTCATGAATAGAGTACAATGGTTTGCGGAAATATGCACTTTCAGGTAAATTCTGTGAAATAACTGAGGAATATTTTTTTCAGATCTGACGTCCTAGTATATAAGTACGATTTGCTATTTTTGCCCCCAAAGCTCGATGACGTCCTTCATATAAAACAGGTACAAGTTTATTTATTTTTGGGTGTTTTTCATAATGAAATAGCACTGGCTGACTATAAAAATTAGGGTGATTTCTGTATGTCTTTGCTATGACATGTATAGATACAGTTTTTTCTCAGTTTTCTACACCCAAAGGAAATGCCGGTGTAGAAGTCCTAGAAGGTAATCATGCTCATCTGAGGTTAGTACTTCTCATAAATAATTCATCGACTCTCAGCCAAAAAAGTTTTGAAACATTCTGTCATTTCAAATTACAGATATTTTTTGTGGAAGCTGTTTCAATCGCAGAATTTTCACAAGACATCAATATTCTTGTCATTAATCGCAATACTGGATATGTGCTTGTCACATTCATAGAATTTACTTTTTAACCAATGTTATTTTAATCTAAAATTATATTTGTCAAATATTGTATTTACCATACTGGGAATAGATATGGAATGGTAGGGATATGTTTTTGTACAGTAAAATGACTAATAAATCGACGTAAATCCTCTTAGTATGCCCCCCTCATAAGGCTAACGGTCTAGAAATACTCTATCCGTTATACAATCCCACAAAGGGTCTATACCGCAATTCAAGCAAAAAAATGACCCTAACTAGTAGGGTCATAATATAGCATTAGTGTACGTAATGGTTGAGAACAAAGGATACTAACCGTCATAACTAAGCGTTGTAAGTCTTATAAGGCGCATTCAAAAAACCCTCATTACGCGAATAAGAAGATAATCATTTTTAGTTTATGAATTGAGTAAAAAAGAACATATCTGAGAAATACTTAATGTATTTCCTCGCGAGACACAACATGTTTTTTAATTGCATCTTGATAAAGAATAATGGCCTTCCTTTCCTCCTTTTCATAGATATAACATGTCCCAATCATCTTAGCACATTTTTGACAGGCAATGCCTTTATGATTAAGGCACTCTTTCTCGGAAGTATCATTTAATTCTGACAAGATAATTCGATCTATATACATTCTTCTCAAGTTTCCTGGACCATCTTTTTGGTAAAAACACAGATGATTTCCGCATGATCTACAACATATATCCAGTATTCGGACATAGGATCAACGAGCATTATAATATTTATCCTTGATAAAATTGTACATGTGTATATTATAGTAATAAATATTTTTATTTATGGATTCTCCACAACATTCTGACTTGACATTACCAGAGCCATGAACTTTAAAATTGATAAAAGACAGATATTCAAAAAATAGATGAGGCACTTCTGAGATACTCAAGATATCTTGTACCCGATGTGGAACAGTTGCCGGATTATATCAAAAAGATGGCCCAGGGAATCTATTGCGATGCTACAAGGATAGATTTCATTTTCCGGAAGCACTAAAAATATCCATGAATCTGGTTTGTGCAAGGTGCAATCTATTACTCTGAGCAAATATGATTTATAAACCAGAGTCAAGACCTGCCTTCCGTTTATTTCGCTGTAATTTTAAGAAGGAGAACTATAAATAGATTTTATAGTTCTCCTAAGAACTAATGGGTTTCTAAAGATGGAGATAATATTTGTTTTATACTCTGTACTATAGAATCTATCCCTCCGGTTGTGCTCACAAAAGAGATGTCTATCTTTGGATGAGGATGTTTTCTGGCAATGAGTTCTCGGATCTCAGTGATCCCACTTTCTTTTCTTGTGTGATTGATTCTTCCATCCAAGCTCATTCTCTGTATCCATGTACCAATATCGGGAGGAAATAGATACATGCAAAGAAAGTTGGAAGGGAGAATGTGATTCACGGATTTACTAAAAACATCGACTTTATCGAGGGGGAAATCTAGGATTGGGATAAGTCACTTTCCCCTTGCCTCTAGTATTGGCTTTCGTGGTGTTCAATAGTGCACCCCATATATTTCATTTACATATAAAATTTCTCCTCTATGCTCAAGTGCAAAAAATTCTTCCCTACTTATATGTACCTTATCCTCTTCTCATTCACGAAGGGGACGAGTAGTATATGGTCAAATATATTGTGTTTCTTGTTTTAATTTACGAATAATGGTTGATTTTCCCACTCAGGAGGGTCATAACAGAAGTACAAAAGTATTCTTCTTAATTTTTTCTTTGACACGCTCTAAATCTGTATGAAATGAAGCGGCTTTTGTTATGTCTTGCGGAAGAAACTCAGAAAACATATTACAGAGGATGAGCTATAGAATTGATTCTTGTTTTCATATCAATAATGATTCTTTCCATGGCATCGGTATAACTTTCATCATTTTTTCTAGGTGCATGTATAATTCATCGAGAAGAGCTTACCATAACGCCTTTTCCATCATGTCTAATACAGTGTGGGATACTTGCTACCAAATCCCCCTCCTGTAATCAGGCCCCAGCCAATACCATCGGACAATCTCAGATTATTTCACGTATTCCTCGGAGATTCTCAGGATATGTAGAGCTAAGAACCGGAACAATATTTCTATTTCTGTTCCATGTCTTCATTGAAAGTCTAAGAATATATTTCCAGATGGGTTCTCCATCTAATAAAACAAGTTCTTGTATGTCTTTGGCGCCAGGATTTGACGTATTTACACAAAGAATAACAGATTTGTCAGCACGTTCCGAGAATATTTCAATACTATCTCATCATAAATACGGATTAGCCATTATTGCATCAGCTCCAAGAGTATCAAACACATATTGAGCTATCTCTTCTGATGTATGTCATACATCCGCAAATTTTCCATCACAAATTGTAAAAATTTTTGGGTATTTTGTCCTTACTAAATCAAAGGTGGCCTTAAGAGCATCTCTTTCAGCTGATCCCATATAAAACGAAGAATTGATTTTTACATCAACAATATGGGCAGAGACTGCTTTCATTACTGCCTCATTAAAACGAAAAATTCTCTCAGCAGGGTCTGAAATCAACTCTCACCCAAAGAAATCATTAGGAATATTTTTATTTAATGTATCAAGTCAAACTCATACCACGGAATTGATGCTTGAGGATCTCTGATTTATCTTTGAATATCAATTTTGCATGATTTGTACAATTAAAGATACAGAGCTGAGCCAAGTTTAGCTACAACATGTCTGGCACATGATGGTTTTATTACTTGGCTATCTTTTGTTTGAACATCAATATTTGCGGTACGAAGTCAGCTGAGTTTCCGCACGTTATTCGTCAGTAACGTGATTGCATGTATTCAAAGCTTTTTTAATACTTTACCCGCTCCATCAAATGTCCTAATATCATAATTCTCACCAAATAAATATTTTCAGGCAACAACAGTGTCCATCGGGTGCATATCTCCAGTATTTGTCTTCATAGGCAGCCCCTCTTTTAGCCCCTCTGTTTCCATTTTTGGTCCAGATCCATATCATCGACCATCTTGGGTAGGCATATGAAGAACTAGTCATCAATCATGTATAACTGTAGAAACTGCTGCATGAAGCTGTTCCTTACATTCACAAGCGTCGTCAGTGTAAATTTGTCCTGAGTCACATCATGAGTCCAATCGTACAGTAATCCTGTCTTTCGAGCACTTAAGTTTGTCAATTCATCAAGACGTAATAATTTGGTAATGAACCCATGGATCATTTGGTAGTACAAAGTCAGCCACCCTGACTGATTCACCACCATTAAAATGTTGTCCCCTCTCATGTAAAAATACGACTTCATCTGGCTTGATTGCGCCATCTGAATAAATTTCTGGCTCAGACAGATCTACATCAATTTTTTCTGCTCAGAGTCAAAGTATGTCGTGTATTTTCATAAAGTCATCCACTGTCATGTGTTGAGACTGTAGAGGATTTATTACATGGGGATATACTATATTTCATGCCATAGACTGACGGATAAAAACTCTTGGATTTTTTTCATCAAACGCACTTTTAGAAAGCTTCATTGCCATATCGTTAGTACGAAGGAATGTATCATGAGGATGCTTGATATCACCAGGACTACAATTTAAGTAGAGTACATGGACATTAAATCCGTTATACATAATAGGTCTGAGCCAATGTTGTTTATTCTGGTATGTAATTGGTCATCCGAAAAAAACATCTGCACACTCTCTAGTTAAATGCGGAATTTTTAATCTTTCAATTATTTGATGATAATTATTCGGTAATACAATTCAAGAACTATTTTTGGGGTGTTCCACCGGATAGTCTATCTCATTAATCATAATATTGATTTACTATATGTTAACTAAAATTTACATAATGCAAATAATTTATGTAAATTTTTAAAAAATAGTATTTAAAGAGTCTTTTTTATGCAAAAAATGGCTCTTTTCAAAAGTCCTCTTAGTGTACCTTCTCCATACGGATAACGGTCTAGAAATACTCTATCCGTTATGCAATCCCGCAAAGGGTTTATACCGTAAATGAAATAAAAAAATGACCCTAAGTAGTAGGGTCACAATATGGTCTTAGTGTACGTATTGGTTGGGGATGAGGGATTCGAACCCCCGGAATGGCGGGATCAAAACCCGCTGCCTTACCACTTGGCTAATCCCCAACACGTAGTGTGATTGTAGATATTTTTTGGTTTCTGCAAGTTTTTTCTTTTTTAGAGCCTGATATATTTGCATTTTATGAAAATATGTTGTAAAGTGTATAACGGAATACCTCTTATTTATCTTTTTTCTATGAAAAAAATCATTGCATTTGCGTTCGTGTGTATGTCATCTATGGTGGTATACGGAGCGACGTCTCCTGTTGTCCAGGTGGTTTCCTATAAGGAACCATTATGACTCTATTATCTCCTCCAGTGATGGGGAAGTGGCTCTATCATAGATAATGCAGGACATATTATTACTAATAATCACGTGGTCGACGATGGGCTCGGCGGTGTATCGGATGATTTTTCTATCTGTATGACTGAGGATCCTGCATTGCCCCCTCGATGTCACTATACCGCCTCCGTTGTTGCTCGTGATGTAGATGCTGACGTTGCCATATTACAGATAGATGCCATTGATATTTTTGGGAAAAAAGTCGATTTCACAGCTCTTTCGACATTGCCCATTAATCAAGACTATGTTCCAAAGTCTGGTGATACTGTTTTCGCTCGTGGATATCCATGGGTGGGAGCGAATACCATTACTGAAACGCAGGGAATTATCTCTGGAACAGCTCAATATAATGGAAAGAGATATATCAAAACTGATACGTTGATTGCCGGAGGAAACTCAGGTGGTCCACTTATCCAGGATGGTAAGATGATAGGTGTGAACACATTTTTGGTTGGCGGGGGGTATGATCCAGCACTCGGGTATTCACTTTTGATCAGTGAAGCCACGGAATTTATCCAGGAAGCACTCCAAAGAAAAGATACTCTTCAGGCCAATAATCCTGAGTTTCCAAAATTCCTTCAAAATATAGATACATTTTCCTCACAAAAAAAGATCATAGATCCTCTTATCAGTATCAATCTCCCAGAAAAATATACCATAATGACCTATATTCCATCTGTAAATATCACTGCATCACTTTCGGATACAAATACAACTTCGGTTGATTCATTTGGATTTTTTCATATGCGTACACCACGGATCATAAATCAAGAAGAACTCAAAAATTATATCTTAAGCGATGTCGATGTATCTACGAGAGCTGAATATAGTTTCACACCTACTCCTATCTGAGGAAAAACTTTTTATGAGATACAGTATGGAAAGAATGCTGATGCTGATAAAACGAAGAATGCCTATAGTTATATTATGGTTGTCGATGAGACGCATCTGATCTATCTCTATTTGTCGACGCCTGTTCCAACTCAAAATACGCTCGATAAAATCCAAAAATCAGTCAAAGATTTTCTCGGATATATCACCTTTCCGAGAGTATTTACCTTTCCAAAGGAACAAGATATCACGATACCAGACGCTGACATCACTCTCTGAGTGTACAAAAATACGCTCGTATCATACGACATAGCAAATAGCCAAAGCGTTTTGAAGTATTGGATTAATGATAAACAAGATTTTGTCATGGTACGAAATTTTCTTGGCAACGCTTTTCTCTACGCTCAAATATCAGTCTTTAAAAATTCTTTTGAAACCGAAGGAGATTCTGTAGATACATGGCTCGAACGCACGACACTATCTCTCCCATCAAAGCCGACGATAAAGAAAAAAATAACCTATAAATGATACGAATGATTTTTGCTATGTAGTGAGAGCTCTTATGTGGACGATGCCTGAAAAACAAACGACACTCTTGAGTGTGAGTCAGTTTTTTTCATCGGAGAAAAAAATGATTTTATTGTATCAGCACAGTTTGTGCTACCGAGATCCAGGAGTAAAAACATAGATACCATTATTCAGCAATATCTCGCAAGGACACTTCAGATACCAGAAGTATGAGGTACCGACTTTAATACACAAAAGTCTCCAAAAGGTCTCCTGTATTCTGACGTCTGAGATCAGTCTAAATCATTCCAAGAAGTTCTCTGACAGCTTCTCGATTATGGTGTACTCGCACAGCGACCGATGTTTGAGGGTGACAGCCCCCTCACATGGAAAGAGTATATTTCTCTCTATGTATGGTCTGTATATCATCGCCGTATGAACGAAACGATTGATAAAAATAACCCCGCAAGTCCTACTTTTGAAAAAGCCCTTTCTGACCTTCCAATTGCCTGGAATGAGTATGCTGAAGGTGAAGAATTCTATCTCAATAGATTGCATATCCTCATCAGATTACGAGTTGCAGGAGGAAGTCTCCCAGGCTATGATTTTTCAACTGTTTCAGATTTTGAAAATGATGAATATAGGCGGGATATATATGGAACAGAATGGGGTAAAATTAATGCCTTTGAAGATCAATATTTTCCCAATAAAGTATCCCCAGAATCTGCTCAGTATACCTCGCAATTTGTGACTTCCTACAATTCTCTGACAGGCCTCACTGTGAAGTGAAAAAAAGATAATGACTGGAACGATAGATTCCTCAGAGACAGCGCCAAAGACAAAGCACATGCTCAATTAGCATTGCGTTGTGAGAAAAACTCTTCAATCTATTTTTCTGCTGAGTGTATCGCTATGAGAAAGAATGCTCTGATCGAGATGCTGTCATATACTGTATTGACCAAAGGGAAAGCGATAGAGGTTATCCTACCACATATGGATTATGCGCTCTGGGATCCGTCTCTTGCTACAGATGGCGAAGAAGGAAATTCTCCTGCAGAATAGTCTTTTCGTGGAGGAAATGTTTGACAAGCGGACAAATGGACGATAATGTCTTTATATAACCATCTTTTATGGATATTCATCAAAAAATTAGCATAGGTATTTTTGGCAGCCTCCTCCTCGGGACTCTCGCTATGTATGGGGCTGGCTGACTCTCCAGCAGCGCGCTCAAGTCGGATGCTCTCTGAGACACCAGTAATCCTTGCTCGTGAGCCTCAATGACAGAATATGCAAAGACATACCCTAGCGATAAGGAAAAGATGATCGAGATACAGAGGTTTATCGGCCGAAATTGTTCATGAGACATAGCCGAGGCCAAGAAATCCTATTGTGATGCCCGTGCAAAACAGCTCGAAACATACTCCGCTTTGGTAAAAAAATATGAGACGTGTTTAAATACGGTTCCGACACAGCAGGTCAAAACAGAAGCGACTCGATAACTTCTCTCATACCTCTCTCTCAATAGTATACCCCTTGATTCATAAGGGGTATTTTTTGGGATAATCTCTCTAAATATTGACTTATGGATATTGTATATATTATACCATATAATTTACTTATTGTTTTTATGTCTGCAACTCTTTCCCAGTTTCCACATCCTTCCCAACCGAAGAATACGATGCAAGTGCTCACGCAACTCAGGAAAAATCTCTCTCGCAATTTTCATGGATTTTCTGTTACCATTAAGCCAGATGATACAGAGCTTGTAGGTGAAAATTGGGTAGTAAAAGAAGCAACAAAAGGGGCACAGGTTCAGGCGTATGGTGTATTTTTGAGACAAAAAATATCTCAATTGGTCTGAAAAAGAGAAGAAATATCCCAAGAGATAATAACTTTTACAGAACAACTGGGAGCAATAAGGATATATGATAAAGATACAAGAAAGAAAATCCGAGCAACATATCATGAAGCTCATAAAAAATGGTTGGCTGTGAAGGACATGCCAGTATGATCTCAGTATGAAGTGCTTTGAAAGGATCACAAAATCACGCTTGATGAGATACATACTTTGGAAGAGGCTTATGAAACCGCACTTGCTGAAGTAAATACTTTGACACAGTCTCACATTGAAAGAGACCTCGTCGAATGACGCAAACAGACTCTTGAGGGCACACTAAGATCTCTTGAGGAGGAAATCAATTCCTTCGAAATCGCCTTATCGCAGGAAGATTTAAGGCGTCAGCTGGATGCTGTGAATATCCCACAGACCTCAGAGATGGTCACACTGCAAAAAACTTCAGAAAAATCCGTCGTTTCTCTTTCCAGAAGAAACGCCCTCACAGCAGCAGCAGTTTTGATGTGAATGACAGCGTGAGTCGTTCTGACATTTGCTCTTTCGAAAAAATCGACTGGAAGCACGACCTATCAGGACGTTCCAGAAGCCCTCTTGCATTGAAGTGACGCCATACAGGAGAGATCACTCTTATGATCTGGCAAGGAGAAAATTTTTACTTCTTTAGAACAGCTCAAACAGCATGGTGATCTGGCACGATTTGAGAGAGAAGTGCAAGGTATACTCGACACGGATCTGAAAAAGGTAATGGGATCTGAGAATGGGGGAGCATTTACGTCCCAAATAGGTAGGGATGTAATCTATTATTCTGCTCAATATGACAATACGGTATTACGGATTTGAGTGCCAGATAGAGATATTCAGAGTTCCATCGAAGCCTATCTGAAACGTATGATGAAAAGAGAGCAAGTAGGAAACATTCTCCAAGCAGATCTCAATACCTCTCGTTTTGTGTCGAATCGCACTCCCGTCTCAGTATGATGAAATCCGAGGATACAATCACAAAATGCGGAATTATTTTTACAAGGCATGATTCAAAGCAGTCTCGCTGGAGTAACAGAATCTGTGAAGGGAAGAGGATATACCCTGGATACATTTGCCGCGAGAGTGGTATCTGATGGACGGGGATGACAGGACAGTCTAGAAATCCCCTGTTCTTTTAACGGGCATACCTATTGGATGGTATTTCCATTGGAAGATTTATAATCTCCATCTCGCGTAGACACCAGTAGTGAGACTTTTTTCACTGTCTTTTTGTGCGATGCCGAGTTCGCCATGCTCGATAATACCAGCAGGAAGTATATCGTCGAGGATATTTCCGAGCGAAGTCGAGAAGATACTCGAAGCATAGGTGTTGACGAGTACAAAGAGGGGAGAAGGGGAGAGAATTTTTCTGATATTGGTGAGCAGGAGAGGAAATGAGGTATCAAATTCCCATTTTTCACCATTGGCTCCGTGCCCAAAAACGGGAGGATCCATAATGATTCCGTCATAGGTATTCCCTCTGCGGACTTCGCGTTCGACAAATTTGACCACATCTTCCAGAATCCATCGGATAGCATCCTCTGGAAGTCATGTGAGAGCCATATTTTTTTGTGCCCAGCCAATTGTTGGCTTTGACGCATCAACATGGGTGACGTGAGCACCTTCGAGAGCACAAGCGATAGAGGCGATGCCTGTATAGGCGAAGAGATTCAGAACTTTTATTTGGTTTGATTGGTTGAGTTGTATTCAATTTGAGTCACTATTTTTCATTCTTCATTTTTCATTCTTCATTGAGGTCCGTAGGACTTCTCTCATCCAATCCCAGTGCATTGCCTGTTCGGGAAATACTCAGACGTGACGGTAGGGTGACCATTTGCATTGCCACTTCAAGTCCTTGTATTGCATTATCCAATCAGCGACATGGGGTGTTTTTTGCCATGCGCCTTGTCATCCCATACTCTTATCAAAATAAGCATCACAAGGCCAGTCAGGGAGCGTACGTGACCAGAGTGCTTGTGATTCGGGTCGTACGACCTTGAATATACCATATTGTTCGTATTTCATACCGTCTCCAGAATCAAGAAGGGCATAGTCGGGGAATGGCGGAAGGGAGAGATGGGTCATAGAGAAAAAATTATTCAGTGAAATCGAGTACGACTTCATAGTTTTCTTCTGCAGATGCTCGTCGCTCGTGGAGTCATCCGATACACGTCAAAAACTCATCTCTGTCTGTATCGACCATTTTTTCACCAAAGGCATTTTGTACGAGATGTTCTCCTCATGATGTTACCCGGCACATACACGCATGGCATGCCCCTGCACGACAGGCAAAAGGAGAGTCGATACCATGTTTTTCACACTGTTCTGTGATAGAGGATTTGCTGTCACCTACGAAGGTGTGCCAGTTTCCGGAGGGGTCTCGGAGTTTGATGGTGATCATAGGAAAAAGAGTTTTTGGATTTTAGAAATTTCTTTCTTAAGGGCTTCGTTGAGTATAGTTTTTTCGACTCAAAAGTCGAGCATGATTTCTGGAAGAGAAGGGAAAAAACGTTCACGAAGCTGATTGAGTATTGCGATTCTTCCCTGCAACAATCTCTGATCCACTTCGGGGACAATGTCAAGATAGGCATATCGTGACTTCATTTCCTGCAGTGTAATGAAGAGATATTGTCGAGTAATTATTTGCTGTGCCCCCAGAGAATCCTCTGGATTTTGATCTAAAAATGCCCTCCATTCACGATAGAAAGAAAAGAAAGGGTCAAATATTAAAGAATCTTCCGGGAGGATATAATTTTGGATGCGCTCTTTAAATGCTGGAAAATCAGAAGAAATCTCATCGAGAACGTGAGAGATATCCACTTTTCACTTTTCTGCACCACAAATAAAGCGTTTCCAATGAAAGAGTTCTACATCTTTTGCTTGTTCGATGAGCATTGTCTGCTCCTTTATACCAGCATTTTTCCCGAGTCTATTCCTGAGTCATGCTTGAAGAGTTTTTGTCGTCCAATACACTCGAGTGCCATCATATTGTCCTCCGTCCAATTTTAGGAGATAGTCTATCTCTGCCTTCCTTGTGTGAAAAAATAATCTTCCTCGAAGTTTTTCAATAATTTCCGCTACCAATCACTGTACCATCATTTTGAGTTCTTCCATTGAATTCTGCGCGGGTGTTTTGCGGAGACAATGCGATATTAATTGAACAATCTCTGGAGAAATTTCCGCGACTGTTTTTGCTCCTTCGACGAGATGATTTCGTGCATAGTACTGAGAATTAAGCGCGTTATATATACCACATATACCACCATGCATGGCGAGGTAGGCTCTATAAGTGGGGAAAAGTTTTGGATTTTTTTGAGACTCTCTTCCTTGTCTTCATTTGTTTACTTCTTGAAATCGTCCGACGCGACCATCTGTCCCCAGAATAATTCTCCCAGAGAGAATGGGCTGTGCGCTGAGGAGCCATTCTCGTACGGCGGTAATCATCTGGACCATTTCATCTTTATTTTTTACCTCTTTCAGAGAAAAAGTTCCGTGTTGTTTTCAGAGGCTACCAATACGAAAAGGATCAACCACTACATTAGGACGTTGTTCTGTTTCGAGAAATTTGTTAGCATCAATATGTAAGAGTGCATCCTCTGGACTGAGCGTGCGTATCATCCAGCCTGTGATAGAATGAGGAAGAGAGCCAAAATATCGTGAGAGATTTTCCTGAGTCGAGAGACTGGCGTATTTTTGTTGTTTCTCTTTTCCAGCCTTGACCTGTTCTGTGATAATCTCATCTCTCCACTCTTGGAGTTCTGGCCATTGAGAGAGAAGTTTTTGCAGTTCTTTGCTCAGATGACTGGAGGCATTTTGTCCTTCTGGGGTCGTGTTTTCTGGACTGGTTGGTAATTCTTCCGACATAAAAAAATATTATTGTCTATATATCATAGAAAAAATTTGCAAATTGCAAATATCTCATACAATATCGCTCGTTGGGAGCCCCGCTCGTTTTGATGTTCATTGAGTGTTAAATCCTAGTGAACACCAAAAAGAGCGGGGCGCTCGCACCAATATTTCTTTATTTTTCTTTGTATGCCAAGAGGCAAAAAATACACAGCTGCGCTCAAATTTATTGAGCCAAACAAGCTCTACTCTGCAGAAGAGGCTATCGCCCTTCTCGAGAAGACCAACTTCGTCAAGTTCGATCCAACAGTCGAAATCCATTTTCACCTCGGTATCAACGCGACTCGTGCTGATCAGATGGTCCGTATGGGTATGACACTTCCTCATGGAACTGGTAAAAGCGTCAAAATCGCAGCATTCAGTGATGCAGGTGATGAAAAAGCTCTTATCGGAGCGGGTGCCCTGATCGCTGGTGGTGATGATCTCATCTCAGGAATTGAGGCTGGTTCTACTCCTATTAATTTTGATATCGCTATCGCTACTCCTGCTATGATGCGTAAGATGGGTAAGATTGCAAAGGTTCTCGGTCCAAAAGGTCTGATGCCAAATCCAAAATCTGGAACCGTAGGGGATGATCTCCTCTCTATCATCCAAGAGCTCAAGGGGGGTAAATTCGAAGTCAAAAATGACAAGCAAGGTGATATCCATGGTATGGTCGGAAAACTCTCTTTCGGTGCTAAAAAACTGACTGAAAATCTCCAAGCATTTATCCATAATGTCGGTGAAGCTCGTCCATCAGGACTCAAAGCAAATGCTACCTACATCAAGTCCATCTCTGTCTGCACAGCTATGTGACCTGGCATTTCTGTGAAGGTATAGTATTTTCCGGGCATTTATATACAATAACCTCTCCGAATTTGGAGAGGTTATTGAGTTATTTATCTCCTCTGTCAACTGAGTAAATCTCTTATAGAATGCCCTATATCTGTTATGACAAAATGTATATCAGATCCGCATGGAACGGCCTGGATGTTTTCTTCAAATATTCAAAATGCGAATGAGCCCAGTGCTCAAAACTTCTGCTCAAAACTTCTGCGAACAAGCGCCAATACATCATAAGTTTGTCGTTGGCCATCTGGAGTTCTTAGAAATTCGGGATTACTTAATAAATTATTTCATAAAATTCTTCTTACTCGAGTACACCAAATTTTACATCCACTTGTTGGATACTGGTGTTCATAAAATCTTGATCATAAATCTAGTACTTCGAAAGAGAATCATGAAAAAATTCCCGCAGTTGCCAAGGGGGTATCCATATCAAGTTTTTGTCTTCATAGTCGAGCACATTGCTCATGAAGTCTGTGGTATTTTTGTAATATTCAAAGGGATAATTCACGATACAATTTTAGGAGATAACGCGAATTAAGAGGGTCGACAAATACCCTAGAATCCACGCCACTTCATACATAAAGTTCTGAAGAAGATGGAAGATTAAATAATACTTCAAAAGAATTACGAGACATAGTCCTGCCTAAAATTTAAAACATCTTTTTATCTAACTTCTCTTCCACAAAATCTCGCTTCTTTGAAAACTTTTCTCGGACAAGCGTTTGGAGCTTTTCTGGACTCTGGACATTGATGCGAGGCATGAGGATGCTGGGGGAAATAAGCTCGCCTTCTATGACTTCCTTCTTGCCATCCTTAACCGTCTTGGTCACAAAAGAATAGTTCTGTTGTTCGGTGAGTGTTTGCACACTGAGATTTTTGCTCATATTGGGAGCGAGGATTTTGGCATCTTCATAGCTCATATGAAAGGCGATGATATTGCCGACATTCCCGAGAATGGCTTCCGTGAGTTTTTTATCCACCTGCCCCAGATACTGGTGAGCTATGATCAGTTCCATACCATACTTTCTCGCTTCAGAAAAGATATCTGCAAAGCTCTCAGTAGCAAAATTTTGAAATTCATCGACATAGAGACGAAATGGGGTTCGCTTCTCTGGTTCAATATTTGCTCGGCTCATCACATCGAGTTGAAATTTACTGACCAGCATAGAACCGAACATATCACTCACATCTTCACCGATTTTTCCTTTTGAGAGATTAGCGAGAAATATCTTTTTATTATCCATCACCCATCGTGGAGAAAATCCAGACTGTGGCTGACTCACGATATTGCGAATCAATGGTACAGAGAGGAATTGTCCGACTTTATTGAGAATGGGTCCTACGACTTCTGCCTGCCGCATCTGCGACATATTCTCAAATTCTGTTGACCAAAACTTTTGTAAGAATGGATTCTTTATTTGTGCGAGGTATCACTTACGGAAGTCTTCATCTGTGAGGAGCATGGTCAAATCGAGCAATGTGGTTCCAGGTTTTTCGAGGAGTGTGAGCGTTGCATTTCGGAGGATGTATTCGAGTCGTGGTCACCAGCTGTACCCAAATATTTTCTTAAAAACTCCTACGATAGAACTTGCCACGAGCGATGAAAATTGTTCGTGTGTATTTTCGAGAATATTAAATCCGATAGGGTACTCGATATCTGC
>Ga0172380_10005775_pt1 | contig 14763 bp, 14 predicted proteins | sample Leawe162metaG_FD_119747 | JGI IMG/M metagenome (GOLD analysis project Ga0172380, IMG submission 119747) | Leachate microbial communities from a municipal landfill in Southern Ontario, Canada - Leachate well 162 metaG | ecosystem: Engineered > Solid waste > Landfill > Unclassified | place...
ATGTCGCGGCTTTCACCGAGATCGGCCTGTAGCCAGCCGTAGCCGAGGGCCAGCGTGGCCTGCTTGAGTGCCTTGCAGTCGCTGCGCGGCAGGTGGTGCACGCCGGCGAGCGGGCTCTGGGCGAGCAGTTGCTGCAGTTTCTGGCTCATGGCACTCATGGGCGCTCCTCTATTCCCGGATACGGCGGAAGCTGCGGTAATGGTCGTCGGTGTAGTAGTACTCGCCCGAAGTTTTGGGCGGGCTGCCGGCGATGATGCGGCGGGCGCCACGATCGCGGCTGCCGGGCGTCGGTACGGTGTATTCGCGGTAGTGGCCGCGCGGCTGGTAGGGCAGCCGTTTTTCGTAGTTGCCGAAGGTGCTGCCGTCCTTGTGCGGGTAGGGGAAGGGGCCGCCCTGGCGGATCAGCTGCAGGGTGCGCTGGGCTTCCGGCGGCAGCGCGGACAGCGCAACGCTGTCCGTCGCTTCTCTCGCGACGGCACTGCCGAGGCAGGCCGCCAGCGTGAGCGCAACAATGAGGCGCAGCAGCACGAACAGCTGTGGCAACCGCGCCTTCATGGTTTAGGCCTTGGCACCGTCCTTGCCAATTTCGACCGAGGTTTCGACCTTCTGGCGCAGACGCACATGCAGTTCGCGCAGCTGCTTCTCGTCGACATCGCTCGGCGCATCGGTGAGCAGGCACTGGGCGCGCTGCGTTTTCGGGAAGGCGATCACGTCGCGGATCGATTCGGCACCGGTCATCATGGTGACGATGCGGTCGAGGCCGAAGGCGAGGCCGCCGTGCGGGGGCGCGCCGTACTTCAGCGCGTCGAGCAGGAAGCCGAACTTGGCCTGCTGTTCCTCGGGGCCGATGTTGAGCGCGGCGAAGACCTTTTCCTGCACGTCGGCGCGGTGGATACGCACCGAGCCGCCGCCGAGTTCCCAGCCGTTGAGTGCCAGGTCGTAAGCCTTGGCCAGGCACTTTCCCGGATCGGTGACGAGCAGATCCATGTGCTCGTCCTTCGGGCTGGTGAAGGGGTGATGGCAGGCGGTCCAGCGCTTGTTCTCGTCGTCGTATTCGAACATCGGGAAATCGATGACCCACAGCGGCGCCCATTTGGCACCGGTGACGAAGCCTTTCTCGTGACCGATCTTGATGCGCAGTGCGCCGAGGGCGTCATTGACGATCTTGGCTTTGTCGGCGCCGAAGAAGATGAGGTCGCCGGATTGGGCTCCGGTACGCTCGATGACCGCCTTCAGCGAAGCTTCCGACAGGTTCTTGACGATCGGCGACTGCAGGCCGGTTTCGTTGATCTGGGTGACGTCATTGACCTTGATGTAAGCGAGGCCCTTGGCACCGTAGATGCCGACGAACTGGGTGTAGGCGTCGATCTCGCCGCGGGTCAGGGTAGCGCCGCCCGGAATGCGCATGGCGGCAATGCGCCCGCCTTCGCTGTTGGCGACACCGGCGAAGACCTTGAAGGCGACGTCCTTGAAGGCGTCGGTGACTTCGGTCAGCTCGAGCGTGACGCGCAGGTCCGGCTTGTCCGAGCCGAAGCGGTGCATGGCTTCGGCGTAGCTCATGCGCGGGAACTCCGGCAGGTCAACGTCGATGGCTTCCTTGAACACGGTGCGCATCAGCTTTTCCATCAGCGCAGTGATCTCGGCCTCGCTCATGAACGAGGTTTCGATATCGACCTGGGTGAATTCCGGCTGGCGGTCGGCGCGCAGGTCTTCGTCGCGGAAGCACTTGGTGATCTGGTAGTAGCGGTCGAAGCCGGAGACCATCAGCAGCTGCTTGAACAGCTGCGGCGACTGCGGCAGCGCGAAGAACTGGCCCGGATGTACGCGCGACGGCACCAGATAGTCGCGGGCACCTTCCGGGGTGCTCTTGGTCAGCATCGGCGTTTCGATGTCGATGAAGCCGTTGTCGTCGAGGAAGCGACGGAAGGCGCGCGCCGTCTTGTAGCGCAGCATCAGGTTGTTCTGCATTTGCGGCCGGCGCAGGTCGATGACACGGTGCGTCAGGCGCACGTTCTCGGAGAGGTTGTCTTCGTCGAGCTGGAACGGCGGCGTTACCGACGGGTTCAGTACCTCGATGGCGTGGCAGAGAATCTCGATTTCACCGGAAGCCAGATTGGCGTTGGTCGTGCCTTCCGGACGGGCGCGCACCTTGCCGGTGATCTTCAGGCAGAACTCGTTGCGTACCGACTCGGCAACGGCAAACATTTCGGCCCGATCCGGGTCGCACACCACCTGGGCCAGACCCTCGCGGTCGCGCAGGTCGACGAAGATCACGCCGCCGTGGTCGCGACGACGGTGCGCCCAGCCGCAGAGGGTGACTTCCTGGCCGATGAGTTTGGAGTTGAGTTGACCGCAGTAGTGAGTACGCATGGTGAATGGTGATTCCGCTTGGAGATTGTTCAGGTATTCGGGGTGTTCGAAGAGGAGCGGGGCGCTGTTGGTGGTGCGACCACGCCCATGGAGATGATGTACTTGAGCGCTTCGTCTACGCTCATGTCGAGTTCGATGACGTCTTTCGTCGGCATCATCAGGAAGAAGCCGGATGTCGGGTTCGGAGTGGTCGGCACATAGATGCTGACGTATTCACCTGTGAGGTGATTGGCAACATCGCCGCCCGGCTGACCGGTGAGGAAAGCGATGGTCCACGAACCTTCTCGCGGATATTGCACCAGCAGCGCCTTGCGAAAAGCATTGCCTGACGAGGAGAAGAGGGTGTCAGAGACCTGTTTGACACTGTGGTAGATCGAATTGACGACCGGAATCTTGGCCAGCAGGCGTTCCCACCAGACAACGAGGCGCTGACCGATGAAATTGGCCGCCAGTACACCAGTGATGAAAATGATCAACAGTGTCAGGACGACGCCGGCGCCCGGCAAATCGAATCCGGTGATGTTCTTCGGGTGTGCCGCCGACGGCAAGAGTCGTAGCGACTGATCCAGTGTGCCGACGATCAGCGACAGCACCCAGGCGGTGATCGCCAGGGGTACCCAGATCAGAAGACCGGTAACGAAGTAACGGCGAATCAGCTGCCCGCGCACGCACAACCTCCGCCACCACCTTGGCAGGGCGGCGTGCTGTCAGCAGCGGCTGCCGGCTTGGCTTCGGGCTTGCTGCCACCACCCTTGAAGTCGGTGGCATACCAGCCACTGCCCTTCAACTGGAAGCCGGCGGCCGATAGTTGCTTGGCGTAGCTTTCTGCGTTGCATTCCGGGCAAACGGTGAGCACGGGGTCGCTCAGCTTCTGCAGGTGATCCTTCTGGAAACCGCAGGATCCGCAGCGATATTCGTAAATTGGCATGGGAATCCTCCAAAACCGCGAATTATACCTGAGCCAGGATCGTCAAATCGGCCTGGCCAAGCTTCCATATGGGGGAAAAGGCGGTGTTTTTCAACCGCCTGGGGGTGGGTCAGAGCAGGCCGAGGTAAATCTGGGTCAGCGGTTTTCCCCAGAAGAGGGCCAGAAGCCCTGCCGCAGCGAGGTAGGGGCCGAATGGAATGGGAACGTTGCGTCCGCGTTTTGCCAGCACGATCAGGGCTACTCCCACTACTGCGCCAACGAATGAGGAAAGAAGGATGGTCAGCGGCAGCATCTGCCAGCCAAACCAGGCACCAATGGCGGCCAGCAGCTTGAAATCGCCAAACCCCATGCCTTCCTTGCCGGTGGCGAGCTTGAACCCCCAGTAAACCGACCACAGGGAAAGATAGCCGACTACAGCACCGATCACTGCTGATGACAGCGATGCGTAGGTTCCTGAGAGATTGAACAGCAGACCCAGCCAGATGAGCGGCAAGGTGATGCTGTCAGGCAGCAGTTGCGTATCGAAGTCGATGCCGGTCAGCGCAATCATGGCCCAGATGAACAGAATCGCACCTGCCGCCGCCCAGCCAAAGCCGAAGTGCCATGCTGCATAAGCGGTCAGCAGGCCGGTAACGGCCTCGACAACCGGGTAACGTATTGAAATTGGCGCGGCGCATCCCGAACACCTGCCGCGGAGCATCAGCCAGCTGATGAGCGGAATATTTTCCAGCGCAGTGATCTGGTGACCGCAATGCGGACAGCGTGAGCGAGGGGTCGCCAGCGTCAGTGGTTCGGTCGTCGGCGGTACCTCTCCCCGCAGTTCGGCACACTGGCATTGCCAGTCCGCCTCCATCATTTTTGGCAGGCGGTGGATGACGACGTTGAGAAAACTGCCAACAAGGAGACCAAACAACCCCGCCGTCGTGGCAAAGACGGCGGGGTCGGCAAGCATCTGGATCATCCGACCACAGCGCCCAGCTTGAAGATCGGCAGGTACATGGCAATAACCAGACCGCCGATCAGTACTCCGAGCACTGCCATGATTATGGGTTCCATCAGGCTGGACAAGGCTTCGACTGCGTCATCAACCTCGGCTTCAAGGAAGCCTGCAACTTTCTCCAGCATGCCATCCAGGGCGCCGGATTCTTCTCCAATCGCGACCATCTGCAGCACCATGTTGTCAAAAAGTTTGCTGTTCTGCATGGCGGTCGTGAGGTTGGTGCCTGTGCTGACCTCCCCCTGGATCTGCTTTGTCCCTACTTTGTAAACGTAATTGCCGGCAGCTCCACCTACAGAGTCGAGGGCCTCTACCAGCGGGACGCCTGCAGCAAACATGGTAGCCAGGGTTCGTGTCCACCGTGCGACGGTCGCTTTTCGAATTACCGTACCGAATACGGGTGCCCGCAGCATGAAACGATCGAAGGCAATCTGCATTGCCTCTGATCTCTTGTAAGCCTCGAGGAACCCATAAATTGTGCCGCCGATCGAACCGAAAATAAGCCACCAATACTCGACAAAATAGTCCGAAATGGCGATGACAATGACGGTAGGTGCCGGAAGGTCTGCGCCAAAGCTCTTGAAGACTTCCTTGAAGGCAGGAATCACAAAAATCATGATGACCGCAGTAATGACAAAAGCCATGATCAAGATTGACGCAGGATAGAACATCGCTGACTTGATCTTGGATTTGAGCGCCTGCATCTTCTCCTTGTAGGTGGCCAGGCGGTCAAGCAGCGTCTCCAGAATGCCGGCTTGTTCCCCTGCAGCCACAAGGTTGCAGAACAGAGAGTCAAAGTACAGGGGGTATTTTCTGAACCCTTGTGACAGCGAGGAGCCCGTTTCGACATCGCCCTTGATGTCTAGTAGCAGCTTCCCCACCGAAGGGTTGGAGTGCCCTCGGCCAACGATATCAAAGGCTTGTAGCAGGGGGACGCCTGCCTTCATCATGGTTGCCAATTGGCGAGTGAATAGTGTGATGTCCTTGTCCGTAATCTTGCTGCCGCTCTTGAAGCGCTGTTTACTGATTTTATTGACACGCAGACCCTGACGTCGGAGCGTGGCTTGAGCCACTGCCTTACTCGTCGCACGGATTTCTCCTCTGGCATCCTTGCCGTCTTTGTTCTTGCCTACCCAGAGGAAAGTGAACTCTTTCGCTCCTGTAGGCTTCTTTGCTGGCTTTGTGGTGGCCATTGATTCCCCTTTGATCCGTAGCGTTTTTATGCGTTGGTGGTGCTAAGCACTTCGTCCAGGGAAGTTACGCCTTGCATCGCCTTGATCAGGCCGGACCGGCGCAAGTCCTTGACGCCTTCACGCGCGGCTTGTGCGGCAATATCAAGGGCATTCCCACCGGCAAGAATGATGCGCTGGATTTCCTCGGTCACGGGCATTACCTGGTAGATGCCAACACGGCCTTTGTAGCCCGAGCCTTTGCATCGATCACAACCGCCTGGACCATACAGGGTCCAGGTGCCATCTATGTCAGCCTCGGTGTAGCCCGCATTCAGCAGGGCCTCCGCTGGGGTGTCCAGGGGGACCTTGCAGTTGCAGAGGCGCCTGGCAAGGCGTTGTGCAGTAATCAGTAGCACGCTCGACGCTATGTTGAAAAGTGGTACCCCCATGTTTGCCAGGCGTGTCAGTGTTTGCGGCGCATCGTTGGTGTGCAGCGTGGACAGCACCATGTGGCCGGTTTGAGCCGCCTTGACCGCAATTTCAGCCGTTTCAAGATCGCGGATTTCACCAACCATGATGATGTCCGGATCCTGCCGCAGGAATGACTTGAGCGCTGCCGGGAAGGTCAGGCCGGCCCTATCGTCAACGTTGACCTGGTTGATGCCGGAGAGCGGAATTTCAGCAGGGTCTTCGGCCGTGGAAATGTTGATTCCCGGTTTGTTTAGGATGTTGAGGCAGGTATAGAGCGAAACGGTTTTGCCCGAGCCGGTCGGGCCGGTTACCAGAACCATGCCGTATGGGCGGTTGACTGCGTTGAGCAGGGATTCCTTTTGGTCGGGGTCGTATCCGAGGGCTTCAATGCCGAGCGTGGCGCTGGAGGGGTCAAGAATCCGCAGTACGATTTTTTCGCCGTGCAGGGTCGGCAGGGTGCTGACACGAAAATCGATGGAGCGACTCTTGGAAAGAACCAGTTTCATCCGGCCATCCTGCGGGACCCGTTTTTCCGCGATGTTCAGGCGTGAAATAACCTTGATCCGCGAGGCGATCTTGTCCTTGATGACAAGTGGAGGGGTGGCGACTTCGCGCAGGATCCCGTCCACGCGGAAGCGGATTCGGTAAAACTTTTCATAGGGCTCAAAGTGGATATCCGAAGCCCCGTCGTTGATAGCGTCCAGCAGCATTTTCTGGATGAACTTGACGACCGGGGCATCGTCAACTTCCACGGACGACGCTTCCTCGCTTGCCGCCTGTGCATCCTCGTCAGTGAATTCGAGGTTGATGTCTTCGCTGGCGAGGTTCTTGAGTGAATCTTCTGCTGATTCCGAGAGTTTTGCCACCAGCGGCATCAGCTTCGGTTCTTCAACGATCACCGGGTCGACAACCAAACTCGTCTGGAAACGGATTTCGTCGAGTGCTCGCAGGTTGGTCGGGTCGGCTGTGGCAATGGTCAGTCGATTGCCGCGCTTGTGTAGCGGAATGACCTTGTGGGTGCTGATCAGTTTCCGGTCGATCGCATTGGCCGGAATGTGGGCGTCGTCAAATGCGGAGAGATCAAAAAGCGGATAGCCAAAGGTTTCAGCAGCAAAACACGCGATCTGCAATGGCGTTAACTTCTTTGCGCTGGCAGCCTGCTCGATAAACGTGCTGCCGCTTGCTGTCGCTTGTGCGAGCAGCGCCTCCGCCTCTGCTTCCTTGAGGCGTCCGGCTTGGACGAGGGCACGGGCGAGGCCGCCGAGCGGTGCCTGCTGGGGGTTTGCTGCCATAGGCTCAGAGAATCATTTGGTTAGGTATGCCGAAGAGATCATGTTGATGATGCTACGGGGCGCTCTCTTTGTAAAGACAGAGGCTTGGCGCGGAAAACTCAGGGAGTTTCTTCAGCGGAAGCTGCCGGGCGGTAAACCCGCACAACCTTTACCCTCCTGTCGTGGGTCTGAATGATCTCGATGGGAATGTCGGCGACCTTGATGCTGACACCGGCTTCCGGGATGTCCTGAAAGTGTTCCAGAATCAGGCCATTGAGTGTTTTTGGTCCGTCCAGCGGAAAACTGGTGCCCAGCTTCCGGTTGATTTCCCGCAATGGGCGGCTGCCTTCGACGAGAACACTCCCTTCCCGGCTCCAATGCAGGTCGGATGCTGGAGAAGGTGCTGAGGTAGTGAATTCACCGATGATTTCTTCGAGGATGTCTTCCAGGGTGACCAGCCCGAGCACTTCACCGTACTCGTCGACGACGATGCCAATGCGCTGCCGGTTTTCCTGGAAAAATTGCAGCTGAGCGAAGACTGCGGTGTTTGCGGGGATGTAATACGGCTCCTGGATCTGTGCTTCGATCTCAGCGATATCCAGCTCGCCCCGCTGTAGTGGTGAGATGACCCTGCGCAGATGCAGGATACCCATGATGTTTCCGGGATCCTCGCGATAAACCGGAAGGCGTGTGTGGTAGCAGGTGCTCAGGCGGAGCATGACCTCCTCCCTCGGGGCTGCGAGGTCGAGTGCTTCAATGGCGGCGCGCGGTGTCATGACGTCTTTGACGGTGATGGCCTCAAGCTCGAAGAGGTTGAGCAGGATACTGTGGTGCTTGTGCGGGATGAAATTGCCACTTTCCAACACGATTGTTCGTAGCTCCTCCGGTGTCAGGCGTGATTCTCTGTTTGTCGGGAGCGTCTGGAGGCGAAGTGCGCCAAGGAGTGCAGAAACGAAGAGGTTGACGAACCACACTACCGGATAGGTGAATCGTAACAACGGCGCCAATACATAGGAAAAAAGCGGTGCCAGGCGGTCTGCAAAATTTGCACCGACCACCTTTGGCGAAATTTCAGAGAACACCAGAATGGCAAATGTGATAGCCAAGGTGCCCGCAGCAAGTGCCCATTTATCGTCGCCAAAAAGCTCTATGGTGATGACGCTGACCAGAATGGCAGCTGCAGAATTGACCAGGTTGTTGAACAGTAGGATGACGCTCAGCAGGCGGTCGGTTCGGGCAAGCAGTTCAAGCGCCTGACGGGCCCCGCGGTTCCCCCCTTGTTCCAGATGGCGCAGTCGATAGCGGTTGGCGGCCATCATGACCGTCTCCGACATCGAAAATATACCGGATAGAATCAGCAGAACACCCAGCAGTCCGAAGAGGACGGAAACAGAAATGTTTTCCAAAATGGATCAGGTTCGGCCGAGCACAATTTCCAGAACGAAACGACTTCCGATATAGGCCAGCAATAGGGCCATAAATCCGGCCATTGTCCAGCGCAATGCGGTGCGGCCGCGCCATCCGTAGGCGCGTCGTCCGATCAGGAGCGCTGCAAAAATCCCCCACGATGCGAAGGCAAAGAGTGTCTTGTGGTCGAGCTTCAGCGCTTTGCCAAAAATTTCTTCAGAAAACAGGACGCCACTGCCGAGTGTGATGGTGAGCAGGATGAAGGCGACGATGATCATTCGGAACAGCAGGGCTTCCATGGTCAGGAGCGGCGGCAGGCTGGCCAGGCTCCGGGTGAGCGCGTGCTGGTGCAGCTTTTTTTCTGTGTAGCCCATGAAGACTGCGTGCAGCGCGGACAGGGTGAACAGGCTGTAGGCAAGCATGGCAGTCAGGAAGTGTGTCTTGAATCCCCATGAGGCTACGTGCTCGACGGTGTGGGCGTGAGGGAAGAAAACCGGAAGTGCGGCGCAAACAGCTGCCAGCGGCAGAACCATGGGTTGCAGGCCGTCCATTCGCGACTGAAAGCTTTCCAGCCAGTAAATAAAAACCGCGAGCCAGAGCATTAGCGACAAGGCAAACCCGAAGGAAAACTGCATCGTGCCGGCACCGAATAGTCCGACATAGAGCGCAATGGCGTGGATTGCCAGCGTGCCGCCGATGGACAGGCGTTCCCAAGTCTGCATGGGGGATGCCGCAAGCGGTTTGTCAGTTTCCCGCCAACGGGTACGCCAGAAGTGAAATCCAAGGCCCGCGTAGAGAAGGGCTGCCAGGATATTGGGCAGAAGGTGCAGTAGAATGCTCGGCATCGTTAAAGTTTACACCAAGCGGGATTGCAGATGCTCGACAACCTGACACAGCGCCTTGCGCGCGTGATGAAAACCATCAAGGGCGAAGCGCGCTTGACGGAGACCAATATTTCCGACGCCCTGCGCGAGGTTCGCCTGGCGCTGCTGGAAGCTGACGTGGCCTTGCCGGTGGTCAAGGATTTCATCGCAGCTGTCAAAGAAAAGGCGCTGGGCGAAGAAGTCGTGGGGTCGCTGACTCCAGGCCAGGCCTTGGTGGGGGTCGTTCACCGTGAAATGACCCGCATCATGGGCGAGGCCAATGTCGGCCTCAACCTAGCGACGCAGCCGCCAGCCGTGATCCTGATGGCTGGCCTGCAGGGCGCCGGCAAGACGACCACCGTCGGCAAGCTGGCCAAACTGCTCAAGGACACGCAGAAGAAAAAAGTGCTGGTCGTCAGTTGCGACGTCTATCGTCCGGCGGCTATCGAGCAGCTGAAAACGGTAGCCGGTCAGGCGGGGGCCGATTTTTTCCCGTCTGCCACCAATGAAAAACCGGTCGATATTGCCCGTGCCGCCATCGATTGGGCGAAACGCCACTATCACGACGTCCTGCTCGTCGATACCGCCGGCCGTCTGGCCATTGATGAAGCGATGATGAAGGAGATTGCCGAGCTGCATGCAGCGATCAATCCCATCGAAACCCTCTTCGTCGTCGACGCCATGCTCGGCCAGGATGCGGTCAATACGGCCAAATCTTTCAACGACGCACTGCCGCTGACCGGCGTCATCCTGACCAAGCTGGACGGCGATGCGCGCGGCGGTGCCGCGCTGTCGGTGCGCCATGTCACCGGCAAGCCGCTCAAGTTCGCCGGTGTCGGCGAGAAGCTGTCCGGGCTGGAAGCCTTTCATCCGGAGCGCATGGCTTCCCGGATTCTCGGCATGGGCGATGTGCTGTCGCTGATCGAGGAAGCGCGGAAGGGCGTTGATGAGGAAAAGGCGCTTGAATTCGCCAAGAAACTCAAGTCTGGCAAGAGTTTTGACCTGAATGACTTCAAGGAACAGGTGTCGCAGGTGCGAAAAATGGGTGGCATGGCGTCCTTCATGGACAAACTGCCGGCACAGTTTGCACAGGCTGCTGGTCAGCTGGCACCGGGTTCAGAGGACAAGATGGTTCGCCGCATTGAGGGCATCATCAATTCAATGACCCCCGTCGAACGAACCAGGCCGGAGTTGATCAAGGCCAGTCGCAAGCGGCGAATCGCTACGGGGGCCGGGGTTCAGGTGCAGGACGTAAACCGTCTTCTCACCCAGTTCGAGCAAACGCAGAAGGTGATGAAACAGTTCTCGAAGGGTGGAATGGGCAAGCTGATGCGCGGCATGAAGGGCTTGATGCCTGGCGGCATGATGCGCTGACGGTGACTGCCGAAGCGCTATTGTTTTTGGTTAGGCGTGTAGTTCCACTGGTTGTGCCAGGCAGCTCGTACTGCGTTGGGGTATTCCGGTCGCCCCAGACTGCCGTTGTAGCGGCCCAGTGCGCGGTACAGGTCGCCCCGCTCGATATCGAGATAGTGCCGAAGGATGGTGCAGCCGTAGCGCAAATTTGTGCGCATATTGAACAGGTTGTCGTCGGGGCGCCCGATCACCTTTACCCAGAACGGCATGACCTGCATGTAGCCGCGGGCGCCGACGCTTGAAACGGCGTACTTCCGAAAACCACTCTCTACCTGCATCAGCCCCAGGACCAGCTGTGGGTCCAGACCGGCTCGCTTGGCTTCGTAATGCACCGCGCGCAGCAGTTCCAACCGATATTCCTGATTCGGGATCCGCTTGGCAAGTCGCGTCGACATCGTTTCGATCCAGTCGACGGCTTCAATCGGGTTGCCAAAGGAAGAGGTCGGCGGCCGCTTATCGGAAACTGCTTTTTGTAAAGAGGCCTGTACGCTGGCAGACAGAGGTTCGTATTTCTGTGCGCCAGCGTACGCCGTGAAGGAGAGAAACGGCAGCAGAAGAATACAGGCGCCAATCAGGCGCACAGCTTCTCCTTCAGGAACGACACCATATTGTCGCAGGCAACCATTTCAGCCTCGGCATCCGTGCGACCCTTGTATTCCAGCCTGCCTTCGTTAAGACCGCGCTCGCCGACGACGATCCGGTGCGGAACGCCGATCAGTTCCATATCGGCGAACATTACGCCAGGGCGTTCGTTGCGGTCATCAAGCACGACGTCAACGCCAGCTGCGCGCAGTTCGGCATACAGCTTGTCTGCAGCTGCCTTGACAGCATCGCTCTTGGTGTAGCCCATCGGAACGATGGAGACCTCGAACGGGGCGATTGCCGCCGGGAAAATAATGCCGCGCGTATCATGGCCTTGCTCGATGGCGGCACCAACGATGCGGCTTACACCTATGCCGTAGCAGCCCATTTCCATTGCCTGCTCCTTGCCGCCTTCGTCAAGATAAGTGCATTTCATGGCTGCGGAATAGTTCGTGCGCAATTGGAAGATGTGCCCGACTTCAATCCCTCGGCAGATCTCGAGTACACCTTTCCCGTCCGGCGAGGGGTCACCCGGCAGGACATTCCGAATGTCAGCGACAAGACTGGGTTCGGGAAGGTCTCTACCCCAGTTTGTACCTGTCAGGTGGAATCCTTCGGTATTGGCGCCACAGATAAAGTTGTCCATGGCTGCTACTGTGCGGTCAGCGATGACGCGGACCCTGTCGTTGTCGATGCCGACGGGGCCGATGTAGCCCGGCTTGCACCCGAGGAACTCGACAATTTCAGCGTCCGTAGCAAAGCGAAACGGGTCCAGGCCAGGCACTTTCCCGACTTTTACTTCGTTTAGCGTGTGGTCGCCACGAATCAGTAATAGGCAGAAGGCGTTGTCGTGCATGACAGCAATCGCCTTGACCGATTTTGCCAGCGGCAGCTTGAGAAACTCAGAAACATCTTCGCAACGTGTTTTGCCAGGTGTTGCAATCTTTTCCAGTGGTTCGGTTGCGGTTCCGCGTGGTGTGGTCGGTGGCAGGGCTTCGGCAAGCTCCACGTTGGCAGCAAAATCCGAGTCCGGGCAAAAAGCGATCGCGTCTTCGCCGGAGTCGGCAAGCACATGGAATTCATGAGATCCGGTTCCTCCGATAGAGCCGGTGTCGGCAGCGACAGCACGGAACTTCAAGCCGAGTCGGGTAAAGATCCGGCTATAGGTGTCGTGCATGTTTCCGTATTCGCGTTGTAGATCGGCGAAGGATGTATGGAACGAATAGCCGTCTTTCATCAGGAATTCGCGGCCGCGCATGACACCAAAGCGTGGGCGAATTTCGTCTCGAAATTTGCTTTGTACCTGGTAAAGATGAATGGGGAGTTGGCGGTAGCTTTTTACGTCCTTGCGGACGATGTCGGTAATTACTTCTTCATGTGTTGGGCCAATGACAAAATCTCGTTGATGACGATCCTTGAAACGTAGCAACTCCGGCCCGTATTTTTCCCAGCGCCCGGTTTCTTGCCACAATTCGGCAGGCACGACGGCTGGCATGAATAGTTCGACGGCCCCAGCCCTGTTCATTTCTTCCCGGACGATATTTTCGACTTTTTTCAATACGCGTAGCCCTGCGGGCATCCAGGTGTAAATACCCCCGGCAAGGCGCTTGATCAGGCCGGCTCGCAGCATGAGCTTGTGGCTGACGATCTCCGCGTCCGACGGAGCTTCCTTGAGGGTGGAAAGAAAAAACTGCGAGGTGCGCATGGAATTGCTCTTTCAACGAAAAAAGTGATTTTACAAGAGCACAGGCGGGAGCGCGATATTGCTTGGATTCTCCGGATGATCAAGCCTTATCGGAGTATCGGCGAGCTTTCAAATGGCCGGGAAATGTGGAAAAATCAGCCCAACTAACAATTTTGCAGGATTCACTATGCTCGATCGTGAAGGCTATCGCCCGAACGTCGGCATCATTCTTTGTAACGCAAAGAACGAGGTTTTTTGGGGCAAGCGCATCAGGGAACATTCCTGGCAGTTTCCGCAAGGTGGCATCAAGCGGGGGGAAACCCCCGAAGAGGCCATGTACCGGGAACTGCATGAGGAAGTCGGCTTGCTTCCCGAGCACGTTCGCATTCTCGGTAGGACTCGGGATTGGCTGCGTTACGAGGTGCCGATGCAATGGATCAAGCGCGAATGGCGTGGCAGTTATAGAGGACAGAAGCAGATATGGTTTCTGCTCCGACTTGTTGGCAGGGATAGCGACGTCTCCTTGCGCGCCTGTGATCACCCCGAATTCGATGCGTGGCGCTGGAACAGTTATTGGGTGCCGCTGGATGTCGTTATCGAGTTCAAGCGCGGAGTGTACGAACAAGCACTCAATGAACTCGCCCGGTTTATAGACGCAGACAGAAAGCGTTCGTCTCGTCGCGGCAAGAGTCCATATGTGCTGTTGAGCGGCGATCCTGGCAGTGACGATGTCGTGCCAGAGTAAGGGGGCGACGTGAGGCAAGTATGTTTTGAAATGCGATTTTCCGGCAGGCGCGCGCTGCTCTTGCTTGCTGCCTTGCCGGCGCTGGCCTTGGCGAAAGGGCCGGACGACTATGAGTTGTTCCAGACTTTAAAGTCAGATAGCGACTTTGAGCAGAAGCCTTGGGTTGAGGTGCAGCAGCAATTGCCGCCGCCGCCGGACTCGTCCAGCCTGGTGCCAATTGATGTCAGTACTTTGACCAGCAATAAATTCGCTATCGATGAACGCTCGGTTACCTTCGGTGGCGATGAGGTTATCCGCTACACCTTGGTGGTCACGAGTCCCGGCGGCGCTCAAAATATAAGCTATGAAGGAATTCGCTGTGCCACTGGTGAGCGGCGCTTGTATGCCTTCGGTCGCGCCGACGGAACCTGGTCGAAAGCGCGAAACAACGCCTGGGTCAGAATCACCGAAAACAACCTGAACAGGCATCATGCCGCCTTGTTCCGCGACTATTTTTGTACAACGGGCGGTTCGGTAAGCGATACGGCGGGCGCGCGGGCGGTGTTGGCGCATGGAAACCCTGCGGCAAAGAACCAGTAACTAGCGGCTGCAATCGCCCACTCGCTTTGCGCTATAGCTGTTGCTGATCTGGATCTCCTGTTGTCCGTCGACGCTCATGCGAAGCTTGGCGGTTCCGCTGTAGGCCGTTCGGCCGTGGAATGTTAGCGTGCCGTCGCCGGTGATCTTCCCTTTGCCAGCACAGGTAATGCTCCAGGAAGCCGTATTCCCAACTAGTTTGTAGTCGTTGATCGTGCACCGCTCATCTTTTGGGATCGCTACGTTCTCGCTCTCCACGTCATTTTTTGTATAGCAGGCGCTTG
>Ga0172380_10005776_pt1 | contig 14762 bp, 29 predicted proteins | sample Leawe162metaG_FD_119747 | JGI IMG/M metagenome (GOLD analysis project Ga0172380, IMG submission 119747) | Leachate microbial communities from a municipal landfill in Southern Ontario, Canada - Leachate well 162 metaG | ecosystem: Engineered > Solid waste > Landfill > Unclassified | place...
CGTTTTAAGACCTCAATTTCCTCCACTTTGTTGGGCGAGTTGTTTCAGACCGAACCGTTCAAGGACGAGGAGATCCTCTGTGGAAATCCCTGTAAAGTCAAATCTGTTAATATTGACGTTGGTTGTGAGTGTTTCGATCCGCTGGACGTCGGCCCATTTTTCCCTCTGACGGAGTGACAGCCACTTCTGACATGACCACGGGTCCGCAGGAATGTGGCGCGTTGTTTCATACTCGATTGGCTGACCGCGATAGATTGTAACGTGCTTCTCCACGACCGTGTAACCCGTGGCCCGCTTGTAAAATGCTGCCGCCACTTCCATATCCGCCTCGTCCTTCCCGCGCCTGAGAGCCTCAGCAAATTCTGGCCTGTCCCGCTTCCACATATCGATGGTCTGGATACTGACGCCCATGACATCTGCCACTTGTTTGTCAGTTGCTCCCAGGAGAGCGAGTTTATATGCTTGGCGTGGCCGATCTTCGTTGTAAACCATCGTTTAAACAATTTTTTCAAGATAAAGATATAAAAAATCTAAGAACGAGAAAAATTTCAAAAAGAAATTTTTACAACCTCTAAAATTCACGTAAGAAAATTACGCGTAACCCCTTGGAAAATAACCATATTAACAAATAAAAAAATCTTACCTATTTTTTAAACTTATTTTAACCGCACTTACAATCCCCTCACACCACAATCTTGTATACGCACTAAAAACCGAATCTCAAAAGGGTTGACTGGTAAAAAACCCAATGACCCGCCCAAGAGATGTCATTTTAGTTTGTAAGCAATTCCACCACAAACCAATTACAATTTTTGAAATTTTATTACACCACATTCCTGTAAGCATAGATTTGTAATGATCTGTAATGAAAAGTGGAGTAATAACGAATAATACTACTAGTGGATGTAAGTGTTACAATAGTTCCTGTAGAGCACATACGTAACGTAGTGAGTGGTGTTAACGGATGTGTGTAACGTACTAGCGGACGTGTGTAATGTACATAGTGAAACTAGTGGAGCGGAAAGTGGTGATTTTGGATTTGATTGTTGAGATTATGAAACATGGCCATCACGCCCCTCTCCGCCTCCGCAGGCGTCGACAGGGGTATATGGGGCCTAGTACTATGCCTACCTAGGTACTATGTCTTACATACTACCTAGTAATACCTAATAGCATATATAACCACCTACCTGTTACTGCCACTTACTAGGCCTTACTAGGTACTAGGTTAGGCCAGGTAGGTTATATAATTCCACCTCCAACCAAACCAGGGCCTCCCAGGCAGGCAGGGTACCACCCCCGACCCCCTACTCGCCTACCACCTCCTCCTTTTTATTATCCATTTTATTATCCGCCTGCCTGTCACCTGCCAGGCTTATATTTCCTATATCCTTATTGCCTTATTATATTTTGCCTTCCTAATATATAATACCTTTATCTTTTACTGCCTCTTACGCTTATTTATAATGAATTTAAATTAGGTTATTTATTAAAAATTCCTTTAAAATATTTTTTTATATGAAATATTATTTATATATTTATATTATAATAATTTATTTATTATATCGTTCTTTTATTAATTTAATTAATTTAATTTAATTTATTATCTTCCGTTCATTGACATGCTGCCATTTATCTCAAATCTTCATAATTATTAACTAAAAAACTTATCAAAATGAAAGCAAATGAAGCCGCCACAACTGTGGCAAAGAATGAGACCGAAGTTTTTGATGTTGAAAAGAATGCGATTGGCGTCAAACAGCACGACAAAAAAGGTGCTACTGCCAAAGCAAAAGCTCGTCCCGCTTATCTTACCTTTCTTGGTGACTTAATCGAAAAAGGCAAAATGACGCAGAAGCAGTTGCAGGAGGAAGGCTGGAAGGAATTTCCTGCTCTCGCAAAGTCGACAATCACGACTGTCTTAGTCGACTCCAAAAATCCCAAATATTCCAGATTTGGGAAGGTTGCCAAAAAAGACGAAAAGACAGGCTGCCTCCATTTTTAGGAAAAATTGCCAGGAAAAGGTGCTCGCGAGGGCGCCTTTTTCTGTTTTTATTTGATAAGATGGAGATGAAGAGATAGGGTTTTTATCTTTTAATAAAGGCAGCCTGTATTTTTCCGTGAGAAATTTCTTTTTATTTTATAACTTCAAACAAAAGATCATGAAAAAGCTTTTATCATCAACCGACTTTCAGTCAACCATGGCATTTCTTGTCATCTTGGCTGGTGCTTTCCTTATTGCCTTACGCTGGTTTAACTGCTAACAAAATGGCAGCAAATTCAGCTATCAAATCTGTCCCGTAATCTCCTTCAGCTCAATCTGCTCGAGGAGATTCGGGCTGTTTGACATTTGCCAAAATCTTTAAAACCAAAATATCATGAAAAAATTATCACCTCGTCAGCTCAATCTGCTTTATGACATCTTGGCAGGTTTATTACTCTTTGCCATTTTTGTTGGAGGCTGGTGCCTCTGGTTCGCCGTCTCTGCCTAAAAATCTCTTTTAAAATTGTTGCAGATTTATTTTTTTATCTGTAAATCTTTTATTATATTTGTAGTATAAATTTAATGCTAACTTCAAAACCAAAAAAGATGACCAAAATTAACATTTCTGCCTCAGAGGAGGCAAAACTTCGTGCTCACGTTCGCGAAGTTATTCAGAGGCCAGGCCCTCTGTCTAATCTTCCTATCTCCAAAGTTGAAGAAGCCATCAGAGTTAGATCCTCTTCCTTTTCTTCTTTAACTGAAATGAGAGATGAAGCCAAAAGAGTTGCAGATTTAACTGGCTTCCGTTCAGGCTTCTTCGGAGTTCCTTTCACCCAACTTATTCCTTTTCTCAACGATCTTTTAGAGAAAGGAGAGGAGATTGAAGGTTGCAACTTTCGTCAATATTAAAAACTTATAAAAATGAACAAATTACAACTTTCTTGGGAACCAGGTGCCTTTGTTATCAAAGATGAAGACGCTCGCCTTAATTTCTCCAAGTTAGAAGATCGAGAAGGTTTTCTCGGTTGCTTCTATCATTGCGAGATTGAAATTGACCAAATTGCTGTTATGGCAAAAGAGCTTACTCTTATTGCAAAGATGCAGGAAGAAATTGCAGGGATTGAAATTGATCTGAATAAGGAAGTTCCTGCTCTGGAAATCTTTATTCCTGACATCTATCCAGTTCCTCCTTACTTCGAGGATGATGAGCATAATGTCTTTATTCCTGATTGGGATGGATTAGAACAGTTTGCGCATGAAGGAGGCTGGGCAGGGATTAAAGACTTGTCAGATGATATTGGGATCGAGGCAGCAGATTTCCTTAACTGCTGGTTCATAATCGTTCACGGAAGAATGTATCTTAAAGAGGAATAAAATGACAACAATCTTAGGAACTGAGATCCCAGAATCAACAAGAGGTATTGTTTATCTCTGTAATTTTGATTACAAAGAAATGAAACTGACTGTCATTAAGGAGATCCTTTGTGAGTCATCATTTCTTGCGTTAACTTTGTATGCAGAAATTCCTAATCCAGAATCACAACTGGTTACAGGAGAATCTTTTGACAAATTACTTTCTAGATTGGAAAGACTCCATAAAAATATGAAAGATCCAAAATGGTTGCAAGAATTATCTGAATGTCTTTAAAACTTATCAAAATGAAAGCAACAATTAAAAAACTTGCCAAAGACATCGACTATGTCTTAGAGCAAAATGCAATCTGTAATGAAATGAGTGCTCTTATTGATTGCGGAGAATGGTCTGGAACAGGTCCTGACTTTACAGATTTAATCAAGAGGTGGAAGCTTGATAGAGCTACCCTTCTAACATATGTAGATATTGCATACAAACATGCAAAAAGATTTGATGAACTCTTTCCAAAGATTGAAAAGTATGCACATCAAGGATGGTGGCCACAAGTACCAACAAATCCCTGGAAGGAAATCTATCAAACTTTAAACTGCATATTTATAGCAGGAGAATTACAGGAATAACTTTAAAACCTTATAGAAATGGATAAACAAACTGCTATTAGCATGATGATGCAAGGCAAAAAAGTTACGCATCGTTATTTCTCTCCTGATGAATGGATTACCATGAAAGGAAGAAATTACTTATTTGAAGATGGAGTTGTTTGTACTCCCGATTTGTTCTGGCAAGATAGATTTGGAGAGGATTGGGAAACAGATTGGGAAATCTGGGAACCGCAACAATAACTTAAAACCTTATCAAAATGACAAAACTTCCTACAATTACAATCGACCAGGCAAGAGAGATTGAAGACCTCGTTCTTGCTGCCTGGGAAGAAAGAGCAAAGACTCTTGGATACAACCCAAAGCACAAAAGTACAGCCAAATTACAGGCAGAGTTCCTCCTCGGGATGGTTGCTACCACGGACATATTAACAAATGCCGCAACAACCAAGGAATCGAGTGTATCTCCCAGAGTTTATTTCAGCATTATTCGCGGTGAATATCTTAGGAAAAAGGAGTAAAAATCTCTTTAAAAATAGTTGGTGTAAAATTTTTATATCAGGTTATCAATTATTATATTTATCCTGTAATTAGGAAATTCGAGTAACTTCAAACTTAAAAAGATGAAAACAAAAAGAAAAACTCTTTTATCTGACGGAACGCCAATCAGGATTGGGCAAATTGTCACCTTGATTGACGATTCTCTCGGAGGGAATGCTGTCGGGACGGTGACGCAAGTTATTGATCGTCCCGAGATTGATGCAGAGCATGAACTAACTTGCCGCTGTGCCTACATTGCTGGAAGGCAGGATATGAACAATAAATTATGGGAGGCGATTGCGGATCTCCGCGTTGCAACTCCAGAGGAGAAACTAAAATGGAAGAGGAGGCTGAGATGAGAACAAAGAACAGACAGATTATCATCAATGCTCTCCTTGCCCACTCTCAACCTCAGAAAGGTCGCTTTATAGGAGCGTTCAGTTTGTGCAAAGATTACGAAGATTGGAAGGCGGATGCTGTTAAGAGGATCCTTCTTTTTCCGGACTTCTTTACAGAGAAAGGCTTCCTTCTTTCAGATGTTGAAGTTGACACCTTCTTCACCGACTTTGAGGCAAATGTCAAAGGTGAAATTATAGAAGGAGGAAGGCTCCTTGAAGATTCCGATCCTGATGACTTTCAGATTGATGATCGATTTGAGATGGAAAAAGTCTATCCATTTTCAACTCTCAGGAAGGCCTCACTCACTCGCCCAGATCCAAAATTCACACATTTCATGATCCTCCCTGTCGACTATAATCGCGGAGGTGATGATATTGGAATTGCCTGGCTGACAAAGAAAGGAAGGAAATATTACGCGCAGTACCTTACAGGAGATTATTAATCACCTAAACTGTAAAGTGATGAATGAAAATGATAATAAAGAAACCGTGCGTCTTACAGCATATGATGTTCGTCAGAAGATTGAATCATCTCAACGCCCACTTCCTCCTTCTCCAACATTTGGATATCTCCTCCCTTCTTCCCTTACAGGAAGGATGTTAAGACGGATTAAAGGAGAAGCATCACTTGATGCCGTTTTCCCTCTCGTAATATGTAAATAGATGCGCCTGGTTAGAACGAAATATAAGATGCCGCAGGAACTTAAGGAAGCAGTCCAGCGGAGAACGATGGCTGAAGATGTAAGAATGCAAATGCATCAAGGCACGATGGTGCGGACAAAGTTTCCTCCAAAATCTAATTTCTTTCTATTAACTAAACTCCATAGAAATGGCTGAAGAAACCAAAACAATCCTCATAGAGGTCCCCCTCGACATCTATGAAAGACTTGCAACGCAGGTTGTAGAGACAACCAAAACTCCGATTGTCTTCCCCAAACAGATTGGTGAGGAGATGATTAAAGAAGTAAGAAAAAGTTTTTCACATCAAACTGAACAAAATGAAGAAAATTGATTTACCTTTGCTCGGAGCATCGATTTCGTTCGGTCTCCTGGGAGGTCTTATTATTTGCATGGCAGTTGAGGCCTCGAAAGAACTCACCGGATGGATAGCTATCGTATGGGCGATAACTTTCCTTATAACGGTTGTAAAAGCCTCATTCAATTCTATCAAAAGAAGAACGAAAGGATGATGGCTATCGCGATTGTTGTAGCAGTTTGCATTGCTGTTCATGAAATTGCAATGCATCAAAAAGATAAGGTTTGAAGTTAGCAGCAAGGTACAGCCCGTGAGAGTCGGGCCAGTCGAAAGACTGCTACGCTCATTCGTTAACTAAAAAACCAAAAAGAAATGACAGTAATTGAATTGAAAGAAGCATTGGAGCAAATGCCAGATGAAGCAGAAGTAAGACTGGCAATGCAACCATCGTGGCCATTTGAGTATTCCATCATGGATGTTGTCCCTCTCGAGCCTGATGAGGAAGAACCTGATGAAGATGATCCGATCAAGGTTGTATATCTTGTAGAAGGATCACAGCTCGGATATCTCCCTGCTGCTGCAACAGAAGCAATTGGATGGTAAAAATAAGATGACATGGCAAAGAAACCTCCATACGAAACACTCACCTTTTTTGAGAAAGAGGATGCTGATATGTTCATGGAAGCTGTGCAAATAACTTCCAAAGAAACACTTATTAGTAATTCTTCGATCTTCAGAAGGACGGATATGACAGTAGACGTGTTTGATACACACTCTGTCTTCCTTGTCAACATTGGAAGGAACTATGAAAAACTTATAAAGAAGGAAGAGAGAGAAAAATATACCACCTCCGTGCTTCCTGTCTTGGCTTCTGCAATGTTTGATGAATACACTCCTTCCAACCCTCTGCCGTTCCTTAGTGGATTGATGGACGGAGTTAAACTAAATGGAACAGATTACATTCGCTCTGACGAGGCAAAGAAGATTATGTTTACAATCTTGCAGCAGATGTACGGAACCTGTTTTCTTCTCGAGTCATTCACGGAATTTCAAAGATTGTTAAACCTTAAAGAAGATGGCAAAAATTAAATCAACAATGTTAATAGGGACAGCTCTTGTCACCTTTGAGGAAGAAGTAAAGCACAAGGAAACACTTTACATCGACGTCAAGATTGGTAGCCAACTTCTCTGTTCAATCTCCTCCTGGGACAAACGAAAGTTTGTAGAGGACTTCAAGAAGCTTGTAAAAGAATACAAAGTATAAACTTTAAAACAAATCAGCTATGAACAAACCAAGAAAACAAAAGATCGAGAAAATTCAATCCCAGCTTGAAACTCTGAGAGATGAATTACAGGAAGTCCTTAGTGAGGAACAGGATTACTTTGATAGCATTCCTGAAAACCTCCAGGCGGGAGAACGCTATGAGGCTTCTGAAGAGGCAGTGAGTGCGATAGAGGAGTCGGCAGAAAGTGTAGAGTCTGCCATTGGTGCTCTCCAGGACATTCTTGACCGGTAATCTATATGGAGGAAGAAGAGGAAATCTTTACCACCTTACGACGATGCTGGTATAGAACAGCACCAGCAGGAAACAAATTCATAATCTTTGTTAGGTTCGGATCAAGCTATACATGCTCCTGGGAAATTCCAAACATCTCCGACAAAACTATCAAAGAGAACGTAGAAAAAGCTCAAAAAGAAAATGAAGAATATCTTGACTTACATTTATTACACGCAAACTAAAAACCTTAGAAATGGCAGAAAAGAAAACGAGTACAAGAAAATTGATAGAGCAGAATGTCAGCTCCTATCATAAAAATCTTCCTCCTGAGAAGATTGCAGAAATGGGTCTAGTAGAACTCCTCAGGTGGGCTCATCCTGATGAGAGAAGTCGCTTCGCCTTCACCGCGATGAAAGAAGGCATTCTTGCAAAAGAAGATGCAAAAGAGTTCACAAAAGTTGTATAACTAAAAACTTACAACAATGGAAATGAGTAATGAAACAAAAGAACGCCTCTTGACTGTCTTTACAGAAATGGAAACTGGCTTGCAAGAGATTCATGATTTGTCAGGCAAGATTGATCTGAATGATGTAGAGACACACATTGAGGATGCAAGAAGTTATGCAGACGATGCTGAAAGTGCTGCAGACAGGGCAAAAGACGCTGCTTCAGATGCAAACGACAAGATTGAAGAGGTCAATGAAACAATCCGTGCCCTTCAAATGACAATCAAGGATGTGCAGATTCATGCAAACACTGTTATGGATATTGTTCGTCCTTTCCTGCCAAAGTCGGATTATGAAATCCTGAAGGAGTTTGTAGAAGCAAACACATCAACTATCAAAGGTCTCTACATTGACAATTACAGCGGAGAAGGAAGAGTCTCTGGAACGACAACTGCAATCAAAATTCTTTCACAGCTTCTAGGAGGAGCTACAATTGATCCAGATGAGATGTCATTGTCAAATGAGCAGATTGATGATATTGTAAATTACATTCTGCAGTAAAAATATCACAATTGTAATGCAAGGCAGAGTTGCATCATATGCAAAGAACCGTCGGGGAGACAAGATTATAAAGATTGAGTTTCCTTTTGATCTTGATCTCCTCGAGAAGGTTCGATCTATACCTGGTCGGAAATGGCACAAGGAACTCGACTGCTGGTCGGCTCCGCTATTTACGTCCACATTATATTCATTAATTTCTTGGGGTTTTACTTTGGATATACTCCTGGATCAATTCTTAGCGGATGCTAACCACCGGACGGATGAGATCCTCGGAGATTCGCGGAGTAAATTATATCCGTTCCAGAGTGAAGGTGTAGCATTCTTAGAAAAGACTAAAGGACGGGCTCTTATAGCAGATGAGATGGGACTTGGTAAGACGATACAAGCTCTTGCCTGGCTGGAAATCCATCCTGAGCTCCGCCCTGCTATTATAATCGTTCCAGCATCATTAAAGTATAACTGGGGGAGGGAGGCGAGTAAATGGTTGACGTCGCCTGACATTGAAATCCTACAAGGGACAACCCCTTGGCAAATTACGGGAAACATTATCATAATAAATTACGACATCTTGTTTAACTGGATTGAACAGATCCGGCAAACATTCCCAAAAGTGATTATAACTGACGAATGTCATTACTATAAAAGCAATAACGCCAAAAGAACAAAAGCTGTAAAGAAGGTTGCGAGGAAAGTTCCGCACTTCATCGCACTATCTGGAACACCTATCGTAAACAGACCTGTAGAAGCATTTAACGCCTTACATATTATTAATCCTGAACTGTTTCCTGACTACTGGCGGTATGTTCATCGTTACTGTGCGGCAAGAAATAACGGGTTTGGTCTTGATGTGAGTGGTGCTAGTCACAAAGAGGAACTCCACAGCATCCTTGATAAGACAATCATGCTAAGACGATTGAAAAAAGACGTCTTGAAGGAACTTCCAGCAAAGGTTAGATCCTTTGTTCCTCTTGAGTTTGTTAGTAAAGAGTATGCTATCGCAGAGGATGACTTCATACAATACGTGAAAGATACAAAAGGAGAGGAAGCTGCGGAACGTGCTGTTGCTGGAGAAGCATTTACTCGAATTGCGGAGTTAAAGCAACTTGCAGTCAAAGGAAAGTTAAAAGCAGCAATCGCGTGGATCTCGGACTTCCTGGAGATTGAAGATAAATTGGTTGTGTTTGCAACTCATAAATTTGTAATTGATGCTCTTATGAAAGAGTTTGGAAAGGTTGCTGTCAAGGTTGATGGGTCTGTTTCACAAGCAGAACGGCAGCGGTCCGTTGATTCATTCCAAGCAAACTCAAAAGTAAAACTCTTTGTAGGAAATATCAAAGCAGCAGGTGTGGGGATCACGCTTACAGCGTCCTCAAGTGTTGCGTTTTTGGAACTTCCTTGGTCTCCTGGTGATCTTGAACAAGCAGAAGACCGCTGTCACAGGATTGGACAGAAAAGTAGTGTAAACATTTATTACTTGCTTGCAAGAGACACGATTGAAGAACAGATTGCAAAGCAGATTGATCAGAAAAGAAAAGTTCTGGGACAAGTCCTGGATGGAGAAGAAGTAGAAACAGAATCATTACTAACTGAACTTATAAAACAGTATTCAAGTTAAACTAAAAACCGTAGAAATCATGTGTTTTGTAGCAACAAAGAATCAAAGACCAAAAATTGCCAGTGAAGATATAGTATGCTGGAAGGCTTTAAAAAGAAGACTAACAAAGAAGGGGTACGGAGCTGCCTTCAATAACACGATTCATGCTCCTTTCTACTATCAGCCCGGTGAAAATCAGCCTCTAATCATATTAAAAAAAATACATTGGTTGGCAAATGAATACAATATCAATGAAGGGTATCACTCGTACATGGAAGAAGAAAAAGCAAAATGTAATAAGGGACGTGATGAAAAGGTATTTAAATTCATCATCCCAAAAGGAACGAAGTACTACCAGAATATATTTGATTGTGAGTATGTCAGCGAAACAATCATAATGGTTGGATAAACATGGAACAACAATTTAATGACCTTAACCTAATTAGGAAAGCAGCCTGGTCGTTCCACTCAACAACAGGAATCGACTTTGAGGAGCTTATGGGGGAGGCATCCTTAGCATATTGTAAAGCTCTTAAGACTTACAATCCTGCCCGCGGAAAACTAACAACCCACGTCTGGCAGTATATGAGAGACGAACTGATCAACTTTGCAAGGAAGGAGCAAAAGTATGTGAAGAATGACGAGGTTGTTTTTCAAACATATAACACTCCTCACTCCTCTCAGTTCCTTTTTGAGATCCTCAGCAAGGAAGCGCAGGAGGTTGCAAAAGTGATCTTAAGAGCACCAAAAAAGTTCTTAGAACTTCCAAGAGAAAAGAAACCTTCCGCACCTGGAAAACCACCTCGGAGCGATGCCGAGAGGAGAGTAATTCAATTGCTTCTGCAACAAGGAGTTCCGTATCACAAGATCCTCATAGGATTAAAAGATCTTCAACTGGCTTTAACAAACTAATGTATAATATCTAAAAACAAAAAGAAATGAACAACAAATTATTTTCTTATCTCGTCAATGCAGGGATTTTCAAACAAACTCCCCGCTCCGCACATTGCTTAGTAGCAACAGAAGAGCGTCGTCGCCAGAGAAGGCATGGAGTACTGGTCTGGCTCTCGAAAAGAGTGTATCAGGATGCTGATGGTTCCGTCCGTACGGAAGGGAAAGGAACCTTCCGCGGTAATGTAAGACAGAAATTATTTTAACATAAATCTCACAAACAAATGAAACTGTTCAAGAAAATTGGTGCCTATATTCAGGCAAAGATTGACAAGTATGTTGTCAAAAGATTCGCCATGCTCCTCCCGAAGGATCTCATCACCTCACTCTACAAACAGATTGCAGAGCGTGACCTTGTTATTACAACCAAAGAAGTCCAGGTAAAGAAAGGGAACCGGAAATACACACTCCTTGTTGCAAAAGACAAGAATCTTGCTACAGTCTTCAATCTCGGACGGCATGAGGAGAATGAAAAGGATTTTCCTTCAATTGCAAAGATGCAGGGAGAGAGGATGGGCGAGCTTCTCCTGGGAGAGATAAATATTCCAGTAGTGAGCGAATATAGTTTCCCAAACATCCCGGATGATGGTGAGCGGTAGATTATCAGCTATGATTGGGCTGGCTTTTGCATTCTCTCAGATGCCAGCCCTTGCTTCCGATCAACAGAAAGCAGAGATACTAAAACAATGGAAAGAGAGTGCCCAGCTTCCTCGTAAGAAGAAAAAAAGGAGGAGGAAGGAGCTTACCATCGATTGGAGTATTGCAAATTGGGATCCTTTTGAGTTCCCACAGGAAAAGAAAATTCAAAAAGTACGATTATGAAAAGAGAAACCATCAATAAAGCAAATGAGCTGATTAAGGAGATTAGCATAACAGAAACAATTGAAGAACAGGTACGGGAAACTCGATTGATTGCTTTTAAAAATAGGAATAGCAATTACCTGTTCAATATCCTTGTTGGAAATAAAAGAAGCTCCTCACGAATTGATGAAGCTTTGACTAGAGCAACAGAGGAATTTCTTGGACGGCTACAAGACATTGTAAAGATTACCAAACTTCAGCTAAAACTTGAACTGGATGACTTGAAAGATACAGATACAAACCCCGGAAAACAAGCTGGAGAAGAAACGGAATAAAAATGGACATCATTCAGCTATATCAAGACTTTTCTGTTCCTCACGCAACTGAGGGACACAAACACTGCAGGCCAGGGTGGGTGAATACTGAGTGCCCTTTCTGTACAGGAAACCCTGGCCTGCATCTTGGTTACAATCTTTATGACGATTACTTTTATTGCTGGCGGTGTGGGTGGCATGATCCTCTTTCCTCGATAACAGAACTCATACACCTCCCAGAGCGAGAAGTAAGAGCAATATTACAACAATATGGATTGCTCCTCTCTCCGGTTAAGAAGCCGTCCGCACCTTCCGCGGCAAAAGAATACAGGATGCCTTCCGGAACGGGACCTCTCGAGGAGAATCATCGGAGATACCTCGAACGAAGAAGGTTCGATCCCGACCGGCTCGAACGGGAATGGAATCTGGTTGGTACTGGGCCAGTATCCCGGCTTGATTCGTTAGATCTTAAATTCCGTATAATAATCCCGGTCCTATGGAATTACTCCGCTGTATCGTTTACCTCTCGGGATATAACTGACAAGCATCCTGCAAAATACATTACCTGTCCGAAGGACAGAGAACGCATATTTCACAAGACGATTATATACGGACGACAAGAGAAGTGGGGGAGGACCGGAATCTGTGTTGAGGGACCGACGGACGTCTGGCGACTTGGAAGTTCTGCTTGTGCTACATTTGGAATAAAGTATACACCCGCCCAGGTTCGACAAATTGCGAAAGCATTTAAGCGAGTTGCAATCATGTTTGATAATGAATCGGAAGCTACAAAACAGGCAAAATCATTAGTTGCTGACTTAAAATTCAGAGGAGTTGATGCTTTTAGAGTTGAAATAATAGATGATCCAGGAAGCATGTCCCAAGCAGAAGCAGACTACATGGTAAAGCAGATAATAAATTGATTTATAATAGATTAAAAAATAATTTATGAGATATTTTTTTACTCGAATTAGGTTATATATTTTTATCCTGAATAAATTAGGAATAAATTACATGGAAGCCAATATTGTAAGAAAACTCATTTTTCATTTTTTTAGGTTTTTAGTTAGTACTGACGCCTGGAAGAGGACGGAATGGCTTCCCCAATCTCTTTCGGGTGTCTTTATTTTGACGAGATGAAAAGGACAATTTATTCACCCAGACATCCTTTATATCCTGTAGAACAGGAACCAATCATTTTATTTAAACCACTGCTCGATCATTTACTTGGAGAGCCCGAGAAAATTGATCTTGTAGCTCTCTATTGTTACTATTATTATACAGCAAAGTGGCAAAGATCAGAAATACTGAAAGTAACAGTAGAGAGCACCGCGAAAGAAGTTGGGTGGGGGGTAGATAAGGTGCGGAGGATTAAAAAAAGATTACAGGAGTTAAATCTCATAGAGGGAGTTCGTGTAAAGAGTGCAACCACAATCAGTGAATACCGTGTTAAGATTTACTATTCATGGAGTGCTCCACTAGATTCTCCCTCTGAGACTACAAGGGTAGACCCCTCCCGTTTTTACCACCCTTGGGAAAACACACAGGGTGGGCATACGATTACTCGTATTATAAATAATACTCATAATCTTAATATATTAAATAAAACTAATAACATTCCTCACACCCTTAAGAAACCTTCCAAAGTAGAACGATCTATAAAGTATCTTCCAATAGCAGAAATGTTATCAAAAACTATCCAATCTAAGAAGCATATCAAACACTCTCTCCAGCAAATTAAATCTTGGGCTTACTCAATCTGTCAAATGATAGAGGATCAAGAGATTTCACCAAAACGAATTAAGACCGTCCTGGCCTGGTACAATGAAAACATAGGAGGTGCATACATCCCTGTCGTTGAATCGGGTCAAGCTTTGAAAGAGAAGTTCCAGAGACTTGAGGATGCAATGGAGAGGAGCGGTAAGGAACTTCCACGAAACTCTGGGCCAAAGGTCAAGACCGAGTTTGGTGAGAGGTGGCACCAAGCAGATGACGGAGAGTATTACAATGACGAAGGAAGGAGGTTGATGTGAGAACAAAATTTCAGTTAAACGTCCGCGCCAGATTTAAAAAAGTTAGGACGGAGTACATTTCGTATGATGCGCTGTTTGTGGGAAAAATAAAAGTTGCTACGTATCAGCCAAGTCTCCATAATTGGAATCTATTTACAGCGTATTCCACAATAAGAAGTGTTCCGCTCGGAACTTTTGATACCGAGCAAGAAGCAATCGATGTATGTGTAAAGGAATTGATGTTACTTGTAGAAAGGCTCTCCTCTAATGATTGAGCGAAAAATTATAATTGGTCTTATAACTTCCACGGATTACATTCGCCAGGTCCGACGGGTGTGGGATCCTCATTATCTTGAATCTTCCGCAGCAAAAAGACTTGCAAGCTGGGTCTGGGAATACTTTGAAAAGTACGACAAAGCGCCGGGGAAGGATATTGAGGGTATATTCTTTGAAAAGATTAAGAGTAATCGCATCGCAAAGGACGTAGCTGAGGAGATTGAAGAGGATATCCTTCCAGGGTTGAGTCAAGAGTATGAAAATACATCGTTCAATCTCAATTACCTGCTAGACCAAACATTCCGTTACTTTAAAGAGAGGCAGCTTGCTCTCCTATCTGAGACCGTGCAGTCTCTCCTCGACAAAGGCGAGCTGGAACAAGCGGAAAAGATTGCGTGTGACTTCAAACCTGTTACGGACGTTTCGGAGACGGAAC
>Ga0172380_10005777_pt1 | contig 14762 bp, 14 predicted proteins | sample Leawe162metaG_FD_119747 | JGI IMG/M metagenome (GOLD analysis project Ga0172380, IMG submission 119747) | Leachate microbial communities from a municipal landfill in Southern Ontario, Canada - Leachate well 162 metaG | ecosystem: Engineered > Solid waste > Landfill > Unclassified | place...
GCTCAATTGTACCCAAATCGTAACGTACCAGGCTGTAAAACTCGTTTAAGGAGCGGGCAATATCGCTGGTCGCAATTTTATCGAGCTCGCCATTACCCTCGGTGAACGCAATCCGCGGTTTGATGAGGGTGGCTGCTTTTTTGATGCTGTTGGCGATGGTGTATTCGAGTGCTTCTTCGGAAGCATTGATAATTTCAAGGGGTGAATTACCGGCGCCGGCGCCCAGCAGGAAGTTCATGGGCACTTCTTTATTGCGGTAATAGACCATAGCGCCAGGCCATATAATTTTGCGCTGCATTCCATCGTCGCTGCGCGATTGTAGATCGGTAGGCTGCAAACCGGCGGTATACAACTGCTGATACAGCTCATTCATGGTCCGCTCATCGCCGGCATCGGCCGGGTTGATGAACTCAAACTCCAGATTACCACCTGCATAACGCCGCATTTCGGTGAGCTGATCCTGTATACCTTGCTGCAGCTTCTGGAAACCGGGTGGGAAATCACCTTCGAGATAAACTTTGATGTAAACCACATCCTCGAGCGAACCCAACAACCTTTTGGTGCTTTCCGAAAGCGTAAAACGGCCTTCGCGAGTTAAATCAAAACGGGTGTAAGCGAGATTGCCAATAATGTTGAGCAACACCAATATGCCCAAAAGGAGGCCTAAACGCACAAAAGACTGGCGTTTTTTGGTCGATGTAGACTGTTTTACCATTTGCGTGCCTCCAAAACAGTTTTGGTGAGCATCAAAAACAAGGCAATCAGACTGCCGAAATACACCATATCGCGGGTATCGAGAACACCCTTACTCAGCGACTCAAAATGTGCACTCATGCCCAATTGTTCGAGTACGAGCAAGGTTTTATTGGGTAGATTAAGTAGACGTAAAGAGTCGAAAGCAGTATAAAAGAAAAAACAGAGGAACAGGCCGATGATGAAGGCCACTATCTGGTTTTCGGTAATAGAAGAGGCAAACAAACCAATAGCAACAAAGGTGGCGCCGAGCAATAATAAACCGATATAAGAACCAATAATACCGCCGGTATCTACATTACCTACCGGGTCGGCGAGCAGATAAACCGATAAAAAGTAGAGTAAGGTGGGTATAATGCTGAACAAAACGAGGGCAAAACCGGCGAGGTATTTCCCCAATATGATCTGCATATCGGTGACGGGTTTGGTGAACAACAACTCTATCGTTCCCGTCCGTTTTTCTTCACTGAAAAACCGCATGGTGATGGCCGGTATGAGGAACATAAACACCCACGGACCGATAATAAATAACTGGTCGAGGGTAGCATAACCGAAATCCAACAGGCTGTAATCGGGGAAAACCCACATAAACAGGCCGGTGACCAGCAAAAACACCACGATTACGATATACGCAATGAGCGAACTTAAAAAGCTGAAAATCTCCCGGCGAAAAATGGTCAGCATATCATTTCTTTTTGGAAGTGGTAAGGTTGCGGAAGACCTCCTCGAGGCTGTTTTCTTTTTTGTTCATATTCAGTACGCTCAAACCTTGACCCACTGCAAAATCGAACAGCAGTTTGCGTAAATCGTCCTTGCCGGTAGCGCGGATTTCGTAGGAATTTTCACCCTTTTTGACCACCGCACTGATGTTGCCAATTTTCCGCAGTAAGGCTTCGTTGATGCCTGCGCTGAACTCTACTTCAACCACACTTTCGCCTTGAACACGCTGCTGCAGTTTTTTCACGGCATCATCGGCCACCAATTCACCGCGGTTGATGATGATCACCCGCTGGCACATGGCCTCCACTTCTTGCATGATGTGGGTGCTGAGGATGATGGTTTTTGATTTGCCGATTTCCTGAATCAGTGCGCGGATATCGGCCAACTGATTGGGGTCCAAACCGGAAGTGGGTTCATCTAAAATGAGCACTTTCGGATCGTGTATCATGGCCTGGGCCAGTCCCACCCGTTGGCGGTAACCTTTTGACAATTGCCCGATTTTTTTGTGTTGTTCCAAGCCCAAACCCGTGACTTCAATCATCCGTGCCACCTGTTTGTCGATGGTGGGGAGTTTGTAAAAGCCGGCTACATATGCCAGGTACTCTTTCACATACATATCGAGATACAAGGGGTTGCTCTCGGGCAGATAACCGATAATGCGGCGGATTTCGAGAGAATCGGTCTGGGTGTCGAGCCCATGCACCCAGGCCTGGCCGCTGCTTTGGGGCAGATAGCCGGTCAGAATTTTCATGGTGGTGCTTTTTCCGGCACCATTGGGGCCGAGCAAGCCTACAATCTGCCCTTCTTCAATAGCGAAGCTGAGTTGATTGATGGCCTTTTGTTCACCGTATAGCTTGGTAAGTGCTTGTACTTTAACCGACATCTTTCCTATAAAAGCCCCATGCAGAGGCGGGTTGCAAGGGGCTAAAAATAGATAAAAAAGCACTCGGTTGAGGCGTGTTGCTGATTTTTGATTGTCGTTCTCAGGTAATTTTTCTTTAGACAGATGATGGTAGTTCTGCTGGGGATGCCTTGGTCCATGCGCTCGCTGGCGCGAGCTGTCCATAGTCCATGGTCAATGGTCGATTTTGTCTAGTGAACAGTGAACGGTAATCAGTGACGGGTAACGGGTGACTGGTAAATTGTCTATGGACCATGGACTATCGACGACCACAAGGCAAATGTCAAAGCCGCAGGCCTACAAACCATTAACTATCTCCGCTACCTTCTCAAAGGCAGTTTCATCCTTAATCACATATTGCTCTGCGCCTTTTTGCAGGGTTTGCATCGCTATCGCATAACGTTCCTGGCTCGAGAGCATGATGACGTGTATGTTTTTGTCGATTTTGCGGATGGATTGGAGGATTTCCATGCCGTTGGCGGCGGCTTTGATGCGGGTATTGAGGTGGTAATCGAGTATGATTACTTCGGGTTTTTCACCAATATGTTCCAGGCAATCCTCACCCGTTTCGAAGCTGGTGATTTGGTGGGCGGCCGAACGTTTGAGATAGTCGCTAAGGGCCTCGGTGAGCATGGGATCGTCGTCGACAATAAAGATTTTTTTAGGGCGGGCGTAGTCCATGATCGGCGGGTTTAGTTGTTTGTGAATATACGTTTTTCTTTATTTTTTCAAGGCGAGCAGCTCATTTTCACCCTGTTGGATGTCGGCGAGCAGGGCTTTGATTTTAGCTTGGGTGTGTCCGTTGGCCGAGCCTTGCTGCAGCTGGCTTTCCAGTCGGGCAGCTTCGGTTTTGCAGGCTTCCATGCCCATCATCATGAGTTGAGTACGCACACCATGGAGTTGGGCGGCTACATCGGCCCAGTTTTCATTTTTAAGTGCTTCACCTATTCTTTGCCGGAATTCGGCCGACGATTTGATAAATAGCCGGATGTATTTCTGTTGTTTCTCTTCATCTCCCGCACAAAATTGTTTGAGATAGTCCAGATTGATCTGCGCAGGGAGCTTGGAAGCCGTTATTGGCGTGGATGGGGGTGGAATATCGGCTTTGATGGTCAATTTAAGCACTTTGGCGATGCCGTAAAACAACTGTGCGGTGCGGAAAGGTTTGGGAATATAACCGTTCATGCCGGCCTGGGTACATTTGTCGAGATCGTCGCGGAGTACGCTGGCGGTGAGGGCGATAATGGGCACCTGATTGGCCGGCGCGGGGAGCTGCGTCCGGATAAAACGGGTGGCCTCGAGTCCGCTCATTTGAGGCATCTGCACATCCATGAGCACCACATCAAAAGTGTCGGTTTCGAGCAGACTGATCGCTTCCCGGGCACTGCTCACCGCCACTACCGTCAGTTTAGACTTGGCCTCGAGTGTGTCTTTGGCCACAATCAGATTGTATTCGTTGTCATCTACCAACAACACCCGTAAACCATCGAGCACCGAACCATCTACCCGGGTTTCGGCATGGATGCGGGCTTCGAGCTGGGCTACCGAACCGGCTTGTAGCGGCAAACAAAAGCTGAAGGTGGTACCTACCCCTTCTTCGCTCGCTACATTCAGCTGACCGCCCATCAGCTCCACCAGGTATTTACAAATGCTCAAACCGAGGCCTGTGCCCCCAAAATTGCGGGTATCAGAGGTATTTACCTGGGTGAAACTTTCAAAAATGCGGTTGAATTTATCGGCGGGTATGCCAATTCCTGTATCGACGATGGAAAACAACACCCCGCCGGCTTCGGGCACAATTTTGAGGGTAACGCTGCCGATTTCGGTGAATTTGAGGGCATTTCCGGTGAGATTAATCAGCACCTGACTCAAACGGACGGGATCGCCGAGCCATACATCGGCTAAATCGGGTGAAATTTCGCTGATGAGTTCCAAGCCCTTTTCTTCGGCTTTGTGTTGGAGGGTGGCATGGAGCTGGTCGAGCACCTGCCGCAACGAAAAGTCGATGTGCTCCAGCTCCATTTTGCCGGCATCTATTTTGGAGAGATCGAGTATGTCGTTGATGATGTGCAATAACATATCCGCCGAATTTTTGATACGTTCGAGATAAAAACGTTGCTTTTCGGTGACTTCAGTGTTTAAAACCAGCTGCGTCATGCCCAGCACCGCATTCATAGGGGTGCGAATTTCATGACTCATATTGGCCAGAAACTGCTCCTTAAATCGCTCCGACTGTATCAATTGCTCCTGGGCTGCCTGCAGGGCTCGGTAAGCCTCGGCTATCTCCCGGTTTTGCTCCGCTTCCTTCTCCCGGTTCCGCTTGTTTTCCTGGGCTATCACCCGGCCCCGCATGAATTTATTGAACCCAAAAAGCACTAACAGCAGCAGTGCAGCATAAGCCAAAATTGCGGGGAGAGAGGTCATATACGCTTCAAAATGTAGCAGCAATTTAGGCAGAATAGCGCGGGCGAAATGTGTCGTATTGTTGCGCCTATTTGTCTTAATATTCAGTCAGTATGGTGGATTTAGCCACTTAATGACTGACATCGACTACAATCTCCAGCTAAACGAAAAGGTGTGTTTTTTGTATGGCTTCTTTCAGTGCTTGATCTACTTTCGCTTTACCGGCATAGTCCGGCCAATTGGAAACAACTTGCGTTGTAGTATCAATAATGGCAGCAGCTTGTTTGATATTCATCTTTTCGGCAACAGCCAATAGATCCAAACGTGTGATATTTTCTCTTTTTCCGTTGATGCTTAAAGCATGCTGACTTACCCAACGGTGACCAGGCTGGTAGGCATGACAAATATCAAATGCCGGCGCCAGTCGCCATTGACCGTTTTTGCTCATGATAAAGGCAAAATTTTTGGTGTGGTCATCACAATTACGGGCAAGTACATTAAACACCATACGCCGGTACAATTCTTCTGCATCGGTATAGGGTAGGCGAAGCGTACGCATAGTTTCAAAGAGTTGCTCATAGCTGTAAGCCATGATGTCGTTACAGTCGTAATGTGCCAGCGCGCAAAAACTCTGAATATGTAGCTTCGTAGCTCCCCCTTCCCGGTCAAAACGCCGCGTCATAAAATGAGCACGACCATTTTCTTCCAATAGGCGACATTCCATCATCTGAATGCCTGCAGCTTTTGCCATTAAATGATAAGCCATCTCCACCCTGCCATAACCTCTCGTTATGCCGAGCTCACTGTCGTTAATGCCATCAAATTTGAGCAGCCAGTGCGAAAACCCAAGAGGAGCCGCTGCCTGACCTGAACGGACTTCACCGGTAACTGCATTATACGTGATTACTGCTTTTGCACGTGCTCCCCCCGCAGAGGTACCAATTTTTAAAATATCGAGTAGTGCCTTTTCTTCCTTGCCGGTAAGATTACTGTTAAAGTCCACCCTGCCCGTAAGTATTTCCTGTGCAAATTCTACAAGTGTGCTCAATTCCAGCTTTGTTGCCGTACCGGCAGCTTTGGGTTCAACGGGTTCAAATTCCAGCGCACCCATGCCTCTTTTCCCAATAAAGCATAACAGCTCCACCGGATTTAAACTATCGGAAGGGCGGCCGTTTTTAGCCAGCCAGGCGTTAATAAGCGTATTTCCATAACGATCGGGCAATACATCGGCCAAAAGGCCCGGAAGCCCTTTAAATGTGGCCAGGTCGCGCAATTCCCGGAAAGAAAATATCCGCCCCCGGGCTGCTGCAATGGGCATACGAAGCGGTGCAATGTCCCAACCTTTTTCCAAAAAAGCTGGTTCGAACTCAAAGGCGCCTAAACCGGTTTCCTGGTCCCAGGCAATGGCGCCTACCCGTTGATTCCAAAGGTGGATATAAGCGGTTGTAATCATTACCAGCTACTTTCCCGTTTTTGGGGAATGGATTTTGCCTTCTGTGCGCGTTGGCGTTTTTTCTGTGCCAACTCCGCTAGCTGTAGTGGACTCAGCTGTGTTTTGATTTCAAAGCCTTCGAGCAAATGGAATTGTTCTAACGATCTTAAAATTTGAATAAAGGAAAGTAAGGTGCCCCCCTTCCCGTTTTCAAACTGAACCAATGTTGAGCGGCTGATACCCCCACTATCGGCAACAAATTGTTGCGTTTTACCCTGGTTTAGTCTGGTTTCGCGTATAAAATCGCCTAAAGTTTCCAATATAGCCGGATCGCTTTTACTGTACCAGTTAGTTTTGGTTTCGCGTATATCTGCCATTTTGTATGAATATTCAAACATAAAGCTACAAAACAGCACTTAATGTAGCAACTTTCAGTCAATTTAATCATATTGAATGTAGCAATATGCCAACATTAAGTGTCAAAACCGGCTGTAATGTTTGAAATTTCACACATAATATTGACCGCAAATGTCCTGCTTAATTGGCTGTGAGTTGTACGCAAAATCCGAGCACAGCGCTTTTGTTACTTATCACGCCATCATCCACCCCTCCCTATGTTGCCGCAAAAAAGCAGGGTCGGGATGGTATTGACTTCGCTCGGGCAACAATAAACGTCGCCCGGCCAGGGGTGCCAGCGCATAAGGCCCGGGGCTTTCGTGTAAATCGGGACTTACCATCACCTGATAATCATCGCTGATGGCGATGAGGCCGCGGTCGAAGGCACGGTGGAGCGTTGGCGATAAACAGATGCCGTTCGAAATGTGATCAATGCCCAGTTGGGAGATGGGTACGATATGGCAGGCGTCGACCAATTGGATGTTTTTGGTAGTCGACATGGCCTGCATGCCGGTAACGGCGCAGCGGTATTGGTACTTTTCGGGTACCATACGTTTGAATATTGCACCCCGTAAAACTGTTTCTTCTTCGCGTTCTTCTTTTTTTAGGGATAGCAAGATTTCCCGGGTTTTGGCTTCGTAAGCCGCCACAGGCTCTTCCAGCTGAACATTGCTGTATTCCGCTAAAAACGATGTATTCAAACCTGGTTTATAAAACTGCCGGGTATGCGGAAAATATACCGTCAACATTTCCTGGCGGATATTTTCACGCTGCATAGGGTCAGCAAAAGCCCTGAAATACCCCTCATCCAGCAATGCGTAAGCTACTGACTCCCGCAAACCCGCCAAACTGCGAATGGAGTTGGAAGAAGTAACCGGAATAGTTTTGCCCTGATAAGTAACCAATTCCCAAAAAGGCTCCGACTTCATATGGTAAAAAGGCAAGGCAAAATTGGGCGTATGGGGCGTAATCACCAACTGGCTCCACAATGCCCGAAACTCCAACAATAACTCCCCTGAAACCGAAATTTTATTGTCCCTGAGCACGCCCCGCTCCACCAATTCCATCACCGCTAAAAGCAGTATGGGCTTGTGAGGGGCGCCACCTAATTTGTAGTCGCGGCGGAGGTGTAGGAGGGGGTTTTTGGGCATTTAAAAGTGGAACACTTAATCTAAGAAGTGCTAAAATAGAAGAATACTTCAACTTCCTAAGCGACCAAAAAAATCATTATTCAGCACAAACTATAAGTCATAACATTCGGCTCGTATTGTAAGTACAAACAAAATATATAAATTAGAAGCAACTAAACCATTGACCTAAAGGTCAAACCTTTCGTATGAAAACCCTGAATTTCAACCTTGCCAATCTGGTAAATCATCCTTTCATAGCGGTTATTAGATTTTCTTTTTTACTTCTTTTCATTTCTCTAAATGCATGCTCCGTTGACGATCCATTGGGAGATAAATGTGGTGGAGTTGTGTGCTTTAATGGTGGTTATTGCTCAAATGGTGATTGTGTATGCCCTGCAGGTTTCTCCGGAGCCGATTGCTCACAGCAAATTACTCCATCTATAATTAGAATTACGAAAATTGAGATTATACGTTTCCCAGCAACAGACAATGGAGCTGGATGGGATTTAACAAGTGGACCAGATCTTCTGCCGGAATTGAGACTTGGTAACACCCTTATCTGGGAGGCTCCAAATTTTATTCAAAATGCTGACCCAGCTGTTGTCCAGACCTTTATTCCTAATCCAACTATTGAAATGTCCAGCCCGAATAGTGAATACAGTATTACGCTATACGATTTTGATGATTTCGATGCCAATGACTTTATGGGGGGAATTAATTTTGTCCCTTATTATTCTTCAAATGCATTTCCAAGTATACTCACATTAGATGCTGGGGGTTCGGTGGCTTTTCGTTTGTATTTGAGTTATGCGTGGTGAAAATTATTTGCTGGTTTAAAGATTTAATTGATTACATATGACCTCACAACTAGAACTAGTAGAAGATATTTCAAATTATATTGTTTTGAATGTATTACAGAGGCATATGGTTGCCAGTGTGGAGAAACATTCACTATTGGACTCTTATAAAACCAATCCAATTGTAGTGAAATATTTGTCAAAATTAATTTCTGGCGGTGATAGTCCAGAAGGCATTGCAAGGGCATTATATCTGCCAAGAGTTTTAGGAACATCCATAAATACATCATTTGGCACTAATGTTCAAAAAATGTTCATTGATCTTGGTTTAGCTTCTGGTTCTATGATATCTGGAATGGATATTGAGTTTGAAGACCGAAAAGATGGCCGAATGAAATGGTGTCAAATAAAATCTGGGCCGAACACAATTAACTCTGAAGATGTCGCTCCTTTAATAAGGAAATTTACAACTGTCATTAATCTGGCCAGAACGAACAATGCATTTACGAATGTTAGAAATTCCGATTTTATGATAGGGGTATTATATGGTGAAACGCAAGAATTAAGCATGCATTATAGAGTAATTGATAGAACTTATCCAGTTGTTATTGGTAGAGAATTTTGGGAGAGAGTAACAGGGTATCCGAATCTCTATCCTCATTTAGAAATAGCTATTCATAAAAAAATTGCAAATCTGGAAACTGAAGGAATTTTGGAAGAAGGGGTTAGACGCTTAACAGCTGAAATTAAAAGCCGTCTTTTCTGAAACGTATTCTATTTCCGATGTACGGTTTAAAAAGTCCAAAATTGAATACCCAATTTCTCTCCCCAAATTAACTGGCACAGCATTACCAATTTGTTTGTACTGCTGAGCTACTGAACCTTCAAATACCCAATCGTCAGGAAATGTTTGAATTCTAGCATATTCTCGCACAGTAAATGGTCGTGACTCATCAGGATGACAACGTTCCGTTTGTTTCTGAGCGGGGCTACATGTCAAAGTCAAACACGGTTCATTCCAGCTAATTCTTCGAGCAATACCTGTTTTTCCACCTCCTAGATAAAAACTCTTTCCCATAAACTCCTTCTGAATGTTTAAAGGAAGGTCTCTCCAATACCCTCCTGGAGGCACTAAGTCTAACACATCTGATTTCGACTTGGGGTATTTTGAACCAGCTGATTTGGGAACATCCTTAGTAAAAAGTTCGCCCTTCTTCAAGGCATCTCTAAGGTTATAAATCTGTTTAAAGGGTTTAGGATAGTGAAACTCAGTATTAATATCTTTTCGAATACCTACTAGTACTAATCGTTCTCTTTTTTGAGGTACCCTGTAGTGAATCGCCTTAAGTACTTGTACTGGCACCACCCTGTAGCCAATATCATCCAAAATAGAAATCATACCTTTTAAGGTATTTCCTCCATCGTGATTTAATAAACCGCGTACGTTTTCTCCAATACAAATTGGAGGCATAACTTCTTGAACAGCTCGTGCGAATTCATAAAATAGTGTGCCCCGAGCATCTGCTAAACCCAGTTTTTTACCTGCATAACTAAATGCTTGACAAGGAAAACCGCCAGTTACGACATCTATTTTACCTTTATAATTTTCAAAAGAGTAGTTTTTAATATCACCTTCTAGAACATTCCAATGTGGCCTATTTTTACGGAGTGTTTGACAAGCCCATTTGTCAATTTCATTAAGTGCAGCACATTTTAATCCAGCTTGTTCTAAACCTACCGCTAATCCTCCTGCACCGGCAAATAATTCTAATACATTATATTCCTGAAGAGGAATTAAAAAATTCGAGTTTACATCTGTAGAAATATCATTCGCGAGCTCATCAAATAATGATTCAAGTTCCGTTCGCTTGTAAACTCTATAGTTACTCAATGGTTCTCTTATCGCTGTCAGTTTGCCTTCACGATCCCATCTTCGAAGCGTTTCTTTGCTTTTTCCAATAAAAGCTGCTGCCTCTGCCAGCGTCAAATATTCTTTAGTAACCATATATATTAACCTTATACATTGGTTACAAATTTAGTTGTTCAGAATTCAAATGCAAATCTGAAAAGAAATATTTCTTTCATTGAAATATTGAAGGTTGCGCGATAATTTATTACTCTTGAATTTTGAAAAAAGGCATTTTGCTAGAATTTGCTATCAATTAAATTGATAGCCATGCCATTATATGTGATTGGCGAAGAAATTCTCAAAAGTATCCCCTTTCAAACTCGTGAGCTTATAAGCATCACGATAAAGGAGTTCGCCGGACTTTACGGCATTGTTCACATGATTGGCAAAGGTTATACTCAGGCGTTTTTTGGTAGTCGCATAAAAATCTCCCCCCGGATTTTGATTTTCCTTTTTGTTGAATTCCCGGGCTGCGTTCTCCTCATAGAATTGGAAAAATTCGCTTTTTGTTAGTTTACCCGTGTCTAAAGCTCTTCGGGCAATAACAATTTCACTTACCTTAAAATACAGGGCCGCATGCTTGATACTCTGCTTGTTTTTCCAAACTTCCTGAAAGCTGGCTGCCGGCACCAGAAACTCTGCTGCTACCCTATCGCATAGCAATTCAATGGGGTCGTTGGCTGGTTGAAGCTTGCGAAAATCGAAACCGGCACTGTGGCCTGTCCAAATATGCGCCAATTCATGAACAATGGTAAACATTTGAGCAGACTTCCAGTCGGCATTATTAATGAACATGAATGGCACGTGTTGATCCACCAATACAAAACCCCTGCATTCTTCTACCGGTACTTTTCGGGTGGTATTGTTCTCTACCACCCCGTTAAAAACAGTGATAATACCTTTGTCTTCGATATGAGTTATCAGGTGGTCTTGAGCGCCCTGCCAGTTCCTAAACTCACTGGCCCAGTTTTCAGGTACATTTAACGTATTGCGAATGTCTGCTACAATAGCTTCTACATCAATGCTATTTCTGTATTTGCCTACAAAAGTTAAGGGTTCGAAACCTAAGTCAACAAGGTAGTTCCTCAACCAGTCTTGCCGCTGCTGCAGCAAAAGAATGGTGTCGTAAACATTTACACTAACTTGCTCAACCGGGCTGCCATTACTTCGGAAAAAAGGAATAGGAAGTTTTTCTTCCGGAGGTTTGGAAAGTAGCAGATAGCCAAATGGCAGATGCACTTTGCGGGAAAAGGCTTCCAGCTGTTTTACAGTTGGTTTGTTGTCACCTGCCAACCACGACTGTACATTGGGAAATTGTTCGGTAAACGTTTGCAGTTCAAACCCCGCCCGGGTTATCGCCCAGCTAAGTATGTCTGCACTTACGTTTACTTCGTTTCTCATCCTTCAAATTTATTGAATGTCGTGGGTTTTAAGTTTGGTTATTTAACTCACCTTCACTCATCGAGCTTGAATAGGAGTAAAAAAAAAGGATATAAGTCTCCAAATTTCATAAACCTTGGAAATCGGCCTTTTTAAGAATTGCATTTGCATTTTTTTGTTCTGAACTAAAATTAACAGTCCTCTTTTTTGCTAAGCTAGCTTTAGCCTTTTTCTGAAAAGATGCAGCTACCTGCCCTGTGAGCACTGGGATCGATTTAATTGTAGTTGCCATCGTCGTTTGGTTTAAGTGTACACAAAATAAGCATAAAGGACTGATATGCCAGAACACAGGAAGTAACAACAACCTTTAGCTACTTTTATATTAACTCTAGCTCCTAAAGACAATATGTTTATGCCATCGACATAAGCTACAGATATGTTTAAAATTGGGCAATATTTCGACATATCCCGAAAATAGCTTAACACCAACGATAGGATAGACATCTATAAAACGAACATTGAACCTGCATCCTCCTGGTTTGTTAAACGTGTGCAAAGTCAACTTCATCCTTGGCCATAATCCAACTATCTTTACAAGCCTGTAAAAAGGAAAACCACCTAAAAAAATTAGCTATCGGCCTGTTTTTGGGCCTTTTCGTATTCACCGTCTGCTGGTGAGAATACTAAAAGCTAGTTGAATTACGTCCTTCCCCTCTTCCTTTATTATACCCTATCGGGTATTTATATTTGAATTTATAGCAATTTTATACCCGTAAAGGTATAATATTCAAAATTTGCAATATATTGTACCTGAAAGGGTATAAAATGACATTGTCTGCTTTTGTAAAACAAAAACGCAAAACTGTAAAACTGACGCAACTCGAGCTGGCGGCCAAGGCCGGGGTAGGTTTGCGTTTTATACGCGAACTGGAACAGGGTAAAAAGACGCTTCGGATGGATAAAGTCAACAAGATTCTCGACATGTTTGGTCATGAACTCGGCCCGGTCGTCTCTATTCCTCCTCCTTTGGAATGCACTTATGAATAATGGTCAATTCAACGTCTTTTAGGCATTACAACAATGTAGATTCGTAGACAATTGGTATCAAATCCACTTTCATTAACACCTCCATTCTCACCCATCCCCTCGTATCTTTACCCAACCTCCCTAAAAAGGAAACCACATGAAAAAATTAGCTATCGGCCTGCTTATGGGCCTTTTCGTATTCACCGGCTGCCGGTGGGGTATACATTTGGACGGCGAGTACCGACTCCAATTTGGGCAATGGCGCGGGGCTTTGGCGACGGATGGGGGCGAACTGCCGTTTATTTTTGAGATGAGCCGACTGCCCGATTCGTCCTTTAGCTTTGTGCTGCACGATGGCGATCAAATGGTGGAGTCGAGCGAGTTTGAGATAGCGGGCGATTCTTTTATTGTGCGTTTTCCGGTGTTTGAGAGTGTTTTGATGGGCGCCATTTCTACCATGGGGGATACTTTGCGGGGCGAATTAATTCGTGTGAAATACGATGTGGAAAGTCGCCTGCCTTTTGTGGCAGTTGCGGGTGGTAAATATAAATTTGCAGCCCAAAGTGGGCGTTTGCCGGCCGAATTGGCGGGTAAATGGCAAACCACGATGTATAAAGAAAGCGGCGACAGCTCCGATGCCATAGGCGTATTCAGCCAAACAGGCAGCGACATTTTCGGTTCTTTTGCCACCAATTACGGTGATTACCGCTTTTTGAGTGGCATAGTAGATGGCGATTCGTTGTTTATGTCGGGTTTTGATGGTTCGGGGGCTTATTTATTCAAAGCGCGTTACGATAAAATCACGGCTACCCTAACCGGCGATATGTATGCCGGTCAGAAAAAAATCCGGACCTGGAAAGCGGTGCGCAACGATGACTTCCAACTCGGCGATCCGAATGCACTCACCTACCTCAAAAATCCGAAAGTGGGTATCAGCTTCAGTTTTCCGAATACCGAAGGCAAAATGATCAGCACCACCGACCCGGCCTACCAGGGCAAAGTGGTGGTTTTACAGATTTTAGGCAGTTGGTGCCCGAATTGCCTAGATGAAACACCCTTTTTGGCGAATTTCCACGATAAATACAAAGCCCAAGGTTTCGAAGTGATCGGTCTCGGTTTTGAACGTACCGCCATCCAGGAGAAGGCTTTCAACAATCTTCAACGCCTCAAAACCCGCTACAAAGCCAATTACGAAATGGTATTGGCCGGCACACCCGATTCAACCGGTGTGGCCAATGCCCTTCCCAATCTGGCCAAAGTAGCCGCCTTCCCAACCACTATTTTTATCGATAAAAAAGGCGTGGTACGTCGTATTCATACCGGTTTTAATGGTCCTGCCACCGGCGAACCTTACCAGGAATATGCGGCTGAGTTTACCCACTACATCGAAAGTCTGCTCGCCGAATGAGCGACAGCCTCGTCGCCGTTGTAGGTGAGCGCCCGCGGGAAGAGAGCACCAAAAGTGCCCTCGGCCAGCTCTTGGCATTATATGGGCTACACCCCAAACACCAGCAGCTCTGCGAAACGTTGAACCAGCCTCAAGCGCGGGTGGTGCTCAAAGGCACCCCTGGTTCACTGCCGGCGGTATTGGCGGCGGCTACCTGGCAACAGCGGCCCGCCACCTATTTGTTGGTGCTTAATGATCGCGAAGAGGCGGCCTATTTTCACAACGACCTGGCCAGTCTGTTACCAGAGCGGGAAATTTTGTTTTTCCCGGCCAGCTACAAAAAACATTTCGACCCGGAACAACTGCAAAGCAGTCATGTGCTGCAACGCGCCGAGGTGCTCAACCAGGTGAACCACAACAAACGCCAGGGCGAACTCATCGTCACCTATCCCGAGGCGCTGGCCGAGAAGGTGGTGAACAAATTCACCATTACCAAAAACACAATCGACATCCGGTTGAAGGAGAAGC
>Ga0172380_10005778_pt1 | contig 14761 bp, 12 predicted proteins | sample Leawe162metaG_FD_119747 | JGI IMG/M metagenome (GOLD analysis project Ga0172380, IMG submission 119747) | Leachate microbial communities from a municipal landfill in Southern Ontario, Canada - Leachate well 162 metaG | ecosystem: Engineered > Solid waste > Landfill > Unclassified | place...
GAGCAGCGACCCCAGGGCCGGCGGGACATACCTGAGAACGTTCGATGGGATGGGCACCCGCGCACCGGGTCGCGCCGCCGTTGCAGGCGGGGCGACAGGGGCCCAGGACCATGGAACGGCGCAATCCACTCGAACCACCGGTCGCAATCGGAGAACCGCATTTGGCACAGCAAACTGTGACTAACGAAGATTTCGAAGCCCTGCTTATGGACTCGTTCATCGACAACGAGCCGCTGGAAGGCACCGTCGTCAAGGGCAAGGTCGTCGCCATCGAGAAGGATCTGGCGATCATCGATGTCGGGCTGAAGACGGAAGGGCGCATCGCGCTCAAGGAATTCGGCGCCGCCGGCCGCGACGGCACGATCCAGGTGGGCTCGGAGGTCGAGGTCTATGTCGACCGCGTCGAGAACGCCATGGGCGAGGCCGTGCTGAGCCGCGAGAAGGCCCGCCGCGAGGAGAGCTGGGTCAAGCTCGAGGAACTGTTCAACAAGAACGAGAAGGTCGAAGGCGTCATCTTCAACCAGGTCAAGGGCGGCTTCACCGTCGACCTCGAAGGTGCCGTGGCGTTCCTGCCGCGCTCGCAGGTCGACATCCGCCCGATCCGCGACATCGGCCCGCTGATGAACGTGCCGCAGCCCTTCCAGATCCTGAAGATGGACAAGCGCCGCGGCAATATCGTCGTTTCCCGCCGTGCCATCCTCGAGGAGAGCCGGGCCGAGCAGCGCTCCGAGATCGTCCAGCAGCTCGAGGAAGGCCAGGTCGTCGACGGCGTGGTCAAGAACATCACCGACTACGGTGCGTTCGTCGACCTCGGCGGCATCGACGGGCTGCTGCACGTCACCGACATCGCCTGGCGCCGCGTCAACCATCCCAGCGAAGTGCTGTCGATCGGCGAGACCATCAAGGTGCAGATCGTCCGCATCAACCATGAGAGCCACCGCATCAGCCTCGGCATGAAGCAGTTGCAGGCCGATCCGTGGGACGGCATCGAGGCCAAGTACCCGGTGGGCGCCAAGTTCACGGGCCGCGTGACCAACATCACCGACTACGGTGCCTTCGTCGAGCTGGAGCCGGGCATCGAAGGCCTGATCCACGTCTCGGAGATGAGCTGGACCAAGAAGAACGTCCACCCCGGCAAGATCGTCTCGACCAGCCAGGAAGTGGACGTCATGGTGCTCGAGGTCGATCCCGACAAGCGCCGCATCTCGCTCGGCCTGAAGCAGACGCTGCAGAACCCGTGGGAGAGCTTCGCCGAGAAGTATCCGCTGGGTTCGGTCATCGAGGGCGAGGTCAAGAACAAGACCGAGTTCGGCCTGTTCATCGGGCTCGACGGCGATGTCGACGGCATGGTGCACCTGTCCGACCTCGACTGGCAGAAGCCGGGCGAGCAGGCGCTCGACGAGTACAACCGCGGTGACGTCGTCAAGGCCAAGGTGCTCGACGTCGACGTCGACAAGGAGCGCATCAGCCTCGGCATCAAGCAGCTCGCCACCGGCTCCGTCTCGGATACCTCGGGCGAGGGCCTGCGCAAGGGCTCGGTGGTGACCGGCACGGTGACCGAGGTCAACGACGGCGGCATCGAGGTGCGCGTCGCCGACAGCGAGATGACCGCCTTCATCCGCCGCGCCGATCTGAGCCGCGACCGCAACGACCAGCGCCCCGAGCGCTTCGCCAAGGGCGACAAGGTCGATGCCCGCGTCGTCGCCTACGACAAGAAGACGCAGAAGGTCTCGCTCTCCATCAAGGCGCTGGAAATCGCCGAGGAGAAGGAAGCCGTGGCGCAGTTCGGGTCCTCGGACTCCGGCGCTTCGCTGGGCGACATCCTGGGCGCCGCGCTCAAGGACCGCGAGAAGAAGTAGGGCCAGCACGGCGCCGGGGCCCGTCCCCGGCGCCGCCGGCCCACATCTGCTGGGCCCGCGCCGCCGGCGCGGGCCTCTTTCCTGCCGAGGGACCCCCATGATCCACCAGGACGTCGCCTGGCGCGCCATGACCGGCTACGACCTCGCCGCGGTCGAGAGCATCGCCAACCAGGTGCACCCGGGCTTCTTCGAATCCGCCGCGGTGCTGGGCGAACGCCAGCGGCTCTACCACAACGGCTGCTACCTGCTCGAGATCGGCGAGAAGCCGGCGGGCTACGTGCTGAGCCACCCCTGGCGCGCCGGCTCGGTGCCGGCGCTCAACGTGCTGCTCGGGGAGCTTCCCGCCACCGCCGACACCTACTATCTGCATGACCTGGCGCTGCTGCCGGTGGCCCGCCGCGTCGGGGCGGCCAGCCACATCGTCGGCGCCCTCATCAAGCACGCCGCGGCCCGGGGCTTCGCCAGCATGAGCCTCGTCGCCGTCAACGGCTCCTCGGGCTTCTGGCGGCGGCACGGCTTCGCCGAGGCGGACGCGCCGGAGCTGGACCAGACGCTGCGGGGCTACGACGCCGACGCCCGGCTGATGGTCAAGCCGCTTGCTGCCGGCCAGACGCCCCGCCTTGCATTTGCCGCGAGCCAAGGCTAAGCCCGCCTCACTCCGTGCGGCCAGAGGCGCGTGCATGACCCCCGAGACGCTCAACGACCCAGCCCACCTGATTCCGGCGGCCGGCAAGCTCAGGCGGTCGCGCCGGCTGTGGCGCATCCTGTTCTTCCTTGCCCTCGCGGTGGCGGTGCTGGCGGTGGCCGGGCGCTTCGCGGCCGAAGGTGCCGTCGGCGACCGCATCGCCCGGATCAGCATCGACGGCACCATCTTCACCGATCCGGCGCGCGTGCAGATCATACAGGACCTGGGCAAGGACGAACGGGTGCGGGCGCTGATCGTCGCCATCAACTCGCCGGGCGGCACGACGGCGGGCGGCGAGGAGATCTACGAAGTGCTGAGTGCGGTGCGCGCCAGCAAGCCGGTGGTCGCGGTCATCAACGAGGTCGGCGCCTCCGCCGCCTACATGACGGCGATCGCCGCCGACCGCGTGTTCGCCCGCCGCCTCTCCATCGTCGGCTCCATCGGCGTCTATTTCCAGCACGTCGATGCCGGCAAGCTGCTCGGCACCATCGGCGTCGATTTCGACAAGGTGCAGACCGGCCCGTTCAAGGCCGAGCCCGACATCGACGAGCCGATGACGGGCGCCGTGCGGGCGGCGTTGCAGGGACTGGTCGACGATTCGTTCGAGTGGTTCGTCGATATCGTCGCCGAGCGGCGCGGCCTCAGCCGGCCGCAGACGCTGGCGCTGGCCGACGGACGAATCTTCACGGGCCGGCAGGCCCTCGGCAGCAGCCTCATCGACGCCATCGGCGGGGAAGCAGATGCCCTCGCCTGGCTTGAGAGCGACAGGCAAATCGCCGCCGACCTGCCGGTCGTCGACTACTATCCGTTGCCCGAGCAGGACTGGTTCGGCCTGTCGCGCTGGCTGGGCGGAGCAGCCCGCACGGCGCTCGGCCTGCCCCCCCGGGGTCCGATCGCGCTTGACGGGCTAGTTTCCCTTTGGCAGGCTGACCTGCAAAGATGATCCCACGCCTGTCCGTGGAGGAACGCCGGGAGGCGGCATGATCAAGTCCGAGCTCGTGCAGAAACTCGCCGACGAGAATCCGCATCTGTTCCAGCGCGACATCGAGAACATCGTCAACGCCATCCTCGATGAGGTCGGCGATGCCATGGCGCGCGGCGACCGCGTCGAGTTGCGCGGTTTCGGCGCCTTCTCCGTCAAGAACCGCCCGGCCCGCATCGGGCGCAACCCGCGCACCGGCGAACAGGTGGAAGTGGGCGAGAAGTACGTCCCCCAGTTCAAGGCGGGCAAGGAAATCCGCGAACGGCTCAACCGCTAGGGTGCGCGTGCAGCCGGTGGGCCCCAAGGGCAAGCATTCATGATCAAACGCATCGTGGGCTGGTTCGTGCTGGTGCCGCTATGCGTGGTGTTGATCGTCTTCGCGCTCGCCAACCGCCAGCCGGTGGCGGTGAACTTCAATCCCTTCGCCTCTGCGGCCGAAGCCGGCACGCAGGCCCTGGCGGTGCCGCTGTTCCTCGTCATCTTCGCCGTCCTGCTCGTCGGCGTGCTGCTCGGCGGGATCGCCACCTGGTTCGCCCAGAGCCCGCACCGGCGCGACGAACGGTACTTCCGGCGCGAGACCGAGCGGCTGCACCGCGAGCTCGATGCGGCGCGGCACGCGCCTGCCAACACCGTCCTGCTCGAAGCGGACGATTTCGCCAAGCAGTAAAGGCCCATGCCCGACCCCCTCATCGTCAAGATCTGCGGTATCAGGACCCTTCCCATCCTCGAGGCCGCCATCGAAGCCGGCGCCGACATGGTCGGCTTCGTGCATTTCCAGCGCAGCCCGCGCCACGTCGACCTCGAAGGCCTGCAGGCGCTCATCTCGGCGGCGCGCGGCCGGGTCGAGACCTGCGTGCTGCTGGTCAATCCCGACAACTCCACGGTGATGGAGGTGGCGGCGCTGAGCCCGGACTGGATCCAGTTGCACGGCCCGGAGACGCCGCACCGGGTCCAGGCCATCCGCGAGGAGGCGGGCATCGCCGTGCTCAAGGCCATCGGCATCGCCTCCGGCGAGGACGTGGCGACGGTCGCCGACTTCGCCGACGCCGCCGACCGGCTGCTGCTCGACGCCAAGCCGCCAAAGGGCATGGAGCGCCCGGGCGGGTGGGGCCTCGCCTTCGACTGGAGCCTGCTCAAGGCGCTTGACCCCGGCTTGCCATTCATGCTTTCCGGGGGGCTCACGCCGGCCAGCGTGGGCCAGGCAATCAAGGCGGTGAGGCCGATGGGCGTCGATGTCTCCTCGGGTGTCGAAACGGCACCGGGGCAGAAGGATGCCGGGCTGATCCGCGCCTTCGTAACGGAAGCGCGGGCGGCGCACGGATAGGAGCAGCGAACGTGGAAAGCAGCGGGGCCAACAGTCTGCGCACCGGCCCCGACGAGCGGGGCCGCTTCGGCCAATATGGCGGCCGCTTCGTTGCCGAGACGCTGATGCCGCTGATCCTCGAGCTGGAGCGGGCCTACCGCGCCGCCCGGGCCGACCCGAGTTTCCGGGCGGAGCTCGAGGGGCTGCGCACCCACTACGCCGGCCGGCCCTCGCCGCTCTACCTGGCCGAGCAGCTCAGCGCCACGCTGGGCGGCGCCAGGGTGTACCTGAAGCGCGAGGACCTCAACCACACCGGCAGCCACAAGATCAACAACTGCCTGGGCCAGATCCTGCTGGCAAGGCGCATGGGCAAGACCCGCATCATCGCCGAGACCGGCGCCGGCCAGCACGGCGTCGCGACGGCGACGGTTGCCGCCCGGTTCGGGCTGCCGGCCACCATCTTCATGGGCGCCACCGACGTCGAACGGCAGCGGCCCAACGTGCTCAGGATGCACATGCTGGGCGCCGAAGTGCGCCCGGTGACGGCCGGCGCCGGCACGCTCAAGGACGCCATGAACGAGGCGCTGCGCGACTGGGTCACCAATGTCGAGAGCACCTATTACCTGATCGGCACGGCGGCCGGGCCGCACCCCTATCCGGAGATGGTGCGCGACTTCCAGACGGTGATCGGGGAGGAGATCCGCACCCAGATTCTGGCGGCGGAGGGCCGGCTGCCCGACGCTCTGGTCGCCTGCATCGGCGGCGGCTCGAACGCCATCGGCACCTTTCACCCGTTTCTCGACGACCGCGAGGTGAGGATCTACGGCGCCGAGGCGGGCGGGCACGGGCTCGACGTCGCCAACGGCCACGCCGCCTCGATGGCCGGCGGCCGGCCCGGCGTGCTGCACGGCAACCGCACCTATCTGCTGCAGGACGAGGACGGCCAGATCCTCGAGGGCCATTCGATCTCGGCCGGCCTCGACTATCCGGGCGTCGGCCCCGAGCACGCCTTCCTCAAGGACAGCGGCCGGGTCACCTATGTGCCGATCACCGACGCGGAGGCGATCGAAGCCTTCCAGTTGCTGACGAGGACCGAGGGCATCATCCCGGCGCTGGAATCGGCGCACGGGCTGGCGCAGGTGATGAAGCTCGCCCCCACCATGGGCAAGGAGCAGACGATCGTGCTGTGCCTGTCGGGGCGCGGCGACAAGGACGTGGAAAGCGTCGGCAAGCACCTGGGGATGAGTTTCTGATGAGTGAGCGCCTTGCCGCCCGCTTCGCCGCCTGCGCGCGCGACAACCGCCCGGCGCTGGTGACCTTCACCATGGCCGGCGACCCCGATCTCGAGACCAGCCAGGCGATCCTCGAGGCCCTGCCCGGTGCCGGCGCCGACGTGATCGAACTGGGCATGGCGTTCTCCGACCCGATGGCCGACGGCCCGGGCATCCAGATGGCGGGCCAGCGCGCGCTCAAGGGCGGGCAGACGCTGCGCCGGACGCTGGCCATGGTGCGCGCCTTCCGCCAGCGCGACGCCGACACGCCCATCGTGCTCATGGGCTATTACAACCCCATCTTCGTGTTCGGCGTGGACGCCTTCGTCGCGGCGGCGCGCGATGCCGGCGTCGACGGGTTGATCGTCGTCGACCTGCCGCCCGAAGAGGACGAGGAACTGTGCCTGCCAGCGCTCGCGGCCGGCCTCAACTTCATCCGCCTGACGACGCCCACCACCGACGACGAACGGCTTGAGACGGTGCTCCGGAACACCTCGGGCTTCGTCTACTACGTGTCCATGACCGGCGTCACCGGGGCGGCGATCAAGAGCCGGGCGGCGGTGGGCGAAGCGGTGCGCCGCATCAAGGGGCACACGCAACTGCCGGTGGCGGTGGGGTTCGGCATCAAGAGCGCCGAGGACGCCGCCGTGATCGGCCGGGATGCCGACGGCGTCGTGGTGGGCACGGCGCTGTGCAACGCCATCGCCCACAGCCTCGAAGACGGCCTCGCCACGGCGGGCACGGTGGCGGCGGCGACGACGCTGGTGCGCGACCTAGCGGCGGGCGCGCGGCGCGCCCGGGCTTAACCAAAGGCTTGCCCTGGCTGGCACTTTGCTTTGCGCGGGGCCGGGGACCTGATAATATTCGCCACAATCACCACCTATAGGGCCCGGGCGGCGCGACATCAGGCGCGCCGGCAACGGGCCACTCGCAGGTCAAAGGCAGATGAACTGGATCAATAACCTCGTCCGTCCGAAAATCCGGTCGTTCCTCAACCCGGCCGCGAAGAAGGAGACGCCGGAGAACCTCTGGGTCAAGGATCCCGAGTCGGGCGAGATGGTGTTCTACCGCGACCTCGAGGCCAACCAGTGGGTGGTGCCCAATTCGGGCTACCACATGAAGATCAAGGCCGCCGACCGGCTGGCGACCTTCTTCGACGACGGCAAGTACCAGACGGTGGCGCTGCCCGCGGTGCCGCAGGATCCGCTGAAGTTCCGCGACTCCAAGCGCTATGCCGAGCGCCTGCGCGACAGCCGCACCAAGACCGGGGCCGAGGACGCCGTCACCGTCGCCACCGGCACGCTGTACGGCCAGGACATCACCGTCGCGGTGCAGGATTTCGACTTCATGGGCGGCTCGCTCGGCCTTGCGGCCGGCGCCGCCATCGTGCGCGGGCTGGAGACGGCGCTCGCCAACAAGACGGCCTTCATCATGTTCGCCGCCTCGGGCGGGGCGCGCATGCAGGAGGGCGCGCTGTCGCTGATGCAGATGCCGCGGACCACGGTCGCGGTGCAGCGGCTCAGGGAAGCGGGCCTGCCCTATATCGTGGTGCTGACCAATCCGACCACCGGCGGCGTCACCGCCTCCTACGCCATGCTCGGCGACGTCCATATCGCCGAGCCGGGGGCGCTGATCGGCTTCGCCGGGGCGCGGGTGATCGAACAGACGATCCGCGAGAAGCTGCCCAAGGGATTCCAGCGCTCGGAATATCTGTACGATCACGGCATGGTGGACATGGTGGTGCACCGGCACAACCTGCGCTCCACCATCGGCTCGCTGGTCGGCATCCTGACCAAGGGGCCGGCCCCGGCCGCCCTGAGCGCCAATGCGCCGGCGCGGGTGATTGCCCAGACCCCGGCGGCGCTGGGCGACGACGACCTGGTGGTGGCCCCGCCGGAGGCGGCGCACGCCGAATAGCGGACCGCGCGGCCCCGCTCCCGCGGGTCCGGCGGCGATGGCGGGCGGCGCGCGAATAGCCTAAGAAGGGCGCGTCACAGTCTTACGAACGCGTGGGCCGTGCGGCGGGATTTGCGGCCCGCCCGGACCATGCGCAACGGATTTCTCCATGTCGCGCACCGACGCCATCCTCAAGCGCCTGCTCACACTCCACCCCAAGCTCATCGACCTCCACCTCGACCGGCAATTGCGGCTGCTCGAGGCGCTGGGCCGGCCGCAGGACCGGCTGCCGCCGGTCATCCACGTGGCCGGCACCAACGGCAAGGGCTCGACCATCGCCTATCTGCGCGCCTTCCTCGAGGCGGCGGGCCGGCGCGTGCACGTCTACAATTCGCCGCACCTGGTGCGCTTCAACGAGCGCATCCGGCTGGCCGGGAAGCTGGTGTCGACCCGCCGGCTCAACGCCGTGCTGGAAGCATGCGAGCGCGTCAACGCGGGCCGGCCGATCACGTTCTTCGAGATCACCACGGCGGCGGCGCTCAAGCTCTTCGCCGAGGAGCCGGCCGACTACCTGCTGCTGGAGGTGGGCATGGGCGGCACGCACGATTCGACCAATGTCGTCGAGCACCCGCTGGGGGTGGTCATCACCCCGGTCGATCTCGACCATCAGGGCTTCCTCGGGCGCACCGTCGAGCAGATCGCCGGCAACAAGGCGGGTATCCTCAAGCGCGGCAGCCCGGCGGTCATCGGCGTGCAGCGCCCCGACGGGCTCGAGGTGATCGAGCGGCGGGCGGCGGCGCTGGGCGTCGTGCCCTTCGTCGCCGGGCGCGACTATGACGGCTACGCCGAGCGCGGGCGGCTGGTCTACCAGGACGCGGACGGGCTGCTCGACCTGCCGGCGCCGGCGCTGGTCGGCCCGCACCAGTTCCAGAACGCGGCCCTGGCCGTGGCCGCGGCGCGGCACTTCCGGCTGCCGGTCAGCACCGAGCAGGTGGCGCGCGGGCTGAGGTCGGTCGTCTGGCCGGCGCGGCTCACCCCGCTCAAGGGCCGGCTGCGCGACCTGCTGCCGGCCGGCCACGAACTCTGGCTCGACGGCGGCCACAACGCCCACGGCGCCGCGGCGCTTGCGGCCGCGCTCGACGAGATGCAGCGGGCGCGGCCGCGCCCGCAGGTGCTGATCGTGGGGATGATGAATACCCGGGCGCCGGAGGATTTCCTCGAAGCGTTCCGGGGCCGGGTGCAGGCGGTCTACGCGCTGACCATCCCGGGCGAGCAGAACGCGCACCGCGCCGGCGTCATCGCCGCGGCGGCGCGGACGGCCGGGTTCGAGGCGGCGCCGAAACGCTCGGTGGAAGCGGCGCTCGCCGCCGCGGCCGCGACGGACCACGCCCGCGTGGTGATCTGCGGCTCGCTCTACCTCGCCGGGCACGTGCTCGACCGCAACGGCACGCCGCCCGACTGAGCCGGTCGGCTACAAACGAGGACGCCGCCAGCAGGTGCTGACGGCGTCAAGACTGCGGCCGGCACGCCGGTTCAGGCGGCGTGGCTCTCCAGCCACTTGGACAGGCCGGCCTTGGGCGTCCCGGCACCGATCTTCATGTCGGCCGCTTCGCCGCCCTTGAACAGGATCATCGTCGGGATGGAACGGACGCCGTACTTGACGGTGGTCGAGGGGTTCTCGTCGACGTTGAGCTTGACGATCTTCACCTTGCCGGCCAGTTCGCTCGACAGCTCCTCGAGCACCGGAGCAATAGCGCGGCACGGTCCGCACCACTCGGCCCAGAAGTCCACGAGCACAGGCTCCTTGGAAGACAGGACTTCCTCGCCAAACGTGGCGTCGGAAACTTGTTTGGTCATTGGCTTGCCCTTTGGGTTGAAAGCGGCGGTTCTCTTGATCGAAAAGCTAGGGTGAGTCCAGTCACTCTTCAACGCGGCTCACCGTACGGTGAAACTCCGGACGCTGCCGGCCACGCGTTCACCGGGCAATTCTAGCAGCGATTCCAAAGACGTCCAGAGAATAGCCGCGGCGACATGCCGCCCCGGGAAGAGCTGCCCTGCAACCAGCGCATAGAGCCCAAGCTGCACCAGGTAGGCATCCGGCACGGCGTCCGGCCCCGTCGGCGCCGCCGCATCGGACTTGAAGTCGACGACCAGCACGCGGTCGGGCCCGACCACCAGCCGGTCGATGCGGCCGGCGAGGCGGATGGGCACGCCGTCGCGGCTCGCCTCGGCGAGGAACGGCACCTCGGCCCGGCTGTCGGGGCCGAACAGATGCGCGAATTCGGGCCGGCCGAGGATGGAAAGGGCCTTGTGCAGCAGCGCCGGGTGCTCGGCGGGGACGTCGGGCAGCAGCACCGGCAGCGCCCTGGCCGCGATCCGGTGGCGCTCGGCAGGCGGCACGCGCCCCAGATGCTGCAGCAGGGCGTGCAGCGCGAGGCCCTTGCGGCGCGCCAGCTCGGCATCGACGGCGGCTTCCGCCGCGGTCTCGAGGGCGCGGTGCATATCGGAGGGAACGAAGGCCGCGGACGGCCGCACCAGCGGAACCGCAAGCGGCGGCGCCAGTGGCGCGAGCTGCAGCGGCGCCGCCACCGGAGCGGCAGCGCTCACGCCGCCCACGGCGGCCGTCGCCGGCACGGGCGGCGGCCGCTCCCGCGGGTACAGCATGGCGGTCACCTCACCGTCGGCGTCGGTGCAGATTTCGGCCAGCGGCGCGAGCGAATCGGCGACCGCCTCGTACCAGGTGCCCTCGAGCCTCGCCTTGCTGGTCAGCGCGCCGGTGACATACAGCTCGTCCTCGGCGCGGGTCATGGCGACGTAGAGCTTGCGCCAGTATTCGGCCTGCTGCCGTTCCGCTTCGGCGGCGCGCAGCGCCAGCGACTCCGGCACGTGCAGGGCTTTCGAAGGGGCGTGCAGCAGCAGCGGGCCCGGCGCATCAACCGGCAGGTAGACGGGGCGCGAGGTCTGGCGCCCGTCGGGCCGGCTCGCCGCGTCGGCGAGGATGACGATCGGGGCCTCGAGCCCCTTGGCGCCGTGCACGGTCATCACCCGGACGCCACCGCCCTGCTCGCCGAGCTCGCGCTTGATCGTCACCTCGCGCGCCCGCATGGCGGCGAGGAACCCCTGCAGCGACGGCTGCGGCGTCTGCTCGTGAGCCAGGGCCAGCTCGAGGAATTCGGCAAGGACGTCGTCCACCTCGCGGCCGAAGCGCCGGTGAAAGGCCCGCAATCCGCCCTCGGCGTAAAGCACCCGGGCGAAGAACTCGTAGGGGCGATCGAAATCGAGCCGGCGGCGCCACGCCTGCAGGCGGGCGTGGGCCGCGGCGGCGCGCGGCTCGGCGCTGCCGCGCAGCGCCTGCCACAGCGTCTGCCCGCTGGCGCGCGGCCCGGCCAGCTCAAACAGCTCGTCCTCCGACAGCCCCAGGAGCGGCGAGCGCAGCAGCGCCGCCAGTTGCAGATCGTCGGCGGTGTTCAGCAGCACGTCGCCGAGCGCCAGGAGGTCGAGCACCCCGATATGGCTGGCAACGGCCAGCCGGTCGGCCCCCGGCGTCTGCAGGCCGGCGCGATGCAGGGCGCGGATGATCTCGTGGAACAGGCTCGAGCGCGACTGCACGAGGATGAGCACGTCGTCCGGCCGCACCGCCCGGCCGCGCGCCGCGAGGGGCCGCCGCTGCCGCACCCAGGCGGCGATTTCGGCGGCGATGCGCTCGGCCACCCGCCGGGTGGCACTGCGGGTATCGGCCGGGATTTCGGTCGGCCAGTTATGGGGGTCGACGACCTCCTCCGGCTCGCGCAGCGGCGGCCACAACGTCACCGTGCCGCCCTGGTCGCGCCGGGCCGGCTTGTGCGCGATCACCAGTTCTTCGAGCACGGCGGCGCGGCGCTGTTCGTCGCGGAACACGGCGTCGACGGCGTCGAGCACGCCGGGCAGGGTGCGGAAACTGGTATCGAGCCGCACGCGCGCGAAGCGGCGCTGCGCCGCCAGCGCCTGCATGCTGTACTTGCGGCCGGACTCGATGAAGAGCTGCGGCTCGGCGCCCTGGAACGAATAGATCGACTGCTTGCCGTCGCCGACGGCGAACAGGGTACGATGGCGTTCGATGCCGCCCGGCTCGAAGAACTCGGCGACCAGCGCGTCGATCACCTGCCACTGCTCGGGATTGGTGTCCTGGCTCTCGTCGACGAGGATATGGGTGAGCCCGCCATCAAGCTTGTAGCGTACCCAGTCCCCCTGCGCCCGGTCACCCAGCAGGCGGCGCAGGCGCGCCACGAGATCGTCGAAATCGAGCAGCGAGCGCGCCCGCTTGGCGGCCTCGTAGCGGTCGGAGATGGCACCCAGCACGTCGAGCAGCGCCTCGGAGCGCTCGACCAGCCGGGCGCGGGTCAGGCGCCCGTATTGCCGCGCGAGCCGGTCGGCCTCGGCCAGCAGGCGCGGCGCCAGCCCCGGCAGACGGGCGGCGATGTCCTTCTTGGGGAAGCTCCTGGGGACGTCGCCATCCTTGGTCAGGTAGGTTTCGAACAGCGCCTCGACGGTGAGGCCCTGCAGGCTGAGCCCGGCCAGCCGGTCCTCGAAACGGCTGCCCCCCGGCCGCGGCGGGCAGACGGAAAACACCTGGTCGTGCTCGGCAGTGCCGAACGGGTAGCGGGCGACGATCTCGGCGCCGATCGTGGCGCTGTCCTCGCCGGGCCTCGCCCTGACCAGCCGGCGCAGCCGCAGCTTGGCGCCGTCCCGGTCGGCAAGGATGTTCTGGAGCCTGGCGTTCTCGCTCAAAGCGAGATCGATGGCGCTGGTGATGGCGAAGTCGCTGAGCGCGTCGAACAGCACCTCGACCGGCCGCTCCAGCGCCGGGTCGCCGTTGATGCCCGCGGCGATCACCTGCTCGCGGGCCGCAAGGATCATGGTCTGGCGCTCGAAATCGTCGACCACCTGGAAATTGACCGGCACCCCGGCTTCGACCGGGAAGCGGTGCAGCAGGCTCTCGCAGAAGGCATGGATGGTCTGGATCTTCAGCCCGCCCGGGGTTTCGAGGGCGGTGGCGAACAGCGTGCGCGCCCGCGCCAGCGTGGCCCCGTCCACCGGCGCGTCGAGCAGCGCCGCCAGCGCGCCGGCAAGCCCGGCATCCTCGCTCAGGGCCCAGGCGGCGAGCCGGGCGGACAGACGCTGGCGCATCTCCGCGGCGGCGGCCCTGGTGTAGGTGAGGCACAGGATCTGGTCGGGCGCGACGCCGCTCAGCAGCAGCCGCAACACGCGGTCGGTAAGGACGCGCGTCTTGCCCGACCCGGCATTGGCCTCGACCCAGATCGAGCTCGCCGGATCGGCGGCCTGGCGCTGCAGGTCGAGGATGCGCCGGGGCAGCGGATCGAACAGCGGGCGTTCGCTCATTCGTCCTCTCCGGCGGCGATGGTCCACTCGTCGGTGCGCGCCAGATGGTCGTAGTCGCCGCCGTAGCGCCGCGCGGTGTCGGGGCGGATGCGGGCCGCCATCGGCACATCGCCCAGCAGCAGGGCGTCGACGAGCGACTGCAGGCGCCGCCCGGCCTCGTCGGCGGCCTCCGGCAGGCCGATGCCGTCGCGCGGCCTGAACGGCGTCGCGACGAGAGCGTCGGGGCCGAGCCCGATCTTGATGTAGGTGAGGGCCGACGCCTCGGCAGCTTCCACCGCCGGGAAGGCGCCGGCCCGCGCCATGGCCGCTTCGAGCAGCAATTGCGGCGCGTCGAAGGCCTTCATCGCCTTGGCCGTGGGGATGCTGCCGGTCTTGAAGTCGATGATCTCGATGCCGCCGTCGACGAGTTCGTCGATCCGGTCGGCCTTGCCGCTGAGGACGAAGCCGCCGGGCAGTTGCCAGCGCCCCAGGATCTCGGCATGGCGCCGCCGCACCAGCGGTGAGCGGGCGCGTTCCCAGGCGAGGAACTCGGCGGCGGCGCGCTCGAAGCGCTTGAGCCAGATGTCGCGCCGCTCGCCGATGGCGTCGAGCCCGGAGAATGCGGCCTCGGCCATGCCCATGAGCCGGGCGTGGGCGCCGGGTGCGGCAAAGTCGTGCCCGCCGCTGACGAAGGCGTCGAAGACGGCGTGGATCATCGAGCCGCGTTCGCGCGCATCGGGCACCTCGCCCAGCGGCGCCAGCTTGCGCAGATGCAGGACGTGCCGGGCGTAGATATCGTAGGGGGAGCGGAACAGCGTCTCGATCTCGGTGACCGAGAGCTTTTTCGGGCGCTTGTCGCGTAGCGGCGCCGGCGCCGGCCGGAGGGCCGGAACGGGAGCGCCGGCGACGGCGTCGATCCGTCGCGCCTGGTCGAGCCAGTGCGCGCCGCGGGCGCGCATCGGCCCGCTCCACGCCTCGCCGACAAAGGCCTCGAGCCGTTGCAGCAGGCGCGAGGGCAGCGCCGGCGCGGTGCCGCGGCGCGCCGACCAGGCGAGGATCACCGCGCCGTTGCCGAGCGCCATCTCGAAGTCGTGCGCCGCCTGCCCCTGCTGGCGTTCGGGCGGCTCGAGCCCGGCGGCGAGCCGCATGCCGCGGCTGAGCCACGGCCCCGGATCGGCGGCTTCGGGCCAGATATCCTCGTTCAATCCCGCCAGGATCATCAGGTCCGGGGCCATCAGCCGGGCCTCGAGCCGGCCCCAGATGGCGATGTCGGAACGGGCGGGTGCGGGATTGGTCACCTTGAGGCCGGCCATCAGCGCCGCGAGAACGCCGTCGAGCGCCACCGGCGCCATGGCCGGCCCGGCGTCGTCCAGCGCCGCGAAGTCGCGCACCCAGGCCCGCAGCGGC
>Ga0172380_10005779_pt1 | contig 14758 bp, 17 predicted proteins | sample Leawe162metaG_FD_119747 | JGI IMG/M metagenome (GOLD analysis project Ga0172380, IMG submission 119747) | Leachate microbial communities from a municipal landfill in Southern Ontario, Canada - Leachate well 162 metaG | ecosystem: Engineered > Solid waste > Landfill > Unclassified | place...
AAAGCCAATTCAAACTAAGTTGGGATCATTGGAATTAACAGAAAAAACAAGACCAAGTCTTATCAAAAATCTTGTTGCTATTCGTTACCAAGAAGCACCACTCAGCAAGAGTGATTTTTATGTCAAAAAGGCATTGCTACTTGAGGGAATCAAGTGAAAAGAGGAATATTCCTATGCGTCCATAAATAATTTGATAGCTACGTTTGAAAAGGGCGGCGCGCGCGGTACAAGCGAAAATCAAAGAAGATTGATTCAATTTTATCTTTATCAGAATGGTTTTTACCCAGCAGCGTATATAACAAACAAAAAAGTATCGCTATTTGATGCATGTGATGGTGTTATTGGTACCAATACCAGGTTGGCAATAGCTAACTTCAGGGCCTCGGATACAGTTAGTGCATGAGTAGTATTGAAATTGGAGGGTGAGATGACTCGTGATAGTATCAGAGTTGTTCAACCGGCCATTCCTGCTCCTGTGGCGCCACTACAGTTACCCAAAGCCGATCTTGAGTCGAAGAATATCAATCCTGTTGCGAAAGATACTATAGTCTCAGTAGACCCCAATTTGACTGCTTATCAAAAGCAATTAAATGTATTGAAAGGTCAATTTTCTAAGGTCCTTTCTATACTTACTTCTAAAGTGAAATCTAGATATGCCAACTGGTACCAGGATCTTTTGACAAAAAAAGCTGATGCATTTTTGCAGTATCTAAGTACAAACAAATTACTGGACATCAAAGACCAGTTTACTAAGGAGAGTTTAGCAAAAAATACAGCCTATAAATGATTCCTGAATATGATAGAAAATATTTCTGGATTACCGAAAAATGGACTATATGGTCTTATGATGACGGAGTGCAAAGGTACCACGGAGTCAAATGGGCAGTATATCGGCCCCTTTCATCAGGGTGAAAATTTTGGTTCTTCAGAGTATCGTTCTGATCCTATACGGTCTGCTGTCTTTGCTGCTGCCTCTCTCAATGGTGGCTATTTCGATAAATTGAAAACAGGATCTCATGACATTTACAGCTTTGCTCATGCGGCAAGAAATTACAATGGTCATGCAGTCAATAAGCGATCATATCCTGGTAAAGTGCTCTACTATATGGGCTGTATGGATGACACTCCCAATAGGGATGAAGTGAGATTTCTTGCAAATCAGTACTTACAAAAACGCATCAATTATGAAGATTGGATAGCTACCAATGGTGGCGATGCTGGTTTTGTGTGATTTGGCAGACCGCGAAGACCTCATGAGATAGACAAGCCTCTAGGGTCAACATCCTTGTATATATGAGATTCGTTAACGTCTTGATATGGATCTCAGCCAAACGATGTTCGAGCGTACCCTTGACAGGAATCTTACAATATACTGACTCAGGCAGCTACTAAGCTCCCAGGATCAATACATCCCAATCTAACTGTAATGGTCGGAATGAATGATGCTCTTCGTCTTGCTACCGAAAAAGCAGATGACTCCAGAGTCGATTCTTGGCTCAATGATTATATATTCAATGTTCAAAACTATATCACTGGTCCTGCTGGTCCTAGAAATGTATTTTTGTGCACAGTGCCTGTGCATACCAAAGGGACCTTGGTATCTAAGGAGCTTGCTAGTATCATTCAAAAACTTAACGCCAGGATAAGGCAATTGTGCTCTACAAACCCCTCTATTAAACTTATTGACACCTATAACTATGTGCGTGGTCTGGCTGCTGGATGAGAGGTCAAGTATCAAAGTGATGGTATTCATTTAGCAACAGGGACAGATTATGCAAAAATGAAGGCATATGTTGATTTTTGTATATGAAAAACCAAACAAAGCTGAAAAGAACAGTTGATAGCTTCAAGGTAGTTGTATAATCTATAGATCGACAACGTTTTCCCAGGTATTGCGTTTACCATCCTGCAGAAATGCATGGATGGCATTTTTTGTTGCCAAGATAGCTATTGCGCCAGCTCTTTTCCTCCTGGGCGTCACTTCAAACCCTTCTGCTACCATGGTATTCTCATACGTCATAGTAAGTGCCTGTGCTAGGGTTTTACCCACGATAAGTTCGCTAAAAAAGCTTGCCGCTGCTGTGGTAATCATACTGGTGTTGCCGTCGTAAGATCGATCTATGATCTGATTATCTTTTATATTGAGAAAGACAGTGATATCGTCCCCACAAACGCTGTTTCCTTCGTGTTGAGAAATGCTAGCATCTGGCATCTGGCGTTTGTTGATGGGATTTTGATAATATTGGTTGATAAGGTCGATCATGGCCGCAAATACCTTGCAAAATAGAGATAATCTGATTATCATAAGGTAATTATTATTGGTCTTTTTTTAACCTCATTTTGCCTTCATGAACCAGTTGCGTCTTGCCGGTGATTTCCCTTACGGTAACGAGTTTACCACTGCGCCATCTACCGATCTCACCGACCCTCTCCAAAATGTCGTGATAGAGCAACAGGCTCAAAATGATAGTTTTGTAGAGCAAATACTAGATACTTTTGGCTTTAATGTATGATCTGTTGGTGGCGGAACTGCTCCAGATAGTGCTTTATCGTACATCCAATATCTATTCAATATAGCTCTTGGTCTTTTGGCTATGATTAGTGTGATCATCTTGATCTATAACTTTTTCATGATTTTCTTCAGTAAAGAAAAAGAAGGTGTGGAAAATGCACAAAAAGCCGTCAAGCGTGTGGCGATTGTTATCCTTATCATGGGCTTGAGTCGGCTTATTGTAAGTTTCTTGTTTTGGGTGGTTGCGCAGTTCGTGAATTAGAGTAATTTGAGTGCACCAAAATCTTCTCCAAAATTGAGCACTGCTGCTCTATCTTCTTCATCAAGATACACGTCGTAAATAGGGTGATTCGGAGCTAATATTTTATAGATTTCTAGCACATTGTTATCAAACTGTTCGATAAATTTCTTCCCTAGTAGGATATCGAGATATCTTTCTGGTTTGTTTACTGCCTCTTTTGGTGAGTAGATCAATCAGTTTTTCCTGTACCAAACCCTATATTTCTCTTTACCAAAGTCGACCAAATGGTCAAGATTATTGAATTTGATGAGTTCAATGAGGTCTCCCAACATCTTTTTTACACCAAACATGGCCATACGCGCATTGATTACGAAGCATTGATCACCAGCTTTATCATCGGTATGTCGTAAACCAAATAACTTGTAGTTTCTTACGACTGGCATAACTCTCAGTACGGCTTTTTCAAGATGGTCACCGCTGAGTATAGCTATATCGCTATGAAAGTCATCCATATGATGATAAATAGCATCGATATCTGAGTTCTTGAGCCCAAAGAGATTGTGATCTGCATCGCTGTCATTTTTCTTGAGACTGTTCTTGAGAAATCCACACCCCATGCAGCTGTCTGGATGGTGATGATCAGTGTGGTATTTGAGCTTTCCACCATATTTTGCTATCAATGATCCGATCATATATTCAGTGATTTTGGGATCAACGTGGTGTATCTTATCGTCAAAAAGCTTGTTAATGACTCCGTACAATATGATGATGATACCTACGGCTCCTCCTGGGACGCTAAACCCTAGTTTCTTCAATTTTTCTGCCCTAGTGAGATGTTCGTATCAGACCCTATTGGTCATTCATCTTCCGTCCATACAGGGAGTATAAGACAATATGTCGTTCCAGATCACTTGCAGCTCTTGCTCGTCGGGATATCCCCAAATCTCAAGATTTTTGCTTACAAATTCCTTTGCTTGCTCGATGTCGTATAGCGCTGACATAGTTATTGTATAATATAAAATAATCTGAAAAAGATAAGCACTATAGGAAACTTTTCAAAAAATGCAATTATTTTAGTGCTTTACTATAGACCACGAAATAGTCCAGATAGTTTATATTTTTTATTGACTAATTTGTATAGATGGATATCCTCGCGGGTCTGTTTTATTTGATAATGAATGATTATGCCATTACGCGATTTGATTAAACAAAAAAAAGGTGATGCAGTAAATTATGATGATGTATATCCATTTTTTTCACAACTTGATCGTTCCAGCTTGTCTCCAGAATTACAAAAATATCTTTTCTCCAATGACAATATTATCACCTCTAATTTACAACGTAAGATATCTGACAATCCTCTTGATGATATTACGTGCGTGGATTGCCGTCTAGCAAAGGGTCAATGTGTCCTCCATGCGGCTTGAGGGGGTGCTAACTTGGCAAATCACGGTTATATTGCCCTCAAAAGAGCAAAGGGCACCAATGGTTTTTCGTTGGATGTTCAGCAGGCTATACTTGCGGCAGAATACGATAAAATCATAGCCGAGGAATTCATCAAATTCTATACACGTTTCCCAGGGAGACTCCATACTCATGATGCAAATATACAAATAGACTGGAATTATCTTACAGGAAAATCGACAGAAGATAATAAATATAAGTATCTCAAAGAATCAGTATCATGTGGTGCTATCTTGAAATTGTTTTTGGATACGCTAGGTTTGTATCAGTACAACTTCAAAGTCAAGCAACGTGACTTTGATGTGTTTGCTAAAATCTACGATATTACTACCAAATCGTGAAATGTGGATTATGTAGAAAATAGACCTCATGACGCTTCACGAGCAATCAAAATAGACTCTCCAGCTATTAAAGAGGAGTTACTGTTGCACAATAATCCAAAGATTATTATAGAAAATTTACCTTCCACCTATAGATCTATCAAAAATCCTACCAACAATGATACGAGTGCATATATTCTTGACTACGAAGCGACGCATATAGCTATTACTGTCTACATGCTTCAGTTTATAGAATATATGTATAAGCAAAATATGCCAGAGTTTGATAAAATTATTATCGAGATTGGTAAGATTCACAATTTTGTTCCTAGCAATAGACGGACAAATTACGACAACTACAAGGAGATAGTGAAGCAAAAATTATTCAAACAATTGGCGAGGTCAACGTATACTGTCGCGACCAATATAGAGAGATTTTATGGGCTCATACAACAACAGCTATCGTATCTCAATAAAGAGCAAGCTAAGCCTACTTTGATAGCACTTTACTCCACTGATCTTTTGACTAATCTTAACAACTAATTTCTTTTGCAAAATACTCTTGATTTTTGATTTTGAAAGGCTATCTGTCCTGCACTATTTACTTCTTTTATAAGAAGATGGAGCACTTGTGAGACAACTGTGAATGAAGTGATCAGACATGACCATGATGATATGATACGAGGAAGCTGGGGAGTACTAGGAAGCTGTTAACTCACCGTGGGACTTGAGCGACTACCGAATTGGTTTATAAGAATAGGAGACGAATTCCGTGTATCAACTCGAGTACATGAACGTGATCCACCAAGAAAAATCTGTTCAGTGCTCTTATTACTATTTTCCCTTTATAGTAATTGAGCCACATACTGTCTTTTGGTTGGTGAAGGACTTCAAAATAGATTTGATAATGCCACTGAATTCATTATTGTCTTTCAGATTATTTTTCATATACAGCCATGTTTAATTTTTTTTACGATAGTCTTGAGACTGTCCAGAAGTTGAAATTCCCAACAAAAGAAGAGTATATCCAGATGACTCTCTTGGTATTTGCCGCTATCGTGATAGCTGGTATATACTTTGTAATAGCAGATACCGTTATCAGTCAGGTGTATAGCACTATTTATCAAATGTTTAGAGGTTAATGCCAAAAATCCAGGAAATTGATTTGAACAAACAAATAAAAGATGATAACCTGAGATGGTACGTTTTGTCAGTCAATGCAAACCAGGAAGAGATGGTGGTTGCAAATATGAATGAAAGAGTCAAGAAGATAGGCTTGGAGTCTGATGTTACGGACTTTTTTGTACCTATTGTAAACGAGATAGTGACAAGAAAAGGTAAGAAAACCATCAAACCCAAAAAACTCTACCCTGGCTATCTGTTTGTCAGGATGAAGATGAATGACAAAATTTGGTATATTGTAAGAAATACGCCAGGAGTGAGATTGATTATTGGTGCAGAAACTAGACCTATTCCTATCGAAGATGAACAGTATGAGAAGATTGTGGCAGAAGTAAGAGAAAAAAATGAAAAACTTACGACAAGAAATTCTTTCAAAGTCGATGATGTAGTGATAATCAGAGATACAAATTTCAAAAACATGAAAGGTAGAGTGGCAGAAGTAGATGATTTGAGAGGAAATATCACGGTCATGGTGGAGTTTATGGGAAGAACCACACCAGTAAGCCTGAGTTTCGATAAAGTAGAGTTAGCATAATTTTTCTTGGTTTTTTCTTTGAAAGTTGGTGATATAATATGTACCTATATACTGATATTATTCAGTACATTATATATTTCGCTCTATGCTTACAAAAAAAGAAAAATGATATCGTTCCGAAAGCCTTGTAGCTGAGTACTTCAGTGACCAAGGTTTTTTGTTGGTTGCAAAAAATTACACCATCAGATGAGGTGAGATTGATTTGATCATGAGAAATGATACGACGTGGATGTTTGTGGAAGTAAAAGAGGTAGAGGGTACCGATGATTTGTCTGATTATATTACATCCAAAAAATTACAGGCATTGCAAAAAACAATTCAGGCCTTCTTTTTGTCCTATAACCAAGGGGATTTGGACCAGCAGATTGTTGTTGTATACACCAAACATCATACCATTTATCATATTTGCTCATATGAAAGTTAGAACATATGCATTGATCATACTCATAGCCATTATCTGAGGATTTGCGCGACTATCGTACGGCACGGGTCCTAGTGTGGATATTACACAGTCTTGGGATGCGTTTTTGCGTCAACCCATGTTTCGTTCTCCAGTGCGTGCTTCTCGTTGGTATAAAGGCACGCTGGCAGGAGAGGTGTCCGCAAGTAGTACTATGACAGGCACTGTGTCATTGCAGGGCGCATTGTGATTTGGGAGTGATCCGCAACAGTCTTTATTGCATTACAAGGGGACTATGTGAGCGTATGATATCAACATTGATCGGCTTCAGGAACAACATGAGACTTTTGTGCGCTCTCAGAGCACTTTGCTATCAGGCGCTGCGCCGCAGGTATTTTTACACCAACTATTAGGTATCATATCCAACACTGATGATGCCTTTGTGCATTTGCGTGGTTTTGACTCCTACAATTGGTTACAGTATTTACTCAATCCTAGGTCAGTTTTTACTGCGTTGTCTGGTGCCCTTTCTTTGCCCGTAGCAGGCTGTAAATCATACAACAAATGTGATATACTACTGGATCCAGACTTTTTGGTATCGTTACCGCAGACAGATCCCTTGATGTCATTTTTTCAAGATATAGTACAACAGCAGATACGATACGATCCCATCAAGCAATATATTACCATAGATATACTACAGTCTCGTACAGCTAGTATTAGTGGCAAGATACAGGGTAATAAGATGGAACTCATGCGAGATCGTCGTGGTGTGGTGCGTGAGCTTATCACCGTGCAGCATGAAGTAAAAAACAATCACCACGTCATCATGCTTACTATTGAACATGATGGTGAACCAAAGCATGCGCGAAATATCGCATATGATGTTTATCCAGATGGACGAGACATGAGCGTCCATAGTTTACTTACGGGCAAATTATTTACTCTCAAAGGTAACTGGTATGACGCTGGTGCGTTTTCCGCTATTTCTAAAGGAACACCTTTGGATATTTATGGACTATTGAATGCTAAAAACTATTAGCAGGAGAGTGATTTACTCTTGCATGTATGATGATACTTATTCCCGATATCCATATTAGTGCCAAACAAGGCGACAAGATATTGCATGCGCTAGAGACTATTTTCCAGACTCATGATGACCAGGATGTCTTATTTTTGGGTGATTATGTGTATATGTTTAGTTATGATCGTGCGTACTTGCTCAAGCTATTTGACCTATTTGTAAGACTGTATCAACAGGGGAGACGTGTTTTGGTGATGGCGTGAAATCATGATTGGATAAGCTGACATTTTGTATTTCAAGAAGGTAAGCAGGCCTTTCAGATTATTTCAAATTTGGGAGTACAGCATACAGGAAATTTGCAATTCCTTACGCAACCCTATTGCCGAACTGATAGTGAGGATACCTTGTCTATCGTTATCCCTTACAATGATGCGCTGACCGCCCCACAAGAAAGTCAGTATTACAATCCTCAATCATTGCTCACCAGCCCGCATCACACTATACTGGAGACCTGTGGACATTTGTGAACGAGTGCAAAAGCTGGAGATCAATTATCAGCCTTGCTCAATATAATACTACTTACCTACTATGAGACCAACAAGGGCAAATACAAAAAAATTGTGTGCTACCACCATTACTACACTGCGCGTACTCAGTTTCCTGGTGTACAATCAAGGTTTGATTTTGCAGATGGAGCCATTTGCCCAGAGTTTCTTGATGTACCATGATTATATATAATAAGCTGACATATCCACGAACCGTTTAGCTACAAAAATTATCTGTGTTGTGGCTCTTTGTGGCACACCAGTAGCAGTGAGCAAAATGAATGCAAGTATTATGCTGTGTGAAACATATCAGATGGATTTGATATGCGTATGATTCATATCAATCCTAGTGCCTTGTATGATTGCACTACTCAAGAATCTGACGCATCTATCCAGTTGCATGATATACAAAACCATATGTTGTCTATCACACAAGAGTCGTGCGATCGTATGGCGTGACCTTTGGTCTCTCAGGTTTCGTCTGCGGAGTTATTGTTATCAGATCTATCTTTGACACTTAAGACAAAAAAATGAGTGTCGTACGACACTGTTATTGACAAAGTCGTCGCTGATCAAGTGCGCTCGTACAGGTATATGAGTGCGAGTGAGCATGAATTGGATGCGTCTTTCACGGTGTCTTCTGCCCACGATTTTCGTATATCAATAGCAGATCGAAAAACACTCTTGTCTGACTATCTGTCTCATAAATATCCAGAAAGTCAACAGTCTTATATGGATTTTATGAAAACAAACAATATAGTGTAGAAAATAATCTTGATAGTTGACAGTAAATTGTTATTCCTGGAGGCTATATGATTTATCTACTTATCTAAGTTATTAAAATGAAAAAATTGTTACTAGTTTTGGGTTGTGCAGTATTATTGGCAGGATGTGCTCAAAAGCCAGTTGCTGAAGAAACTACTGAACTTCCTACAGTTACTGAGACAACAGGTACTATGGTGGAAGAAACTGTTACTGAGACTACGACTACTGAAACGACTACTGAGACTACAATTGAAACTACTGGTGCTGTTGCAACAGGTACAAACTAATTTCTCTCTCTAGTAAACAAAAAGTCCGCAGTGCGGACTTTTTTGTATATTTTAGATATACTATTTACATCATGCTATATTAACGCTAGTGCTTGTGGTATTATTTATTGCTTCCTAGTTTGTAGTACTCTGCAAGACAGATGATAATAAGAATGAGGTTGATATAATATTTTATATCCCGATTGACTCCCAATGCTTGTGCAACGAGATACTTTGGATAAAGCTGATAAGAAAATGAAAAGGTAAGAAGTGTGAGAAATACTGCAAATCACAAATAACCAGACCCTGCACGTCAGGTAAATCGTACTCGCATCTTTGTGCATACATAGCTCACGAGCGCAATAACAGATATGATGATGCCATATGGATAAACTTGTCCGTACTGTTGGATTTTGCTATATGGTACCAGTGCTCTGATAGCGAACCATCCGTCATTTGGTTGACCAATGACTTCGTCACTTACTACCAAAAATAATCCCAGTGCCATAAGCATCCACATACTGGCGAAGAACAACATGTCAATTATTTTTTTTATATCGTTTTTATTTTTATTAAAGAAAAATAGTAATAGCGCAATGATAGTACCAGCTATAATACCGCTATAATGAAACCCAATGCCATTGGGGGAAAGAATATATCACCATACATCCATATCAAATGGCAAGATCTGTTTTGTTTGTAGATAATATTCGCTGTACTTTCAGCCTATATAGATAATAATGGACATATAGGGCAAAGAGAAAAACAATGGTTTGAAGTCCAACTGATTGGCAATGCAGTAGCGATATGCTGAATACAAAAAGGTCAATATGGATACTACGATGCCGATACCTAGCATACTTACCTTGATGGATCAAAAAAGAATATAAGGCAACATATACACTGAGCGAAACTAAAAGTGCAAAAACAACAATACTTGATACTATAGCAAAAACTTGTTGAGCACTATGAGAAGATACCAACGATACAACTGATTACATTTCAAAATTCAACAGCATTTTACCGCACTGCCATATGATACTGTCTGACAATAAAGCTATACTATTTTACGAATGTATGTCGTACCCCTTGCCGAGCCAGGAGGTATTGCATTACCTGGAACGGTCTGAGAAGGATCAGGATGGCGTAATCTGGTCCGATTTTCACTACGAACCCGATGCTTGTGGGCTCTATAGTCGGGATGATCCCAAACCCCCTATCTTATCTGATTATATTGATCATATCCAGTCATTTGATTGGTTACGAAGGTCATTGCCTTTTGTACAGCACATTTACTTAGCAAATAGTATCACGTTCAACGCTCTTCATGATCGCTCTGATATTGATCTATTTATAGTAGCCAGTGATGGTAGGTTGTGGCTTGCTAGAGCACGATCTTGGGTTATGTTGAATTTATTTGGTCTGTATAGACAGGGGCGTTTCACGAGTAAAAGGTTCTGCTTATCGTTTTATGTTGAACAAAAACATTCCAATCTCTATCCTATAGCGATCCAGCCGCTGGATATCTATCTGTTGTTTCGGATAGCTCATCTGGTGCCTTTGTACTCCGTGCATCAAAAGGAGCAAGATCATATATGGAAAGCAAACAAGTGGATCAAAAGCTATTTTCCTCATCATCCCTTGAAACAGCTCATACGCTTGGGTGTGACGCCTGTGTTTGGCAATACGCTATTTAAGGATACTATAGAAAAACTTTTTACTGGCCTTGCCTGAGATTTTTGGTGCTGGGTGATTGCAAGTATTTGGAATCCGATACATAGGCTGAGACAACACTCTCTTGGTAAAAAAGCCCGAGGTATTGTGATCAATAAATACATGCTCAAGTTTCACTTAGATAGAAGAAAGGAGTATCTTTTGAGATATATGAATAAGCTGAAAACACGAAAAATACTCTAGTGTATTTACTCTTTTGCTTGCTACTGATGATTTGGTTGCTGTGCTGATATGCTCTGTTTGGGATATTTTTTACGTCTTTTGCGTTGTGTTACGTCATGAGAGACAAAAAGATATCTGCTCAGTCGGTGCGATTTGGTAGGTCGCTGTGTGACCACTGCGGTGCTACTTTGCGCTGGTATGAGCTTATTCCTATTGTTTCTTGGCTCATCCAAAAAGGCAGATGTAATCATTGTCAGAAAAAATTACCAGTATCGTATCTTGTATCCGAGTGCGCAGCGTGATGTATATTTGCTTTGGTGTGATATCTGCTGTTTCCTTTGTCATGATTAGAATCAGCAATTTGGCTGCTTATGCTGATTTGTGCCTATAGTATCAGCTTATATGACATCTATCATAAAGAGCTTGATCTAAAATTATATATGCTATGGCGGATTGCGCTAGTGTTGTATTATTTGTTGTGATATTATGCTTATGTGCCTGAAGCGGATTACTATAGTGGTAGTATCTCTATGCTTATCTGGTTTGGATGATGGCTGTTGATTTGGATGTTGGGTGTTGGGGTTCAGAAAATGAAGTCTGGCGCACGAGGGGAGTGATTTGGATTTGGTGATGTGCTGGTAGGATGACTGCTTGGTGCTTTAGTTCCACTGGTATATAGTGCCATGGTATCTCGTGAATTGCTGTGGGTGCAGGATGTATCATGAACGCTTTTTGCGCTGGCATTTCTTGTACTAGAGTTGTTCATTTCTAGTGTATTGGGCATCCTTGGACATCTCAGTGGGTTTCATACCACTAAGCACGCTGCTTACTCAGATTATCTTCCATTTTTACCCTATATGATATGAGGATTTGTGATCTCAGCAATAGTAATCTATATGTTTGGGCATTTTTTCATGATATAGTGCGCTTGTTAGGGTCATACTTCTTGCAATTGCATCCAAAAACCTTCATGGTACTGACATATATTTATTTACTAGAGAGTGTGTTGTGATGAAAAAATATCTTGTAGAATGTATCGGTAGTTTCTTTTTTGTCTTATGTATTGGCTTGGCAGTCAGGTCTGCTGGCGATCTCACGCCTTTTGTGATAGGCACTAGTCTGATGGTATTGGTGTATGCGTGATGATATATCAGTGGTGGGCACTATAATCCTGCAGTTACTTTATGACTGGCCGTCAGCAATAAATTTTCTTGGTCTCAGGTCCTGCCTTATTGGATAAGCCAAATACTTGGCGCAGTGATAGCTGGCTTGTGTGTACCAGGCCTACTCGGCACACATTTACCACTCCTTGCTGTGGATCCAAGTATGACAAGACTAGTGGTGTCAGAATTTTTGTTTACCTTCTTGTTGGTCTATGTGGTCCATCACGTAGCAGTATCCAATTCAGGTAACAGTTTTTATGGTCTTGCAATAGGATTTGCAGTCATGGTAGGCGCGTACGCCGTAGGCCCTATCAGCGGTGCTGCCTTCAATCCTGCTGTAGTAATTGGTTCGACTTTTGATGGCTTGTTCGCCCGAAAGAGTGTCCCACGATACGTGGTCACGCAGTTGGCTGCTGCTGCGTTTGCTGGATTGGTTTACAACGCTGTTACAGAACCAGATTAGTCAAGTGTATATGAGCAAAAATACCTCAAATAGTTTCTTTGTGTTAGACGATTCAGTATACTGTAGTGATTGACGGTTTAGTTTGTCGTGATTGCTATGTCTCATCCACTGATAGAAGTTTCTGCATTAACTTGGTGATATCCTGGTGCACATCAGCTTATTTTTGATGATTTTCATTTTACCTTACAACAGGGGGATTTTTGTTTTTTGGTGGGTAAATCGGGGACAGGTAAGACGACGCTTGTGAAGTTCCTTTTGCGTCAGTTGGTCCCGCCACTCAAAACCATATTTTACAACAAAGAAGATATAGCCAGATTTGGTGCGGATGAAGTGCAAACCTATAGAAGAAATCTTGGGGTAGTGTTTCAGGACTTCAAACTGATCGAAACCATGACCGTACGGGAAAACGTGATCTATCCCTTGCTGATTGATGGTACCGATCCTCTTGAGAAAATCCAGTATCTGGACAGCATCATGAAGATGTTGGGCTTATTTGAAAAAAAGCAGGTGCCCTGCAAACTCTTATCGTGATGAGAAAAACAAAGAGTGAGCATAGCGAGGGCCCTTGCATCGGATCCCAAATTTATCATTGCCGACGAACCTACAGGCAATCTGGATCGAGAAAATAGTCAGGCTATTGCAGATGCGCTGATTGACTTACACAAACAGGGGCATACCATCTTGCTTATCACCCATGACCAAAGACTGGTGGACTATATAGCCGATCATCATCACGACACAAAACGCGTTGTATTATCTGTATAACATACTATAGTTTCATTGATTTATTTCATGGAGTAATATGACACGAGAACGTTTGGAACAGAATCCAGAACAACAAAACGCACCTGATACTCATGAGTTAGACTCCCTGCTAACTGATATCCATACTACTCAACAAAAGCTAGAACAACGCTCTGGTGCTGATATTACTGGATTGCAAAACCAACTTACACAAGTAAAGAATGATGTCCTACGTTTTCATGAAGATAAAGAAATAAGCTGAAACAAGAATGAACTAGAGCAACTCAGACAAAGAGTACAAACCATCAAACAACAAGTGGAAACTGCTGCTGTGGCATCAGTTGTGTTGCCTGATACTCAGGAGCTGCTTGTGGCTGCCGATAAGGGTAGGGCAGTGCAAGCCGATAGCGTGATGAGTTCATTACAAAATCCACAATCTGGCATTGGTGCACTCGACAATGTCCTCAAATGGTTTGGAGATAGAGTCTAGAATATCGGCTACTCCCATATGTTTCTTCACTATCACAATTTCGTTGATTCTACAGCAAGGCGCAATATAGCGTATAAAATATAATTAAAATGTACTTGATTTGTTAGTACGTTTCTTTATAGTGCCGGGGCTCTTATTGTTTATAGCACAATAACTATACTATCTTTTGTATCTAAAAAGTATTGACTTATTACATAAGATACTTATTGATCGTTGTGTCTAAACGAGAGCGTTTAGATTGTTGGCTCTAGGGCCAACTGTTCATTACCACTCTCGTATAGGATTAAAAATCTCAAGATTCCAAAAAAAACACAATCAACAAATCAGTCACCACCGCTGTCATAAGACAGCGGTACAAAAAAAGTTTTTTTTAGCCATGTTTGACAAAAAGTATTTCACCGATTTGTATATTAACCATTTTTCGGATTGCCTGGAGTATTTGAAAACACATACTACGGGTACTCCGCATGAATTGGAAGTCCTCGGCTACATTAAGCAGTACGAAGACTTACGCACGAAGGTGCGAAAAGGATTGATTGATTTTAAGGAGGAGACGGTCGAGCAAAATAAGCTCGGCGCCAGTGTTCTTTCCTTTTCCAGTGTCCTGCAGACATACCTCGAAAATCCCACTCCTTCTTCACCCGCCGCGCCCACTCCGGCGCCGGCACAACCCGCTTCGGCGGACAATACCACCATGCAACAAGACCCGAATCTGCTGGTTGAAAACTGCCAGCGCACCCTCGTTCAA
>Ga0172380_10005780_pt1 | contig 14757 bp, 5 predicted proteins | sample Leawe162metaG_FD_119747 | JGI IMG/M metagenome (GOLD analysis project Ga0172380, IMG submission 119747) | Leachate microbial communities from a municipal landfill in Southern Ontario, Canada - Leachate well 162 metaG | ecosystem: Engineered > Solid waste > Landfill > Unclassified | place...
CTGCAAGGAACTTACCCCCGGAACCGAACCCGTCAAGCCGTGGTTCGACACCCAAATCCGCGGGTAACGTCAACGATGGGAGGGCGAACCTCCGTGTGAGCCCATTTATTACGGCTCAGACGGTGCTTCGCCCTCCCTCGCGTTATCGACAGGTCGTCGAACCTCTCCCCTCTCATTTCTTCCCTTACGCGCGGATCTGGGCGACACAAGGCGGACTGGGGCGCAGGACAAAAACCTGAAAGCCCCGGAGAAGCGAGCCTCAAAGTCCGGCCTGTTGCGGAGGCGGTTGTGGTTCCATTCCAACTGCCGTAATTCAGCTTGATGACGCTCCTCCGCGCAAGCACCACCCTGCGGGCAGGTCACCACAAAAAATGCTGTTGGTCATCGGGCCGGGATTTCTTCCGAATGTTACGAAATTGTCACATTCGCCTCCTTTCGCAAGCCCCAACCGCCAACGAAGATGAGGAATAATTTTACCCATGCCTCAGACCGCCCGCCAAGAAGACCTGCGCCCCGCCCCCCCGGGCAGGCCGTGCGCTTTCTTCCCGGCCAAGCTCCCGACTTGCCCTGCCAGGCACGGAACGCTGCCGCTCGGGAGTCCCCCTCCCCGCCTTCGCCCGAATGCGGCAGTTCCGCTTTTCGCTTTCCGCTTTTTATTCCTCCTCTCCTGCGTCCCGCTCGTCTCCCATGCCGGTGACATCCTGCGGGGAGGGGTGACCCCTGGGTCCGGGAGGAAGAATGCCGATGCCCGACAGAATGCCGGCGCGGCAGCGGCGGGCATCGCGAAAGCCAGGGCCCAAGACCGGCTCGCCCGCACGACCAAAGCCGTCAACGACATGCGCGCGCTCCAGACCTCCGCGCGCGCGGCCGCCGGCGGCGGCGTCTCCGTCCCCGACGGGCTTGTCCCCGGCGGATTGGAGCGCCTTCAGGGCGGGGCCTGGACCGGCGCAAACGCCCCGATCCAATCCGGCGGCAACGTCAACATCACGCAGACCGCATCCCAGGCGCTCCTGGACTGGAAGACCTTCAACGTCGGGCGGAACACGACCGTCAATTTCGATCAGACAGCCGGCGGGGCCGACACCGGAAAATGGATCGCTTTCAACAAAGTCTTCGATCCGTCCGGAAAACCCTCCCAAATCCGGGGCCAGATCAAAGCCGACGGCCAGGTCTACATCCTCAACCAGAACGGCATCGTCTTCGGGGCCGGAAGTCAGGTGAACACGCGGACCCTCGTCGCCTCCTCCCTCCCGATCAACGACCGCCTCGTCGAACAGGGGCTCCTCAACAACAAGGATGCACAATTTCTGTTTTCCGCCCTGGATGTTCCCGCAGGAACGGACGGGACGAAAGCCTTCACGCCGACCACACCCCTGACGGCCGATGGAAGGATCGGAGATGTCGTGGTCGAGGCGGGGGCAACAATTTCCGGCCCGGTCAATGCCGACGGGAATGGCGGACGGGTAATGCTCGTGGGAGCAAACGTGCGCAACGAAGGCACGATCTCCACGCCCAGCGGCCAAACCATTCTCGCCGCCGGTCTTCAGGTCGGGGCGCAAGCCCATGACGGCGCGGATCCCAGCCTCCGCGGCCTGGATGTCTGGATCGGCGATGTGGGGAAATATGCGGGAAACGCCACCAACTCGGGAATCATCGAGGCTTATACAGGCAGCGTTTGGATGGCTGGCAAAGAGGTCAATCAAACCGGAGTCATCGACAGCTCGACCTCGGTGAGCCTCAACGGACGCATCGATCTCATCGCGAGTTATGGGGCGGTCGGGAACCCGAATTTCGACAATCCTGACAAGCCCGGCGGAGGAGGCCCGATCTTTGTGAACCAGTTCACGGGAACCGTCACATTCGGCACAGAAAGCGTAACACGAATTTTGCCGGATTACGCCGGCACGGCAACGGTCCCCGGCACTTCCCTGCCGGAAAATTCGCAGATGAATGTGCGGGGCCTGTCCATTGCGATGCTGGGATCGGCGACACTGTTGGCCCCCCACGCGGATGTTACCTTTGAAGCCGGAAAATGGACCTACCAGGATGCCGACAACAACCGCACGACTTTTCTGGCTGACGGCACGACTGTCGAAGACGGGCTGATCAGCAATTTTGATGGCGGGGGGCAGAGGATTTTTTACTCCGACGGACAAGTCTACCTCGATTCGGGCAGCCTGCTGGATGTCAGCGGGACGACCGATGTTTTTGTCCCGCTTTCGCATAACGTCATGACCGTCCAGCTGCGCGGGACCGAACTCGCCGACTCGCCTGTCCAACGCGACTCCGTCATTCGCGGAAAAAACCTCGTCGTGGATTTGCGGAAGTCCGGGAGTTACAACGGGGCCGCGTGGGTCGGAACCCCGCTGGGCGACCTGACGTCGGTGGCCGGAATTGTCGAGCGCAATGCCTCGCAGCTCACAGCCGAAGGAGGCACGGTTGCCATGCAGGCCGGAGGATCGATCGTTGTCCAACCACGGGCCACGGTGGATGTTTCCGGCGGATATTTCCGAAATGAAGGCGGGCGGATCCAGACAACCCGCCTGCTGAGAAACGGGAATCTCGTCAACATTGCGAATGCCACTCCGGATGTGACCTACGACGGGGTTTACGACGGGCGGACAACGGCGACTTCGACGAAATGGGGGGTGACGAAAACCTTCGGCAACTCGCTCGCCCCGCTCGGCGGCTTCATGGAACAGGAAAATATTTCCGGTGCCGATGGCGGCTCGATCAGCCTCACCGCGCCTTCGATCATTGTCGGCGGAGACCTCATCGGACACACGATCACCGGCCCGAGGCAACTGGATAACCCGGCAGACTTGTCCTCACTCTCTTTCACCTTCCAAGCCGAGGCGAGATACGAGGCGACGGCGACAGACATCCGGTTTTACAAGACCTCACCTGTTGCGCCACAGATGCGGGTGACAACGGAAGCTCCGCGATTGTCGGGAGTCCTGCTTTCCGAAGGGGAAAGCCTGCCCAAGGACATGACCTCCGACTTCCCGGTCAGCGCGACATGGTGGGGCGAGGGAGGGTTCGGCCATGTCTCGGTGGACAATCGCGACGGCGAATTTACGCAGCCTGCGGGAGCGGATATCTACATGTCGGCAGGCGGGTCGCTGTTGGTCAGGGCGGCCAATATTACGATCGGCGGCACGATTTCCTCGCCCGGAGGCACGGTCGAAATGACGGCCTACAACTTTTCGGCATACCAATACCAGAAATTGGAGAAGACCGATCTTCTCGTGAACGAGCCGACTCTCGACGCGCTTGAAGGGCGCGGGGTGATCACGCTTCTGAGCACCGCGAAGATCCATGTGGCGGGCATGCAGGTGGACGACCGACCGGCATCGAAGTATTCCGTCACCACGCCCCGAATTCTGAGTGGCGGCACGGTCTCGCTCGAGGGCTATAGCATCAATCTTGAGCGGGGCAGCAGCATCGATGCCTCCGGGGGAGCCCTCGCCAAAACGGTTAAGGGAAAGGATGTGTTCACGTATGGCGATGGAGGAAAAATCAGCATCCTCGCGGGCCGTGATCCTGACCTCTCGACCATCATCGGTGGAAGCCTGACCTTGAACGGCACCCTGTCCGCCTACTCGGCAAACAAAGGCGGGTCGCTGGCCATCCGGGCAAACCTCATCCAGATCGGCGGACGGACAAGCGATCCAACGATGCTGGTTCTTCAGCCGGATTTTTTCCGTGCAGGCGGGTTCACGAGCTACTCGCTGACAGGCATCGGGAAATCCACGGAGCCTGCCCTGACGGCGAAGGAAAAGAAAGATGCCCTCCTCAACCCCGTGCCCACGCCAACCCCGCCGCCCGGCGAAGATCCAAAGGAAGACACCTACATCCCTGCTGTTCGGATTGTCGAAAACACGGTCATCGAACCCGTGGCGGAGCAGTTGCAGTTGGTGCCAAACAACAAGTCTGACGGGAAATTGACGCTCTCCCGAACCCTGAAATCGCAGGGTGAGCGGAAGCCCGTCAGCCTGAAATTCGCGGCGACAGGCGCGGACGACCCCTTCACGACAGAGTTTGTCGAAGCGAGGGGCGACATCGTCATCGAGAAGGGCTCGGTCATCCGCACAGATCCCGGCGCAAGCGTGTTGATCGGGACGGATGAAACCCTGACAAAAACCCTTGCCGACACGGTTTCGATGGAGGGCACGATCATCGCGCCCGGAGGGACGGTCGCTCTCTTTACGCGAGGCGAATTCCGTCTCGCACCGGATATAAAAACCCAGAGAACCTACGCTCTGCCGACGATCTACATCGGGCCGAAGGCCCTCATTTCGACTGCGGGAACTGTTGTTTCAACCCCCGACCCGTTCGGCCGCCGGACCGGCATTCTTTACTCGGGAGGAACGATCAGCATCCACGGCAACATCGTTGCAGAAGCGGGGGCAGTTCTCGACGTTTCAGGCAGTTCCGGAATCTTTGACATTCATCCCTCCCACTTGGCAACGGCGGGCGACAAGCCGGTTTCAGTCACATCCGGTCTTATGTCCCTTCCCAACAGCCGCCAGACGGTTGCAACACGGCTGGACAGCAACGGCGGGCTGCTGGAGCTTCAAGGATCGGAGATGCTCTTTACCGACGCCACGTTGCTCGGCCGGGCGGGCGGACCCACGGCGACCGGCGGAACGCTTTCGGTCTTCTCCGGACGTTACTATAATCCCAACGATTCGCGGACAAGCGCGGACATCAACCTGATCGTCACCCAGGCCGGACTTTCGCTTCAAGACACAGATGCCAAACGTGGCGTCGGCTTGAAGGTGAAATACGCCTCGGATGTGACGGTCAACAAGGTGAAATACAAGGAAGGCGACGCGGTGCCCGCGATGGGATACTTCGCAGCCGACAGTTTCCAGCAAGGCGGATTCGCTTCGCTCGACCTCGGCTACAAATTTTTCGAGGATGCCACCCCTATCGCATACGGGGGCAACGTCGAGTTTCGTGGGGAGGTCGCCATCTCGGCCAAAGACAGCCTGCGCGTCGCAGGTGGCGGAATCATCCGCTCCGACTCCGCAGTCAACCTCTCCGCTCGCTACATCGCCGTCGGCCAGAAATACCGCGACCCGGTTAACCCCGGCGATTCCGCGTTCATCGCCTTTCGACAGAACCCGCCCGATCCCGTTGGCGGCGTCCAGTATTACCCGCAGCCATCCTATGGGACCACCGGGGCGGTTGCCTTTTCCGCAAACCTGATCGACATCGGGACCACGGTTTTCGAAACCACAGGCAAGGTTTCCTTCACGGCGGCCAACGGCGACATCCGGGGCGATGGCACCCTCAGCGTTGTCGGCGATATCACGATGACCGCCGGGCAGATCTACCCGACAACGCTCGGAACATTCAATGTTTTCGCCTACGATTACACGATCGACAAAAACACTACCGGCAAGGGATCGGTGACGATTGTCGGCTCCGGCACCCGCCCGATGCCGTATTCTGCCGGTGGCGGCATCAATATCTTCGCCTCGACGATCACCCAAGGCGGGACGCTCCGGGCACCGTTCGGCTCGATCACGCTCGGCTGGGATGGGACGGACTTTGACCTCTCCACGCCCGCCTTTGATTTGCCGGTCAACCCGGTAGTCGGAAAAGCGCTTTCGGTGCCGACAACCGAGTCCGTCGTGCTGGGGGCCGCGAGTACGACCTCGGTATCCGCCGTTGATCCCGCGACCAGAGTCGGCCTGACCATCCCGTATGGGCTGAGCCCCGATGGCTTGTCCTGGGTTGATCCGAGCGGCATCAATGTCACCGTCAGCGGCCTGCCCCAAAAGCGGGTTTCCATCGCCGGCAATAGCGTGACCACGGAAGCCGGTTCGGTGGTCGATATCCGCGGCGGCGGAGATCTGCTCGCCTACCGCTGGGTGGCGGGAACCGGCGGCAGCCAGGATCTGCTCGGAGATGCGACGGGGAATGGGAGGAAATGGGGGGAAGGCAACAGCTACGAGGCTGGCGACCTCGTGACTTACAAAGGCAAAACCTGGTCGGCGCGGCGGGCGATCGATCCAACAGGTTTTAAGGATTCCGCTTCCGGTTCGGCCATTAAAACCTGGGCGAAATCCAAAGACGTAACGGCAAACGTGGAGGATATTGCCCCCTCCCCTCCGAAACCGGAGGCGGGCAGCATCTACTGGACCGAAGTCAAAGATTCGTATGCCATCGTGCCGGGATACACGGCGGCATACGCCCCGCGCAATATCAACAACACCGGCGGCAACGCCAAGGTTCTTGGCGGAGACCCGGGGCTCACGAGCACGACACTCAAGCTCGGCGATCAAATCGCCATCGACGGTGGGTCAGGGCTGGCGGCCGGGACCTATACGCTCCTTCCCCGGCGGTATGCGCTCCTCCCGGGGGCCTACCTTGTCACGCCGAAAACCAGCGGAACCTTTTCCGGTTTCAGCACGACGTCCGATTCCCTCACAACCAGCGGCTACCGCGTGATCGGCAAGAGCGGCGGGACATTCGCCAATTACACCACGGCCGAAGGCTCTCCCTTCGCGAGCGGCTATCTCGTCAATGCGTTCACCGGGCCGTCCCAGGTTGCCGGAGTCCGTTCGCTTTTTGAAATCGCCCCGCCGACAGTGGTGGCGGGTCGCGCAAAATACGAAGTCTACAGCGCGAACGAGTTCATCTCCGGCGCGGCAGAGCGCCTGAACGTGGATACCGTGCAGCGCCTGCCGATGGATTCCGGCCATCTTTCCTTTCAAGGCAACACCGCGTTACAGCTTGAGGGGTCTGTTCTTGCCAGCCATCCGGCAGGCGGACGGGGAGCCAAGGTGGACATCAGCAGCGATGCGGACATGTATGTCATCGGGGGCTCGGGCGAGGCACCAGCCGGTGCCAAAGCCGTCCTGCGAGGAGACCTTCTGAACTCCTGGGGCATCGAGAGCCTCTTGATTGGCGGATTGCGGCGGACCACGGAGGACAGCACGGTTGTAAATGTGCGCACCTCGTCGGTCACGGTGGACAACCCGGGAAGCACGCTCTCGTCGCCCGAAATCACGCTGGTCTCGAAGTCCGCGCTCACGGTGACTGCGGGATCCAAGATCGTCTCCTCTGGCGACCTGACCCAGGACTCGGAAACGCTGTTCTTAACGGGCGAGGGCGCCCTGCTTCGCGTCAGCGGAGACAAGCTGACTTCGACGATCCGCTCGTCGCTGGCGGGCTCGACCAAACCGCTGATGACGATCGGAGACGGGGCGACCGTCTCCGGAGCCGGCGTGATTTTGGATTCCACCTATGCGACATCGCTCAGCCCGACGGCGGTTCTGAAAGCCTCGTATCTGACCCTGAGCAGCGGCCAGATCAGCCTCGTCCTGGACGGTTCGGCGGGAACCCTGGATGGATCGGTCGTCACCCCCCACCTGACACTTCGAGGCGATCTCTTGAAACATGTCCAGTCGGTCGAATCGCTCACGCTCTCCAGCTACCGCACGATCGACATCTATGGCTCGGGAACATTCGGGTCGCAGAACCTGGGCATCCTGAACCTTTATGCCTCCGGAATCCGCGGATACAACCGCGGGTCCGTCACGCTCAGCGCGGGTGAAATTACGATTGGCAACCCCTCTGACAGCATCGCGCTCGCTGCGTCGGCGGGTCCGATCTCAGGGGGGCTGAAACTCGAGGCGGGGACGGTCAGGCTGGGAGCCAATGCCTTCACGGTCACCGGCTACCAAAACCTGGGCATCGATGCGAGAAACGGGCTGCTCGCGGCGAAGACAGGATCCCTGACGTTGCCGGGATCCCTCACGATCACCACGCCGCTGATCACGGGCGAGAAGGGGATATCTTATGCTGTTCAGGCTACCGGCAGCATCTCGATGATGCGCGGGGAGGAACCTGCGTCGATTGCTGGAGGTCTCGGGGCCAGCCTCAGCTTTACCGGCAGTTCGGTCGCGGAAAACACCGCGATCCTTCTGCCCAGCGGCTCGCTGACACTTCGCGCGACAGGCGGGGACGTGACCGTCGGGGGAGAAATCGACGTGGCCGGTTCATCGCAGAATTTCTACGACGTCACCCGCTATGCCGATGCCGGAAGCATCAAACTGGTTTCCGATACCGGGAGCGTCATCCTCGGCGCGGAAAGCGTCCTCGATGTCTCCGCAGACGCGCGAGGCGGGGACGCCGGAACGATCGAGATCCGGTCGGGGCTGGGCACTTTCGTCAACGAGGGCACCCTTCTCGGTTCCGCATCGGAAGGAGCAAAGAGCGGGTCCTTCCTGCTCGACACAGGGACGATGGCCTCGTTCGGCTCCATCAACAGCGCGCTCGAAGAGGGCGGGTTCTTCGAGGAGCGAAACATCCGCGTTCGCACCGGCAACATCACGGTCGACGGCACCGCGCACGCGCGCTCGTTCAGCCTCTCCGCCGATGCGGGCAGCATCACTGTCGCCGGAAAAATCGACGCCTCTGGGACGACCGGCGGCAGCATCGCCCTCTCCGCCCGCGACAATGTCACTGTCCAGCCTGGAGCCATGCTCACCGTGGCGGCACAGAAGTTTAGCAGTGCCGGCAAAGGCGGCAGCGTGACCATTGAGGCGGGCGCAAGTGCGAGCGGCTCTCCAAATCTGGCCGCACGTGTCAACCTGCTGGCCGGTTCCACGATCGATCTCTCCGTGACCGAATTCATCCTCGGCGACTTCACAACTGTCGGTGCCAGCGCGTTCTACGGTCAGTTCCAAGGCACGTTGCATCTCCGTGCCCCGCAAACCACCGGCAACACCGATGTGGGTGTGAATGCACTACTCGGAAACATCAATGGGGCCTCGGCTGTTCTCGTAGAGGGGTATCGGGTTTACACACCAGGCGACGGCGTCATTCCAGCCAACGGATCTTTGAATACGGCGGTCCGTAACCAGATCAACACCGATGGCATCGCCTTCTTGGGTGCGGCAGGAGCGGGCAACGCCAACGAAATAACCATGCGGGCAAAACTTCTCGCAGGAGCGCCGGATGCCGCCGTGCTTAACTCGATTTTGGTTCTCGCTCCGGGAGTCGAGATCATCAACACATCCGGGGATCTCACCCTGGGCCTGGCCAATCCGACGGGCTCGACCGACGCTCAATCTCTGAGTTCGGCCGATTGGGACCTCTCCGGCTTCCGATACGGCTCCAAATCTGCTCCCGGCATCCTCACTCTCCGAGCCAAAGAGGATCTGGTTTTCAACAACACCCTCAGCGATGGATTTACGCCGGTGACAGCTTCGACGGCCAATGGCAATTCCACGATGTGGCTTGCCACACTGAAACCCATCGTAGCCACTTTGCCGGTGAATACCCAGTCCTGGTCCTTCCGCCTCACTTCTGGAGCCGACCTTGGCGCGGCAGACTTCCGCTCTGTTCTGCCAGTTGGTTCTCTTACTGCCGACAAAGGCTCAGTGCTCGTCGGCGAGTTTTATCCGGCAGTTCCGAATAGCAGCGACACAGCCACCGGAACATCCGGTCTGACAGCAAATTCGATTAGGATTTCCACAGACACCACGAACCGGGGAACCCGCTTTGAAGTCATACGCACGGGAACTGGCGATATCACGATCAGCGCTGGGCGCGACGTCCAGCTTCGCAACCAATTTGCTACGATCTACACTGCGGGCGTCGCTGTGCCAAGCCCCAACACCATCAGCATTGTTGCAGGCGTTTCCCAGCCCACTTTGGCTGCCATCTTTCAGGCGGATGATTTTGTCGTTCCAGTCCTTCCGACAAGATTAAACAGACACCCAAGCCAAAGCGGGAGCGAAGGGGTGACGCTCGGAGCCATCCAACAGCTTTATTTTCCAAAGTGGTCGATGGCTGGTGGAAATGTTTCGGCGGCGGCCCAAAACAACATCGGGCACTACACGATATACAACGGACCGAAAACAGACAGTCTGAACCCCGGCGATACGATCAAGGATTCCACTCGCCAGATGCCGACGAACTGGCTCTACCGCCGGGGCTATGTGGATTCTTCCACGGGCTTGTTTGCTTCTGATGGAGGAGTTGACCCAGGCGATGATGAACTGCCTATTGCCCGTGTAACCGATATCGCGACATCGACGACCTGGTGGGTCGATTTCAGCAATTTCTTCGAGGGGATGGGAGCGCTAGGCGGCGGAAATGTCTCGCTCATTGCCGGAAATGACATCGTCAACGTCGATGCCGTTTCTCCCACGAACGCGCGCATGGCAGGGCGTGACCCGCTAACCGGTCTCAATCTTGCTCCTGATACGGCCAACATGCTCGAATTGGGGGGAGGCGATATCACAGTCAGGGCGGGGAACAATATCGACGGTGGCGTTTATTATGTCGAGCGTGGCACGGGGACCTTGTTTGCGGGAGGCGGCATCACGACGAACTCCGCGCGTTCAGCCCAGTTGGGAGTCCTGGATTCCAGTTCGACTGATGTCAACGACAGTGCCACCTGGCTCCCGACGACCCTCATGGTCGGCAAGGCCAATTTTGATGTTAGCGCGCTCAAGGATGTGCTGCTGGGCCCGGTGACGAACCCATTTTTGCTGCCTCAGGGTTTGAACAATAAGTTTTGGTATAAGACGTACTTCAACACATTTTCTTCCGATGCCGGCGTGGATGTCTCTTCCTTTGGCGGCAGTGTCACCCACCGCACGGTCGCCACTCTTCCCGGTGCGGCCACGGCCACCTCGATCCTCGGAAACTGGTTCAGCACTCAGAGTTTGTTTGCCGGTGCCGGCTCGGCCAACAATGCTTCTCATTACCAGCCTTGGCTCCGGCTTTCCGAAGTGGATATCAGCAGCTTCAGCGAGATATTTAACTTGGGAGCGCCAAACCTGAGGAGTTCCGCCTTCAGTGGCGATGTGAACATCGTTGGTCCGATGACGCTCTTCCCCTCGTCCACGGGAACTCTCGAGTTGGTTGCCTCCGGGAACATTGCGGGCCTACAGCCCACGGGAGAAGGGGCGATCCCTGACAGCGACAACCCGGGACAGACAAAAATTGTGGAAGTTTGGGCCGCTTCAACGGTCAATGTTTCGGACACGGATCCGGCCTTGTTGGTCCCCGGGATTGCAAGCCCCATCGCGTATCAGAGCTTTGTGAAGCGTGTGTCGGCGGCTGCCAAACTCAGCAAAATCAATCCTTATTCCCAAGTCAACGCGGCACTTCGGGAAAGCGGCTCCTACTCCGGGGGGAAATCTTCCATTGAAATCAAACGCGCACTTCACTCCGGGGGCCTCCTCCATAAAGGTGATTCGAGCCCGGTGCGGTTATACGCCACCGGCGGAAGCATCACCGGGATGACCCTTTTCACCCCGAAGGTGACGCGCATCATCGCCAGCAAGGACATCACCGACATCTCATTCTACATCCAGAATGTTTCCGAAGACGATGTCTCCATCGTTTCCGCTGGCCGGGATGTGATTCCTTACAATGAGAATTCGCCGCTACGCTCGCTTGCGTCTAACGTAGCGAAAGGGAACTTCATCGGAGATCCGACACAGCGAACTTCAAACGATGTTCTGAGCAACGCGCTCGCGGGCGACATTCAGATCAACGGCCAGGGGTATCTGGAGGTTCTCGCCGGGCGGAATCTCGACCTGGGCACCGGACCGAACTACACGGATGGCACCGGAGTCGGGATCACCAGCATCGGGAATTTCCGGAACCCGTTTCTGCCATTTGAGGGGGCTTCGATTGTTGTCATGGCGGGTGTGCAGGGGTTTGACGGAGGAGCCGCGCTCGGCCTTGCCGGAAGCAATCTGGATTTTGAAACGATCTCGCTCGAGGGGGCAGCGAAGAAAACCTACTCCTCAAAAGAACTGGAATACATCGATGCTCTGGGCGACTTCTTCAAACTGCTCCAGCAGGCCGGGACGGAGTCCGAGACCACCGGATCGTATGCGACCGGGTTTTCGGCCATCGAGAACCTCTTCGGCAAGGTGACCGGCACCGGGGAAATCTTCACCCGCGCGCGCGATATCCGGACTTCGACCGGAGGTGCGATCACGATCGCCGCCCCGTCGGGCGGGCTGACGATGGCCTCGGACATTTTTGGCAACCCGAACACGCCGCCCGGCATCGTGACCGAATACGGTGGAGAGGTTTCGATCTTCACCGATGGCAGCGTGGACATCGGGAGGACCCGCATCTTCACCCTGCGTGGCGGCGACATGACGATCTGGTCCTCGACCGGCGACATCGCCGCCGGAACCTCGCCCAAAACCGTGGTGACCGCTCCGCCGACCCGCGTGGTCATCGATACGTCCAGCGCCGATGTGGCGACCGACTTGGGCGGGCTCGCCACCGGCGGCGGCATCGGCGTTCTGGCATCGGTCGAGGGAATTCCTCCCGCCAATGTCTACCTCATCGCCCCGGTGGGCACGGTGGACGCGGGCGATGCCGGGATCCAGGCGACGGGAGACATCAAAATCGCGGCAGCAGCGGTGCTCAACGCCGACAATATTTCTGCCGGTGGAACCACCACCGGTGTGCCGAGTGCGCCGACTGTCGCCGCGCCGAATATCGGCGGGTTGACATCCGCATCGAGCAGCGCCGGCGCGGCGACGAGCGCCGCCTCCTCGGTGGCCAATCAGGCCACGCAAAAACAAGAGGTCATCGAAGCCCCGTCGGTCATCACCGTCGAAGTCCTCGGATACGGCGGCGGGGACAGCGACGAGGGGTGAAACTTGAAACCTGAAGGCTGAAACTTGAAACCTGAAACTTGAAGTCGAAAAACCGTTGCGGGCCGTGCCGCTATCTGCATTAACCCCGGATCCGGCGATTGAAGAGTATTGACAGGATTGATTGATAGCGGGTGCGCGGCGGACAAAAGTATTTCCAAGCGGGTTTCTGCAACTCTCTTTCCTGGAACGCCCGCGCGCCAGCGCTTCGAAACTAAAAGGGAAACTCGATCATGTAGCTGGGGAGACAATCTTGTTAATCGTGTCCAAAAACTGTTTTCGGGTCAAAAAGTGATCGTGTTATTTCCAGATTTGGTGTCAATGGATGGTCGTGGGCAAAGAGTCCTATAAACAGATCCTGTCAGACAGGTTTTTCATTGAAGCGGCATGGTCCACATGGATCTGGTCGATAAAAATGGCCGCTTGCGCGCCAAGGTTCCTTTTGCGATGGTTTCCACAAAACACGCGATCACTTATGCCAAAGCCTACTTCCAAGAAAATGCAGAAGCTCTCGAAGCCCAGTTCAAATTCTGGGGCTAAGGTGGTGGCCGTTCGCCGTGCGCTCATCAAAGCTGGCTTTCGCAGGCTCACTCCTGCCGAAATGGAAAAATCCGAGCTTGTGGCTTCGCTCTCGTAAGAGGTCGGACGACACGGCGGTCGTCCCTCCAGGGCCATTTTTCCGCTCTTTCCTCCGTGGCAAACCGGTCAGGCCGCCAAGTTGCCGGAAGAAACCATTTCGAAATAGTTTGCCGTTTCTTGTGGGGAGAGGACCTTTCCGGCCTCGCACCAGACCCGCAGGACGTCGGGGCAGAAGTCGATCCCTCCCGGCCATTCGATCGTGAGCCCGTTGGGTTTGCCCTGAAGAAAGACGGCCGGATCGCGCAGCGGGTCGCCGGGAGCAAGAGCCGGAGCAAGATCCATCTCGGCGCCGTATCCGTCGGAAAAAGCCAGCTTCACGGCGAACCCGTCTAGAAAGGTAATGCCGGTGACTCTCATTGGAGCGGGGAAATCTTGTTAAGCGGACGACCGGCCCGCATGTTGTCCCATTCCTGCATCAACTCCCCCTGGTGCAACGCCGCCCACTCGATGACTTGCCCGAGAACCCGGGGCGGGAGTTTGCCGACCATCACGGCAAAATCGCCGATGCGGATGGCCGCCTCCCATTCCCCGCTCACCGCATGAAAGTGCGGCGGGTTGTGCTCGCCCCGCGTGTTGATGTAAATGCTCACTGGACCCCATTCGGAAATCTTCGGCATGAAACGTATAGTGACATCGTGCCCTCAGGTCGTCAACAACGCGGGAAGCCCCCCGCGCACAGTCGAAAAAGTCGGACGACACGGCGGTCGTCCCTTCTGGGCCATTGGGATCGGCGGGTCGCCGAGCCCGACACGCGGGTCGCGTGTGCTCCCCTGCATCTTTAGTGGATTTTAGTGGCCGTTAGTGGTGAAAACCTCCGTGCCCTCTTGTCCTCCATGGTAAACCCTGCTTTGTGACGAAATTGATTCGTTCGTTCCCGCTCATTTCAAGATTTTTGCAAGCGCGACAAGAACAGCGATTTGCCCGATCCAGAAGAGGAACATCCATTTGATCAACTCCGCCTTGAGGCTCTCGATTTTGACTTCCAATTCCCGGCGGATTTCCGATCCGTCCTCTTTGGTCATGAGCCTGGTGGTCAGGTCCTCTTCCTGTTCCCGGAAGGCCATTTCCAGGCTTTCCGCGATAGCGCGAGCTTTCGGCGGTTCGATATTCGCCGCCTCCAGGATTCCAAGAATCTTCGCCGTGCTCATACAGAGAGTATGTCCGGTGTTTTGCATCGGGTCAAGCTGTGGGGGCCTCCTTGAGCACCTGAATGTGCCGGATTCCCAGTCCACAAACGTCTCTTCACAGGATTCAATGAGCCGATCCCGTCCGGCCAGAATGTCGCCGTGTCAGGCAGGAGAAAACCTCTTTGTGTCAAAATTGATGACGCTCAGTCTCTGCTGTAGGCCATCGCGATAATCGCGGGGTTTTTGTTCGAGATAAAATGTGGGATTGAGGGGCATTTCTTCGCGATCTGAGCGGGATTTTTCGAATTACGGATGTGGTGGCCTCAATTTCACGA
>Ga0172380_10005781_pt1 | contig 14756 bp, 16 predicted proteins | sample Leawe162metaG_FD_119747 | JGI IMG/M metagenome (GOLD analysis project Ga0172380, IMG submission 119747) | Leachate microbial communities from a municipal landfill in Southern Ontario, Canada - Leachate well 162 metaG | ecosystem: Engineered > Solid waste > Landfill > Unclassified | place...
AATAATCAAATACAGAAAAGCTTGTGGACTCCCAAGTCCCGTATCTTCTGCATATTGTTCAACGATTTTATCTACAGTTATCTTCTGAAGTTGATTGGCCATATTTAATAAAATAGTACTCTGACTTCCTTAAATGTCAAACGATGTGCGGTTTATGAATTTGAAATATTTTATGACTCCTTTTGAAACCTAAATACTTAAGTCCGTCAAATGGAGATACGTCCGTTATCTTTACTATTTCCGTGGTGTGATTTTGAGATTTTACGGAAAACTACACCACGTGTTTTTTGTTTTTATTGTCCCTGCCCTATTTCCCTGCGGTAAGTCGTGACAGTCATGATTTGCGTTTTACTGAATAAAGTCTATTGAATACTAGAAAAAACTTTACTTAAAGCTTGAAGAACAAATAGAGTAATAACGAGCAATAGTATGATTCTTACAGTTGTATCAGTCTTACCTTTACTTTCTACGGTTTCTTTTGGAGAAAGCGCAAATCCTATTACTAATAGGATAAATCCTACCGGAACTGTGAATACTCCAAACATTGCATAGAGCTCAATTCCATAGTCATACTCAGGTTTGGAAAGGATCCATGCATCAACCAAGCGGAGAATTACTGCTAATAAAAGAATAGCAAATGGGGCACCGATTAAAACTAAACCGCTAACTTTTAATTTTTTTGACGTTGACCAGTGAGTTTGTATTTCTTGTTCCATATTGTATTTAGAATACCATGGTGTTTTCGCAAAATGAAGAAAGTGGAATAAAAGAACAAAAGGAGCCGGGAGCCTTTTCTCGGTCTCCGTTTATACCGCATTATTTAATAAATACACTCCATAATTACATAGGGTAACCCTGCGTAATTATGACCCTATGTAATTATGCCTGGAACCTTTTACTTCTGACGAAAGCAGGTGTGAGTGTAAGTGGGAACGCGTCCGTTATCTTTAATTTTGAGATTTTACAGTGGGAAATAGAGACAGGGACAATATTTTCTTGATTTTTATTGTCTACTATTATTTGCTGGCTGTACGGGAGGATGTGAGAACTTTTATTGCTGACTGATTAAGAAAATGTTTCCATCTGGGTCAGCAACTTCTGCATTAAAACCACCCCACGGTCTTTCCACTGGCTCACTTAATACCCTTCCACCATTGTTTTGTATATCTACTAAAAAACGCCTTATATCGGGAACTATAAACTCACTATTTTTATACGTTCCAATGTTGTGCTCAGCCCAATGAGGGAATCTATTTTCCGAATCTTCTTCAAGCTCAATATGTATATCTCCTAAATATGCACTCACATAATTTGGACTTCTGTCTTTAATTTCTATACCAAACACATTCACATAGAACGGCAAGGCCCTTTCAATGCTCTTTACTCCAATGATTATGGGGCCTAATTTTGCTTTCATATGTTGCTGCCAGACTAGGGATCGATTGTTACACAATCAGTACCCGTTGTCGATATTTTATTTTAGTCATAGTAGGTTTCTTAGAGTGGAACGACTTAGGAATCTTAGGTGCTCAGGAGATATAAAATATCTGGCAACGGCTTCGAACCCGCGTTACGCTTTTTTCAAAAGCTACGCCGTCTGGCAGCAAACAAAAAACCGCCAAAAAGGCGGAATTTCATTTGCTGCCAGACTAGGGTCGGTCACGAGTCACTAAGTAAATGCTCCGCATTTATACTAAGTGCTCTCGACCCCGCCTCAAAAAGAGTCTCCCAGACTCTTTTTTCCGGCTTTCGATCCCTAGTCTCACATCTTCGTCGCCATGCTCCTTGCTGCCAGACTAGGGATCGAACCTAGATTAAGAGATTCAAAGTCTCTCGTCCTACCATTAGACGATCTGGCAATATTTTTCTATATGTCGTTCTTTCGAGTATGAGAGAATCTTACCTTCCCCGACTCGACCAAAGGTCTCGCTGGACTAGTGTTTGTAACTAATCGCTTCACTCTTAGACAAACACTGAGCCTAGTGCCAAGCGAGCGAGGAAGTGACCAAGTTTACTTGTACATTTCCGAGCGAGTGCTGGCAGTATGATTTTCATACCATTAGACGATCTGGCAATTTTCTAAAATACCTTTGACCCACCCGTCCACTTTTCGATTTAAGTCCGTACTTGCGCGCACTTTTATACGACATGAGCCAAAATATTCTGAAGGCAACTTCCTTCTCTGACCCATCGTTTTATGACGCTTAAAATACGTGTGGATTACTGCCGACCTTGGTAAGGCCAGCTTCCTCACCCAGTACTCTATCACTTCTTTCGATCTCTTTCTACTAGCTTGATGGAGGTAGATGTCAAAGACCAAAGAAGTCTGCGGAATTCCTATATTCTTTAACCACTTTATATAGACGTGTAGCAATCTATAATCATCATTGATAAGCTCGAGTCCCTGACTCACATTGTGTTTTTTTTGCTTGGTACCCTCTGCCCAATACAAAGCGACCCCTATAAGCCACAGTTCTCTTTGGGAAAGGGTGCCGACTTCTGACTTCGCCTTTTGGTGAATATTTGATTCACGTACCACCCTCTCTGATTTTCTAGACGCACCTCCTCGCAGTTGTGCGGCGCGTTTTTTGTCTGTAAGGGTTTGATGTTGTTTTTTGGCGAGACCGACGTCGCGCAACCACAAAGACAAAGTCGACTTTGCCACGGGGATACTCTTGAGTATTTCGCCGTAGGTCTTCCCTTCTTTGCGAAGCGCTATGGCTTTTTGTTGCAGTTCTTTTTTAAAAATCATTCGAACACAGATACTGTGTATCTGTGTAGTATATTCTACCATTTAGACACCATGAGAAAATATGTGTGAGTGCGCATCAAGTCTACGACTCAGCACGGCGGAAGACTTCGTCGCCGAAGTGGGCGTGGTCGTTCCAGGTCAAAAGGCGCCAGCGATGTTCGTCGCGTGTGCAAACGGTGATGCCGGTATTTGATGTCCAGAAGGTCGTCTCCATAGCGAGCCAAATATCCGGACTCATTTTGCCATTTAACAGTACGGTACTCACCAGATACCGAAGGAAGTGTCCGTGTGTCACCACGAGGATATCACTCCCCTCTTGCGCATCGAGAAGCGCAAGAGCCTCGGTGGTACGCTCGACACGGTCGGGGTAACTCTCTTCATCTTCAAAATGCCAATCCTCACCAAAATGCGCACGCTCTGCAACGCGAAATGCTTTATACTCTTCATCCTCACGCTTTTTATCGATGAGCGATGAAGGACGGCGAATCTCTCGGAAAAGTGGCGAGTACGAAAACGGCATCTTGAGGACATCGTGGATATGCTCGGATGTCTGACGAGCGCGGAGGGCGTCGCTCGAAATACAGGTATCAATGGGAAGCGAGAGTAGGCGCTCTGCGACACGCATTGCCTGCTTCTCGCCCTCCGCCGCCAATGGGTCGTCGAGTCCTTGCACGGTGTTGTTCTGATTAGCGATCGTCTCGCCGTGACGGACAAAGTAGATACGTTTCATATTATTCTGCTTTAAGTGCACAGACATCCACTACCGCAAGCTCTAACGGCAGTTGCGGAATGTGCGTCTTTCCTATCATCTCCACAGCGTCGAGGAAGCGCAGGAGTGTACGTGAGTTGATGAGCGTCTTAGGGTCTTTGGCAATGGTAGCGAGCGTCTCGCGATCATTTTCGCTATAGGACGCAGTTGCGGCAGTGGCGTCCGCAGGCGCATTGCGCAAAAGGATCACCGCACGCATACGCTCAAGAAGGAGGCGTGAAAAAAGCTTCATATCGACGGTCGCATCTCCAGCGTTTGTGAGTGCATGGAGTGCTTTTTCTGTATTGCGCTCGTGCATACCCACCAGTACGTCCATGATGAGCGAGCCACGTGGCGCACCTACAATAACTGCCACTTCGTCGGCGCTCGCCTTAGTATCGGGAGACGCAGTGATGACCTTCTGTGTAATACCGAGTGCATCACGAAATGAGCCGTCGGCAGCAATGGCAATGAGGTCGGCACCATCTGGCGAGAGTGTGAAGCCTTCTTTGGTAGCGACACCGAGGATAGCGTCACGCAAGATTTCGCGCGTTGGTGCACGGAAGCGATAGACTTGGCACCGTGAAGTGATGGTCTCGAGGAGCTTCTCTGATTCGGTGGTAGCGAGGATAAAAACGACATGCTCGGGCGGCTCCTCAAGTGTCTTTAGGAGTGCGTTGAAAGCTTCTTTGGTGAGCATGTGCACCTCGTCGATAATATAGACTTTTCTCTTTGACTCATACGGCAATGTCATGACTGCTTCACGGAGCATGCGGACATCATCAATGCCACGGTTGGATGCAGCATCTATTTCGTAGGTATCTATGTCCTTGGTACCAATAGCTCGTGCAAAAATGCGTGCAATACTCGTCTTGCCTGTCCCGCGAGGTCCTGCAAATAAGAGCGCGTGCGGGATTTGGTTTTTAGCAATGGCACCTTGGAGCGCTGTCACTACTTGCTCTTGCCCTTTTACTTCACTAAAGTCGGCAGGTCGGTATTTCCGATATAAAACGGTGGGGGCTTTTTTTTCTTCGGTGTGTTTTTCTGACATCAGTAGGATTATAGCAAAGGTTTGGGAAAATCCCGTGCACAGCAAAAATGCCCCTCAAGGGGGCACTTTTGCTGTGCACGGGACTCTCTCCCTATGCCACCTTCTTTGCCTTTGGCTTTGCTGTCGCTTTTGCAGGAGCTTTTTTTGGTGCCACTGCTTTGGTGACCGCCTTGATCACCTCTGCCTTTTTCACCTCCCCTTTCTTTTCAAGATTTTTCCAGTGTGATTTGAGTTCTTTTGCAAGCTGGAGCGCTTCTTCGGCACTCGCAGTCTTAATCTTGCTATATGCCTTTACTGAGGTGTCGACGAGCTTTTCATAGTCTTCTTTCGACATGTCCTTTGCCGTTTCAATACCTTCGAGGACTTCTGCCTTTGCTTTGAGCATCCAACTCTTTACTTTCTTTCGGTTTTTGTCTGCGTCTTTACTGCCGTATAAAAAATATGCACCCGCTGCACTCAAGAGTGCCGCAGTTACTCCTACTCCAATACCGACACTTGTCTTACTTACCGCTGTTTTCTTAGTAGCCATATGAATATTATTTTATTACTCTTCGGTGGACTCTTTTTTTGTTTTTTGAGTGCGCGTGGCCTTGTTCTGTGTGATCTTTCCTAGAAAATTCGTGATAGTCCCTATCACCCCCTCATGTACAAACGTTCGTACTGCGAGCGCATCTTCTGCAAGCTGTTCACTTCCCCGCTTAATGCGCTCAGTGATATCACGCACATTTTTAAGAATGCGAATGACATACCAGAGCGCGACACAGGCAAGTACCGTAAGTACGACAACAGCAACAGAGGTGATCACAAAGAACACATTTGCCTGCAATACTTCACTCATAGCTCTAGTGTAACAGACACTCCCACCCACAAAGCGTCCTATGCACAGACCTACCCGTCACCTTTCTTTGCCACAAAAACAAAACACGGGAGGAAATTGCGCCACTCATAGGTCACCACTGCACGCTTAAACACTTTTTCGAGCACTTTTTTTGCAAGCGGATAATACTGGTGAAATACAATGCAGACACCTCCCTCTTCGAGACGATCACGCATCAATACCACAAATGCCTCTCGCGCCTGTGGTTTCAAAAAAGAAAAAGGGATACTCGAGAGTATGAGATCTGCTTCTGGAATATGATGTGCTTTCCAATTTCCCAACACCTGCTCAGCAGTACCTTGTATGACACGCAGACGCGCGTCTGGTATTTTTTTTAAAATCTCCACAAACTGTAGATTGGGCTCTATGACGATCAATACACCGTCAGGCGCTATTTTGTCTAAAATTGCTCGTGTCATCACCCCTTCCCCAGGACCACATTCGATGACCACCTTACGATCACCACCCACATAGCGCAATACACGCCGCACCAAAAAGCGTGAACTCGGACTCCAGGCACCCACTTTATAGTCACGAAAAGCGACTTTTAAAAACTTCAGTCGGTCGGTATCGGTCTTCATATGACTACGCACTAAAGAAATTAAGTGCGTAGTCGCCCAGATAGACGTACGCAGCGACGCACACTCCTTCACCAATAGCGATGCCAAGGATGAATTTTCCGTAATTGATCTTAAGCGCACCACAGACATAGCAGATGACGTCGGTGGGCGTAAAAGGAAAGGCACTCCACATTATAAGGACAGGGAGCTCGTAGCGTGTGAGCCACGCGCGCAACAGTGCCACATGCTTGCTGTCGCGCTTTTCTATCTCCTCTCCGAGCTCTAGTGAACGCGCAAACCAGTACGCAAGCGTCGAGGAGACAAGTATGCCTATCATACTGAGCGCAAAGAGTACGTGAGGTGTGAAAAACAAAAAACCGAGGACGATAAGTGTCGTCGCGGGCAAAAACACAAAACCTCGCACACATCCTAAGAAAAGAAAGAGTGCGTAGCCCCAGAAAATCGAAGCCTCAAAAGCAGTGCGTAAGTATGTCTCAAAAATATCTGGCTTATAGAAGTAGAGATACAACACTGACACAAAAAGAATGCCCCAGAGGAGCATGATGACATGACGGTATCTGTGGAGAAATGTCATAGGTGAAAAATGCATCGTCATTATACACGCACACGTGATAAAGCGGCACCCGTAGGCGCCGCTTTTTCCCTCCCCATTGATATCAGTTGTTCATTAAGATCCCGGATGCGCCGCGACCCATGTGTCATGCCATGCCTGAGGGTTAGATGCCCCTGCAAGGACCTTGTCCCACTCTTCTTCTGGCAATCCTCGCCTCGCCATAGGTCCACCGAAATCGAAGAGCTCCGCGAGACACCTAAAAGGAATGCCGAAGCGCTCGTTAAAAAAGCGATACATGTCGACTTTGCTGTACGCAAACAAAGCGCAACAACCGATGACGCGAGCACCCACCGCTTCGAGATGTCTGATTGCTTTTCCTGTAGACCCTCCTGAATTGCATACATCCTCGATAAGAAATGCATCACGATCAGAGACATCGACGCCTTCGATCCAGCCTTCGTCAAGTTTTACCTCTTTCCGCACCGAAGCGTGATCTCGGCCGAGCTGTTCTGCCAGAGCCTTGCTCCAAATCGCGCCTCCATTTTGGACGCCTACAACCACAGTCCTCCGATCTCGCAGGTTCGAAAGCAACATCAAGTCCTTGAGTAAGTCCCTTCGTACCGCATCCGGCAGATTACGGCAATTCAAATACGCGGGTGCACGCAGACCACTCGTGTGCGTGAAAGGAACCTCCAAATTGATTTTGAAAGCACCAGCCTCAGCTAGTACTTCCGCTATTTCGACACCAGTACGCAAACCACGAGGACGTTGAGTCACGGCAACCCTCCGTTTTTTGAGAACACCATCGTTCTTCTTATATGGTAGCGCGTTTGTGGAAAGTAGCAATGGTAAGGGCTATGAGAGAGGTGAAAATGCTTTTAGAAAGTTCTGCGTAATTCTTTCCACTTCTTTGGCATCAGGTGCTTCCATGAGCTCCATGCGCAGTTCTTTTGCACCATCAAAACCATGTACATATGCCTTGTAGTGTTTTTTCATAATGGCAAAGCTCTTATGTGGCAATAATTCTTCAAAGAGGTAGGTATGCTCCACGAGCACTCGGAATCGTTCAGTAAGTGAAACGGTCGAAAGATCTTTCTCAGGATGGAAGAGCCACGGATTACCAAAAATGGCACGTCCGAGCATGACGCCGTCGGCGCCGGTCTGCATTGCTTTCTCTCGTGCATCGGAGAGCGAGAGCGCGTCCCCGTTCCCAATGATGCGAGCACGCGAGCCTAATGCGTCACGGAGCTCCACCACACGCGCGACACGCTCCCAGCGCGCGGGCACCAAGGACATCTCCTTCCGTGTACGCGCATGGATGGTGAGTGCGGAAATATCAGTTGCGAGGAGTGTAGGGATCCACGTCTCTATCTCATCTTTGTTGTAGCCGACGCGTGTTTTCACTGAGACAGGAATAGAGCGACCCGAAGCGGCGCTCCCTCGGAGCGCCGCTTCGATGACGGCCACAGCCTTCTCTGGATTTTTAATCATCCCTGCTCCACACCCCTGCTTTTCTATCGACTTGTCGGGACATCCCATATTGATATCGATACCATCAAAGCCGAGCTCTGCAACGAGCTGTGCCGCATACGCCATGTGCTCAGGTACCGATGAAAAAAGCTGCGCTACTATAGGTCGCTCCGCTTCGGTATACATGAGGTCAGCGAGTAGCTTCTTCTTCCCTTCTTCAGGCGCACGTGCCAGGCCATCCGCAGAGACAAATTCAGTCCAGGTGACGTCGGGACCCCCCAAAGTTCCATCAGGTCGCGTATGTGCACTTTCGCGCGCAATCAGGCGCCGAAATGCAGCGTCCGTGACATCTGCCATGGGCGCCAATACAAAAAAAGGTTTTTCTAATTTCTCCCAAAATGACATACGTTATTGTAGTCTCGTATTTTCTCCACGATTTACCCCAGGCACCTCCCCCGTACTCGTACTGGTATGTTCGGGTACCACCGGGATCGCTACCACCGGAGTCGTCGTCGCCTCGTCGCCCGCTCCCCACTCTTTTACATATACCTTACTCCCAAAACGCAAGTCAATGTATTCAAATTCCTCCAAAGTCTTCCCTTCAAACTCTTCTGCTTCAAAAAGTGATTCTATTTTTTCGAATGCGTCTTCGACACCTTCACCCTCCGCAATGAGCACCGTCACACCACCGTTTAAGTGCAATAACAAATCTTTGTCCTTCGTTTCGGTAATGGCGCGCAAGCGACGCTTGTGATGCTCGGTAATGGCATCAGAAAACAAAGTGTATTTTCGTAGCGTATCAGCGTCATACACAGATGCACCCTTTTCTGGTTTCTTTTCTTCTTTTACAAAACGCAATAAAGTCTCACCAAGAAGCGTGGGCGCTTCAGCATACGCAAAGCCCTGGTCATCGACAAACATACAGAGTGGCGGAGTCGCACTCGCATTGATCGCCACACTATCGCACCAGAGTGCATAGGGCACATACTCTTCAAAGGTCACTGCGATTTCATTGCGAGAAGATTTGGCTACCGCCGCGTCGTGCACACGCGGAATACTATTGACCGCCTCTATAATATCCGCCTCGGGAAACATATACGAGAAGCGATGCGGAATAAAGAGCGCATACGTACCTTCGAGTACCGACGCCACTTTATTTTCCACGAGCTCGTGCGGCACAGTGTCCCCACCTGAGACTACAACCGACGCAATAGTCACCTCTGGACGACGCGCACCATACCAGACACCAACCGCAATGAGAAGTATGAGACATGCACCCAGAGCTGAAACAATGAGATGTTTTCGATACTGGCGTATCTCCTTTTTACGAGACCGAAAACTGTTCTTCTTCCCCCATATCATACTATTCAGAGAACAATCTCTGACATCCCACCGAGATACGGACGCAGGACTTCAGGTATAGCAATAGAGCCGTCGGCGCGCTGATTATTTTCGATAAGTGGAATAAGAAGGCGCGGTGTCGCAGCAGCGGTGTTGTTGAGAGAATGTGCAAAACGCATTGTGCCGTCTTCGTCACGATACCGAATATTTAAACGGCGCGTCTGGAAGTCGTGGAAGTATGATGAAGAATGAGTTTCACGATACCTCTTTTCGCTCGGCACCCACGCCTCGATGTCGTATTTCTTTACCTGCCCGAGTCCTAAGTCCCCTCCGCAGTTGACTACTACGTGATACGGAATACCCAACGCTTGCAGAAGAGCCTCTGCATTCTGGGTGAGCTCTTCGTGAAACTTCACCGACTCATCGTGCCGCGCTTCACACAAGACCACCTGCTCAAATTTGTAAAATTCGTGCACGCGCATGAGACCCTTTGTGTCTTTGCCATGACTTCCCGCTTCACGTCTAAAGCATGGAGAGAAGCACAAGAACTTAAACGGCAATTCTTTTTTATCAAGCACTTCATCCATGTAGTACGCCATTGCACCCACCTCTGAGGTACCGGCGAGAAAGTCACCGTCTTGCGTCTTATACAAGTCCTCTTCACTCTGTGGCAAATACCCTGTACCGATGAAAGGCTCACGACGCACCATAGACGGCACGAGAAGTGGTACAAAACGCGGGTCACGCTTTTGGACAAAATCAAATACAAAATTCCACAATGCAAAATTGAGACGCGCACCCATACCAGTCAGGAAATACCCGCGGTACCCTGCCACTTTAGTGCCTCGTTCAAAATCAGCCATCTTGTGCATGAGCGCAAGATCTACATGACTCTTGGGTTCAAAATCAAATGACGGTAGTGTCCCCCAGGTGCGCACCTCTACATTGCCTGCATCGTCGTCTCCCTCAGGGACAGACATATCAGGGATATTGGGCACTTGCACCATGAGAAGTTGCCACCCTTTCATCACTCCCTTAAGCTCCTCCTCTTCTTTTTGTATCTGCTCTTTGAGGACCTTGAGGTCGGTGATGAGCTGGAGTCTTATTTCAGGATGAGATGCCCGCATCACTTCATCGGACGCTTTATTTTGTTCTGCCTTTTTTGTCTCAACAGATTGCAGGAGTGCACGGCGCTTATCATCAAGAGCAATGAGCACGTCGAGATCGATATCGACATGTTTCTTCTTTGCGCCTTCTTTTATAAGGTCAAGATTTTCTCTTATGAATTTAATATCAAGCATACGTCAGATGTCTAATACCTATAGAGGATATGGTCTTTTTCGGTACTCCAGTGTACCACAGGCTCTGAGACGAGGGTAGCACATGTGGTGGGACCTTATGGTACGCTATTCTATATATACGCATAGGTGATCTATGGAAACATTTCCCATACGACAACTCACGCGAGCTGAATTCCCTCCCCTCCTTTTTGAGATTCCGGATAGACCGACCACGCTCTTTGTACGAGGCGCGGTCGCCCCTTGGGGCGACCGCGCCTTTCTCGCCGTGGTCGGCTCTCGACACTACACTCAGTATGGCAAAGAAGTGACGCGCGCGCTCATTGCAGGACTGCGCGGATACCCGGTGACCATTCTTTCAGGACTTGCCATAGGCATAGACGGACTCGCACACGAAGCAGCACTCGAATACGGCCTACCCACCATCGCCATCCCTGGGTCAGGACTAGGTGATCACGTACTCTACCCGAGACAACATCGGGCGCTCGCCGAGAGAATCCTTCGCGAAGGAGGATGTCTCCTCTCAGAATTTGAATCGGACTTTCATGCCACGCGGTGGTCTTTCCTCAAGCGTAATCGCATCATGGCGGGTATGTCGCATGCAACCCTCATCGTAGAGGCGGGCGAGAAGTCGGGCACCTTAGTCACCGCGCGTCTCGCTATGGAATACAACCGCGAGGTACTCACGGTCCCCGGCTCGATTTTTTCAAAAAATAGTTTTGGTCCACACATACTCATCCGCGATGGTGCAACACCAGTGACCACAAGTGCCGATATCCTTGAAGCCCTTGGCTTCAAGGATATCGGCACACCCCCGACCCCCGACCTCTTCTCCTCCTGCTCCCCCGAAGAAAAAAGTGTACTCGCCCTCCTCCACGAACCCCTCGCCAAAGACGACCTTATCCGCCTCCTCCCCATGAGCACGAGCGATGCAAATATCCTCCTCACCCTCATGGAATTAAAAGGACTGATTCGAGAATATAATGGCACTCTCTCTGTAGCTGTCATCGACCCCTAGACATCTGGACTCCTTTTTTGAATAAGAGTATAAAGAGTGTCGCTACAACAGTTCTTCGACACTTGAAGGACACCATAAAGGAACCGTCCCATGATCATTCTGCACGCTCTTGGAATCTCCCCTGACTCTCTGAGCTATCCGATACAGTTCATTGTTCAATTTCTGCTGGGCATCATCTTCCTAACCATGCTCGGAAACTTTCAGAGAAGAACCTTTGCGGGTTTTGTATTGGGTTTTGGCGGTCTCCTCGCCCTTATCCTTGAAAATAACATTGTCCTGACAAGCCCAGACTACAAACTCATTTGGACACTTGCGCTTGATGGCGGATTTGCCACAGCACTATTCTTCCTCTGGATGTCTGCCTTCGACTGGTCGATGCGCCGACACATCCTTTCAAGAGGCGTGCACCATGCACTTCTGTGGCTGGTGATCATCGAGTCGTCCTTGCTCTTCTGGTACGACAACGAAGTCTTTCTCAACTGGTTTATACTGAGCCATATTGTATTCGCAACAATTGTCTTGGCAATGATATCGACAATGCTGTGGCAGAAAGCACTACTATCGAAAGTCCTGGAATTCTGGGAGAAACTTCAGATGTTGATTGGCTTTCTCAAGAACACGTAGCATTCATAATCTGGGCGCCCCCGTAGGGCGCCCAGGCATCGCACTGTACACGGCAGGAGAAACCATGAGGATATTACTCGTACTGTACACGCTCCTATGTATGTGCACATTTCCGGCGCAGGCAGAAAGTGGTGTTGAAGCTTCCCTGGTGTACGTCACGTCACAGGGTTCCTATACGCCAATCGTGCGGCATCCCACCAAACGCACTATCGCTGTCTGTCTGGGGAAAACGCCCTCATATATATGGGTACCTGACGTACTCATAAACCAAGGAGGGCTATGGCTTCGGTGTAATACCAAAGGAAAGTTTGAATGGTCGCAAAGACCGTTCTCCGAGCCCGCGCGACCTTCGGTCGCGCGGGCTTTCTTAATTCCCCAGAAAATTTTTGACAAAACTCTTTTATACATGTATAAAACTCATAGCTAATGTACAAGGGGGAAAATACGTGAGTCGACTAACTGAGCGTTCTTCTACCAGATATGACACCGGATGGATCTCTGTCACTTCCAGAGCAAGTCCAACGAAACAACTTCGGTGTGCTGTGCCGAGCGACAAGACAGGCGTACCTTGCGGTCGTCTTCCGGCAGATAACTCTGATGGGCTCTGCGAAGGCCACTTTCTGTCCAAAAAAAAGAAAAAGTAAAGAAACACGCGCCGAGATGCTCTGCATCGAGGCGCGTCGTTGATTTATATTTCTCCAGATTATAGCTAGTCCTCACGAACCCACACACCTCTTGCACACCCTAAAAATTTGACACCAACTCCATTCCCTAGTATTAGTTGAACTCATGACCACACTCGTCATAGTAGAGTCTCCTGCCAAAGCAAAGACTATTGAGAAATATCTCGGCAAAGACTACCGCGTCAAAGCGTCAGTTGGTCACGTGCGTGATTTACCAAAGAGCAACCAAAAAGCCCTCGATATTCCGGGTGGGTTTATTCCCCATTACGAAGTGTCTGCCGGTAAAGAAAAAGTCATCGCCGAACTCCGTGCCGAAGCAAAAAAAGCAAAGACCGTCCTTCTTGCAACTGACCCCGACCGCGAAGGAGAAGCTATTGCATGGCACGTCGCCGAGACACTCAAAGATATCCACAAAAATCCTCAGCGTATCGTCTTTCATGAAATCACCGAAGGCGCGGTCAAAGAAGCGCTCGAACACCCACGCCCCGTCGATGTCAATCTCAAAGAAGCGCAGGAAGCGCGTCGCGTCCTCGACAGACTTGTAGGTTATGACCTCTCGGGGCTTAACTGGAAAAAAGTGCGCTATGGACTTTCCGCAGGTCGTGTACAATCCCCTGCCCTCCGCATCATCATGGAACGCGAACGCGAAATCCGCGCTTTCATTCCCGAAAGCTATTTCGTCATCACCGCACATACCGAAACTCCCAAAAAAGAAAACCTCGTACTCACCTGCGACGAAGAACCTCGTGACAAAGCATTTGCCGAAACGATACTCGCGGAAGCCAAGGCACATCCACTCCACATTACCGATATAAAAGAGACTGAACAAAAGCGCGCAACACGCCCTCCTTTCACCACATCCACTCTCCAGCAAGTCGCCTCCACACGACTTGGTTTTTCTCCGTCACGTACCATGGGTGTTGCACAAAAACTCTATGAAGCAGGGTTCATCACCTACATGCGTACCGACAGCGTCACCCTAAGCGCGGTCGCACAAAAACAAATCCTCGGACTTGTCACCAAGGAATATGGAAAGGAGTACGTACAGCCTCATACTTTTAAAACAACGAGCAAGTCTGCGCAGGAAGCCCACGAAGCGATTCGCCCGACCAATGTGGCGGTAAAAAGTGCAGGTCTCAATGAAGAGCAAAAGAAGCTATACAACCTCATCTGGACACGCGCCGTCGCCTCTCAAATGCAAGACGCCCGTGTACTTCGTACAAAAATCACTGCAGCAGTCGATACTAAAAAACAGGTGCCTACCTTCAGTGCCAATGGCTCACGCGTCATGTTCGACGGATGGCTCAAGGCTGATCCCGCAGCGCGAGGTGAAGATGTCGAAGTACCTCTCACACACAAAGGCGATGAGCTCAAACTCATCTCTATAGATATGGAGGGCAAAGAGACCCAACCACCAAGTCGCTACTCTGAAGCAGGTCTTATCAAAGAGCTCGAAAAGCGCGGTATCGGGCGACCGTCAACATACGCGTCTATTATGAAGACCATCATCGACCGTGGGTACGTCGAGAAAAATGGCCGTACTCTCATCCCTATCGCTACGGGCGACGTCGTTTCTTCTTTACTTGAAGAACATTTTGCTGACTGCATCAGCGATACGTTCACGAGCGAAATGGAAGACAAACTAGATGACGTTGCTTCTGGTACACGAACCTACAAAAAAACCCTCACTGAGTTTTATGGCCCATTCACCAAAGCAGTAGAGGCAAAAGAAAATATTGAAAAACTCACAACCTTAGGCG
>Ga0172380_10005782_pt1 | contig 14752 bp, 12 predicted proteins | sample Leawe162metaG_FD_119747 | JGI IMG/M metagenome (GOLD analysis project Ga0172380, IMG submission 119747) | Leachate microbial communities from a municipal landfill in Southern Ontario, Canada - Leachate well 162 metaG | ecosystem: Engineered > Solid waste > Landfill > Unclassified | place...
AGTTCGATTTGGGCGCAGAATTGGTTGAACCAGGCGGTGGAACCGGTGGGGGAAGCGGATTTGAATTGGCGCAGGAAATCGGCAATTTTCGTGTTCGTGAGATCGCTAAGCCGCAAGCGGCAGGAGGGAGACGACTCATCTGACGGGGTTTTGAGTTCGACTTTGACGATGGGGGCGTGGTTGGATTTGAAGTCGAGATCGACGTTGCAGCGGTCGGCGATGCGGGAGGTGTTGGCGAGTGCTTCGTCGCCGGCGGTGTCGAGGTAGCCGCGGAAGATATCCGCCATTTGTTTGGGACTTTTGACGAAGACCTGGGGCGGGTATTTCATTCGGGCCGGGTCGTTTTTGGTTTTTCCGGTGGAGATGCAGACGAGGGAATCGTGAGCGTCGTAGTCTTCTTCGAGGAGGAAGTGGGAGTCGTTGTCGCAGACCAGGGGGATGTCGAGTTGGCGTGCGAGTTTGACGAGGAGGGGGTTGATGCGGTTTTGTTCATCAACGTGATGTTGGAGTTCGATGAAGAAACAAGGTTGTCCATCGGCGTTGGGCGGGAAGGTTTTTTTATGCCAGAGGGCTTCTTCGAGGGCGGCGTTCCAGTGGATTTTGTCTTTGTTTTTGTGGAACTCGGTGAGGTGGTGAGCGATGGAGGAGCCGAGGTGGCCATTGATGGCGATGAGACCGGCGGACCACTGGGCGAGTGTGGATTTATCCATTCGGGGCTTGTAGTAGAAGCCGCGGAGGTAGGCGTCGGAGGAGAGTTTGAGGAGGTTGTGCCAGCCGGTGGGATTTTCGGCGAGGAGGACGAGATGGAACCCGCCGTCGGCGATGCCGGTGTAGGTTTTGTCGGTGCGGTCTTTGGGGGCGACGTAGGCCTCGATTCCGAGGATGGGTTTGATGCCGGCCGCTTTGGCGGTGTTGTAGAACTTGACAGCGCCGTGGAGGTTTCCGTGGTCGGTGACGGCGACGGCGTTCATGCCGAGTGATTTGACGTGCGCGATGAGTTTGTCGATGCGGTTGGCGCCGTCGAGGAGGGAATACTCGCTGTGGAGGTGGAGGTGTGTGTAGGTTGGGGTATTGGTATCAGCCATCCGTGGCGAGCTCCGGGCCGGTGTTCGGCGGTGAGGGGTGGAACTTGTGTGTGTGTGATGCGATGTGATAGTGTATCGCGCGATATTGGAATGAGAAGAGGAAGTTTTGGGGAATTGCGGGTCGCCACGGTCTGCCGCCTAAGAAGGCGTCATCCCGTGCTTGGAAGAGCGGTGTGTGTGGGTGAAAAAAGAAGGATTTGCAAGATGGTTGATACATTGCCGTTATGGGAATCCGGGAGTGTGAATGATGTGGAGACGTTGGGGGTGAGGCCGCATTTGGAGGTGTATTGGGGGGTGAGGCGTCCGGAGGGCAAGCCGCAAGCGGCGGTGGTGGTGTTGCCGGGCGGGGGATATGGAACGCGGGCGCCGCATGAGGGTTCGCCGTTCGCGCAGTTGTTCGCGGCGCACGGGATCACGGCGTTCGTGTGCCACTATCGTGTGTTGCCGCACCGTTGGCCGGCGAGTTACGCGGATGCGGCGCGGGCGATCCGGTTGGTGCGGAGCAAGGCGAAGGAACTGAACATTGACCCGGAGCGTGTGGGGCTGATGGGATTCAGCGCGGGGGGGCATTGCGCGTGTACGGTGGGGACGCAGCCGGAGTTGCATCATGATGCGCATGATGATTGGGTGGGGAAATACAGCGCCAGGCCGCAGCGGTTGATACTGGGGTATCCGGTGGTGTCGTTCGTGACGAATCCGCATCAGGGATCGTGCAACAATCTGCTGGGCGAGAACGCGACGGAGGAACAGCGTCGGCGGTTTTCCAACGAACTGCATGTGACGAAGGAAAATCCGGCGACGTTCATCTTTCACACGGCGGATGACGGGGCGGTGCCGGTGGAGAACTCGCTGAATTACGCGGCGGCGTGCAGCCGGGTGAAGGTGTCCTGCGAGTTGCACGTGTATGCCAGCGGACCGCACGGGGTGGGCATGGCGCTGAACCAGACGGGGTTGAAGGGATGGACGGGGTTGATGATGGATTGGATGAAGGATTGGTGGGCGATGTGAGAGAGGGGCTGGGGATTAGGGGCTGGGGGTGGGGATTGCTAAGCCGCAAGCGGCGATCAGGGACGGGGGAAGGCGGCGGTGAGGGCGGCGAGGGTTTCGTCGTCGGCGGCCAAGCGGCGGGTTTGTCGCAGTTCGGCGGGGGTGGCGCGATGGTGAACCAGAGCGGTGAATGCGTCGATGTCGAGACGGATGTGGCCGGTGCCGCCGCGCTGGACGGTGGGTTTGCCGTTGCGGATCGACAGGACGTATCGACCGGAGGCGGAAGAATTTCTGATTTCTGATTTCTGATTTCTGATTGGGTGGGAGGGTGTTTCTGTCTTCTCATCGCTCATCGCTCGTCGCTCATCGCTTTCACTTCCGGGGACACTTCCGGGGGCGGGGGCGGGGGCGGGGTGAATGTCGAAGTGCAGTTCGACGAACACGGGGGGATAGGCGCGATTCATCAGCGCGGCGTGAACATCGGCGATGGGCGGATCGTTCGCGGTCATCATGTCATGCCTGTTGCGCGATGCAGTCAATGACGACATCGGCGAGTGTGTTCAGTTGATCGTCGGTGATGGCCAAGGGAGGCATGAGGACGATGACATCGCCGAGGGGACGGATGATGACGCCGCGCTCGCGGGCGGCGAGACAGATGTCGTAGCCCAAACGGCGTGAACTTCCGGGGATAAAACTTCCGGGGGATTCGCCGAAGTCACCGAGTGAACTTCCGCCGTGCGACTCCCCGCCCGCTGAAGCGGGCGGGCCGAGTTCGATGCCGATCATCAGGCCGCGCTGGCGCACGTCCTTGACGATGGCGAACTTCCGGGGGTCGCGCAGCGCATCAAGTCGGCGGGCGAGCAGTTCGGCTTTACGGTGGACCTGGGCGACCACGTCGTTTTGTTCAAACAAGTCGAGCGATGCGATCGCCGCGGCGCAGGCCAACGGATTGCCCGTGTAGGTGTGGCCGTGGTAGAGCGTTTTGAACTCGTGCAGTTCGCCCTCGAAACTCGCGGCGATTTCATCGGTCGCCAATGTCGCGGCCAGAGGCAGGTATCCGCCGGTGATGCCCTTGCCCAGACACAAAATGTCGGGCTGCACGTTTTCATGATCGCATGCGAACATCCGCCCGGTGCGGCCGAAACCCGTGGCCACTTCATCGGCGATCAGCAGCGTGCCGAACTTGCGACAGAGCGCTTCGACCCCCGGCAGATAACCATCGGGCTGCATGACCATCCCCGCCGCGCCCTGCACGAGCGGTTCGATGATGACGCCGGCACAGTGTTCGCCGAGTTCGTCGAGCTTGGCTTCAAGGGCGTCGAGCGCTTCATTCACAGCCAGTTCGCATGCGATGGGGTCTTCGAGAGGCCAGATTCTGGGACGCTGCGCGTCACCCGCTAAACATTGGACGCGCGGCGGATCGACGAACTCGGTGTGGAAAATCATCGAACGATACGGACGATGAAACAACTCGCTGTAACCGATGGACATGGCGCCGGTGGTGTCGCCGTGGTACGCGCCGCTCATCGCGATGAACGTGGCACGCCCCGGCTGACCCCGGTGATACCAATGACCGATCGTCATTTTGAAAGCGACCTCGGTGGCGGTGGCCCCGGCGTCGGAATAGAAGACTTTGGTAAGAAGGGACTGGGAGGGGGAGGGAAGGGAATAAGGGAATAAGGGAATAAGGGATTGAGAGAAAGAGGCGGAGCCGATGCTTGCCTCGTCCCTTATTCCCTCATTCCCCAATTCCCTTCTTCCCTCACTCCCTAATTTCCTCATTCCCTTTGCCTTTCCCCCCGGCGCGATCGCGCACAATCTCGCCGCCAGTTCGATGGCGGTTGGATGTGACAGGCCCAGCAGTGTGGTGTGTGCGATGCGGTCGAGTTGATCGCGGATGGCCTGGTCGATTTGCGGCACGCGGTGGCCGTGGACGTTGCACCAGAGCGAGGACACGCCGTCGATGTATCGCCGACCGGCGGTGTCGATCAGCTCGCAACCCTCGCCGGATTCGATAATCAGCGGGTCGGCCAGCCGCCACTGCCGCATGGGTGTGAACGGATGCCAGACGTGGGCGTGATCGAGCGCAACCAGGCGTTGGGTCGGTGTCGGTGTCGGGGTCATGGGAGAATAGTGTAATGGAATGGGGCTGGGGAGGAGGGGGCTAGGGAATTGTATTTTGCGTACAACTTCCCAAACTGACTCTGCCCCTTCCCCTAGCCCCCAATCCGGTGATTCGGATTCCGATATCCAACTATAAAATCAGACTATTCCCAACTTTGCACTTGCATTTCAAATCCGGGTCGGTTATTATCTTTTCGTTGGCGGGGTTTTGGTCCGGCACCGGCCCCCACCCGACCCGCCACGTTTTCAATCATCCGCCAAGGCCCATCGCCTCAACCGTTGGCAAAAACCTCGACGCGGGAGCATCGGGGTTTTTTGTTGCGCTTCAAAAAAACGCAGCCCCGACCCCCGCGATCCGCCGAAAATTGTCGATAAGAAGAGTAGGAGTCAGGAGTCATGAGTGAAGTTTTGCGAAAGTCCAGTAAGGAGTAAGGGCCCCCGGCGCGCCGAATATAATATCTCCTGTCTCCTTCTTCACGAGGAATCTTCATGCGATACGCAGTCATCATGGCCGGCGGCAGCGGCACCCGGCTCTGGCCGATGAGCACCACGGACCGGCCCAAGCAACTGATCCCCTTCCTCGCCGGTCGCTCGCTGCTCCAAATCTCCATGGACCGGCTCGACGGACTGGTCGATGCCGACCGTCGCTGCGTCTGCGCCGGCGAATCGCATCGCGCCATCATCCTGCAAAATCTTCCGGGGCTGTCCGATGATCGTTACTTCGGCGAACCGATGGGGCGCGACACGCTCAACGCCGTCGGCTTGTCCGCCGCGCTGATCGCCCAACGCGATCCCCATGCCGTCATCGCCACCTTCACCGCCGATCACATCATCGAACCCGTCCCCGTCTTCCAGCGAATCGTCCGCCAGGGCTTTGAACTGGCCGAGCGACATCCCGAATTACTCGTCACGTTCGGCATCCGCCCCACGTTCCCCGCCACCGGCTACGGCTACCTCGAACTGGGCGACGCCATCGAAGGCGAACTTCCGGGAGCGATTCCGGGGGTGATTCCGGGGGTGATTCCGGGGGCGCGCAAGTGTGAAGTGGATTTCGATTTCACCGTTCGCGGCGAACTTCCGGGAGCGATTCCGGGAGCGATTCCGGGGGCGCGCAAGGTCAGACAATTCAGGGAAAAACCCGACGCCCTCACCGCGCAGCAATACCTCGACGCCGGGCCGACACGCTATCTTTGGAACAGCGGCATGTTCATCTGGCACGCCGCGACTTTGCTCCGCTGCATGGAAAAATTCGCGCCGGAAAACTTCCGCGGGCTGATGCGCATCGCCGCCGGCGAACCGATCGCCGCCGTCTATCCGACGTTGCCGAAAATCTCCGTCGATTACGCCGTGATGGAACCCGCCGGCCGGGACAGCGAAGTTTCCGTCGCCACGCTGGCGATGGACCTGACCTGGCTGGACGTCGGAAGCTGGCCGAGTTACGCCAAGGCGCACGACAGCGATGTGGCGGGCAACGCGCGGTCGCACGAAAAATCCCTGCTGCTCGATTGCACCGACACGCTGGCGGTCAGCGAAGACCCCGATCACATCATCGCCGCGGTGGGCGTGAAAAACCTGGTGATCGTGCATACGCCGCGCGCCACGCTCGTCTGCCCCCAAGACCAGGCCGAACGCATCAAGGAACTGCACAAACAAATCGGCGAAAAGTTCGGCAAACAATATCTGTGAAAACGCGCGGGAGAAGGAGACGGAAGGGGGAAGAAAAGGGGATGAGTACATATATTTAGGAATCCTGCCATGATTGAGAGCGTGAAACACCGCGCCGCCGGGTTGTTGTTTTGTGCTTCCGGCCATGCCCCCACCTTGCACGCCCGCCCCCTCGCCGTCAACATATGTACTCATCCCCTTTTCTTCGCCAGTTCAAATGGCATAGTCTTCCGCAAAGATTCGCACTGATCGTGGCGACAGATAGACATTTGAATTTTGCCGAATATCCATCTCCTGGAATTGGTCCTGGCCAACAACCACATGGAGTATCTGCCCATCAGTTGTACGGGCTTCCAGTCGAACTATCGGTCCTGCGGAATGGATGTGTGTCACGACCGCGACAAATGAAGGTTTGCCGTTGGAGCGCGTGGCGACTTCCAATTCATGGGGGCGAACGAAAATGCTTGCCTGACCGGACTGGTTCGCCGCGATTCCCTCCGTCTGCAATCGCAAGTTTCCGACGAGAACTAATCCCTGCTCGATCCGCCCATGGAAGCGATTGACTTCGCCCAGGAAATTCATCACGAACGGTGTACGTGGATGATGGAATACCGCATCGGGCGTCCCTTCCTGTTCAATTCGCCCGGCATTCATGACGACCACGCGATCCGCCACCTCCAACGCCTCATCCTGATCGTGCGTGACGAACAAGCTGGTCACATGAATCTCATCGTGCAATCGCCTCAACCATGCACGCAGCTCTTTTCTCACCTTCGCGTCCAACGCCCCGAACGGCTCATCCAGCAGCAGCACTTTCGGCTCCACCGCAAGAGCACGCGCCAACGCCACGCGCTGACGCTGGCCACCGGAAAGCTGGTGCGGATAGCGACCCGCCAGGCCCTCCAATTGGACCAGCGTCAGCAGTTCATGCACACGCTGGCCGATCTCCAACTTCCGGGGGCGAAACTTCCGGGGGCGGACGCGCAGGCCGAAAGCCACATTTTCAAACACCGTCATGTGACGAAACAGCGCGTAATGCTGAAAGACAAACCCCACGCCGCGTTTGCGCACATGTTGACCGACGACATCTTCGTCGTGGAAGAGAATAGAGCCAGTATCGCCATCGGACTGTTCCAGCCCGGCGATGATGCGCAGCAGCGTCGTTTTGCCCGATCCGCTGGGTCCGAGCAATGCGACCAGTTCGCCGGTGGGTACTTTCAGGTTGACATTGTCCAGCGCGGTGAACGAGCCGAACGTCTTGGTGATGTTGCGTACTTCAATGCTCATGAATCAATTCTCCGGTTGTCCGGTCGAACGGGCGGCGACCGCGATCTGCAGTGCGGTTTTCCACTCCACCAATGTCTTGAGTCCGAGTGTGATCAACGCCAGAATCGCCAGCAGCGACGCGACGGCGAACGCCGCGACGAAGTTGTATTCGTTGTAAAGAATCTCCACATGCAGGGGCATGGTGTTGGTCATGCCGCGAATGTGACCCGATACTACGGACACGGCACCGAACTCACCCATCGCGCGGGCATTGCACAGAATCACGCCGTACAGCAGCGCCCATTTCACATTCGGCAGCGTCACGCGCCAGAACGTTTGCCAGCCAGATGCGCCGAGCGACAAAGCCGCCTGTTCGTCCTCCGTACCCTGTTCCTGCATCAGCGGGATCAACTCGCGTGCCACAAACGGAAACGTCACGAAGATCGTCGCCAGCACAATGCCCGGCACGGCGAAAATAATCTGGATGTCGTGCGCCTTCAGCCACGGCCCCAGCCAGCCCTGCAAGCCGAACATCAGCACATAGATCAAACCGCTGATCACCGGTGACACGGCAAACGGCAGATCGATCAGCGTCATCAGCACGCTTTTTCCGACGAACTGAAACTTGGCGATGGCCCATGCGGCGCACAGGCCGAAGATCAGATTCAGCGGCACGGCGATCCCGGCGGTCAGCAACGTCAGCTTGATGGCTGTCAACGCATCGGGGTCGGCCAATCCCTGCCAGTATGCCGCCCATCCTTTGCGCAACGCTTCGGTAAACACTGCCGCCAGCGGCAGCAGCAGAAACAGGCCGAGGAAAAGCGCCATCACCGCGATCATCGCCAGCCGAATCCACAACGCTTCGGTGGTGGCCGATGAACGGACGCCGTTGCCGCCTGCATGTCGTCGTATGGAAATCGCGCCGGCCATGTTTATACTCCTCGTCCCAATCGCCGACCGCTCCACCACTGAAGCAGGTTGATCGCCAGCAGAAGTCCGAATGAAATCATCAGCATCACCACAGCGATGGCGGTCGCCCCGGCATAGTCATACTGTTCGAGTTTGGTGATGATCAGCAGCGGCGCGATTTCCGTTTTCATCGGCAGGTTGCCGGAGATGAAAACCACGGAGCCGTATTCTCCGATGGCCCGCGCGAACGCCAGTGCGAAACCCGTCAGCAACGCCGGGAACACTGTGGGCAAAATCACCCGCACAAATGTCCGCCAGCGCGTCGCCCCCAATGAACCGGCCGCTTCCTCCGTGTCCTTGTCGAGTTCAATCAATGCCGGCTGAAGTGTGCGAACCACGAACGGCAAGCCGATGAACGTCAGCGCAATCGTCACGCCCACCGGGTCGAACACGGCCTGGATGCCGAACATGTCCAGCCACCGGCCGATCCAGCCGTTTTGTGCGTAAATCGTGGTCAGCGCGATACCCGACACTGCTGTGGGCAATGCGAACGGCAGATCGACCATCGCATCCAGCAATCGCTTGCCGGGAAAGTGATATCGCACCAGCGTCCACGCCACGATAAAGCCGAATAGTGCGTTAATCGCCGCCGCAATGAACGATGCGCCGAAGGACAACCTGAATGATGCGATCACACGCGGATCGCTGGCCGTGTGCCAGAAGTGCCCCCAACCCATCGACACCGATCTGAAAAACAAACTCGACAACGGAAGCAGCACCAGCAGCGACAGGTACAGCATCGCATACCCCATCGTCAGGCCGAAGCCGGGCAGAACACTGCGCTGTTTGAACACAAATCTTCGACTCACCATACACTCCTTGAAAAAGGCAGAACGCGGCGATCAAACCGCGAACCGCTGTCCCCGGAAGCAGGTTCCCCCACCGCAGGGAGAAAACGCACCCGACCCAAGGGTTTCTATTACCCCGGCTGATAAATCTGATCGAAGATTCCGCCGTCGCTGAAATGTGTCTTCTGCGCCTTCTGCCAACCGCCGAACACATCGTCGATGGTGACCAATTCCAGTTTCGGGAACCGCTTCAAATCCCTCGGATCGGCGAAACTTGTGAAAATGGGGCGGTAGTAATGTTTCGCGGCGATCTGCTGGCCCACCGGGGAATACAGATATTCCAGATACGCCTCGGCGACTTCGCGTGTGCCGTGCTGATCGACATTCTTATCAACGACCGTCACCGGCGGTTCGGCAAGAATGCTCAGCGACGGCACGACAATATCAAACTTGTCCGGCCCCAGTTCGTTGACGGCGAGGAACGCCTCGTTCTCCCATGCCAGCAGCACATCGCCAAGCCCGCGTTGAACGAACGTGTTCGTGGAGCCGCGTGCGCCGGAGTCCAGCACGGGCACATTCTTGAACAGCGCCCGGACGAATTCCCGCGCCTTGGCCTGATCGCCCTCATGGTGCTTCAATGCGTAGGCCCACGCCGCCAGGTAATTCCAACGTGCCCCTCCGGAAGTTTTGGGATTGGGGGTGATGACGGAAATGCCCGGCTTCACCAGGTCATCCCAGTCCTTGACGTTCTTGGGATTGCCCTTGCGAACCAGGAACACAATGGTGGACGTGTACGGTGAACTGTGATGCGGCAAACGGCTTTGCCAGTTGTCGGCAATGAGCTTCGCCTTCTCGCCGATGGCGTCGATATCATACGCCAGAGCCAGTGTTACTACGTCTGCTTCCAGTCCGTCGATGACGGCGCGGGCCTGCTTGCCCGACCCGCCATGCGACTGGCGGATCGTGACGATTTGCCCGGTTTTCTGTTTCCAGTAATCGGCGAATGCCCTGTTGAAATCGACGTACAGTTCGCGCGTCGGGTCGTAGGAGGCGTTCAATAACTCGGTCGATTTTTGTGCGAGTGCTGATGAGGAGCCGGTAAGCAGGGCGGCCAGTGCCACGATCAATGTTGCGATCCATGTTTTCATGATTTCATGTCCTTGTTGTTTGTGTGTTGAGTAATAAGTTTCAGAACGACCACTGCAACTGGGCGCGAACGGCGATCTGATCTTTTTCAGTGCTTGCCAGCAATCCGCCGCCGGTGTTGGCTACGGGGACCGGGTCCAGCGCCCATTGCACGTCCACGCTGAATTTGGTGTTGTGCTTGTGGATGTACCAGTTGCCGCCGAGGGTCACGATGCTCAGGGAGTCCGAACCGGTCAGGTTGCCGCTGCCGCCTTGTGTACTCGCGCCGTTATTGCGGTAATACACGCCGTCGAAATCGAGGTATTCATAGCGGGCGAACAGTTCCAGTTTGTCAGGGATGACGAATGTGCCGCCCTGGACGACGAAGCTGTACTGGTCGGCCTGGTCAAGATTCGAGGGCAGACCAGCAGATGAATCGTTCACATCGAAATGTTGGCCGTAGAACGCCGCGAACAGATTGAACCCTGCGTACTCGGCGGAAATATCGGCGGTATATTTGAAGATGTCCGGCGTGTTGGTCCCGCCCCCGCCGTTGCCCCGTTCGTAACCGCCGGCCACGCCGAGCAACACGCCCGGTTTGTCCTTTGACCAACTCGAAAAATCGCTGAACTGTTTCCAGTCACCCGCCAGCAGGAATTCGGCCCGGCCCGCCAATGCGAAGTCGCTCCGATCAGCGGTGAATTCGCTGTTCTGAGTGTATGAACCATCGTAGAACGTGAGCGACGGATGGAACCATTGGCCGTCGTAGGTCAGTTCCGCACCTTGGGCATAATCGATGGTGAAGTAATCCGATGCGTATGTGCGTTCCACTGCAAGTTGCCGAACACTGCTGACGTTTTCTTCGCGCAGAAACAGCGGCTTGAATTGCCCGATTTTCACGTTCCAGTCTTCGGCCAGGTCGTAGCCAAGGTAGGCGTACTCCAGCCCTACGTTGCCGGTGCTGCGGTCCGCATTGATTCGCAACCGGTAGGTTAGCTTCGGATCATACGCATGGCCCCGAAAGTCCAGACGCGCCCGTCGAATTTGAAAACCGTTGGTGTCGTCATCGGTGGCAGGCGTGTCATCTTGAAGGTGATTGTAGATGTAGCGGATCTGCGCCTCGGCCGCGACGGTCAGCAGGAAGTTGCCATCTTCTGACGCCAGGAAGAAGTTCTTGCCGTTGTGACCGGCGGTGACGGCGGAGTCGAGCAGCGAGGCGCGTGTGTCTGCATCGGACAGAACCTCGCGCACCAGGGATTTGATTTCCTCGGCACGCCGCTGGGTCATCCATCCTTTCTCGTCCTTGCTTTCCAGCGTTCCCAGTCGCTGCTGTTGTTGTTCGATCAAGCTCTGTTGCTTCTGAACCTGCTGACGAAGCAATTCCAGTTCCGATGCGGAGCTTCCGCCCGACGAAGCCAAGGTGTCTGCCGATGCATTGACAAGCGGGAGAGCGATGGCGGCGGGCAAAATCCAATGTGCGAGTGTGTTGAGTCGCATTGCTTGCTTTCTCGTATTTGCCGATGCTCTCCGGTGGTCCAGTCGATTTCGGTTATTTTTCAAGTCGTGTGGCTGCGTGGTCCGCTCGCCCAATCACATCGTTGAACGTATTAATGTCCCTGCCCGGGCTGATCTCCTCCTTTCGCGGTTGCGGGGTACTCCAATCGTGTGCGTTCGGTGAAGTCCACCTGGACGACGCGTCCATCGTGAACGGTCAGTTGGATCGTGCCGTAACGAAGCGATTGCATCTTATGAGCGACAAGGTTCGCCCAAGGCGCGGCAGCGGGATTTCCAACGGGACGAGTCATAAGATTGCTTTCGTGTCGTTTTAGATCGTCACATGGGTCGCATCACGCGGTTCTTTGCCGACGAAGTCGAACAGGGGCGTGGACAGATAGCGTTCGCCGGTGCTGGCGGCGATGGCGACGATGGTTTTGCCGCGGTTTTCTGACCGTTCGGCGAGGCGTGCGGCGACAGCCAGCGTTGCGCCGGTGCTGATGCCGCCGAGAATGCCTTCTTCTTTGGCCAGTCGTCGTCCCCAGACGAATGCTTCATCGCTGGTGACTTGTTCGACGCCGCTCAGCAACGACACATCGAGGTTCTTGGGGATGAAACCAGCGCCAATGCCCTGAATCTTATGAGAACCCGACGCGCCACCCGAAAGCACGGGCGACTCGGCGGGCTCGACGGCAATGGCCTGCACTTGCGGCTTGTAACGTCGCAGATAGCGTGTGGTGCCGGTGATGGTTCCCCCCGTACCGACGCCTGCGATGAAGATGTCCACTTCGCCGGCGGTGTCGGTCCAGATTTCCGGGCCGGTGGTTTCCTCGTGGATTTTCGGATTGGCGGGATTGTCGAATTGCTGGGGCGACCAGGCGTTGGGGGTGGCTTCCAGCAACTCGGCGGCGCGAGCGATGGCACCCTTCATGCCGAGCTTGCCTGGGGTAAGGACCAGTTCCGCTCCGAGTGCCCGCAGCAGCGTTCGCCGCTCCTGGCTCATGGTGTCGGGCATGGTGAGGGTGAGCTTGTAACCGCGCTGCGCGGCGATGAACGCCAGCGCGATGCCGGTGTTGCCGCTGGTCGGTTCGATGATGTGGCTGTCGGGATGGAGAATGCCGTCACGTTCGGCGGCTTCGATCATGGCGCGTCCGATGCGGTCTTTCACGCTGGACAGCGGATTGAAGAATTCCAGCTTCAGAAGCACACGGGCGTGCTGCGTGGGAACAACCTTGTTCACCAGCACCAGCGGTGTATTGCCGATGGTGGTGGCGATGTTGGGATAATTGACTCCGCGAGGCATGGTGATCTCCAATCGAGGTTTCCAGAAGTTGCAGCCACGGGGCGTTAATCAACTGCCATGCCAAACGCATCACAGGTCGGCGAGTCTGTGTTTTTCGCCGAAAAATGCGGCCCGCATCCGACTCTGCGAACTCGGCCGTTAAATATGGTGGAAAAATCCGTGACTAATCACGACTTACCCGGTACATATGCTAGAATTGATCCGATGGATCGCTATCAGGACATGTTGATCAACGCCTGGCGGGAAAGTTGCCGTTACATCGACATTCGTGAGTCGTTGGACACTATCACACGTTTGCTGGCGCGACGGATTCCACTGCGTGAGCTGATCGTGGCGGACTGCGACACGCAGCGGCAGTCAGTCGAAATCATCTCGTCGTCCGCCGGGTTGCCCGCGATGCGCACGAAAACCGAATTGACCGCCAGCCAGATGAAGCGACTGATCGGTTGGTGCAAGGGACGCGAATTGATGAAAGTGCCTGCGGGCGGAAAAGCCCCCGGCCCGTTGGCGTCATTGTTCACCGAAATGTCGCCGATCGAATTGCTCATCGGCCCCCTGGTCAGCGAACACCAGTCCGCGGGGTTGCTGGTGTTTATGGCGGAGGCCGGCACAACGTTCTCGGCGGTTCATCAAAAACTCGCAACTGTTTTGCTGGAACCATTGAGCGCCGCCCTTGAGAATCATCATCGCTTACGGGAACTGATCGCTTTGAGAGAAGCGGCGGAAGCGGAGAAGCGATCACTGCTGACGCGGCTGGGCCGGGAGAATCTGTCGGAAGATATCGTCGGTGCGACAGGGGGGCTAAGTGGTGTGATGGAACGCGTCTCGCTCGTCAGCCGATCCGATGTGCAGGTGCTGATTCTGGGCGAGACCGGATCGGGCAAGGAAGTGATTGCCCGGGCGATCCACACGCGCTCGTTGCGGTCCAGCGGGCCGTTCATACGGGTCAATTGCGGTGCGATTCCGCCGGACCTGATCGACTCTGAACTGTTCGGCCACCAGCAAGGCGCGTTCACCGGCGCAACATCCACACGGCGGGGGTGGTTTGAGCGAGCGGATGAAGGCACCCTGTTTCTCGATGAAATCGGCGAGTTGCCGCTGGCCGCCCAAGTGCGTTTGTTGCGGGTTTTGCAGGAAGGCGTCTTTGAGCGTGTGGGTGCTGAATCGTCGATCAAGGTGAACGTGCGTATCATCGCGGCGACGCATCGTGACCTGGCGATGATGGTGCAGGCCGGTAAATTCCGGGAGGATTTGTGGTATCGCATCGCGGTATTCCCGGTTCTGTTGCCGCCGTTGCGCGAGCGGCCGGAGGATATTGCCGCGTTGGCGAAGCACTTTGCGAAGAGGGCGGCGGTGCGTTTCGGATTGCTGCCGCAAACGCCCACGCCGGCCGATATCGCCACGCTTGCGAAATACAACTGGCCGGGCAATGTGCGGGAGTTGGCTTCCGTAGTAGATCGTGCGGCAATATTGGGAGATGGACGCTCCCTTGAAATCACCAAGGCACTTGGCTTCGCTTCGCCGGCTCAAGCGCCGAACAGCATTGCTCGCCCCCTTGCATCCGGGAACAGCGTCGCATCCGGACGACAGGACGAGTCTCTTGATGAAGTCATGAAGCAACACATCGTGGCGACACTCCACCAGACGCGGGGACGGATCGAGGGGCCAAGTGGAGCGGCCCGGATTCTCAGAATCAACCCTCACACACTTCGGGCTCGTATGCGGAAACTTGGTATCGAGTGGGCGGATTTTCGTAAGCGTTAGCCCGGATTATTCGTTGATGATTTGAAAAAGAGGCCAACGTGTGTTCTAACTGGACTTTCGCAATTTCACGCCGGAGCCAAATGGACCTTGATTCTCCGATCATTCCAGCCGTCCTCCTGCACGCGGTCGATCACCCAGTCGATCGTCCGGCTCAATGTCTGGCGCAGCACCGCCCGACAGGC
>Ga0172380_10005783_pt1 | contig 14747 bp, 13 predicted proteins | sample Leawe162metaG_FD_119747 | JGI IMG/M metagenome (GOLD analysis project Ga0172380, IMG submission 119747) | Leachate microbial communities from a municipal landfill in Southern Ontario, Canada - Leachate well 162 metaG | ecosystem: Engineered > Solid waste > Landfill > Unclassified | place...
TCCCACCTTTCGGTGGGATTTTTTTTATTTTCTCTATAATACCTCCAACGCAATTTATCAACTCATAATTTCCTATGGACATTATACTTCCTCTTATTTTTGGACTTCTCGCCTGTGTTGCTATCGGACTTGCGATGTATTTTAAGGGGCAAAATCGCTCTCCTGAAAATGTGTGAGATATCGAGCGATATATCCAAGAAAATACTCAGATGAAGGCGGAGCTGACTGCAACAACGAAGAAACTCGGTGAGATGACCCAAGAATTACAGAGTGAAAAATCTGAACGTGATCAGCTCTCAGGAAAAGGAAAACAGCTCTTTGTCGAAATCACGACCCTGAAGGAAAAGCACGATTCTCTCACAAAAGAAAAAGAGCGAGTCACACAAGAATTGGTACATTTTCAGGCTGAGGAAAAGAGAAAAACAGAAGCCTTTGATAAAAAAATCTCTCAACTGGATGAGGCAAAAAATGCCCTCGAGGATGAGAAAAAGCGTATCAGAAAAGAAGACGAAGAGGAGGCTGAACAAGAAAAAGCGAACCGTGATCGTATGTGGTCTGAGCATGAGGAAAAGGTGAAAAGTCATCTTTTTGAGCTCTCAAAACTTCCACAATATAATTTTCAATCCTACGATAATAAAAATCTGCCAGAAGGATTTGGTGGCAAATTCAAGCCTGATTTTATGATAGATTTTCTCGGTCAATATGTGATATTTGATGCGAAAGTTTCAAAGTCTGAAAGTCTACAAACCTATGTCAGTAATAACGTCAAAACCACTGCCGAGAAGATACACAGTGATCCAAAGATTTACCCTATGGTCTTCTTTGTGGTACCAACTGAATCGATTGGTACTCTCTCAAAAACACATTTTCAGGAACAGGGATATGAATTTTTCATTATCTCGCCTGAAGCGATTCCGATGCTTCTTTCTGCTTTCAAAAAAATCAGTGCATATGAGCTCGCTGAACAGATGGATCCACGCGATCGAGAAAATATTGTCACGCTGATTGCTGAATTTGATCATCATATCAATATGCGAAATGCCCTCGATATCATCGCCTCCCAGACCGGTATAGCAGTGCTGTCTAAAGTGCAAAGTCTCAAAAAAGATCTCAAAGAAGAGATACGTATGAAAAAAGGGAAGATGCGTATCCAACCACCTTCTCCGACAGAACTGAAGACACTTATGCTCGATACTGATACCCAACAAGATGAAATAAATGCCCTTACATCGCCACAGGCGTCTATACCAGAGCAGTTTTTGGATTCAGCTGGTGGAGTAGTTGGAAAGGAATAATTTCATACCTCAATTCCCTGAAAATCAACTCCGTAGATGCTCTGCTCGTTGTATTTTGATAATACTTATGGTATTGTAAGAGCATGTTCTCTCGTATTTTTACGACATCATGGCAACATATTTCACGGACACGACTTGCGTCCGTGAGTATCGTGGTGGTATTGACGGGACTCTTCTTTACTTTTTTTATTGGTTTTTTTCTCATACAGCAGGCAGAATACCAGCGACAGCTCGTTGTCAAAAAATTCAACTATCCTATTTTTATCAGCAATCAGTACACGTCTGGAGACCAGAAGGTGATGGATTTTATGGCGACGCTGAGAAAAACGGTTGCACGACCTGGTGAGATACAGTATATCCCAAAAGAAAAAGTGCTCGATATGCAGATCCAAAAAGACCCCAGTATTCTCAAAGTTCTCGGAGGAGTGAATCCCTTGAACGATATCATTATGGTGCCACTGTACGGTACGGATATAGATGCTCTGCTCCCGGTGGTGCAACAGAATAGTGCTATGTTTGAAGCTGTACAACCTATCGAAGATGTGCAAAAAAGTCTCATTGATTTTGAGAGTACTCTCAGAGAAATCAAGCGTCTGACGAATATGACGGGTATTTTTCTCACTTTTATCTGACTTCTGATGGCGGTCTTGATGATCGTCGTTATCCGTATCCATATCCGAATTTTCCAGGATGAAAGAGATGTGTGTGAACTGGTAGGTGCTTCTCCATTTTTTTATTGGTCGCCACATATTGTGAGCGTTCTCTTCTACGTGTGAGTTTCTTTATTCGTCAGTTTTGCTATTTTTTTGCTCTTCCAGTCTATTTTTGGGACGTAGATACAAAATATCTCCAAATAATCATTGCATTTTTCGCACTCTCTCGTAGTATTTTTTGGTGCACAAAAAAATACATTCCATTTTTTCTCATTTTGCCCTTCGTCCTTGGTTGATGGGTGTCTTTGCTGTTCTCATATTTGTCTTTTTTCATGTCCTCGTCTTTGCATGGCATTCTTTTGTGGTTTTACGGTATGATCACCTTTATGAGCAGATACAGGCCAATGGAGCCACTATTCAGATGCCGGAGTCCTTTTTACATAACTATGCCCTAGCCCAGGAGCGTAGATTTTGGTCTCGCCCAGATGTCCTCGCCCGCGAAATAGGTATTATCCAGTCTGGAGCCGAATCTCTGACGACTCAGTACAAAAATGATGTCTACCGTCTCCATGATACTATCGTACAGCATATCCGATATCTTTCTCTCGCTTCTGAGATAGGACAGGAAATGGTATTTCCTGGACACACTGAAGTATCGGCTCAAGCCGATACACTCCAAAAAAAACTCGACGCCATCCCTCTGGGGGATATCACTCAGCTCACGCAGCTTCTTGATTCTTCTACCGGTATTATCGAATGAGTCCAGAAAAATATCGCCTATGCTGAGAGGAAACTCGTATTGCAGGATATACTTTCCTTCAAGCATGAAATGCTTTTTTTGAGCGATGTGCACCGCATAATCCCCATCAAAAAACCGTCTCTGGATATCAAGGTTTTTTGGAAAGATTTTAAAATTTCCTTTAATCGTGATACCCTTAAAAATTCTTCCACCGATGAGCTCAAGTCTCTCCTGCAATACCAGAAAACTCTCACACAAGGCTACAGAAATGAGGCAGTGCAGGCTCGTGCACTCGCTCGTGAAAACCGTGCTCAATGGGTCGAAGATGAACGCAAAAAGTGGGAGGCAGATGGAACTGCAATCCCTGCATCACCCCTTCCTGATCTCTATCATCTGATTTACATCTCTCTTGCAGAGCAAAAAATGTATGTCTATGAAGATAATGAACTCATCCTCTCGACACTGATTACGAGTGGAAGAAATCATTTTGAGACCATTCGGGGGACATTTCATATCTATACCAAACAACGATTCAAACTGATGAAATCACCATTTCCAGATGAGGTCTATGAACTCTGGGTGGATTATTGGCTCGGTTTCTCTGGAGCCTACGGTATCCATGATACCTGTAATTCGAAAAACTGTTGGCGTACAAAATTTGGCGTCGCAAGCTACACGAGTGCAGGAAGTCATGGCTGTATCAATACACCCTACAATGCGGTGAAATTTATCTACAATTGGGCGAAGATAGGGACGACGGTGTATGTGAAGTAAATTTATACTTTAGGGCATCTATCGAGAAAATCTGGGATATCGAGTTTTGGAGAAGTATATACATTGAGGTGTTCGATATGGCGCCTTGAACAACCTTCCGAAAACTCGTTTATGAGTGCATGGGGACAACTTGTCTGATATGATTCCATGACAGATGCAAAATCCGGAGATTTTTTTAAGGTATACTGAGCATTTTTGCGAAAATATGTTTTTGTATCTTCAGCAACAATCCGCCTTTTCTCTAGAAATTTCGGGTAATATTTCCCTATATGATGAAATAAAGAGATACTATCAAAGAGTTTCCCTTCAGCTATATCGCATAGGAATTCCATCGGAGATCAGAAGTGAAATTTTATATGTGGATATTTGTGAGATATGTCTTGAGTGTCTCCTCGTACCCAACTATTAAAAGATTTGTTTGGGGGATTTACGAGAGCTACGTTTCGTGTTTTGTCTGAGGTATTTCCGGCAAGGATACGTCGTATGAGAAAATTTGTTTCCAAAGGTAGTAGCGTCTTTAATCAGGATACTTCTCAACTCGCGGACTCTATAATAATAGGGACCCATTTTGAAGTATTTAATTGTGCCATTTTTTCTCTTGTTTTCTGTATAACACGATGTATATCTGTACTAATAATTCGGTCAGATGAGTGAGAAGAGCTCTTGTTTATGATAATACCATTTACCCATTGCAAGACAATGATGGGATATTCTCATGAGGTAACATCTGGTAAACCACAGTGATGGAAATTGATTCAATCCTCTATCTCTCTCCTCGGCTCAGATAGACCATCATTTATAACAAGTACTTCTCAAATATCCATATGTATAAATTTTATTTTGTATTTTTGATGAAAAAAACAGCAGCACTGATGTATCTAAAGTAGGAATTCTCTAATCCTCTTGTTTCCACTGTATTCAAACTTCTGGATCGTGAAAGATTTGAATATCTTTTTCGAGATCAAAAGGCCATGCATTTTCCGGAGTTTGAATGTTCAGGAGGGCAAATCCTTCCTTTTTTAATATACTAATCACAGGTTGTGCCAAAATATGGCTCAGGCAAGTTCATCATCTTTTAGTTATTATACCTTGGGCATTATTTTGTAATTTCCATTTTCTTGATTGTCAGAATCACCCCCTCATGAATGCAGCATAGGGATGTGTCTCATATCATACTTCATCAAGATATTTGAAAGATAGTATAGGTACTATTATTTTGCTTCAGTCATTTCCTAAGAAGTAACGTAGATTTGGTACTACACCTTTTGCAATCTCTAGGGGATTTCTTTGGGCAAACTCTCGTATTTGAAGAAGCACAGGAATATTAGCCTGTTCATCCCATCAGATTTCAAATTGATAGGACATATTGAGCGGTAATCACAATAATTCTCTAACAGATTGTTGTATTAATAGGGCGCGTTCTTTGCTAGCATGTCATGTAAGTCCTCATCACTCTGAAGGCATATGAATAGTATCATCCATTGGTGACCGCACTTGTGTGTCTGCTAATATTCATTCAAAGTTTGGATGTTCAGTAGCCATGATAGTTTGTTTCCCAAGATATGGAGATATGGAAAAAGTAATATCTGTAAGATTATAATGTGTTCATTCTTCTTGAGCATGTATTCTGACAGTTTCATAATCTTGTTCTATTTCTTCGATAATTCATGTAATCCATTCCGCCAATTGCGCTTCTGATTTTGGTATACCAAAAAAATGTGTCGGCATCTGATCTATGATGCCTCGAAAGTCATCAGAAACACTCGTTCGTATGACTATTCCATTTTGAGCTTTTCAGAGAATGGGGCTTATCTGTTTCCAATCTGGGGATTCGTTTATCTTCCAAACGTATATATCTGGGATTTTTATTCCTTTTTCCCTCGCGAATAATAATCAGCCATGTTTTCAGCCAAACTCATCTATGTATTTGTCTATAGAATTCATAGAATGAATTATAGACTAAAATAGTAGTTGTCAACTAAAAAAAGTATCTGATTTTATCGCTGGCTGGATGATTCTTGAGTTTTTGGAGGGTCTTTGCTTCGATCTGTCGAACACGTTCACGAGTCACACCAAATTCTTTTCCGACTTCTTCCAATGTGTGGACTTCTCCACCGTCGAGACCAAACCGCATAATCACTATCTTTCGCTCACGAGGCGTGAGGAAGTCGAGCATATCATAGAGGTTTGTCTTCACGAGATGCATATTCGCTGCATCATCAGGTTTTTCATATTTTTCATCTTGGATAAAGTCTCCAAGCGTTGCATCTTCTTCTTTTCCAACAGGTGTATCGATAGAGAGGATATCTTGGGAAATACGCATAATCTGGCGGACTTTTCGGACGTCCATCTCGAGTTCGGCAGCGAGTTCTTCGATCAGAGGTTCACGATTCAGCTCCTGTGTCATCATTCGGTACGTATAATTGAACCGATTAATCGTCTCTGTCATATGTACTGGGACTCGTATGGTGCGTGATTGGTCAGCGATGGCACGTGTGACACCCTGACGGATCCACCACGTCGCGTAGGTCGAAAATTTAAACCCTTTTTCTGGATCAAATTTATCAACCGCACGGAAGAGTCCGACATTTCCTTCTTGGATGAGGTCGAGGAGTCCGAGACCTCGTCCCATATATTTCTTTGCGATAGAGACGACGAGACGGAGATTGGATTCTGCGAGTTTTTTTCGCGCTGCCTGATCTCATTTTTTGATAAGTCGTCCGAGACGTACTTCTTCATCGCCATTAATCAGTGGATATCGCCCAATTTCATTCAGATACATCCTGATAGAGTCATCAGAGATGACGGAGAGATCTATCATTTCTGGCTTTTCTTCGTCGTCATCTTTTGATGATTCAAAGAGATTTTCACGTTCGAGATTATCGACGAGCTCTATTTTGAGCACGAGCAGGGCATTGTAGACACGATCGAGGAGATCGATATCTTCTTCTGCCCTTGGGAGGAGTGCCGTGAGCTCATCTTGACTGACTTTTCCCTCTACTTTTCCCTTTTTAATCAGTTCTTGGATATTATCCGGGATATCCTGTACGAGTTCTTCTGGAAGCGATGTATCGATAAAAGTATTAAATCATTTTCCGACTCGTCGTCCATCCTTATCACGATCGACATTGATGCGATTTCCTTGGGATTTTGGTCATTTTTCTCGGAAAAGCATTTCATCTTCTTCTATTTGCTCCAACACCTGACGGTCTTCATGATCGATAGAGTCATCGTCGTCTTCGGCAATAACTTTTTTCAGAGGGACTTTCCAGTCTTGTGGATCCTCTTCTTCCTCAAAATTTGGAGGAATGAAGATATCCTTTTCTTTTTTTCCGTGTCATTTTATCGTAGACACACCTCAGACATCGATATCGTCGAGAGACACTTCCTGGATAATATTTTTTTTCTCCTTACTTTTTGGAGGTACTGGAACGGAAGATTTTGTGCCTTTATCCTGTTTTGCGGGCATAGTGAGAGAGTTAAATAAGTGATTTCTCCTTTGCTTTTATGAGGAGAGTCTGTAACTTCTGGATATCATGAGCATATTCTTTCTGCAGTTTTCGAAAAATGGTCTTATCAGTATTTTTGATAAGTTCGCTGAGTTCTTGGAGTATAGTCTCTGATTTCTTGTTTTCCGTGAGCGTTTCAAATCTGAGCTCATACATACGGAGAGTCTCCGCATCCAGGGTGCCCTCGATACATTGTTGTAGTTTTGAAAATGATGCATCCTGGGACACTTCAGAGTAAAAAACGCATTGCTCCAAAAATACCTCTTTTCCTCTCGCAAGACCCGCTATATAAGCGATAAGATAGTCTTGTCATGAGAGCTGAGGAGACGAGCTTTCTGCCTGAGGTTTCAGATGTTTTCGCCCACGAACCGCCCTATTGTACTCGAAGTAGACACTTTGCAAGCTTAAATCGAGTTTTTTTGCCGTGAGGCGCAGTGATTGATCGATCTCTACGGTTCCGTGCATATGTGTAATCATAGTGACTATCTCTTGCAGTAGGGCATTTTTCCCCTGATTTGTCGCTATGTTATGCTTTGACGCTCCTGCTTCTATGAGAAATTCTATGGCCGGCTGTGCGTGTTCTATTTTTTCCATAAAATCTCCTCATGACCTGAGAAATTCATCAGGATCTTTTGCTCCCTGGAGGTCGACGACATAGATATCGACCGCTTCGTTTTGGAGGTTTTCTATGGAGCGAAGAATAGCCAATGTCCCCGCATCATCTCGATCGAGACAGAGATATATCTGATCTGTCAGGCGTCTGATAAGTCGAATGTGTTCTTCTGTGAGGGCTGTCCCACTGATTCAGACGACATTTTCTATACCAGCTTGGTGGAGGCTGACCGTGTCCATTTGTCATTCCACGATGATGACTTTTTTTGCTTTTGCGATTGACTGTTTTGCCCGATCGATTCCAAAGAGGACATTACTTTTATGGAAAATGAGTGTCTCTGGAGAGTTCACATATTTTGCCTCATCACCTCCTGTCTTGAGCGTTCTCCCAGAAAATGCAATCACATCTCCACGGTAGTTACGAATCGGAAATATCAATCTTCCAAAAAATCGATCTTTGTATCCAGAGATAAAAACACCGCTTTCGAGGAGGAGTTTTTCTGAAAAACCCTTTTTTTTCATCGATTCAAACATCTCTCTCGGATCTACACTGTAACCGATTTCCCATATTTTTAGCGTCTCTTCTGTGAGTCCTCTTTCGAGGATATATTTTCTGGCCTTTTCTCCTTCCGGTGACCAAAATGTTTTAGTATAAAACGCTGCTACTTCTTGATAGAGTTTTGTGAGGAGAGCTTTTTCGTCACTTGATTGATTTTGCACCGTGTCTGTCTTGAGTTCGACTCATGCTCGCTTGGCGAGTATTTGCAATGCCTCACGAAATTCTATTTTTTCGAGGAGCATCAGTATCTGCAGAGGTCATCCCCCTTGGTTTGTGGCAAAACAGTAGGCAATTTGTTTAGCCGGAGATACCACAAAAGAGGGTGTTTTTTCAGCCTTAAAAGGGGAGAGTCATTTCCAATTCGTTCCTGATTTTTTTAGAGGAATATACTCCCGTACGAGTTCGACGATATCGATACGTGATTCTATGTCGGAAACCAGTGTAGATGACATAGGGGAGAGAGAGTTTAATTGGTTTAATTTGTTTTGTTGGTTTAATTGGTTCCCGAACTAATAATTCTTTCCTATCCGCCTATGCGGATGACTTTTTACTTTTCTCTCATTTACTGTTTTGGTTCTTCTGTTATTTCTGGGAGCTTGAGGAGGACAGCATTTTTTTCTGCTTCTTCTTTTGCTTTTTTCTCATCGTCGATGAGTTTCATCTCTTTTGGATAGGCTCATCGGAGGAGCTTATCGAGCTCATCTGGATCTTTATAGCCGTAGACGACCTCATCGCCTATGACCATAGCAGGGAGGGTATCATTGACTGTGAAGATAGAGATCAGTGTTTTGATAATGGAGAGGTCGAGCTTGTAATCAAATGAATATACTCGCAGCTCTGGATATGTTTCTCGAAACTTCGTCAGGGTGTTTCCTGTTTTGATACATTCTTTGCAATCTTCTGCATTGGAATAAAAATAAAATGTAAACATGATTTTTTTACCGCAGCGCTCATTGATCCTTTTCATCAGGAGATAATCTTTGACTTCGAGAAGCGAATAGAATTTTTTGAGTTGCACTATATCAGGACTTTTTGCTCCGATATTTTGTTCTGTAAACTCTATTTTTCGAGCCAATTCGTCGAGTTCTTGAGAGAGAATTTGGCTCCCCACTTCCTTGCATGAAAGTTCGGAAATGAGTGAAAATTGTGTTTCGCTTGAGAGTATATCTGTTGAAATACTTTCATAGAGGGACTTCATCTCGATGACGCGTTTGCTATTAAAATAATTATTTATCACAATCGCAGCCCCAAACACAGTGCCGGTCATAATAAAAGTAATAACGTATTTTTTCCAGTCGATCATAAAAAAAGAGTAAAGAGTAGTAAGATGGAAGTATTAAGATGTGGTAATGTGAATGTCAATAACTATAAACTGAGGAGATAGAACTATCTCCAGCTCGCTTGTTTTTTTTGTATATTATTGTAGATAGCTTTTCAGAGCCAAAAAGGCGCGATGAGGGTATAGAACATGAGGTATATAAAATCTCCACTGATTTGCCATTTTCCAGAAGTGATTTTTTTCCCACAAGCAAGGAGAAAAATCATGATGACCAGAAGCACAGAAGTGAGGACTCATATCGTGTTCATATTAATAAAAAAGATATCAAAGTTTGCCCACGTCCATCGACTCGTTCCATGTAGTAAAAAGTTCTCCACGGTATGGTAGAGAGTGATTCCCGTACTATAGAGGCTCGCAATGGCAAAAGGTATGGTCATGAGGATACTGATAAGTGCCATCGGTAGGACGAGCATACCGAGGTCACCGTATTTTTTATTGAAGAGCATATTTTTGTAATCTATCAGGTTTCCGAGAAATCCACTGACCCACCGTACACGCTGCGTGTAGAGCTTTTTGATGGTATGAGGACTCGACGTGTAGACGACAGCTCTGGGAGCGTGCACGATTTTGAGACCTTGTTTTTGCATTCGCATGGCGATTTCCATATCCTCTGTATTGTGCGCATGTTTGTAGTTTCCGATAGTTTCGAATACTTGCATACGAAAAAATGAAAAAGGACCCGGAGCAATATGGATAGAATGCATCATCGACATAGCATACCGTATGAGATTTCCATAATGGTATTCCGCTTTTTGCATTTTTTGGATCAGCGTTTTCGCCCTCCATATAACGGTTGAAGGCGTGACAGCCATGATTTCAGGATTTCGAAACTTTTGCATAATGTATGTGAGTGCATCTGGGACGACAAATGAATCTGCATCGAGACATCCTACTATGGAAGTTTTGCAATGAAGGAGTCCGAGATTGAGTGCAGTATGTTTCCCGCCGTTTTCCTTGTGAAGAATCTCAATATTCGGATATTTTCTATAGGGCTCCAAAAAGGTTGCTGTTTGATCTGTTGATCCGTCATCGACGACGATGACGAAGAGTTTCTCGGGAGGGTATGCGAGATGGAGGATAGAGTCGAGTGTTCCCGCGATTGTGGTCTCTTCATTGAAGCAGGGGACAATGATGGTCACTGCCTCGTCTTCGCTTCACTCGTCTGGATTATGAGTTTGTTCTTCTTTTTTTTCGAGAAAAGACAGAAGAATAAAAATCTCAAAATAAAAGACTAAAAACAAGAAAATATAGCTGATAATTTGAAAAAACTGATTCATAGAACGGAACTTTTTTGTGGTATTTTGCTTATTATAGATATTTTCCAGAAAAAGCGAGTTTAATTTTCCTAGAAACACCGTCTCAAAAATTGCCATACATTCCCCATTCTCGTGATATGTTTTTTTGGATTTTTATAGAGTCGATAAAGCCATTCTCAGCCAAATCGTCGAAAGAACATGGGTGCCGGTATCCGAAAACCTGTCAAGAGATCGAGAGAGCTGCCGACTCAGATTCCCAGGAGAACTTCGGGATTTTTTGCGAGAATTTGTGTTGCGATTTTTTCTTGTTTTCCATTGCCATGTGTCGTGAGGACGATTGGCCAATAATCCCCACTTTCGGCGGTATCGGCGATGATGACATCACACATCAGTCAAGGGTATTTTTTTTGGAGAATATGCTCCATCATTTTTTGAGACTCCCTTTTCCGTACATCTCAGGGACTATTTCATACAACAACAGGATCGATGATACTGATTCCTATATTATTATTCGCTGCATATGAGAGAATGTCTGGCGTGAGTCTGGATCCTGTGATTCGTTCCCCATAGGATTCCTGAAATACCTCTGTTTGCAGAATAGCACGTAAACACCAATAGGGGAGCATCATATATTTTAACCACCTCGGAAGTCATGAGTCTACTATCTGATATCACACGAAAATACCAACCCCATCGGGTATGGCTATTTGTGATGACTCGAGTATTTTTTGAAGTTCTGTATCTTTTGAAGCTGCATAGAGCATTTCCGGATTTGGCGTGACGAGAAGAGTTTTTTCTCATTCGGTGAGGCGCACCTGGATTTCCCGTAGACATTCCACGTAGGTACATTTGACAAAATTGATGCCGAAAAAAGAACGAAAGACCATGCCCTTATTCTATAAAAAACTTGTTTTTTTCAACCTTTTTTAATTTGTATATCCTATATCATGACGTGCTGTCTCATGATTTTCATTTTCCTGCTGGATAAGATCTTGAGCGAGGAGAATAATATCTTTTATGTTAATTCATTTATAATTTGGATGCTTTTCTTTTTCTCTTGTGACTAGTTCTCTTGTAGCTAAGATTACTGTGGCACGGTAGACGGAATCAGTAAATTTTTCCTCCCAACCCCTGATCCTTTCAATCAATTTTTGTTTTACCCTGTCTGGTATTTCTCGATTTGTGAGGCATGTGAGCTGATTCGGATGTCAGAATTCATTGATAAAACGAATAAATAATTCATTCGTTGGCGCATATCACACCAGTGTGGCAATATTTTCTGCAATAGTTCGTTGGAGATCTACTCCATTTTGAGCTTTCTTTTTTGAAGGAGAACCTTCTATTCAGGGAAGAAAATCTGTGTCCATATGATTAGTATAGTACACAAACCTTTTAATTGCAAATTTGAAGAAATTCTTTCTTTTCTGATGCTTTGCGATATTATCTGTAGAGACAGTCAAAGTAATAGTAACAGTCATCCGCCTAGGCGGATAGGAAAGAATTATTAGTTCGGGAACCAATTAAACCGATTAAACAAATTAAACTTACTAACTTTTCCTATGTACCTTTTTCTCGATACCGAAACGCACAATGTCGTCGACCCCATCCTTATCCAGCTGGCGTATAAACCTTCCGATAGATTGGAATATTTCTCAGCACTCTACAATACAGGTGGTACTCCGCTTGATTTTGGCTCTATGGCAGTACATCATATCACCGAGGCAGAACTTGCGGATAAACCTCTCTTCCGACAGACTTCTGATGCAGGGGATCTCCAAAAACTCCTCAGAACCTATACGCTCGTCGCACACAATGCTGCATACGATATCGATGTCCTCGTGCGTCAGGGAATAGAAATTACCTCCTCGATTTGTACACTCCGTCTTGCTCGTTATCTTTTTCCAGCCTCTGAACAACATAAACTCCAGTATCTCCGCTATTCGCTCGGTGTAGAATTCGCAGAAAAACCGCAGATACACGATGCACTCGGCGATGTCCTGGTGCTTGAAAAAGTATTTTATAAACTCCACGAAACCCTCAAATCTCAAAATCCTCTGAAAAATGAAGAAGAGTTAAAAAATCTGATGATCGATATCTCATCGCATCCGTCGATTCTCTATATGTGCAAATTTGGCAAACATAAAGGCACTCTCTGGAGCGAAGTCCCACGAGACTATCTGGATTGGGTGGTGAATAAATCTGATTTTACGGATGAAGATGTGCTGTATACAGCGAAATATTATCTAGGACAATACTAAGGAAGTGCGGAAAAGCTCGTCCTTTTCGTTCAAAGCTCCGTTCCTCACTCAAAGTGCTTATACGTACATTTCGCTTCGGTACTCGCTTTTCGAAAAAATTACTTCGCTTTTTCACATTTCTTCATTTTTTGGTACATATTTGATTGTTTCCGTGTTAGCTTAACCGACACTTACGCCAAAGAGGTATCCGACGAAAGCCGTGAGAAACATCGCGGCTGTACCCCAGAAGACCACACGGAGGATTGCTTTTTTCGCGCTTGCGCCTCCTGTCCTCGCTGAGACAGTTCATAGGATTATGAGAGAGGCAAGAGCGGATACATAGAGTGCATATGTCATGAATTGCATCGGTGTGAAGAGGGCTATAATCATAGGAAGTGCACCACCACAAACAAAGGCACATCCAGATGCCCATGCTGCTTGTCCTGGTCGTGCTTGACTGGATTCAGTGATGCCGAGCTCATCTCTCACATGTGCTGCGAGGACATCGTGGTCGGTGAGTTCATGAGCGACTATTGTTGCCGTTTCTTTTGAAATTCATCTCCTGGTGTAGATCTCTACCAAGCGTCGAAATTCTAACTCGGGCGCATCCTCGAGTTCTTGTTTTTCTCTCAGAATATCTGCATGTTCTATATCGGTTTGGGAACTGACTGACACATATTCTCCTGCTGCCATAGAGATCGCTCCAGCGACGAGTCCTGCCAGTGTCGCCAGTATCACAGGCGTGTTCGTAGTGCTCGCAGCAGCGACACCGATAGCGAGACTGGATATGGAGATCACACCATCGTTTGCTCCGAGTACAGCGGCTCTGAGCCAATTACTCTTGTGGATATAGTGTTCTTGGAGATGTTCTTCCAATGTTTGTTCGTGAGTTTGCATAGTAAAAGATTTTTTAGAGTATAAGGTAGATGAGGAAAATACAATATGGCGGTAGTCTGTTTTTTTGTAAAGAAAAAGTTACAGAGCTCTTACTATTTTAAAAACTTTAAACTTGTATTATGTTATAATCTCATGCTTAATGCTGTGTTTATTAAGTAAGTTTACGATAGTTTTTATGTGCACCCCAATTCCAACATTTATAAATTGGTTTTCTTCTATTTCTTTACCGTCAATTTCCACTACCCCTTTAAAACCAAGTGACATAGTTAGGTTTTTTGATTGCACAGCGTAGATATTCCCCTCCATATCTATTATGGGTCCACCGCTCTGCCCCCTAATTCCAGCTGATGATGTTTCAAGATACATAACATCCATCGTCCCATCCTGGCTTTTGCCCGTTATTAAATCACGAGTATAAATTCCTTCAATCGGAAAACGAGGAATTGGTAATAGATCAGATGGGAAAATAAACATTTTTGTAGCTTCGTCAAATCTTGTATTAACTGCATAAAAAGGAAATCATAATTTGCATAAACTTGTTCCAATTTCAATATTATTTGGATTTTTCAATTTAGGAAAATCTGTAAAGCCCTTCAAAACGGTTTTATCAATCCTTAAAAATGCTATGTCGTGGTCACCATAGATACAAAATTCCTGCACATTGACATTATCTCTCCCATACCATATTTGAAAATCTGTAACCCATTTTGGATTTGGCTTATTTTTTTTAATGAGATTCTCTTTTTGATAGTCTTTCAGCTGGTTGTTAATATTTATTTCTTCCATTTTTCTTGAATATTCTTTCATTTCTTCTTGATGTTGATTAAATGCAAGAGCAACTTCATGATTATGAGCAGCTGTCATTAACCATCCGTCA
>Ga0172380_10005784_pt1 | contig 14746 bp, 16 predicted proteins | sample Leawe162metaG_FD_119747 | JGI IMG/M metagenome (GOLD analysis project Ga0172380, IMG submission 119747) | Leachate microbial communities from a municipal landfill in Southern Ontario, Canada - Leachate well 162 metaG | ecosystem: Engineered > Solid waste > Landfill > Unclassified | place...
CGTCAGTTAGCCCAATTGGAATAATAACAACTTGAGTTGGAGCAATTTTAGGCGGTAAAACTAAACCTTTATCATCGCTATGCGCCATAATCAAGGCCCCAATTATCCTCGTACTAATCCCCCAGCTTGTCTGCCAGGCAAATTCCTCCGCTCCTGATTTGTCCAAAAACTTGACTTCAAATGGTTTTGAGAAATTTTGTCCCAACATATGTGACGTTGCACACTGGAGAGCTTTCCCATCCTGCATCATTGCCTCAATCGACGTAGTGAAAACCGCTCCTGCAAATTTTTCACTTTCTGATTTTTTGCCGAAAACCGTAGGCATAGCTAAATAATCCTTTGCAAATTGATGATAAGCCTCAAGCATTTCAATTGTTTGCGATTCTGCCTCTTCTTTTGTTGCATGGGCCGTATGACCCTCCTGCCAAAGAAATTCAGTCGTTCGAAGAAAAGGCTTAGTTCTCATCTCCCAACGTACAATATTTGCCCATTGATTAAGCTTTAAAGGGAGATCGCGGTATGAATTTATCCACTTCGAATACATCTTATAAATAATAGTCTCTGAGGTTGGCCGGACTATTAATGGTTCTTCGAGTTTGTCCTGAGGTTCCAGTTTTCCGTTCTCATTCTTGCCAATACGGTGGTGGGTAACGACAGCGCTTTCTTTTGCAAATCCATCGATATGCTCAGCCTCTTTTTCAAAGTAGCTTAAAGGAATAAAAAGCGGAAAGTAGGCGTTTCGAACGTTTTTTTCCTTAAATTTAGCATCTAAAATATCTCTAATTTTTTCCCAAATTTCATATCCGTTTGGTTTAATCACCATGCATCCGCGCACCGGAGAGTTATCAGCTAAATCTGCTGCGTCAATTACATCGAGATACCACTTAGAATAATCCTCGCTCCTTTGCGTTATCCCCTTTTTTTGAGAACTATTCTTTGATTCTGGTTGGCTGATTTTATTTTCATTTACCATAAAACCCCTTCATTTATCAGTATAATCCTACCATATCAAAACGAATCTGCAAAATCTTCTTGATTATTTTTTGGATAAAAAACAAGTGCTGCTGAATTCATGCAATATCTCAATCCGGTCGGGGGCGGACCATCTTCAAAAACATGTCCTAAGTGTGAATCACAGCGAGCACATCTTGCTTCACGTCGAATCATACCTCCGCTTTTGTCGATATGAAAAACAACGTGATCTTCGTGATATGGCCTAAAAAAACTTGGCCAGCCAGTGCCCGATTCAAATTTAGAGCTCGAGGTAAACAACGTTAAATTACAATTCGAACACTTATACAAGCCCTCCTTATGATTATCCCAGTACGCATTTTTGAAAGGTGGCTCTGTTCCAGCGCCTCGCGTTATCTCGAACACGTCAGGATCTAAAATTTCCTTCCACTCTCCTATTGATCGAAATACTTTCCTAATCATACTTAAAGAGTAAACTCTGTTTTATTTTTGTGTCAATGTTTTAAATGTTTAGCTTTTACAGCAATTTTTTTAAACAATAATATATTAAAAAGTGTTAGAATAAAACTAATGAAAAAGATTATTGAATTATTAGTTTTTGGCGCACTTCTTTGTATATTTCCGACAATTACGCAAGCAAGAAGCAATGTCGATTACTGGTATATAAAGAATTTTGATTCAAACATAATAATCAATAAGGACTCTTCTTTATATATAGATGAGAAAATCACGGCGGATTGCGGCTCTTGCATTGGAAAGCATGGAATTTTTAGGATTTTACCGACTGTGTATTCTCCTGAATCAGGTAAAAAGGTCAATTTACATTTAAAGCTACAATCAATTACTGACTTTAACGGCAAGCCATATAAATACTCAGCAATTAATGACAGAATCAACGATACTCTCACGTTGAAAATTGGTGATCCTAACGCAACTGTCTTGGGTGTAAACGAGTATGAAATCAAATATTCGGTTGCAAATGGTATACGAACATCAAATGCAGATTTTGATGAATTTTATTGGAACTTGAACGGAAATTTTTGGGATATAGAAACAGATCAGTTTACTGCGAATATTTCTTTCCCTACAGGCGTAAACCAGGAAAAGGTTAAAACCTCTCTTTATTCGGGTGCTTTTGGATCGCAATCATCGACCGGCAGTGAGCTTATTTGGTTAAACGCTCAAACCTTGCAAATAAAGTCTACAAAAACTCTTGCAGTGAGCGAAGGAATAACTCTTTCGGCATCTTTTCCAAAGGGAGTAATTAGCGCCTATCAGCCAACATTTTTAGAAACTTATGGATTTTATTTCTATTTTTTGATAACTATTTTTGTTTTCATCTTTTCCTTTCTTGTATGGACTAAGTACGGTAGAGACCCAAAAATAAATCCGACTATTGCGCCGGAATTTGACATACCGGACAAACTCTCCCCAATGTCTCTGGGGATGGTTTATTCAGACGGGATATCAAAAAGTCATTATATAACCGCTTCAATCATAAATTTAGCAGTTAAGGGTTTGCTAAAAATAGAAGAAATCAAAAGCGATAGTATATTTTCCAAGAAAGATTATAAATTGACCCTTATCAAAGAAAGTGCAAAAAACTTGGACGCTGACGAAAAAAGGTTGTTAGATGACATTTTTGGTTCAAATAAAGAGATATTAATATCAGATTTAAAAAATTCATTTTATCTTAAGCTTCCAGGCATAAATTCGATTGTAAAAGATGGTTTAGTTAAGAAGAAGTACTTACTGCCTTATAGTCGTCTTGGCCAAATCATATTTTTAATTTTTGGTGTACTGTTTTTTATTTGTATCTTTATGTCTTTTGTTATTTCCTCATATCTTGCATTAAATATGTTTATATCATCAGTAATTTTAATTATTTTTTCGTTCCTTATGCCAAAACGTCCCGAGGACGGAGCAAGATTTTACTTTCGTGTTTTAGGTTTTAAGCTGTATCTAAATACCGCCGAAAAATACCGACAGCGGTTCAATGAAAAAGAAAATATCTTTGAAAGGTTCCTGCCATACGCAATAATGTTTTCAATGACAGAGCTATGGATTAAGAAGATGAGAAAGATTTATGGAGAGGAATATTTTGCAACTTATCATCCAATTTGGTACGTAGGATCAATCTCTTCGTTTAGTGAAAATACTTTTAATTCGATTGTGTCCAATATGTCGTCAAATATGTCATCAACAATAACATCTTCGCCTTCAAGCTCAGGAGCTGGCGGCGGCGGATTTTCCGGTGGTGGCGGCGGCGGTGGTGGGGGTGGTGGCTGGTAGGGTTTACTCTACTAAGTGCTTGGTGCAATTTAGCAGAACTATATTGTAACGATTTAAATCGTCTATCTCTATTTGGGAGACGCTTGTGTTTAAAATTTTCAGAAATTGATATTTTTTTCTGTTATTTTTATCTAAAACGTTTAGCATAATTTTTGCCCACCGACCATGAGTTATTATTAGGATATTTTTTTCTTTATGATTGAAAAGTAGGTTTTTTAAAAAAACTTTTATCCTTGCCTCTAAGTCATGAAAGCTCTCACCGCCTTGTGGCTTATAATCGTAAAAATTCTTTTTTTTTCTCCAACGATCTCGCTGTCTTTCGATAGTTGGTTTTCCATCGAAAATTCCGGAAGATAGCTCCCTAAGGTACTGTGAGAAATCAACCTTTGTTTTTGGATGATATTTTACAATTTCATTAGTTGTTTGAACTGCTCTGCCTAAATCACTTGATATTATTAAATCGAATTCTTCTTTCCTTAATCTTTTGCCAACTAATTTTGCTTGCTTTATTCCACACTTCGTTAATTTGGAGTGTGTTTGACCTTGAACAATACCTGAGATGTTATCAATGGTTTCGCCGTGTCGAACGATTGTTAGTTTCATTTTATTTTTCCAGAAAATCAATTGATTTTGTGTCCTTATAAAAGAATAATTGTTTTTTAAATATTTTCAATCAAATCAAAAACAGCCCATTTGGGCTGTTTTCGCCTCTTGCTATTACTATTTAAGTTTTCTCCTTATAAAGGCTGGAACTTCTAGTTCATCGGCGTCGGCAACTTCTGGTTCTTCCTGAGGCGCTGGAGTCTCTTCTTTTTCGATAAAAGCTGAATAGTCGGTTGGCTCTGGTCTTGCGTATGTTGGTTGAGCGGTTGGATTTTCGTTCATTGCTGGCTTTATCTGCTTTTTGGGTTCAATCCCCTCTTCAAAACCAGTGGCAATTACAGTGATTTTAACTTCGCCCGCCATTGATTCGTCAATTATAGAACCAAATATGATGTTGGCGTCTGGATCTGCGGCTTCGGTAATAATTTTGGCTGCCTCATCAATCTCATACATCGACAAGTCTGGTCCCCCAGTTATATTAAATAAAATTCCCTTCGCTCCATCGATTGAAAGTTCCAAAAGAGGCGATTCGATTGCACCTCGTGCCGCCTCAATCGCTCTATTATCTCCAGAGCCTCTGCCGATTCCCATTAATGCCGATCCAGCATCAGCCATAATTGTTTTAACGTCTGCAAAGTCGACGTTGATAATTCCGTGTAAAGTAATCAAATCTGATATACCCTGAACACCTTGTCTTAAAATATCGTCCACTACCGAAAATGCATCTGTCAGAGACGTTTTTTTATCAATAACCTGAAGAAGTCTGTCATTCGGAATAATAATAAGGGTATCAACCTTTTCTCGAAGTTCTTCAATACCTTCTTCTGCAACTTTTCTCCGACGTATTCCCTCAAAGCTAAATGGCTTTGTTGCAATACCTACTGTCAACGCTCCTAATTCCTTAGCAATTGAAGCAACAACCGGGCCTGCGCCAGTTCCAGTTCCTCCCCCAGCGCCGTAGGCAACAAAAACCATGTCCGAACCCTTCAAGGATTCGTATATTTCTTCTTTGTTTTCTTCGACTGATTTTTTACCTATCTCAACGTTAGAGCCTGCTCCGAGCCCCCTCGTTGTTTCTTTTCCAATCTGAATCTTGACTGGTGCTGAGTTATTAACTAAAGCTTGAGCATCAGTGTTCACAGCAATAAATTCAACGCCTTTAAGCTTGGCTTGAATCATTCTCTCTATCGAATTTCCACCCGAGCCGCCAACTCCGACGACCCTGATAGTCGCAAATGTTTCTAGGTCTTCTTTAATCATGTTAAGGGATTAGATTTTTAAAAACTTCCTTGACTCTATCTAAAACCCCTCCTGCTCTGCCCAAGTTGATTTTGGGCCTGCCCTTATTAGACATTATGTTTTGAGTTTCGTCAATACCCCACAACATTAAGCCAACGGCACAAGCGTACTCGGGATTGTCAAGTTTGTCAACAATTCCCGAAACCTCGAAAACAAGGTGTCCTATTTGCGTTGGAAGTCCCAATGTCGCTTTAACATATTTGGTCAAACCCGTTAATTTAGATCCGCCTCCAACTAAAATTGCACCAGCCGGAAGCATCTCATCGCGTTCAATTAGTTTCAATTCGTCTTTAATCATGCCAAACAATTCGTTTAAACGTGCTTCAGCAATTTCGCAAACATATCGGCGATTTGGTTTTTCTTTTTCGTTTTTGTCGTATTTATTTAGATCTACCTTGTCGCTCTCCTTAACGTCCTCGATTGCCGCACTGACTTCGTGGATCTTAATTTTTTCGGCCGCTTCTAACGAAATTTTTAGTCCAATAGCAAGGTCGTTGGTTATATGGTTTGCGCCAATCGGTATAACCTTGGAATGAATTAGTGTATTTTCTTCGTAAACTGCAATTGAGGTATTTGACGCGCCAATATCAATTAGTATAACGCCAATCTCTTTTTGTTTTTTATTTAAAAATCCTTTTGCTGAAGCAACAGCCGAAAAAACTATTCCTTCGATTTCGAGGCCAGCTTGGCTTATTGCCTTGCTTAGATTTTTTAACGTCGGAGTCGAAACGCCAATCACGTGTGATTGAACTTCTAATCTGATCCCCGACATTCCCGTTGGGTCTTTAATCCCTGTTTGACCGTCTACAACATACATCTTGGGAACGATGTGGATAATTTCATTATTTGGCGGCAACGCAACTGATTTAGCTGCATCTAAAACCCTCTCGACATCTGAATCGGAGATTTCACCGTCAGCGCGGCTGACGGCAATAATTCCTTTAGAATCAATAGAAACCAATTGAGAGCCCGAAATGGCAGCAAAACAACTCCTTATTTGAGTGCCACTTGATCTCTCAGCCTCTTCGATTGCCGATGAGATAGCGGAGACGGTTTCTTCAATATCTACAACAGAGCCCTTTCTTAAACCAGAATTTGGAGCATTTCCTATTCCAGTAACCTGAATCATACCTTCCTGGACATGTCCGCAAACAACAGTTACTTTAGTTGTGCCAACATCCAGGCCAACGATCGGATTTTCGTTCACTTCACCTCCTATTAGTTGTGATGAATACCTAGCAAATGATTTATTCCGTGCTGTAACACAAAAATAAATTCTTCACGCTCGGATTTTCCATTTTTCTTTGCGTTTAAATTGATTATATCATTACATAGTACTATTGTGCCAATTATCGATTCATCAGGGTTGGTTTCTCCTGGAATTTTATCAAGTGGAAAACTTAATACGTCGGTTGGGCAGTCTCTGTGCATAAACCTAAGATTTAATTTATGCATCTCATCAATTTTGACGACTTCAACCTCAATATTTCCGCCCCTGTTTTTTAAAAACTTCCTTATCTCCTCATCAATTTCGTGAGAATTGAGAGCTGATCTGTCTTTTATAATTATTTGATTTTTCATCATATTTTAAATTTTACGCATATGATAGATGGAAAGCACGGATTTTACATATGACTTTTTGAGAAGATTCACCTCTTTCATCGATAATCCAGATAAATCGAGTTGCCCCTCGCTTGCTTTGTGATCAATTTCATAATTCACTGTTTCAATAATTTTCTTCTCGGTTTTAGAATTGAGACTTCGCACGTGAGCCTCGATTGAATCCGCCAGCATAAGAATAGCTGCCTTTCGTGACAACGGCTTGGGACCTGGATATTGCAAGTTTTTAACTGGCACTTTGCCTTTTAGCGACTCAATAGTAGAGCTTCCATGGTGCTGACCGACATATTCAACAACCTCGTCAGGCAAATTATATTGACGAGCTAATTTCTGGCCGTATGTTACATGCTCGATTATCGCTCTCGAAATTTTTAGAAAGTTAACATTCTTCGCATATCGGTCATAAGATTTATTTTCGATAAAAATCTTTGGGTTCTTTATCTTGCCAATATCGTGAAAATATCCGCCTAACCTTAAATATTCAGGGTCTAATCCAATATCTTTTGCTCCCGACGTTGCAAGCTCAGCAACATTTAAGCTGTGGTTATAAGTTCCGGAAGCAACGCGTGCTAATTTTACCATTAAAGGATGATTAAGATTTTCGAGTTTTATCATTTTAAGAAAATTTCTCTTTAAGGCCTTGGTTGCATCACTATAGTAAGTTATCAAAATAAATAATATTAATGCCTCGCAAAAACTTAGAACAATGATAAATATTATTTTTATAAGTAGGGGTTCCGATATTCTTGTACTTATAGTCAAAAATAGCAGGTTCACGAGAACTAAAAACACAGAAAGTGTTAAGAATATATTCTTGAGAAACTTTTTTTCCTTCACTTTTAGGGGAGATTCTTTTTCACGATTTCTGAAACCACCCGGCCGTCTGCGCGTCCATTTATTTCAACCATTGCAGCTTTCATTACCGATCCAAATGATCTATCTTCCAATGAAGATAATTTTTCTTTGACAATTTTCTCAATTTCTTCCCCTGGGAGGTCTTGAGGCACCATTCTTTCGATGATGTCGATTTCATTCTGATTTTTTTCTACCAAATCGTCTCTTCCTGCATTTTTAAACTGATCAAGAGCCTCTTTGCGCTGCTTCAGTTCATTTTTCAGGATTTTATGTTCGTCGTCGATCGAATATTTTTCGCCTAATTCCTTTTGTTTGTTTTGAAGAGAGGCTTTTATGGTCTGCAATATTACCCGGTGTGCTTCATTACCTGATTTGTAATCTTCTAAAATCTGCGAATTTATATCGTCTATAATCATTTTATTGAATTAATCATAAATGTGTTGTTATTGTATCTCGTTACGTAGAAAATAACAGCTGCAATTATCAATATTATCACGACATAAATCGCAATCACAAACACTGCAGCCGATCTGTTTTTACCAGCCTCTTTTGAACTCATTTCGAATTGCCTTTCTTTTGGCAGATTCTCTTCTTTTTCTTCTTGAAGGGTCTTTTTCTCGATACCTTCGTTTTTTTGCTTCTGTTAATATCCCGCTGAGTTGCACTTCTCTGAAGAATCTTCTGATTGCAACGTCTGGACTTTCTGATCTTTTGAACAAAACTTTCACCTCATTCCCGTTTTTATATATTTTTTAATTTTTCTCCAGCTAACAAATGGAAGTGAAGATGATTTATTGTTTGTCCGGCGTCATCTCCAACATTAGTTAAAATTCTATAACCTGAAATATTGACCTTAAGCTTCTTTGCAAGTATCCGCGCCGCATCAAAAACATCTTGCAAAATCTCGTTAGATGTTTCGTCATTTGCTGAACTTGAAGTATGTTTTTTGGGGAAAATTAACAGGTGTATCTTCGCCTTAGGAGCGATATCCTCAATTGCCAAAATCTTGTCATTCTCAAATAATATTTTGGCAGGAATTTTTCCTTGAACGATCTGGCAAAAAACATCATTCATAAGGGAATATTAGCATAGAACCCTTGACAAATCAACCAAATATGGTATAATACCTCTCTTCCCGTAAATCGGGAGTTTTTATTAGAAAAAGTTCTGATAAAAACCCGACGTAACAGGAAGAAGGAAAATAAATATGAAAAAAATATATGAGTTGATTAGCCTATGGCTGATCTTAGTTGCCACCCTTGCATTAACGACTGGTACAACGCAAGCTCAAACCGATAAGACTAAACAGATTAAATTATCTGTTGGGCCTTATCTGCAGATTAAAAGAGAGTTTCCTGAGATTAAGATTGTTCCCGGAGACTCAGAGTACAACAAACGCGAAAAAGAAAGGGTTGCTCAAACCAATCAATCAAATTCGCGAACCGTAGTTTCACGTTCCGAACCACAGATTGAGGAGAATACTGACTTGGGATCGCTAAGATCACTTTATCAGGAAGCTGGTTTACGATACGGAATTGATTGGAAATTGATCGAAGCCGTTCATCAGATTGAAACTGGTAAATCCGGTTCGGGTTGTGTTAGAAACCCTTCTGGCGCTACTGGACCAATGCAGTTTCTTCCTTCGACCTTCAGAGCTTACTCTGATGGTGGAGACATCTGTAATTTAAGAGACGCAGTCTTTGCCGGTGCAAACCTCTTGGCTAATGGTGGTGCTGACAGAGGCGACATCGACTCCGCACTCTTTAACTACAACCATTCAATGAGTTATGTCGAGAAAGTTAAATCGATCATGAACTCAATCTAAGAAATGGTTGAGAGCTCGCAAAACCCCGCCTGGTGGCGGGGTTTTGCATATTTTAGGTTATATGAATTGAGGAAGATTTCCGGTATCCGGATTAATAATTTCATACCACGTATGACCAGGGTTAAATTGTATCTCCTTATTCGTTGAATCGAGAAATTTAGTCCTGCTTTCAAGAGAGTCTTTTTCCCAGGTTCCCTCTATGACCTCCCCATCCCTTAAAACATATGCCTTACCGGAGCCGATATTTTTGAGACATAGTTTTGGCTGCCGTAGCTTCCTGTTGGTTGAAAGGTTCTTTCAACGGATTGAATGATGATGTTTTTTGCCGTAATTTGATCGTCAGAGGTCCGGTCTTTATGCTCTTTGCCATTGAGAAACCTCTGATAAGAATTGGTTTTAGGATCATAATTCCATCTGATTGCGTACGAAGGATTACCTGAAAAATCGATACTTACACCTTTTCCTGAAGCTGCAGCCGGGCCATCCTTTTTAAACTTAAACGCAGTAAAGTTCGAATTTTTTGTATCAAATCCTTTTGAAGCGGCGTATTCGTAGAGTTTTTCGGTTGAGGAGTATAACGTATGCTCTGAAGCAACATTCCTACCTTTTTTGTCGCGATAAAAATAAGTAGTTGAATCATCAAGGTTTTTAATATTATATTTATCTATATTTGCAAGAGCATCTTCATTTCCACCTGCGTGGGCAAAAAACGCATCGTATTCCTTTAGCCAATCCATAAAGAAAAGTCTGGCAGATCGAATAGGACCTATCTCAGGAGCGTCCTGGGGCCCGTAGATCGCTAAATAACGGGTTATTCCGCCCTCCGTTATCGCCTCGTAAACAATACTGGCTTTAATCAAACCAGATTGGGGTCGTGCATCGGGATGATTTTCGACTGAAACAGCCAACGGATGTCTGTTTGCCAGATCAGAAGAATATCCCATCCCGTCCAATGGACTGATTGTCAGTGTTTTTGCAGTTTTGCTGGCTGTTGCTTGTGTCTTTACAGGCCGCTGCCCATATTTAGCCGCAGCGATCGCTCCTACAATAATAAAAACTGCAACGCAGGACAATATAATAAATAAGGTGCGATATTTCTTTTCCGACAGCAATCTTTTTAATTTTTCCACTTCCCCTCCAATTTATTTTACTTAATTAAGTTAAGGCCAATTTTATCGTCGTGATATCTACTGATTTCTTCTGAAGATTCGAATATTACTGCCTCGAAGGTTGCTGAAACCTCTGCCTCTTCTAAATGCCCGCCAAATGCCTCAAATGAGGCATTTGTAACTACGGCGTGTGAATGAAGAGTTGTCTTGCCCTCGGGCGATTTGGCGATTATAGCCGTAAATGAGGCTACTTCAAGTGGCCCAGGTACTGTTTTTTTAGAATATTCCTTCTTTTCAAGGTTATAAAGCTTTAATTTCGCCCATTCGAGAGCTCCAAGACCAATAATCAAACCGCTTTTGACTTTTTCAACCTTTTTTTCGAGGGAGAGAACCACAAAGTCGCCCCTTTTTAAACTGATGATCTTCATATATCGATCCTTTGTATCTGTTTTATTCTAAGCCCGATTTTTTTCAAATTTTAAAAATATCAACATAATTAAATTTACCACAGATAGGGTGAGCGCGCAAAAAACAGCAATATTTGTCAAGATAACAGGAACAGTTAAATTGGTTTTAATTATCACCAAAATAGCTGCAACAAAAAGTATAGCGTAGATAAATGGTGCATTTTTAAAATCCTGATAACTTGGAAGTGTTGTTAAGATAACGGCAATTAGCAGGTAGTAGGATAAGAGTTTTAACAATATCAGCCATATTATTGATACATCCGCCAACGTGATATTTAAAACTTTAATCGTTATAAGGTAGATAATCGAAGATCCTAAGATCAAGGGGAAAACAGAAATAATAAAGCTTCCGATGACTGGGATTTTTGATTTTTCGTGAACAACTTCCCCTCCAGCCGAACTGACAATCTTAAAACTTTGTATCCTTGCTCCACATATAATACATCCGATTAAATGTCCAGTTTCATGAAGAATTACGCCTGGATAAAATAGGGAGTAAAATAAAGCAACCTTCTTTCTTAGTTGAATAATCAAAAGTTCGCGCAAAATCAATATCACAACTATAACTGCAATAAAAAAAACGAAAGAGTTATTTTGAGCCCAGGGCAATGATAGCATCGTAGTTGCCGACAACTGCATTCGATTCCTCGATATTTCCGCTATAAAGAGAGGATATGGAGGACTTTAAGGCCTCTGCTAATTTTTCCTGTCCTGACTTATAGTAAATTATGGTTTCTGAGTATGTTTTTGATGCATTACCAGTTGAAGCGACTTGGAAACCTTTAGACTCAAGCTCATCTTTAACTTTTGAGGCTTCGCCCGATATTCCGTTTCCGTTAACAATCCTAATTTCCTCGTTATTATAATTAAATGTTGAGACAGTTGCTGTTGTAGTGGTTGAGGCAGTTGTACTTGCTGAGACCGTTGCGCTTGCCGACAATGAGGCAGTACTTGTTGCAGTGGCTTGCGCGTTTTTCTTTGGTAAATAGTCTTTGTACAGAATATACAAAGCCGCACCGGTTGCCACTACAATCGCAATAATTCCCAAAACCAAATAGAAGACACCTCCACCACTACCGTCATTTCCACGTTGAGGCATTCTCAGATCACTATCTTCAGCTCGAGAATCTTCCTCCTCTCTTAGCTCTCTCTTTGGATCAATAATGTCGAGTGATTTTGCCATAATTAAATTATAGCATAATTTTTATCTGTCAAATATTTTAAACGAATTTTCTTATCACGCCCTTAACTCTTCCTTGAATTAAAGCCTTTCGGGTATATATTGGTTTGTAGTGTTTGTTGGCTGGCTGTAATCGGATACGCGTTTTTTCCCGATAGAATTTTTTGAGCGTAATATTGTCATTATCAATTAATGCAACAACAATATCGCCATTTTTAGGATTATTTGTCTTTTCGATAATTACATAGTCGCCATCTAAAATTCCGTCCTCTGTCATTGAGTCGCCGCTCACCTTAAGAGCAAAAACGTTAGAACTCATCATATCGCGAGGTATGTCGATTGTCTCGCTTGTCCTAATAGCTTCAATGGGCCGGCCAGCGGCAATTATCCCTGATAATGGAGCTTCAAATGAACGTTCGTCCCATGTTGGCGTTAACTGGATTGACCGAGCACTGCCCTCTTGTTTTGTTAGATGACCTTTTTGCTCAATCACGGTGATATATTCAGCGACAGTAGCAACCGATGATAGTTCGAGAGATTTTGCAATTTCTCTATAGCTCGGCGCGTAATCGTTTTCTGAAATAAATCCTTTGATGAACGATAAAATTTCGGTTTGCCTCTTTGTTAGTGGTAATTGCCTCTTCATAAATTCAGATTACCAAACAAAATACGAACGTGTCAAGACCCCGTTTTTTATAGACTATTAATGATTTCTTCCTCAGGGAGAGTAACCTGGGAATTATTTTTTAGATCCTTAAGAATTAGCTTCCCCTGAATCGCTTCATCATCGCCAGAGATTATGGCAAAATCAAAACCATTTTTTGAAGCATAACTTAAAGCGTCGCTTAAAGATGATTTTTTAAGATAGGAAAAACTGCTGATATTTTTGTTTTTGATTAGTTTGCTTTGGATTTTTAGAACATTCAATTTTTGTTTTTCAGAGGTGGGGATTAAAATTATTTTTTTAAATTCGCCCAATTTCGATGAGTCAAATTCGAGAAATTGGATAATTCTTTCAATTCCAAGCGCATAGCCACAGGCACTAATTTCAGGACCGCCGAGTTCTTTAATAAGTGTGTCGTATCTACCCCCTCCGCCTAAGGACATTTTTCTCTCTCTATCTTCTGTTAAATTCACTTCGAAAATTAATCCCGTGTAATAATCTAGACCCCTTACCAAGGTTGAGTCAATTTCAAAAGGCAGCTGTAAGCTTTCAAGGCCTTCAATGATTTTTTTAAAATTATCCTTTTCCTCCTCGCTCAGAGAGTCGAAAATCGATGGAGCATTTTGGGCTATCTTTTTGCATTGTTCCTGCTTGCAATCTAAAGCACGAAGAGGATTCTTATTCATACGACGCTGGCAATCCGGACAAAGATATTCTTTATTTTTTTCTAAGTATCCAACTAATTTTTTTGAATAAATCGCCTTAGTTTCAAAACTTCCGAGCGTGTTGATGTTAAAAACAATCTTATTTTTCAATTTTAATTTCTCGAAAAACATTGCGATCGAATTTATCAGAAGGACGTCTGTCGCAGGATCGTTTGCTCCAAATATTTCCATATCTAATTGGCTAGACTGCCTAAATCTGCCTTTTTGGGGTTTATCATATCTAAAGATTTCGCCAACCGAGTAATACATAATCGGTAGTAACCTTCCCCTCGCTCCCTCCTCGATTAAAGAGCGTACTATTCCTGCTGTTAACTCAGGGCGTAAAACATAGGTGTTGTCGGATTTATTCTCAAGTTCAAACAGTTCTTTTTGTACGAGATCACTATGATCTCCCGCCGATCTTACATAAAGATCCTTTTGTTCAAATATTGGAGTAGTAATTTCTTCGAAACTCAAAGAATCGCACAATTTGCGAAAAGTTTCCACAACCTTTGATTTTTTTATTTGCGCTTCACCTACCAAATCGATGGTTCCGCGTGGTCTTTGTATGTCCATAACTAAAATTTTATCAGATTGGAGGCTCTTTACAACTCTTTGAGTACGTGTCTGATCTGTCCTCTTGCCAAGTGAGTTTTGGCGAAATTAAGCCAGTCAGAACGTGGACGTGCTGACTTTTTCACAATGATCTCGACAATATCGCCATTTTGGAGAACGGAATTTAATTGCGCTATCTTTCCATTGATTTTTGAGCCTGCGCAATGATTGCCTACAGCGGTGTGGACAGCGTAGGCGAAGTCGATTGGTGTTGCACCGTTTGGCAAATCTTTAACATCACCTTTTGGTGTAAAGACAAAAATACGATTTTGAAAAAAATCCATCCTGAAAGAGTGATTGAGTTCTGTTGGGGAGTTTACATTGCGCTGATAATTAAAAAATTCCTTTATCCAGCCCATTTCAGATTTTGTTGGGTTCCTTGAAATTTTGCCTTGATCGTAAACCCAATGTGAAGCTATTCCGAACTCGGCTTGGTAGTGCATCGCTTGAGTCCTAATTTGAAACTCAACAATTTGACCGTTATCGCAAAAAACCGTGGTGTGTAATGACCGATAACCGTTCGGCTTAGGGAGTGCAATAA
>Ga0172380_10005785_pt1 | contig 14745 bp, 10 predicted proteins | sample Leawe162metaG_FD_119747 | JGI IMG/M metagenome (GOLD analysis project Ga0172380, IMG submission 119747) | Leachate microbial communities from a municipal landfill in Southern Ontario, Canada - Leachate well 162 metaG | ecosystem: Engineered > Solid waste > Landfill > Unclassified | place...
ACCGAATCGGCGGCCAACACCAGGTTCGCTAGCGGTGTTCAGTTCGATACGGTCAATGCCGTATCAGCTACCGTCAACGGTTCTGATTCAACCGTCACTGCCAATGTAGTCACCGCGGCCAATAACGCCGCCGCCAAGACAGTCGGCGTTCACATTTACAATGTGATCGTGACTTCATCCACCGGCCACACAGCCGACATCACTGTTTCTTACCAGGTGACTGCCGATCCGGCTACTCCAGGACACGGAACATTGGGAGTTGATACTTCTCTCATTCAACAGATCAGATCATGGGGAACAGTCGGAGGTAACTTTACCAACGGCTGGGAATGGATAATTCCGATCACTGTTCCGGACAACAATAATAATGTTGCTTTGAAATTCGCTAACTGGACATCCGGTTCCAACAATCTTCCAGTGGCGCTCAATATGCAATATTATTCCGAAGAAATTGACGCCGAAAATACCGGCAGCAGCGCGCACCCTGTGTCTATTACCGCCGCGGGCACTTATCCTGACTGGATCAGCATGGATGATGATAGGGATTCCACCAGAGATGGTATCCAAACCTACATTCATGTCCAGGTTAAGATCCCGGCTGATACTGTATCAGGATCCTACACCACAAGCTTTGGCGTAGCAGTTCCTGACTAGGACGGATAACAGGTTTATGGAAGCGGCAGGGCGATTTCTCGCCCTGCCGCAGGATAAGCCTATTATTAAATTTTTAGGTCGAGGCTAGAATTAAAAACGTTAAAATAGTTTTAAGTCTTATGAATAAAAAAATATTACTCGTTTCAATGCTGTCTTTGGCAATGCCGTTCTTCGCCTTTGCCGATGAAGTTACCGGCAATCTCGGAGCCGGATTATCCAGCGGTTTGACCGGCGGCGTTCCTACAGCCCCTGTTGCCAGCCAAGCGAATGGTTATTCTTCCACATCATCTTTTACGGTTACTTTGACGGCCAGCAGCGCCAATCTTATCCGCTATACCATAAACGGAGACACTCCGTCTTGCCCGAGCACGGGAACTTTTTACGAAGGAGCGATAACCATTTCTTCTTCCAGAACATTAAAAGCCATTGCTTGCTACGACACAGGATCGGTGGTCCCTTCCGCTGTCGCTACTTATAATTATACCATTACCGCGCCGTCATACGGCGGAGGCGGGGGAGGCGGAGCCGCTGATGTGACCGCTCCGGTCATCACCAGCATCGTTGCCACTCCGACCGGCGCTACCACAGCCACTGTTGCTTGGCAGACCGGCGAAAGCTCTCTTTCCTGGGTTGTTTACGGACTTAATACGGCTTACGGATCACAGGTGAAAACAAGCGCCTATGCTACTTCCCACTCTGTTACTTTGACCGGTTTGACCGCGAGCACCCTTTACCATTTTCAGGTAAAGTCGCAGGATTCTTCCGGTAACATCGGCATTTCGGCCGACGGAACCTTTACCACTTTGGCGCAGGGAGAAGGCACAACGACAACCACCACCACGACCACAGGGACGACGGGGACTACTACCGGCACATCTTTTAGCAGTATGACCCGCGAACAGCTGCTTGCTTATATCATCCAGCTGATCGCTTCCTTGCAGGGAGGCCAAACCGGTACTACCGGCGGCACTACGGGTACAGGCACAGGTACGGGAACCGGCACTACGGGCGGAACCACCGGCCAGACAGGAGGCACAACCGCTACCGGACTTTCAGGAATTCCTGCCACTTTTTCTTTCCAGACGAATCTAAGATTTGGAATGAACTCGGAGGATGTTAGATATCTGCAGATAATATTGAACTCCGATCCGGACACTCGCGTTGCCGCCGCCGGAGTAGGATCATCGGGCAGAGAAACCGTTTACTTTGGAAACGCCACTTTGGCCGCGGTCAAGACCTTCCAGGTTAAGTACGCTATTGCCGGCTCGGGCAACTCCGGCTACGGCTTGGTAGGCCCGGCCACCAGAGCCAAACTCAACTCTCTGTTGGGCAAGTAAAAGAAATATCAAAGAGCGATCGCCCAAAACGCGATCAGCAAAAGCGGGCAAGGTGTCACCTTGCCCATTTTTTGTTCATAAAAATCCAACGTACAGCCAACTTACGGGTCGGACCCGTACGACGGGTCCGACCCGTAAAGACCTAAACAAGACCAAAAAGCTGCCTAGGCGCCGCCTAGGTAGCTTTTTAACTTACACAGGACTTACACAGGTCCGACCTGTGCAGAGTTATCCACAGGGTAGGAGAGGGGTTGACCCTCTTTTATTAACAATATATGATGGAAATAAGAAATATTATCATTTCCATCAAACATTGTTGATATGGACAGTCTAATCACAAAAGTATACCAATCTTCGAAAACGATCCTGACCAACGAGGATTTGGCTTTGATTTGGCAAGAAAAAGACAGAAAAAGACTGAATGCCAAAAACGCCTACTACGTAAAGCAAAAAGCTTTGATCAGATTGACTCGGGGCGTTTTTGCCAAGAGTAAAGACTACGATCCCAAAGAATTGGCAACTAGCATTTACGCGCCGTCTTATATCAGCTTTGAGACCGTTCTGCGGGAAGCGGGCGTAATTTTTCAGTATTATGATACTATTTTTGCGGCTTCAAGGTGGTCCAAGACAATGGCTATAGGCAAATACGCTTTTACTTTTAGAAAATTGAAAGATGCGGTACTGTTCAACCCCGCGGGAATTGCGAATAAAGATAACTATAGCATCGCCACTCCGGAAAGAGCCTTTTTGGATATGATCTATCTATTCCCGAATTATCACTTTGACAATCTAAGATCTATCGATTGGGAAAAGTGCGATGAAATAGCGAAAATTTACAGCAACAAGCAATTGATAAAACGGTTGAACAAATATCGCAAAAACTATGCCTAATAGAGAAAAACATCAGTTAATAATGGGCCGGATATTGAAAGATATTTATGCCGATATCGCGATCAGCCCGCTTTTAGGCTTCAAAGGCGGCACCTGCGCTTATTTCTTTTACGGATTGCCGAGATTTTCGGTGGACTTGGATTTTGATCTGCTGGCGGCGAGCGATGAAAATCAAAAAATGGTTTTTGAAAAGATCGTTAATATTTTAAGCAGATACGGCCAGGTTAAAGATCAATGCATTAAAAGATTCACCGTGTTCGCTTTGCTTTCTTACGGGGACGATGACCACAATATCAAGGTGGAGATCAATACCAGAAAGCTGGTGGAAAATATTCAAGACCACTATGAGATAAAAGAATATCTTGGCATTTCGATGTTCGTTGCCAAAAAAGATTATTTGTTCGGGAGCAAGCTTTCGGCCTTGACCTTGAGGAATGAAACGGCAATGAGAGATATCTATGATATTCATTTTTTTGCCAAAAATAATTGGGATATTAACGCCGAAGCGATCAAAGAAAGAACAGGCAAGACCGTTAAAGAATACTTGGCCGATTGCATAGCATTTATAGAGAAAGTAAAAGACAACCAGATATTGCAGGGGCTGGGCGAGCTTGTTTCTGGCGAAAAAGAAAAAGCATGGATCAAAAATAATTTGAAAGCCGACTCTATCTTTATGCTGAAAAATTATATGTCAGTGCTAAAATAAAAGCGGCCGGCCGCGATCAACAAAGAAGAAAAGTGGGCAAGGTGTCACCTTGCCCACTTTTTGTTGGTAAAAACCCAACGTACAGCCAACTTACGGGTCGGACCCGTAAGACGGGTCCGACCCGTAAAGACTAATCAAGACCAAAAAGTTGCCCAGGTGTCACCTAGGCAGCTTTTTAACCACAGGCAACAGTGATGGCAATCCTAAAATTAGATGTAATTGCGGGATTGTAATCCTAAAATTACAGCTTACACAGCTACACAGGTCCGACCTGTGCAGAGTTATCCACAGGGTAGGTTGTTCTGTTTTTGATTGTTGAAAAAACCGGGGGGAAATGCGAGAATGGTCGTATAAATAACCTTTAGATTGTTGGATCGCTTATGAAAAATCGTTTTATTTTTGTTGGGGCAATGTGTCTGCTATTTTTCGCAGTGATCTCGTCCGGAGTTTATGCCGGAGAAGCCGGGTCGGGAATTTTAAACGGCGCGACGCAGCCGGTTTTTGATTTGGAATTTGGAAAAGATTTTTTTGCTAAAAAAGAAAAGATAAATTTGGGAAGCTACAAAGATCAAGCGGCTGTCAGCCGATCCGGCGATCTTAAAATAACGAATAAAGATGGAAAGAAATATGTGGAAGGGGAAGTGATCGTCAAGTTCAAAGAAAATAAATTAAGGGTTGGTAATCTGGCCGGAGCCGTTCAGATCCAAAATTTGGCATTCGCCAAAGACTTGGTTTTTAAGAAAAATATCAAAGCGGAAAATCTTAGCGTCTTCAAAGCCGAGAAAGGACAAACGACATTATCTTTGATGGCCGATCTCGAAAAAGATCCCAGCGTTGAATACGCCCAGCCGAATTACATATACCAGCTGTCGTCCATCGATTCCAACGACACTTATAAAGATTTGCTCTGGGGAATGGATAATTCCGGGCAATCCATCAAAGGATCAGCCGGCGCTGCCGATGCCGATATCGATGCTCCCGAAGCTTGGGCGATCAGCCAGGGGAGCAGTTCGGCGATAGTCGCGATCATCGACACCGGAGTTGCTTATAATCACCCGGACCTGTCCGCCAATATGTGGGACGGAACAAATTGCAAAGACGAGGAGGGGTTGCCTTTGGGCGGATGCGTTCACGGCTATGATTTCGAGGACGGGGACAAGGACCCCCAGCCGACAAGCAGTTCTCACGGAACCCATATAGCCGGAACCATAGCGGCGGTTAAAAATAACAGCAAGGGAGTGGCCGGCATCGCGCCGAACACAAAAATAATGGCGATCAAGACATCCTTGACCACCGAAAATATCGCGCTGTCGATCGCTTTTGCCGAGCAAAACGGAGCCAGGGTTATTAACGCCAGCTGGGGAGGAACAGGAGAAGATGCCGCTTTAGAAGAAGCTGTCGCCGGTTTTTCAGGTTTGTTCGTAACTTCCGCGGGTAACGGCGGAGACGATCAGATCGGAGACGACCACGACAGCGGAGGGGATATTCATATCCCTTGCGATTATAATTTGCCGAACATCGTCTGCGTCGCGGCGCTAAATCAAAACGATGTCTTGACCTCTTTCTCCGATTACGGCACGACTTCGGTTGATGTCGCCGCTCCCGGATATAATATCTACAGCACGATCGCCAACCCCATCGAAGATTTTGAAAACGTAACTCCGCCGGCCGTTCCCGCGAGTTGGACGGTTTCGGCTGGAAGCAATTGGGGGACGGTTAGCTCGGGTACGACCCGCGGCAAAGTTCTTTACGGCGATCTTAACCGGTCTCCCTACTCGGACAATGCCAGCACTTCGATTTCTTCTCCGTCTTATGATTTGGCAGGTTCCGACAGGGTTCTTCTCGACTTTTATACAAAATGCGATACGGAATATAAACCGGAGATCTGGACGGATTATATGGCCTTGGACTTCAGCAATGATGGAGGCAATACTTTTTATTTTGATACGCGGTGGGATGAATGGCTGATAGACCATGTAACTGGAGATAGCGATCCCTCGGGCAGCGCCAGTGCTTATTTTCAAGTTTCTATACCATCGGAATATTTGGCCAGTAATTTTAAGTATCGTTTTCGCTGGGTGACGAACGGCACGGACAATAATCATGACGGCTGTTTTGTCGATGATGTGTCCGTAGGCAAATATTCCGACGGTTCGGACGAGCTTTACGGTTATATGAGCGGCACTTCGATGGCCGCACCTCACGTTACAGGATTGGCCGGACTGATCTTGGGATTCGAACCGGTCCTCACTACACCGCAACTCAAATCCGTTATTCTGCAAACAGGCGACACGCTCGCTTCTTTATCCGGAAAAATTTTGACCGAAAAAAGGATCAACGCTTACAATGCTTTGAATTTTTTCAATCCTATTGTCGGCTACTCCGTTGATAATGTTTTGCCGGCCAGCCAGATATCCCAGTCCACAAGTTCCATCGGAAGAGTTTCGGTTAATTTCAAAATAAAAGACGGGTTTAGCGGGTTGGCCAGCACTTTGAGCGACTTTGGCTACAGCGTTGACAACGGGAGCATTTGGAAGTCTCCGACCAATGGAGACAGCTCCGCGGCTTTCTCGGCGAATTGGAAAAATAACAGTTACTCTTCGGCTTTGGACTATTCCGGTTCGGCTTACAATTTTTATTTTAATTCCGCGAGCGGCGATCTTGCCGATCTTAACGGCGCGCAGCAGGACAATGTCAAAATAAGATTCAAGGCCAACGACGGCGCCAGGACCGGCGGATACGCGACCAGCGAAACTTTTTCCGTGGACAATTTAGCGCCGGACGCTCCAATGGTCAGCCAGCCCGCGACCACAACTTATATCAACGCCGATACTTACAGCGTTACTGGCACAGCCGAAGAAAATTCCATTGTCAGCATCTATAAAGGCGAAGTATTGGCCGGATCGCAAACATTGTCCGCGACCACCACTTATTCCATAGCCGTCGATCTGGAGCAAAACGCCGCCAATGATTTTACGGTTAAAACTGTTGATCGTTTCGGCAACGAAAGTTCGGCCGCCGCGGTTCCGTCCGTTGTCGAAGACGGCAATAATATTGCCGTAACTTTGGCCAGCGTTGGCGGAGATGTTTCGTCGCCGTATTTTACATCCGACACAACGCCTGATATTGTCGTGAACGGAGAGGCGGGAATGTCTTGCCGCTGGGCGGGAACGGACATTTCTTATTCGGCAATGCCATCGGAAAATGAATGCACTATCAGCGGGTCGCAGGCAACTTGTTCTTTGCCCGACCAGGGAAGCGACGGGGCTAAAAATATTTTTGTCAGCTGTAAAGACAGAGCGGGAAACGAGAACAGCACAGACGATAATTTGGCCGTAAACTTCGATCTTGATACGGCCGGTCCGACTGTAGTATCGGCGCTGGTTTCTCCGGCTCCGGCCATAGTCGGAACCGTTACAACGACGATCACTTTTTCAGATACCGGCGTTGGTTTGAATTACAGCATCGATCCTGTTGTCACGATCTCCGGACTTCATCGCTCTTACACCATTGCCAAAACGAGTTTTTCCGCCAATGTTTACACCGGCACTTTTCAATTATTGAATGACGATGAAGATGTGAGCGCCGCCGTTATTAACGTTTCCGGATCTAAAGATTTGCTGGGCAATGAAATGGCCGCCGACAATTCCAATACTTTCAGCGTTGATACCACCGTTCCGGTGGCGGAATTATCCGGTCTGCCGACAGCCGCGACCACCGATGCCGCGGCCGATATCACAGTTGGCGGCGCCGGAGCCGTGAATTACAAATACAAACTCGACGGCGGGTCTTGGGGATCGTCCGCGGCTGTCGCCGAGCATATTATTTTGTCCGATTTAGGACTGGGTTTTCATACCATCAAAGTGGTCGCCAGCGATTCGGTTGGAAATTGGCAAAGCACTGCCAGCTCCACCGATCACACTTGGGCGGTAACTTCCGACGAAGTATCCTTGGCCGGTTCTTCGGACGGGAATGTTATTAACGTGACGGGACAGGATCATAATGTGAGCATTTCCAGCGGCGTTTCGACCACGACCACTTTTTACTTGCAGGATCAGAACGATAATCTTTTAGACTTCGCTCCTTTGACAACGACAAGCAGCACCAGCACTTGGGCCACGATACCTGCGCCGATAATTATTCAAGCCACTTCTTCGGTCGGGGTTTTGAACGTTCGGATCCCGTCGGGAGCGGTCATTTCGGGAAGCAATTCCTGGCTGGGATTGTTGAACCCGCCGACGGTCAAAAGCAACTCCAGCGTTACGATCCCTCCGAGTTCGGGGATCACGACCGAAACCAATTCCGTTGTGGAAGTCGGTTTTGATGACGTAAAATTAAGTTTCGATAAAGGCGTCCGATTATTGCTCTCCGGCCAGGCAGGGAAGAGCGCGGGCTATTACAGAAGCGGCGTTTTTACCAGGATCAGCAGCGTTTGCGGTGCCGACAGCCAGGTTGTTGGCGATGCGCTTGCGGCTGATGGAGATTGCAAAATAGATTCCGGCCTCGATATGGTGATCTGGACGAAACACTTTACCAAATTCGTTTCTTATACTTCTACCGCAATCCAGCAGCCGAGCGGCGGAGGGGGAGGAGGCGGAGCCGCGGCCGATACGGCCGCCCCTGCGATAAGCAATATTCTCGTTGCCGCCAACGCCACCAGTTCGACGGTCACTTGGAACACCAATGAAAGTTCTTTGACCTGGATAACTTACGGGACCAGCACAGCTTACGGGAAAGAAATAAAAACATCATCTTACTCAACTTCCCATTCGGCCAGCTTGAACGATCTGGCTGCGAGCACGGTTTATCATTATCAGATAAAGTCGCAGGATTATTCGGCCAATGTCGGGCTTTCGGGAGATAAAATTTTTACAACTTTGGCGGAAGGCCAGGCCGCGACCACTTCCGCTGCGACCGCGGCGGCCGCAACGACAGGGACGACAAAATCTTTCAGTCAAATGACTCGCACAGAGCTCATCAACTTCATTTTACAGCTGATAATTTCTTTGCGATCCGGCGGCCAGCAGGGAAGTGTTCCAGCCACGGGCACTGGAAGCGCCGGCACTGCCGCTGCAGGACAAACTGGAACAGGGACGGCCTCTTCGGGCCTTGCCGCCATCCCCGCCGGTTTCACTTTCAAAAATAATTTGGAATTTGGAATGATTTCCATCGATGTCAGATATCTGCAGATAGTTTTAAACTCCGATCCGGATACGAGAGTCGCTTCCGCGGGAGCTGGGTCTCCGGGGAAAGAGACCAACGTTTTCGGGAACGCCACCAAAGCGGCAGTCAACAAATTCCAGCAAAAATACGCCGCCCAAATATTAACTCCATACGGCCGCACCCGGCCCACCGGCGCCGCAGGCCCATCCACCAGATCCAAACTCAACTCTCTGTTAGGCAGGTAGGCAATACAATATAAGCGCGAGCAAAGAAAAGCGGGCAAGGTGACACCTTGCCCACTTTTTATTTTTCATCCCTAAAGTTGGCGAAGGCCCCCTTCGCCCGCCTTCGCTTCGCGAGCTACGGCGGGCGAAGCGGCCCTTTGCCAATAGACAACCTTACACAGGTCCGACCTGTGCAAAGTTATCCACAGGTTGAAGCCAACCAAAACCCCGCTTAGAGAGCGGGGTTTTGGTGACATCTCGGAGAAAGGTTTTACTCTAATCGACTTGCCGATCGATCATTAAACGCATTCTACAAATTTTTTTTCTTTTTGTCAAATATTGTTTGACAATAAATTTAAAATTATTTATAGTAGTTTTTACTGTACGTTTAAAAAGGTTTTGTTTAGCTAATAACGGCCAATCGCCGAAAAAATAAAAGGCGATGGAAAATGGATGGAAAATCCAAAAAGCGTTTATGCCTGTTCTGTTCGTGAAGCAACGGGAAAATTGAATGAGGCTCAAAGGAAGCACAAGGCGCGGATTTCCCGCCTAAGCGTGGAACCTTGCATGTGCGGATATCTTCGAAACGTCTCGTCTGGCGTTCCCAAGGCCTGGTGTATGCCCAAAGATCCGTCTTTGAAGATAATTTTCGAGCTTCAAAGAAACGGAAAAAAGATCAACGGGGAGCCGATCACTCTGTTGGAACTTTTGGAAGAAGACGTTTTAGCCATTTTTAAAAAAGAATTTGGCGATGCGATCTTCAATCGCGAATATGTCGCGGCCATCGATGACGCCACGGAATACTATATGACCATGAGAGGCCTGGAAATAGCCAAAGAATTGAGGACGGAAAATTTCCGCGTGAACAACAATCTGCGCAAGGATAAAAAGATCCTTCGCAAGGTGACCAAGAATTTTAACAAGAGGCATCCTGAGTGGAAGATCGACCTTCCGGAAGCGTTTTGCAGAATATCAGCTTACTGCGCGAATCGCGCGGGCAAGCCGGAAAAAAGGGAAAATGCATTTTTCCAACTCGGCCGGCTCATACCAGCTAAATAAACAAATTCAAATAGATCCCGCTCGCCTTTAAAAAGGCGAGCGTTTTTGTATCAGCAGAGTCGGCAAAGGCCACCGCCTTCGCTTCGCGAGCTACGGCGGGCGAAGCGGCCCTTTGCCAATAGACAAACTTACACAGGTCGGACCTGTGCAAAGTTATCCACAGAGCAGAGTATTTTCTGCAGAGATCTAATCTCTGCAGGGGCGTCTGCGGGTCTCGGGCGAAGACAAATATGCCGCCTGTGCCTTTTTGTTTATAAAATGTGTATAACTTTGCATTTTAGGTATATATTTTGTATGATATAGATATGAATTACGCACGGACGATATTCAATGATATCTATGAGAATATAGGCAAAAAGCCAATATTAGTTTTGTATGGAACGAGGCAAGTCGGCAAGACAACGCTCGCGAAGCTAATAATGGCTAAATTTAAGAACCCCCTGTATCTTCAAGGTGATGATCCCAAGGATGCTCTCCTTGTAGAAGGCCGGTCCGCTAAAGAACTTGCCAATATAATTTCAGGGCATGATATTGTGGTTATTGATGAAGCTCAAAGAGTCAAGGATATAGGCATTACTCTTAAGCTTATCGCTGACAATATTGGGCAAGCTAAGATCATCGCTACCGGATCCAGCTCTTTTGAGCTTGCCAACAAGGTGAGCGAACCGCTTACTGGCAGAAATCGCAAGTTTTATTTATATCCTTTATCTATAAAAGAATTGGTGCAAGCATACGGCATGCATACGGTAAAAAATAATCTTGAGGAATATCTTACTTTCGGAATGTACCCGCAAATTGTTGCCGCCAAAGCCCGCCAAGAAAAGATATTGCTCGTTAAAGAATTATCAGGGGATTATTTATTCAAAGATTTATTTTTATTTGGAGATATCCGCAACCCGTTCACTTTTGAAAAGCTGGTCAAGCTTTTGGCTCTTCGCGTTGGCAGTGAAATATCATATTCGGAGCTCGCAAAAGAAGTGGGTATTGGCCGCGACACCATCCTTAACTATGTGACGCTTCTCGAGCAAGCATTCATTATCTTCAGACTTAGGCCGATGTACACCAACAAAACCAAAGAGATCAATAAGAGCCATAAGATATATTTTTATGATGTAGGCATTCGCAATGCTCTTATCGGGAATACCGATTCGATCGAATTGCGGCCGGACAAAGGCGCGATCTTTGAAAACTTTTTTATTTCAGAGATCGTAAAAGAGCGTGCGTATAGCGGCCGCGAAAGCGAGATCAATTTCTGGAGGAACAGGCAAGGGTCTGAAATCGATCTCGTAGAATCATCAAACGCAAGCAAAACAATCGCTGCCTATGAATGCAAATGGAAAGAAAGCGCGTCAATGCCCGTACCATTTAAAAATTCATATCCTCAAGCGACATTTTCCTCGATAACGACTTTGAATATAGTCGATCGGTTAAATAATTGAAAGGGCCAGACCCTTTCAACACGCCAAGCTGGCGGCTGAAAACGCAAACAAAAACTTCCGAAACTCCGGAAGTTTTTGTTTGGAGAGAGCTTGTTTTTGCGATCAACGAAGTATTTTTATCAAATGCGGTCTTCTTTTTTTGACCGCAGAATTATGCGTTGAGTTCGCTCTGTCCGTTGCAGTTTGTGAAATTACGTTCCCCATGCTGTCCGGATCAGGACGGGCTGCCGGGAAAAATTTTCGTTTCGACCGGTTGGGTTTGTTTCCGAGCCCGTAAAAAAGTTTTTCACATATTGACAAATGCACTCAATGGTCGAAAATGAAAGGAAGAAGAATTGGCAAACAGCGGTCGATTGTTTGCAGCGATATTTAAAATTTTAATTACATATTAAAATCAAAAATAAAATGGCCGCAAAAAAAACAGCTAAAAAAACTGCCAAAAAAGGCAAGAAATAGTTTTCTCGATCAGCCTCCTCTCTGAACAAAAGGAGGTTGATTTTTTAAAAAACCGTAATTGTAAAAAAATATGCAAATTATTTTTCGGCCCGATAAGGAGTTTTTATTAAGACCGGAGCTTGAAGATTTTTTCCGCCAGAAAATGGAAAAGCTGGAAAGATTTTTGCAGAATATCGAACCGGTAAAAATGGAGCTGAAAGTTTCTTTATCTTCCGACCGTTTGCGCAAAGGTAGCTCGTTCTCCGCCAGCGCGCAATTGTTCTTGCCGAGAAAAAATTTAAGGGCCAAAGGGGAAGGAAGGACGATAAGGGCCGCGATGATCGAGGTGCGGGAAGAGATGGAAGAACAGATCAAAAAATATATGACCCAGCCGGAGGCAAAAAAGCGCTCGGAAAAAAAGAAGCAGGAAGGAGAGGGATAGGAGCCGGCAGAAATAATTTGATCTAGATATCAGCTTATAACTTACACGGGTCCGAGCTGTGCTCTTCACAGGTCGGACCCGTGTATTTGCCCTTGGTTTGGAATACGGCCCGCGTTGGGCTTGACAGGAAAATAGAGATTTGGTATAGTATACACAGTGAGCGCAAGAGCTTTATATTTTATCTCAAAAAAATATCGACCAAGGCCCCACTCGAAAGGGGTTTTTATTTTCTTCGTTCGCTAGTCCTTCTGATTTTGTACTTCTTGAAGTTCTTGTATTGCATCAGTCTTAAAGAATGAATTCTAAACGGCATTATTTGAAGAATTGAAAAAATAAGCAGTACAAAATCAGCAGGACAGAAAATATCGAAAAACCAGCTCGCTCGGGCCGGTTTTTTGTTTGGCCGGAGAATTTTGTTATAATGCCTGCAATGATAAGTTTGGAATTATAAAAAAGACCTTATGGCAAAAACAAAAATTTCCGTTAAAAACATTAAAGAATATCTGCCCAAAGTCAAAGAAAATATTTTGTTGAAGGAGCACGCCACTTGGCGCATCGGCGGGCCGGCCAAATATTTTTTGGAAGCGGCAAAGGCCCAAGAGCTGATCGCGGCTTTGCAATTCGCCAAAGAAGCGAAACTGCCTTATTTCATTCTCGGCGGAGGCAGCAACATTCTTGCTTCGGATAAAGGTTTCAAAGGGTTGGTGATAAAAATAAGATTCTTGGATTTGGAGATAAAAGAGGAAGGATCGAAGATCAGCGTTCTGGCCGGCGCGGGATTGCAGCTTGGATTTTTATGCAATAAATTAATGGAGGGCCAAGCGGCCGGGATGGAATGGGCGGCGAGCATTCCCGGAACATTGGGCGGAGCTGTTTTCGGCAACGCAGGAGCGTTCGGGCCTTCAATGGCGGACAGCGTTGAATGGGTCGAAGTTCTGGAAATAAAAAACAAGAAGTGCGAAATAAAAAAATATCAAAACAGCGATTGCCGGTTCTCATACCGCTCAAGCGTTTTTAAAAAGAAGGCTCCGAATTTTGTTGTCATCCGCGCGCAGCTTTCGCTGGCAAAAGGGGATAAGGAGGCGATAGCAAAGAAGATGAAAGAACACGCCGATTTTCGCAGAGACAGGCATCCCCTTGATTTTCCTTCGGCCGGCAGCGTTTTTAAAAATTACGGCAAGGCCATAAAGAACAAAGAATTGCTGGCCAAGTTTCCGGATCTGGAAAAATTCAATGCCAAGAAAGAGGTCCCCGCCGGATGGCTGGTTGCAAGATCGGGGCTGGCGGGCAAGCAGATCGGACAGGCGCAAATTTCCGAGAAACATTCCAATTTTTTTGTTAATTTGGGCGGAGCGAGATCCAAAGATATGCGCGCGCTTATAAAATTAGCGCAAAGAAAAGTGAAAAAAGTTTTTGGAGCAAGCCTGGAAGAGGAGGTGATATCTTTGGGAAGTTAAAAGCGCAAAGCGAAAAGCGTAAAATAAGCGAGTGGAGGATGTGCGTATACGGGTCGGACCCGGTTACGTTTCAATTTTTAATTTCCAAACTCCAATTTTCAATGAATGTCCAAATTTTCAATGCCCCAAACATTTTGAGCATTAGAAATTGGAGGTTTGGAATTTGAGATATTGGGATTTCATTGAAAATTAAAAATTGGAGTTTGAAAATTATAACTAATATTCGTATTTTTAATTTTTTATACGAAAATATTTTGTCCACATCTTGACAAATATTTCCAATGATTGAAAATATGAGTAGGAATATTTTTTAAACGAATGAACATGAAAGCAAGTAGGTGGTCGTCTGCTTGCGTCGATGTTTAAAAAATTAAATAAGTCTAAAAAACTAAAAAAATGGCTACAAAAAAAGTTGCTAAAAAAGCTACAAAAAAAGTTGCTGCCAAGAAGACAGCCAAAAAGCCAGTCAAAAAAGCAGGAAAGAAGAAATAATTTTTATTTCTATCTTGAACAGCCCCCTCTCTTAACAAAAGGGGGCTGTTTTTTTATCTCGCCAATATAAAGTGGAAGGAGGCCTGTTTTTAAAATTCATTTTTTTTGATAAAATATTAACAATGAAATTTTTTCCTCAATTTTATTCCAGCAGGGCTTTCACTCTTATCGAGCTTTTGGTCGTGATCGCCATTGTGGGCATTCTGGCCGGGATGGTTGTCGTGAATATGTCGGGAGCGACCGACAGCGCGAGGGTGGCGAAGTTGAAAGTTTTATCTAGCTCGATAAGGAGTTCTTTTCTAATGAACCGCGTTTCGGAATGGAAATTCGATGAGGGATCGGGAACGAGTACGGCTGATACGGTCGGATCAAACGCCGGCGATCTTACCGGCCATCTTCCGACTTGGAAGACGAGCAATTGCATATCTGCCAATTGCCTCCAATTC
>Ga0172380_10005786_pt1 | contig 14745 bp, 12 predicted proteins | sample Leawe162metaG_FD_119747 | JGI IMG/M metagenome (GOLD analysis project Ga0172380, IMG submission 119747) | Leachate microbial communities from a municipal landfill in Southern Ontario, Canada - Leachate well 162 metaG | ecosystem: Engineered > Solid waste > Landfill > Unclassified | place...
CCATAGCCGAACTTCCGTATGGAAACGAGGCTTTCTCCATGGTTGTCCTGTTGCCGCGCGAGGGTGTGATCATGGATAAAGCTCTGGAAGGCTTCACATTGGATAACTGGAGTAGATGGCTTTCCGGACTGAGTTCATCCAAGAGTAACTTAACGGTCGTACTTCCAAAATTCATATTCAAATATGAAAAAGATCTCATTCCCACCCTTCAGGCCATGGGAATGGTCCTGCCTTTTATGGAAGGAGCAGCCGATTTCGGGAACCTGTCCCCGGTAGGCGGTTTGTACATCGGGCTGGTAAAACAGAAAACATATATCGATGTGAGTGAAAAGGGGACAGAAGCCGCTGCCGTGACTATTGTGGGAGTGGAAAAAACAGCTTCGGGGCCTGACGATCCCATTCCTTTTATTGTGAACAAACCTTATTTTTACCTTATCAGGGAAAAAAGCACCGGTGCCATCTTGTTTATGGGCAGGATGATTGCTCCCTGTTGATAACCTGCTATACACAACATTATGGAAGAATTCTGGTATCCGTTGGACAATGCCGCCAAGATTTTCCCCGCCATTACAACGGACGAGGTCACTTCTGTGTTCCGGATCTCTGCAGTCTTTAAGCATAAAATTCATATCAGGAGCCTGTTCCTGGCGGTTCGTTCCATTGAACGGCGTTTTCCCTACTACCATGTCCGGCTGAAGAAAGGCTTTTTTTGGTATTATCTGGAATCGGCCCGTTTCCATACTTCTGTGGAAACGGATAACCAGTCTCCCTGCAGAAGGTTCCGTAAAGGAGATCCGTTATTCAGGGTTTTGGTGCTGGATAACAGGGTCAGTGTGGAATTTTCGCACCTGCTAACCGACGGAGGAGGAGCCTATGAATACTTTAAAACGTTAATTGTTGTTTATCTCGGCCTGACCGGAACGCAGGTACCGGCAGATTTCAAATACCTCCATCCGGACGAAGATCCTCTTCCGGAAGAATTTGAGGATGCATATAACAGGTATTTCAAAGAGAACATTCCTGCTTCTGTAAAAAAGCCCAGGGCTTTTCACGTACCGTTCCCCTTACGCGGCAAACCGGCTCTCAGCGTGCTTTTTGGAGCTATCCCGCACGCAGAACTCAAAGCTAAAGCAAAAGAGAAAGGAGCAAATATTACCGTCTACCTGACCTCGGCATATCTTTTTGTACTCCAGGAAATATATGAAGACCTGCGCTCCCGCAGGCATAAAAGATTTGGAAAACTGAGCCTTGAAATACCCATTAACGTCAGGAAGATATACCCAAGTACCACCATGCGGAACTTTTCTTTGTTTGTGATGCCCGAGATAGACCTCCGCCTGGGGCATTACTCCTTTGAGGAAATCCTGAAAGTGGTCCATCACCAGATGTTGCTCGAAACCGAGGAAAAACTGGTGAATAAAATCCTGTCCCGGAACGTGGGAAGTGAAAAAATGCTGCTGGTCCGCGGGGCTCCACTGTTTCTGAAAAACGTTGTTCTCCGTATGAAGTATTATTCCATGGGAAGCAACCAGTACAGCGGGGTTTTTTCCAATCTCGGCGGGGCAATTTTTCCTAAAGAGATCAATGAACAGATTGAATACATGGCGGTCATTCCGCCGCCGCCCAATAAAAGCATAAAGATCAGCTGCGGCATGATAGGTTTTGACGACCTGCTTATCCTCGGCTTTGCCAATATTTCCGGATCGAGGGAACTGGAACGCCGTTTCTTCCGTTTTTTATCCAGTCAGGGCGTTCCTGTAAAAATGATCCGTTACTGAAAAACTGAACAACTATGAATATATGTAAAAATTGCGGCGTTGAACTGGACGTGGAAATGAATTACTGTCCGTTATGCGGGCAGAAAAGTACGATCTCCGAAATTCCCGGCCGGATTGAGAAACACTCCGGCAAATATGCGGACTCCGTGGAAGAATCCTATAATTTCCACGAACTCACAGTACTCCAGAGACGCAAGGTGCTCTGGGAACTGATTATGATCATACTATTCACAGGTTTTGTGACAACCGTTGTTATTGATCTGATTGTTAATTCCCAGATCAGCTGGTCTAAGTATACACTGGCTATCGGGTTTTTCCTGATTATCAACGCCTCTCTCATTGCATTCATGCAACGGAGGATTTTTTTGCTCATGATCTTTAGCTTTTTATCTACCTCACTTTTACTTTTGCTCCTCGACTGGTTCAGCGAAGACCCCTATTGGGGAATGCACCTTGGCGTTCCTCTCATTGGATGCCTTTATGTAATCCTTTTCGCTCTGATCAAGATCATACAGAACTCCAAACGAAAAGGGATCAACATCATTGCCTATTCTCTTATAGCCGCGGGCATAATGGGTCTCTGCACGGAAGGGATCCTGTCGCTGTACCTGCAGAACAAACTGGCGCTTCAATGGAGTCTCATCCTTGCCGTTTCAATTACGGCTGTCTCGACCATACTGCTCTTTATTCACTTTCATCTGCAAAAAGGCACCAGCCTTAAGAAATTTTTCCATATCTGATCCTGATAATCCCCCCTCTTAACCGGTAAAATCCGGGTCCCTGACTTCAAAACCGGTTTATCTGCCGATATTCCTTGCCTGAATAGATCCGTCAAGATACTTTTGTTGCAAGATCAATAAAAGTATTTGACAATGATTAGATTACATTCCTTATCAACGGTTCTGGCCTCAGTTCTGCTTCTTATTACCCTGCCGGCGCAGGGACAGGAACAGGCAGAACCATGGACTCTGCAAAAATGTATTGAATACGCCAGAGTGCATAATATTGAAGTGCAAACCCGTGAGGTGTCCAAAGCCGTTTCTGATGTAGAACTGGAACAGACCCGGGCCCAGCGGTTTCCCACACTTAATTTTTCTTCGAGCTTTGGGGTGTCTTTCCAGAATGCCACCACTTACAACGATTTCATGGAAGAAACCGATGCAGCTTCCTATTCAGACAATTTTGGACTGAATACAGGTGTCACACTCTATGCCGGTGGAAAATTGAGCAAAACCATTCAGCAAAAAAAGCTGGATAACACGGCATCGGGCTACGATGTGGAGCAAGCCCTGTTTGACATAGAAATATCAGTAATACAGGCTTATCTTCAGATCCTATATGCCAACGAATCGTATAAAATAGCCCTCTTGGCTGCCGATCTTTCACGTTCACAGGTAGAACGCGGTCTGGAAATGAGAAAAGCCGGTTCTATGTCCAAAGGAGATCTTGCACAGCTGCAATCGCAGGCGGCCGGCGACAACTACCAGGTGACCCAGACAAAAAACGCACTGGCAAGCGCCAAACTGCAACTGAAGCAATTATTGGAACTCGATCTGGAAGCAACATTTGAAGTGGAATTTCCCGATATCGACAGTCTGGAAGTACTTAATGTAATTCCGGATCTGGCCTCGGTATACCTTACAGCCCTGGACAATCTGCCCCAGATGAAAAGCAGCGCCCTGAGTATTGAATCGGCTCAAATGGGCATTGAGATAGCCAAGGCCTCTAAAATGCCTACCCTTACCGCCAGCGCCTCTATTAACACAGGTACAAACTCCAGTGCCGGCACCGCCTATTTTGAACAGCTCGGAAGTAAAATCAGCGAAAATGTGGGGCTGAACCTGAGTATTCCCATTTTTAGCAATAAACAGGTACGCACCAATATTACCAAGGCAAAACTTCAGAGCAAATCGGCCGAATTACAGGACCAAAGCACCAGAAAACAGTTGCTGAGTACCATTGAATCGCTTCATAACGATGCTGTCTCGGCACAAAGTCAATACATTTCGGCTAATGAACAACTCCAGGCCGCCAAAATCAGTTTCGAAGTAGTGAGTGAACAATTCCGGGCCGGATTAATTAACACCATTGAGCTGATCACGGGACAGAACAATTATACCAGCGCTCTCAGCAATCAGCTTCAGGCAAAGTTTCAGACGGTATTGGCCATAAAACTGCTGAAATTATACCAGGGCCAAAACAGTTAAATCTAATTGAAAAAAGATATAAAATGAAGAAAGTAATACTTATTCCGGGAGTTCTTATGACTCTCATCGTTTTTGCTTCGTGCAGTGCAAAAACCGTTAAACAGGCTTACGAGACCGTACCCGTTGAGCCATCTTCAATCACCAATACCATTACCGCAACAGGTACGGTGGAACCGATTAAACAGGTTGAAGTAGGAACCCAGGTATCGGGGATCATTGCTAAAATATATGTCGATTATAATTCGGAAGTAAAAGCCGGACAACTAATTGCCGAGGTAGACCGTTCCGTATTGGAAACCGAACTGGAATCATCCAAAGCCAACCTGAATTCATCCAAAGCGGAACATGACTACCAGACAGCCAATTACGAACGAATAAAAGGCCTGTATGAAAAAGACCTTGTAAGCCGTTCCGAATACGATCAAGCGCTCAATTCGTGGTCCAAGGCAGTATATTCCTATACACAGGCTAAATCGAATTACCAGAAAGCCGAAAGAAATATCGGCTACACCTGGATCTATTCACCTATTGACGGAGTGGTTCTGTCCCGGGCAGTGGACGAAGGACAAACCGTGGCAGCAGGGTTCAGTACCCCCACCCTTTTTACCATAGCTAACGATTTGAAAAAAATGCGTGTTATTGCTGATGTAGACGAAGCCGACATTGGGGAGGTACATGAAGGCCAGTATGTACAATTTACTGTAGATGCTTATCCCGAAGATCTGTTTGAAGGGTCTGTGATTCAAATTCGGCTGCTGGCGACCACTACATCAAATGTTGTCACCTACGAAGTGGTCATAGATGCACCTAACGGGGATCTGAAACTGAAACCGGGACTTACGGCAGAAGTGAACATTTATACACTAAATAAAGAGAATATCCTTACCGTACCGTTACGTGCTCTGCGTTTTGTTCCGGAAGGATACACTGTACCCGATTCAGGTACACATGTATTTGTTATGAACCCCGACGGCACCCTTAGTGCCAGGACAATAAACACAGGAGTTTCCGATGGAATTTATACAGAGATTACAGACGGCCTCAAACAGGGAGATCAGGTGGTTACCGGAATAAGAGCACAGGGAAAGATATCTGTTGAGAACGGCAGCAGCAATCCTTTTATGCCTCCCAGACCAGGACAGCAAAATAATGTACGTACCAAATAACGGTAAACGGTATGAACGAAATCATTAAAGTGGAAAATCTCAGGCGTGACTTTCTGGTAGGAGAAGAAACGGTTCACGCCCTCCGGGATATTTCATTCAACATAACGGAGGGAGAATTCGTGACCATCATGGGAACAAGCGGTTCGGGAAAATCCACCCTGTTGAATATCCTTGGATGTCTGGATGTCCCCACAGAAGGAGAATATTATCTGGACGGCGTTCCGGTCAGGAAAATGGGAAAGAACGACCGGGCCATGCTGCGTAACCGCAAAATAGGTTTTGTATTTCAATCCTATAATCTATTACCAAAGACTACCGCTTTGGAGAATGTGGAATTGCCCCTGCTATACAACAAAACCGTGAATTCAGCCCAAAGAAAGGCAAAATCTCACAAAGCACTGGAATCGGTAGGTCTGGCAGACCGGATAAACCACCGGTCCAACCAGATGTCCGGAGGGCAACAACAGCGTGTGGCCATTGCCAGGGCTCTTGTGAACGATCCGGTAATTATCCTTGCTGACGAAGCAACCGGGAACCTCGACACACGAACCTCTTTTGAAATACTTACATTATTCCAGGAAATGCATGCACAGGGACGTACCATTCTTTTTGTTACACACAATCAGGAAATTGCGCGGTACGGAAGCCGGAATATTGTATTAAGGGACGGAAAAGTAATTGAGGACAGAAAAAACGGAAGCATAGCATCGGCAAAAGACACACTGGCTTCGCTGCCCGCAGAAGAAGAATAAACATCCAGACCATGAATTACAAAAATTTAATTTTAATAGCTTTAAGAGCCCTGACAAATAATAAAATGAGGGCTTTTCTGACCATGTTGGGGATCATAATAGGAGTGGCCTCGGTCATTTCCATGCTGGCCATCGGGGCAGGATCCAAACAAAGTATTCGCGACGAGATAGGACAAATGGGATCCAATATGATCATGGTGCAGCCCGGCAACGGCAGTTTTGGAGGAGTACGCCAGAGTGCCTCAAGCATGCAGACGTTAAAGATGACGGATTATGAATCGCTGGTACGCGAAACAAACTACCTGTCCAAGATCACCCCTACCGTATCGAGCAGCGGGCAGGCAGTAAAAGGAGCCAACAACTCACCTACCACTATCTATGGAGTAAATGAACAGTACATAGATATTCGCGGATATTCTGTGGGCAGTGGAAATATGTTCACAGCTCAGGACATACGGAAAGCAGCCAAAGTCTGCATTGTGGGGCAAACGGTTGTGGATAACCTTTTTTCAGCCGGGGAAGATCCTCTTGGAAAAACTATTCGCTTTGGAAAAATTCCTTTAAAGATCGTAGGAGTTCTGGAGGCCAAGGGATATAACACAATGGGCATGGACCAGGACGATCTGATATTAGCACCTTATACGACCGTACAAAAAAGGATTCTGGCCATCACCTACCTGCAGGGTATTACGGCGGCAGCTCTTTCAGAAGAATATTCAAATCAGGCCATTGAGGAAATAACAGAAATCCTGCAAAGAAACCACGCAATAAAAATTGGCCAGGAGAATGATTTCAATGTTCGATCTCAGCAGGAAATGATGGAAACCATGAGTTCGGTTATGGACATGATGACCATACTGCTGGGCTGCATTGCAGGTATTTCGCTTCTTGTAGGAGGAATAGGCATTATGAATATAATGTATGTATCGGTCACGGAGCGCACCCGTGAGATTGGCCTGCGTATGTCCATAGGCGCCATGGGACGTCATATACTCATGCAATTCCTTATTGAAGCGGTAATAATAAGTGTTACAGGAGGTATCATAGGCGTCCTGGTCGGCATCGGGGCATCGGGATTGATAAAGATGATTGCCGGGTGGCCGGTATCTATTCAGGCATATTCTATTGTACTGGCGTTCGTGGTATGTACCGTTACCGGGATATTCTTCGGATGGTATCCGGCAAAGAAAGCTTCAGATCTGAACCCGATTGATGCCATTAGGTATGAGTAAAGAATTCATTATCTTTGAAATGAAAAACTGAAAAACAACACATGGAGCTGACCTCAGACAAAAGGAGCAACAGGGCATTTCTGCTGGTGAACACACTGGCAGTTGTCTTGTTTTATGGCATTCCCCTGTTCATTAATCCACGGAACGAGACACTTACTTTTGTGAGATACCTGGGGTATTGCGGAAGTATTACGGCATATCTTTTAGTTTTCTACCTCAATTTTTTTCTGTTGATTAAAAAATTTATGGTCAGGAAAAAGTGGGCTGCATTCTTTGTATCTGATTTCCTGCTCATAGGTTCGATCAGCGTTCTTTTATATTTGTGGCACGGGTATTATTTCGCACATCTGGCCGGCATCCCTCCGGAGCATATTCCGCCTCCACGCAGCGCTTTTATGTTCATTGCAAGAGATATGTTCTTTATGATGCTCACCGCTTCTATGGCCGTAGCTATACGCATTACGCTTGAATGGCAGCGCACCGAACGGGAGAAAGCTAAAATGGAAGCAGTAGCAGGCCAGGCAGAGTTACGGAACCTGAAAAGCCAGCTTAATCCTCATTTTCTGTTCAACACCCTGAACAATATATACTCTCTTATGAGAACAGACCAGGATAAAGCTCAGACTGCCGTGCTGAACCTGAGCAAGACATTGCGCTACGTCCTGTATGACGATAACCAGGAACGCGTATCGCTCAGTAAGGAACTGGCATTTACAATGAGTTATATTGAGCTTATGTCCCTCAGACTTACCGAAAAAATAAGTGTGCGGGTGAATGTTCCCGATGACACCCGGGGACAGACCATAGCTCCCCTCATGTTTATTTCCCAGGTGGAAAATGCTTTTAAACACGGTGTATCCCAGACCGAACCTTCTTTTATCGATATTGAGATTGAGATCAAAGACCGGACCGTTCGCTGTTCCGTAAAGAACAGTTATTTTCCAAAAAGGGGCTCTGACTACAGCGGATCGGGTATAGGCATTGAAAATCTGCAACGCAGACTGTCTCTCATTTATCCTTCAAAGCACTCATTTACTAATACGGTGCTTGACAATGTGTATGTTTCCGAGCTAATCATTAACCTATAAGGGACATTTAATGAATGAACTCAAATGCCTGATAGTCGATGACGAGCCGCTGGCGCTTGATCTCCTGGAGGACTACATTAAGCGTACTCCTTTCCTGGAACTTGTTGCCCGTTGCAGCAGCGGCCCGGAGGTGCTCGATGTGTTAAGAAAAGAAAAGGTGGACGTGGCATTTATGGATATCCAGATGCCTTACCTGAACGGGTTGGAACTTTCCCGGATGACGGGGGACTGTGCCGTTATTTTCACCACAGCTTTTGAGCAATATGCGTTAGAGGGATTCAGGGTAAACGCACTGGATTATCTGCTCAAACCTTTCAGTTACGCCGAATTTCTCAAAGCCGCCAACAAGGCCATGCAATGGAAAGAACTCCATGTTGCCGCCTCGTCACAGGCAAGTACAGGAGAGAACCAGATCAGGAACCTTGTAGTAAAATCTGAATACAAGCAACAGATCATTAGCCTGGCCGATATCACCTACATTGAAGGTTCGGGAGATTATATAACCATTCACACAGAGAACGGTATACCGCTGCAAACCCTGATGAGCCTGAAAACGATAGAAGAACAGTTGCCTAAGTCCCAATTTGCAAGAGTCCATCGTTCATTTATTGTGAACATTCAAAAAATACGAACCATAGAAAGACAACGCATTGTATTCGGAAAGGTTCACATTCCCATATCCGACTCTTTCAAAGACGAGTTTTTCCGCTTAATGGGAATCAGTTGAAAAAATTCTGTCTGCCCGGCAGAATATACTGTCTGCAATCAAAATCGGACCGTTCACAGATTCTTGTTGAATAGAGACGGGCGTTCGGATATTTTTGTATTATGGAAAAAACAGAGAATAAACAACGTATTCTGGAGACCCTCATCTACCTGATCATCTGGATTGTCATTTTCTCAACCCCATTATTGAGGTACAGCACGCACGGGATCACAGAATGGAACATTATCCTGAAAGAATGGCAGTCCGTTGTACCTTTTTTTGTTTTGTTCTGTATTACAAACTTTCTGCTATTACCTCTCTTTCTGTACAAAAAAAAGTATTGGCTGTTCGCTCTTTTTACCGTTTTTCTTTTCACCTTCTTTTTCTTTTATAACCCGACTCCCGTTTTCAAACCTGTAGAGGAGGCAGAACCTCGCCTGATAAGGAAAGATATGCCTGAGTTCTTTTACGGGCCAATGCCCCCGGAAAAAAGAGGCGAAATAAATATCTTACGTATGCCGGGGCGGATGGACCCCAGGATAAATAACCTGCTGATAGCCATTCTGATCATTGGATTCAATGTGGCAATTAAGCTTCTTTTTAAATCAATCAACGACGACCGGAAACTACAATCACTTGAAAAGCAGAATCTGCGTAATGAACTGGATTACCTGAAGCATCAGATCAATCCGCATTTTTTCATGAATACGCTGAATAATATTTATACTCTTATAGATATTGATGTGCCCAAAGCAAAAGGGACTGTTGTGGAATTGTCAAAAATGATGCGCTACGTGCTGTACGAATCCAACCGGCCTTTGGTGCAATTGCCAAAGATCATAGGATTTTTAGAACATTACATTGAACTCATGCGGTTACGATATACAGACCAGCTGGAGATCAAACTGAATCTTCCGGATACAGCCGACCGCGAACACATAAGCATTCCACCTCTGTTATTAATCCCATTTGTAGAAAATGCATTTAAACACGGCGTAAGCTACCAGGAAGCATCATTTATCCATATTGAACTGGTTATTAACGAAAAAGAAAAGAAACTTTTCTTTACAGTGAATAATAGCAATTTTGCCATTTCAACAGATCTGGAACCACAAGGCATAGGTCTGGATAATGTAAAGAAACGACTCCGGCTTTTATTTGGAGATCATTACCGCCTTGAAACACAAGAAACAGATAAAATATACCACGTTTCATTATCCATTCCTTATTCAATATGATAAGATGCCTTGCCATAGACGATGAACCCCTGGCTCTTATTCAGCTGACAAGCTGCATAGAGAAGACGCCATTTCTTGAACTTGTAAAGTCATTTACCAATGCACTGGATGCTATCACATTGCTTACTCAGGTAAACATCGACCTGATATTCATTGATATAAATATGCCCGATCTGAACGGACTCGATTTTGTAAAGATGATTCCAAACAGACCGATGATTGTTTTTACAACGGCCTATTCAGAATATGCTGTGGAAGGGTTTAAGGCAGATGCCATTGATTATCTTTTAAAGCCCTATGAATACACAGATTTCCTGAAAGCGGCCAACAAGGCAATGACACAATTTAATTTACTGTCCCGCCCGGCGGCTATTCCAGGTCCGGTTTTAGGCATTTTATTCGTTAAATCGGGTTATAAAATCTGCAGCATTGATTTGCAGAAGATCCTTTATATAGAAAGCCAGAATGAATATGCCAGGATCGTAACTGACGATAACAATTCCGTGATGACGCTCACCTGTCTGAAATCCATTGAAGAACGGCTTCCTTCCAATATGTTTATGAGGATACACAGATCATATATAATTCGTTTGCAAAAAATCACAGAAGTATCACGCAATCGCGTCCGGATTGGTAACATTTTGGATATTCCTGTTGGAGAACAATACAAAGAAGCTTTTACAGAGTATTTGAACAACCTTATTGTATAAATTATGAGAACATCTTCGCATATTATTTGTTGTTTAGGACAAATTGTCCTTCTGGTCTACCTGACGGTATCGTGCCGGCAAGGTTATTTTTCTGATATAGATACTGAAAACAGCGGTCAGGATATTGACACTACCCTGCGTTATGCGACGCCATATATTCCTTCAGTAAATAATCCGTCTGAAGATATTGCACCGGATCTGCTTATAAACGAAACAGAAGGATATTCTGCGGCAAATGATGAGGATATTGTGGATTCTTTTTCCGCCAAAGGAACGGTTACCGTCACATATTCCGGGACAACCGTTACCGTTTCGGATCCGTCCGGGCTTATTTCTTCACAAAGTATTGAAGGGGCAAAAGTAACTCTGTACTCTTCAAAGAAAACAGAATACATCCTTTCCGGAGAGTCGTCGGAAGGATTGTTCAGATTATTCACAGACAGTAAATCCAGTATTGTGCTTAACGGTTTAAATTTGCGAAACAACTCCGGACCTGCCATTGACATTCAGGAATATACAGACGGAGGTAAACGCATTTACCTGATTCTTCCCAACGACACCGACAATTATCTGGAGGATGCCGCCGGATATGATCATTCGGCAACATTTTTTAACGAGGGGAAAATCTTGATTTCCGGAGGTGGCCGACTAACAGTAAAGGGAAATAACAAACATGCCGTTGCCAGCGACGATTATGTTCGCCTGTTTAGTGGAATCATTACCGTTTCCGGGGCTGCGTCGGATGGTTTTCATGTCAACGATGGGGTAATTGTTGAGGACGGGACCCTGGATATCACCGCATCGGGAGACGGAATACAGGCAGACAAAGGGTCTATAGGAATAAATGGCGGAACAGTTACTGTAAAAGCCGTTGATGACGGATTCAAAACAGACAATGAAGACAGCGAAGAAGACGTAAGACCGTTCATTAAAGTCAACAATGGTATCATTAATCTTGTTTCAACAGGGGACACGGGAAAAGGGTTCAGCAGTACGAGCAATGTAATCATTAATGGAGGCACTGTTTCAATGGAACTCTCCGGCAAAGCGGCCAAGGGTATTAAGAGTGACTGTAATACGGTAATCAGCGGAGGAATAATAACTATTACTACAAACGGGGATGCATGGTACGATACCGATGAAAGTGATATTTCATCCCCGGCCTGCATTAACTGTGACGGCAACTGCCTGATAACCGGAAGTGGCACACGGCTGATTTTCAAAAGCACCGGAAAAGCAGGCAAAGGGATCAGTTGTAACGGAGATCTGATCATAGAAGATGGTTCGCTTGATATTACAACCACCGGGAAACAATATGTCTATTCACAAACGCTGGATTCATCTGCCAAGGGAATAAAGAGCGACGGCATTCTGCTCATTACCGGCGGTAATATACAAGTAGTGACTTCCGGAGGGGAAGGGAGCGAAGGAATTGAAAGCAAAACCATTCTTTGTATAACCGGCGGGACACTGGATGTAAATTCATACGATGATTGCATGAATGCTGCAAATGCATTGTATATTCACGGAGGAAAAATATATTGCTACAGCACAAATAACGACGGAATTGACTCTAACGGGACCTTAACCGTTACCGGAGGATTAATTGTCGTCCTTGGAACTACTGCTCCGGAAGAGGGGTTTGACTGCGATAATAATACGTTTTCAATCACCGGCGGAACCATTTTGGGTATAGGAGGAACGACAAGCAAGCCGACTGCTTGGGCCTGCGGGCAGTATTCGCTTATCTACTCGGGCACAGGCACAAGCAACCAGTTATTCAGCATTACTTCTCCCGATAATTCACTTATTATGGGTTTTAAACTTCCCCGTTCCTACCAGGGGGGCATGACCCTCCTGTTTAGCAGTTCTGCTTTGTTCTCAGGAGAAACATACACCTTGTATTCGGGGGGCAGTATTAGCGGACTGGCCTGGAACGGATTCTACGAATCGGGCACCTATTCAAAAGGCACCTCTCTGGGACTGTTCAAAACAACTGCAGCCATAAGCACTATAGGATCTGCGACAGGCGGATTCCCAAATAAATAACCAGACGCGGTCTGGCATTTTACTGGGAGAAAATTGTAACTTTAGCTTTTATTAAGTTAAAGGATATGATCACCTCGGATATTGTTTCAATTCAAAGGGAATATTTTTATTCCGGATGCACACGCGACCTGAAGTACAGGCTGGAGGCATTACGTAAAATTTTTTTGTGGGTAAAAGATCACGAACAGGTTATCCTGGAAGCGTTAAAAGCAGATCTAAATAAATCAGAAACGGAAGGCTATTTAACCGAAATTGGTGTACTGAACGAAGAGATCCGTTACATATCAAAGAATTTACACCGATGGAGCCGAAACCGCAGAGCAAAAACTCCCCTGATGCTCTTACCTGCCCGGTGTTACCGCGTATGCGATCCTTTTGGTGTAGTGCTTATTATGTCGCCCTGGAATTACCCGTTCCTGCTCACCATGGACCCGCTCGTGGGCGCCCTGGCCGCAGGAAATTGCGCCGTTGTAAAACCGTCTGCCTATTCTCCTCACACATCGGCAATTATTGCACAGCTGATCAAAGAATGCTTTCCTCCGGAATATTGTACTGCCGTAGAAGGCGGACGTGCCGAGAATGCCTGGCTTCTTGAACAACCCTTCGATTACATTTTCTTTACCGGGGGCACCTCGGTAGGAAAACTGGTAATGGAATCGGCCGCCAGGAACCTGACCCCGGTTAGCCTTGAGTTGGGCGGAAAGAGCCCGGTTCTTATTGACCGGAGCGCCGATATTGATCTGGCTGCCAAACGAATTGTATTCGGAAAATTCATTAATTCGGGACAGACCTGTGTTGCGCCGGACTATGTTCTGGTTCCCCCGGACAAACAGAAGCTCCTTATCGAAAGACTTCACCATTGGATAGACGTTTTTTATCCACGGGAAGAGAACGGACATATTGCCGACTATCCCCGTATAGTAAACGAGAAACACTTTGACAGGCTGATTGGGCTTCTGGACAGAGAAGAAATCACAAAAGGCGGCGATAGCGACCGGGCATCGCTTACTATTTTTCCCACTGTGCTTCAGAACGTGAAATGGAGCAGTCCGGTTATGCAGGAAGAAATTTTCGGGCCTATACTGCCTGTTCTTACCTGTGAAAACTTTAATGAAGCACTGGAGCGAATCAGACTCCGCCCAAAACCGCTGGCCCTTTACCTGTTTGCCGAGGATAAAGCAATGCGGTGCCAAGTGCTTCAAAACCTTTCTTTTGGCGGGGGATGTGTGAACGATGTATTATTGCATGTAGCATCGCCTTACCTGCCTTTTGGCGGTGTGGGGAACAGCGGAATGGGATCATACCATGGAAAGGCCAGTTTTGAAACATTTACACATTTCAAAAGTATTGTGGACAAAGGTACCCTGATAGATCCGTCCCCAAGGTACCGTCCTTACACTGAGAGCAGGAAGAAGATCCTCAGGTGGCTTGCCTGATTAATAACCTCCTTCAAGCTATTCAGGAAAGGGAAACCTCGCGCCCGCGGAGGGAAGGACCCGGTTGCGTCAGCAACTGGGAGGCGTTTCCCGTTCTGAATAGCTTGCAGAGTTTTGAATAGCTTGCAGAGTTCTGAATAGCTTGTGGAAGTTCTTAAGCGGGTACAAGCTGCGCCTTTTGGGCCTTCTGGCACCGGCTCTTATGCCAGCCACCGCAGAAGCCTCTTCCTGCTCTCAGTGTAAGGACGGTACCTTGCGGACGGATCTATGAGGGTACCTTTATCCACAATACTTTTGAAATGTGTAAATGTTTCAAAACTGGCCTTTCCATGGTATGATCCCATTCCGCTGTTCCCCACACCGCCAAAAGGCAGGTAAGGCGA
>Ga0172380_10005787_pt1 | contig 14741 bp, 11 predicted proteins | sample Leawe162metaG_FD_119747 | JGI IMG/M metagenome (GOLD analysis project Ga0172380, IMG submission 119747) | Leachate microbial communities from a municipal landfill in Southern Ontario, Canada - Leachate well 162 metaG | ecosystem: Engineered > Solid waste > Landfill > Unclassified | place...
CGACAACACCGACTGTCGAGATTGTACGTTATATCGCCGGCGACGAGCAACCTGTTCGGTCGTTGCGCTTTCATGGCTCTTTGTCCGATGGCGTAATCTTGGACTTCTACGTGATGTCAGAACAAGCACCTTGGACTCTCGTAGGTTCGTTGTCGGGGGCGCAGGACGATGTAAAGCATCGAATCCCCGTATTCGCATTCAATCAAGGCAACTACGAAATGACTTCGGTACGTTACGTATTCAGAGTTCCTGCTTTGAAATCGTTTACTCTCAATTTGCTGGGCGCTACGAACGAAGTTTCATATAACATGAAGAACTTCTGAACCTCATAGAAACACAAAAACACAAGGAAGTGCGCAGTGGAAGAGAACGTAAGAATCCGTGGAGTCTACACAGTTGTCAAGTTCATCTTGAACACGAACTATGACACCAGAAATCAAAACCGAATCATAACGAAGACATTAGGCAAGTTCGGTGTTGTCGATACCGACTACCAAGGCCCTTGTCCGAATCATGACGAGTTCTGGTTGTGCAAGATTGTCAAGGAGATCAAAGCCGGAACGCCAAAGGGTTGCATCGTTCTTACTCCAATCATGAAGTTGGACAGGAACTGCATCAAGTCGTTGATTCCGAATACCGGACTCTCGACAGAGTACGTGGAGAACGGAATCTGCTACGTAACTCCATCGAATCCGAACAACTACTACTTGATCCCTTTGGATTATCGCAAGTCGAACAAGGCCCACCGAGTGACAATCTGCGTAAATCCAGGATTGTCTCCAAGTGTCGATACGCACCCGGTAACGGAGATCCAGAAGAATCCGTATCTTCCACAAGAGATCAAACCACGCAAGCAACACGGCTGGGATGACGATGCAGTCACCGAACACTACCAGCACTAACTCATTGGGAGAGATGCGATGACTTATGAATACTTCGGCGATGTTGACAATCTCGGAGCACTGCTGTCAGTCTTGAAGAAATACGACGAAGAGCAGATGCTTCAGTATGAGCCTTTCTCTCGAACCCAGATGTGCGATGAGATTCGCACTCTGTGTGTTCGATTCAAGCAGGACGTTCCAGCTTTCATCATTGACATGCTTGCCAATCCAGATGAGTATACGCTGAAAGCTCTGAAGCTAGGTTACTCGCCTTGCAAACCTTTGATCGACGAGATCAACGACGACTACAACCTTAATATCAGCAATCCGACTGAGCTTCGAGATATGCTCTTCACCAAGAGTTTACCCAGTGAAGCGACTTCATCGTCGATTGAAGATGAAGACTCTTTTGTCAAGGATGCTTTTCAAACTATTCGGTTGCCTTAACAGGAGTAGATGATGCCAAAGAAAACGAAAAAGGTTATCAAGAAGACTACTAGCAAGAAGCCTTTGAAGCCTGCACCAAAGAAGACGGTAAAGCCAGCACAGAAGAAAGTTGCAGTTGCTCCGAAGAAGGTTGTCAAGCCTGTTCGCACCGCAACTAGGGCTCCAAGCAAAATCAAGAAGCCCAAGTCCAAGAAGAGTATCAAGGAACTTGAGTCGAAGCTTGGACGCAAGGTCGCAAAGCCTCAACCAAAGGTTATCAAGAAGCTTACCCGCTCCGAAAGGCTGAAACTTGCTGATAACAAGCTTTCGAAGCGTACTATTCGGCAGAAGTCGAACAAGGCTCCGAAGCTTGCCATCACACCTGTCACCGACATGCGCCAGAAGTTCCTCAACGAGAGCGAGTCGAAGGAAGTCAAGGCTGTTGCTGATGCCCTCAAGCGTCGTCTTCAGAAAGTTACCACGTTCGCGAACAAGATGGACACGCCTGCTGGTATTGCGAACATCGAACACGCGATCTCTTCGACGTTTAATTTCAACCCACGTTTGAATCAGATCGAGATCAATCGTGCTGCCGTCAAGGAGCTTTCCCACAAGCAGAAGCTCCATAAGATCGACGAAGGTGAGGACGAGGATAGTCAAGTCCAGTCTTCTTCCAATTACGTCACTGCGGCTCGTCCCAAGGCAGAACAATTGAAGGTCGATCAAGGCTACGTCGCACGTGAGATCAAGAACTTGAATCTTCGTGCTGGTTCCAAGGCCGTATTCTCCGATTCGTTGGATCCGCTCAAGCATATGTTCGGTGGCAAGGAACGGGCTCTTGTTACTTTCGCTAATGTCGGCAAGATCCAGGATACCAAGTATCTCAATCCTAAAGGAAAGCTTGAGCATGCGTACTACGGTACCGTGCTTCAAACTCCGGTATTCGATAACGCTGGCGAGTGGCAGAAGCTTGTAGACTTGATCGCTTCGAAGACCGGCATGCGTTATGTTCCTCAGATCAAGCCCAAGCACGTGATGAGCACCGCTATTCTTCGTCAACTGGCCGATAGCCCGGCTGAATTCAAGTTCTTCAAGAAGAACTCCGGTACCTATGCATTCTTCATGCACATTGACAATGATGTCGTGTATGGGTGTTATGTAGCATATGCACCATCGGTTCCCGCAACCGCCGCTGGCAACGATGCCGTTCCTGCAGGATTCATCTTTGGTTACTGGTGCGGTATCGGCATGACGATTCCAGAGATGCGCACGTTGACCATGGGACGATTCGACGAGCACTTCGATGCACCGAATCCCGATACGAGAACTACACAGTTCATCGGACAGTCGATGCTCACCCAGTTCTTCAATGCACGTAACCGATCTCTTCAGATCAGTGTTGCCGATATTTCCCTCACACGCGATCATGGAATCGACAGGGATGCGCAGGACTTCATCGGCAAGTCGGAGTCCGGATCGATCCTGTATGTTCCCAACGTCGATCTTCGCGACAGGTTCGAAGATTGGGTAGAGGATCGTATTCTTCCCGACGAGTTGAGTAACGAGGATTATGTTCCTGGAACGAATCTCACCGAGAAGGAATACTTCGCAGGGCGTGTAGTTTATACCGACATGAAGAATAAGATCATGTTCTACTACACGAAGAGTGGCGATCTCCACAAGTTCGACTTCTCCAGTGCCGCCGAACTCAATACCAGAGACAAGGCTGAAATTACGAAGGCCAAGTCTTTCGACCCTGATGACATCAAGGCCAACCGCGATACTCAGAGTTTCTACGGAACGTCGTTCCTATTTGGTGAAAGCGACTACGAAGTTGTCGTGGGTTACAACACATCGAAGAGCACATTCGATCAGCTATCTGACTTCAAGTTTCAAGGCTACCGTGAAGACCCTTGGGGTGCGCAAGCGCATTCATTGAACAAGAGCAGTAAGATCATCTTCGTTACTCTGGAAGGACTTCGTGAGTCCTATCAAGGCGATAAGAAGTTCTACGGGTTGGTCGAGAACTACTACGACGAGTTGAGCATCAGCGCGGCATACTACTACTCCCAGGGACACCGAGACGTTATTCCCAAGGATGAAACCGACAAGGAGCAGGAAGCGGGAAGATTCACTGATGCTGCCTTGCGGCGTGCTCCGATGATCGGCATGATGCTCAGTATCGCGAAGAAGAGTTACGAAGAGTGGCCCCATGAGAACGATCTTCGCACCAAGGCGAACGATCAGCTTCGCAAGATGACCGCACCGAGCCGCGAAGATCTCGACGCCGTGGTAGGATCGTTCAATGGGCTCATCAAAGACAAGAATGGTAACTATCCTAGGTTGATGCCTCATCAGGTTGAAACCCTCGCTGTGATGCGCAATACCAACACCGCCGCGCTTGACGTGGATATGGGTGGTGGCAAGACGATCATGGCTGTTCTCGACATAACTCGATTGATCAGTGAAGGCATTACTTTGGAAGATGGTTCCAAGGTGGCTTGCCGTCCATTGGTTGTTATGCCGGGATCGCGTTTGATTCGAAACTACATCGACGATGTGAAGAAGTTCTTCGGAACGAACATGAACATCTTCGTGCTCGAAACCGACCAGACTGTCAAGAACGCCGTTTCTGCTAACGAGCTTGTTGAGCGTATGAAGAACGCGCCTGCCAATACCGTCTTCGTTACGACGTACTCCTGGATCACGGGCGGCGGTGCTTACGATATCACTCTCAACACCGAGTTGAACAAGAAGAGTGGTGAACTCAAGGTTGTGTCTAAGCGCGTATTTCCGCGTGTTGAAATGCTGAAGCGTGTTCCGATCACTGCGGTGTATCTGGACGAGTCTCACAAGATCAAGAACAAGACTTCGAAGCAGAATGCCGCTGCGGTCGCGATGTCCGATATTCCTGTTCGGCGTTTGCTAACAGGAACGATGGTTTCGAAAGACGCTACTGATATTTTCCAGCAGATGCGCTTTCTTGATTCCACATTGATCGGATCGGAAGCGAGATTCTTGGCTCAATACGGAGCCAAGGACGAAGATAGTGATGATGACGGAGGCAAGAAAAAGAAGGCCAAGCGTGGCGATCTTCGTCCCGGAGCCGAGAAGGAAGCTCGCGCGGAAATGAGAGCCAACGGTGTTCTCCAACTTCGTCGATCTTCGTGGATGCCGTTACTTCCTGAGAAGGAAGAGAAGTTCTTCTTCGTTGACATGTCGAAGGAGCACGAAGCTGTTTACAAGTCGATGCTCACCAAGCTTGTCGCTACGCCGTTGAAGGCTTACGAGAAGGGTTTGATCACTTACGAGCAGTACGAATTCCTCACCAAGTTGAACTCCGTCCTTAACATCAATGCCGAAGACGATGATGACAGTTCGCTGTTAAGTGGACGCGCAGGAGCATTGCTCAGTGAAGACGAATCCGAGGATGAGAAATCCGAAGATACTGATAGCGAAGATCAGGTAGGCAACATCAAGAAGGGTCGTCGAGGACAAGCAGATGCGATGGTCAAGGTTCAACAGAACATGGCTGTCATGATGGCCGCGATGCAGGACTTCCTTACCGCACCTGAACTTCTCGATCCGAAGACGTTCGACAGCGACCACGGTGTTATGGAAGCTCTTCGCAATGCTGGTCTTGTTGAGGAAGACGGTACTATGATTGGCTTCTCCATCGGTCCCAAGGACGAGTTGGTGAAGAAGATCATCATTGATCATTTCGCGAAGACTGGTGGGAAGTATATCAAGCGTTCCGAACAGGATAAGCGCTTCGGTTCCGACAAGTCCAAGTACGCTGGCAAGGTTATTATCTTCCACTACAATGTGAATGCCGCTACGCACTTCTACAACACCTTGAAGGCCGCTGGAATCAAGGGTGTTGGTATGTATCAGGCTGACAGCAACTTGCACAAGGCTTCCGAAGGGCATTTGAACGCATTCAAAGATCCAGAGAACGAAGATGTTGCAGTTCTCTGCGCTGCTGAAGGAGCAATTCTTCTCGGTCAGAACATGCAGTCCGCAGATACTGTTATCAGATGTTCGACACCTTGGACTACTGGTGATTACGACCAGTCCATCGCGCGTGCATTCAGAAACGGTCAAGATCTTGAAGTTACTGCGGTAAATATCCAAGTCAATGCTTCCTTCGAAGTGTTGAAACTTATCAAGCTGTTCGTTCGCGAGTCTTCGAATCGCAAATTGAACTCGGACTTCGACGTTCCTTTCGAGATCTCGAAGAAGCTCGCGGAGTGCAGTCTTGAGAACCACGTGGAATATGCAACCGAAGATGCACTGAGACATTTCCCGGTGAATCGGTATAACGTTCCATCGAGACCTCAAGCTGGCATGTATGAAGACAGTGCAGACTTGTTCTCCGAACTTCACGAAGAGATCTGGAAGCAGGAGAAGCTTGCCGCATATGGACCAGACGAAAAGAAGTGCCGAGCCAGAGATCCAGAGTATCTGAGAGATCCGAAGAACCGATGCGAAGCATCACGTTACTTCAAACTCGGTCTGGATCAGATGACTGAGATGGCTACTGGTTCCGAGGAAGTGAAGCCGGTATCTTTGGAAGTTTCTCCGAAGAATTCCAATGGTGAGCCAGTTACCGTCGGTCAGTTGGGTACCGATGACCTCGATGCTTTGTTCAATGGATTCATCCATCCCGATGATCGTCCGCATTTGAAGAAGCTTCGATACCAAGACATCCGCAAGCGAATCGGAAATGTGGATCCAGGAAACGTTCTTCGCAACCACATCGAAGACGCCTTTGACGCCATGGTCGAAGCCAAGCCAAGTTATGCAAAGTTGTACGCTCCCCGCAAGGATGAGATCTGCAACGAATTGTATTCCGACTTTACCGATACTCAAGGCAGGAAGTCGAAGGACTTCAAGTTGTTCGCCTATGTCGGTTTGCATGAGCCCTTCATCAAGGGTATTTATAATATGGTTGCTTCCCGCTACAAGAATCTCGACTTGGCAGAGTTGGAGATCGGGAAGAATGCTGACTTGAAGATGAACGTGAAGCGCACTTCTGATAACGCGAAGAAGCTTGCTGGCATCATTGATAGTTTCCGCAAGGTGAACGGCATTCCTGAAGGTGCTGAACCTGAAATTGAAGAGGAGCTTGAGGAAGAGGCGATTACGGAGACAAAGAAGAGTGGTCGTAAAGAGCTTCCTGTTGAGGAAGAAGAGATTGTTCGCGACGTTCTAGTTGTCGGACTGTCGAAGTACTTCTCGGACTTCTCGGAATCGGCTACGGATGACGACGCGCAACTCATGTTGTTCGCTCCAATTTCGCAAGCCAATCCACTTGCCAAGAAACTTCCAAGCTTCCATCTCCCTTCCGGGAAGACATTTGCAAAGAGGATTCGTTACGTTTACACCAGGACGCCGATCACGAGCACGCTTCAGATCAAGAACGTGTTGCAGAAGATCGAAGCCGCTGGTGGTCTAATCGAAGCCAAGAACGAGAACGGACGTTACAACCTTGTTGATTCCCAAATCCTCAAGGCGCTGTTCTCTTCCAAGGCTCCATCTACGAAGCAAGCCGATGCCGAACATTCGATTCACAACTTGATGCGCGACAAGGCCCACGTGGTCGGCGCGAAGGTTGCTGGAAAGAAGAAGCAGAACATCGATTGCGGGTTCATCGTACTTGACGGCAAGATCACTCTTGCCGCATTCCCAGATGCCGACAAGGCTAACTTCAATGCGCAAGAAGAGTCGATTCTTCGCACCTGTGGCTTCAAGCGAATCGAGTACATGGTCGTCATGTACAAGGTTACCGAACCTCAGAAGAAGAAACTTCAAAAGGATCTGATTGCACTTGCTACCAGGTTCAATTCCGATGGCGTCGAGTTCTTCAACGAGAAGCGATTCGAAAAGCATCTACGTTTCTTCACAAAGACCCAAGTGTCGTTTGAATCGGAACGTAGCTAGTAATTCTTGGTAGGGAGAGGAAGCCAAGTCCTCTCCCTTTTCTTAAACACCGAAACACGAAAACAACCGCATTACACGAATATAAGGAGTATCTAAGATGGATACCGAAAACAACGAGACTGTAACCGATCAACGTTCCAACCAGGCTTCGAAGCCCGTCGTTCTTGGGTCGACAAAGATCGAGAATTGGATGTCTGATCGCAGGGCCGCTCTCGATCACATTCGAAATAACCCACACGACCTCACTCTGGAATTCCTTCGCGACAACGGCCTGCCTGTGTACGTGAAGAATACCATCAAGTCCGGTCAGGTCATTCTTGTCACGATGTTGGATGCTGGTGGCCGTCGTACTTCCCACCGCATCGAGAAGACTTGGATTCCGCAGAACTTGTCTGAGCGTTATGCTTACGACACGATCATGCGTTCCGACGAACTCAAGGATTTGATTTTCCGCAGGGCTGTGCTTCTCATTCATCCTGAAGAAGCAATTAACGCACTCAAGTCTCCGCGCGCGCAGGAAGTGCTTAAGAAGTTCCACTCCAGGTTTGCTGGAAGTGCGCCTATCGACAACGAGAGCACGACTGCCGAAGGTGAAGTTTCCGAGCGTATGAAGAATATCGTAAATAACATCAATACCGGAAAGTTGTTGCCTGACGACGCCGTGACTGAAGTTATGAACTGCTTCATCATGCTCAACGAAGCCGACTTCCATTATCTGTACGAACGCTTCGCTGGCAAGCGCGAGTTCAGCGCGATGGTTGACGAGATTCGCAAGCAAGCAAAGGCTGAAGGCAAGCACTCGTAACGAGAAAGCTTGATCAAAAACGGGCGTGTAGGCTTCTGGCTTGCACGCCTTTCTGCTTTCATAGGGGTGATTGATGTTCAACACGTTGCATAACGTCGACGATAGAAAAAACGCCTGGGTGTTCACATGTGATCGTTGGGCGGAGCATGGATCCTACATATTGCTACCGATAAATCCAGCGAACATTTCGATTCAGAACCAACTTCGAACTCAAGTTGACGAGTCGAAGCGTGGCAAGATTGTGTACATCGCGAGAAACCAGAAGAACAAGTCGCTGTTCAAGCCCCCTGAGATCCAGTTCACGATCCCATCAGGTAACATATTCCCGATGTTCTCCGACGAGTACATCGAAGCCGCGTATCGCTACAGTACGCACCCCAAAGCCAAAGTGAACGACTCCCGACAAGCCTTGGACAACCCGACGGTGAACATGTCGAATTACAGCGCAAGCAAGCCATCTAAGGTTTCCGACATGCGTGACAGGATTCAAGGAACACAGATGAGTTCGGTTCAGGTCCAATCAGGAATGAATGTCCCTGATTTGTACAACAAAGTAACTCCAGTCGGTATCCAGAATCTGTACGCATTCATGATGCTTGCCGATGAGCAACGTTTCCACAACGATGTTCCCAACAAAGTACACGTCCACATAAATTCACTTCTTTATCCGTCCTTGTTTCTGCGATGCACGTTTACAGAAGATGGAATCAGTTGGACTGAATCTTCCGAAGATCCTGGACAGTTCGACCTGGAATTTTCATTGCGCGTCCTGGGAACATCACCGCAGATAGGTTACGGGTACTTGGATTCGTTCTTCAGCTTGTACGCTTCCGCTTTGTCCGATGCTCAATCCACGAATTCGATAGACAGAATGAGGAAGACAATGGGTCAAACCGGAAAAGCCGTGGAGCTTGAGAACGTGGAAGGTCTGCGTGGACGAGTGAAGAGAACGTTATCAGCAACGAGCATCGCCGACAACCAGCAACGCTTCGCGAACAGGTTGTTCACATGAGCAGTAACTTGGCTAGAAGCAATGCCTGGGTATTCACTTGCGAATCGTGGATGGAACAGAACATGTACATCCTCCTCCCGGTGAATCCAGGTGAGATACAGTTCCAGATGCCTATCAGCGTGACCAACGAGAGCTACAGATCGACTAAGATAACATACATATGGCGTGATCGTGGTTTCAAGTCGATGTTCAGTTCGCCAACAGTCAACTTCAATATCCCATCCGGGAACATCTTCCCCAGTTTTTCCCAGTCTCATATCGAACAAGCGCAAGCGGTAGCTAGAGGCTTGTCCACTGACAAGGATGCACAAGGTCTGCAATCGTTCTATAACAACCAGATACCCTACGGAACGCAGATCAAGGATCCGAGAATCGGTGCATATACGGGAGTGTCGAACAATGGAAAGAACACCACCGATGCCGGAGTGAACAACGCACCTCAGATGTATCGTGGCGACATACCAATTGGAATCCAGAACGTGTACGCCTTCCACGCGCTTGCAGAAGAGCGTCACATTCGCAAGGTTTCCAGTCCGGATACGAACACTGATAACCGTGTCGTGGCTGTATTGAACTCGTTGATCTTCCCTAGATTGGTTCTGTACGGCTATTTCGGTGAAGATGGTATCCAGACCGAGGAGACATCGGAAAATCCAGGAGAAGTGAATCTATCCTTCTCGCTTGTAGTGACCGACACCTACCCGAGACTCAAGTACGGTAACTGGTCGGAGTTGAACGACATGTACATCAATCAGCAAGGATCCGATGAGACCACGTTGGACTTCGCGAAAACGCAGGCCAGGAAGATCTGATTCTCAAACAATCAGTATTCCGTAAATACTGCGCATGAGCACAACATGGCTTGATCTAAAACTGGGTGGAGTTCGCCGTTCGACACCGAACGGTCCCGAAGCGATCAATCAAGTAACAAGAGAACTCAACAAACTGCGATCAACAAGGATCCGTAATCACAAGGCTTCTTGCCAGTGTCCGTACCACGTTTCCGACGATGGCTTCTCAAGAACGCTGTCGGTGAACTTGAATCCCAACAGAATCAACCGCGAAGGATTCAAGGTTCCTGTCGGGTACTACTTCTGCTGGTCATGCAAGCAAGCTGGTACGTGGAACAAACTTGCAAGCACCTTGTCATTGGAACCTTTGGTCGAGACAGATAACCCTAATATCGAGAATAATTTAGGAGCTATCCAGTGGGAAGAAGAGTATCAGCAACCCGATGAATCGATGATGTTCCCGTTCGAAGATGACTGGGTTCGTAACGATGGTGTCGTCAAGCTGAAAACCTTGGAGACATTTAAGGCGAAGCTGTACATGAAGATCGTGAATCTGTACGGCGAGTACGAGTCCCGCAGGAAGCTTTGGTTACCTGCGTACGAGAACGACGAATTGATGGGGCACGTCGAAGCAAGACTCGATCCAGAAGATTTGGATCCCGATCCTAAGTACATGAACGCACCGGGTGTTTGGTCGTCGCAGTATTGGCTTGGATTCGATACGGTTTCCAACAACTTCAACGAGGACTACTGTTGCTTGGTCGAAGGTCCGGCGGACCTGTTGATGATGTACCAAAGACACATCCCCGCGTTGCCGTTGCTTGGTGTTACGTCGTGGTCTAATACAAAACGTGCCGCTCTCACTGTTCGTTTCCAAGATGTGATAATCATCGGCGATGGCGACAACGCAGGCGACACGATGTACAGGACGTTGCGAACCAGTCTGATCGACCATTGCAACGTACATCGAATCAAGTTGCCTGAAGGTGAAGACCCTGCAAGCTTGAACAAGGTTCAATACGAAGATCTGAGAAAAGTCATCAAACGCAAACTGAAAGGTGTTACAAAATGATCGCTGGAAAAGACGAACTGTATGTGAAGGCCGACGCGAACACTCCTGAAGAGGTCGACATCGACGCCGTGGCTGACCGTATCAGGAAACAGCAACTTGGAAATCAAGTGTCCGCGTCCGAAGAAGTTCACGGAGATATTGCTACTCGCATTCACAAGTAACAGATGAAAACAAAAACCACCAAACTAAGGGATATTCGACGCAGTGCCGACGACGATGATGATTCGCGTCGGCCTGTCGCATATCTGGAGCATAGGTTATTTGTCCCACGTCGTTGCGTCACGCAAGCGATCAAGGAACAATTCACCGATGTGATTGAGAACTACTACGACGAATTCGACGAAGACGGCGAGCCCAGGGAGAATCGCGATCTGGTCGTCAAGTCGTACAAGGTCGGTGAGGAGTATGTATCGTTCGAGCGCGGCGACTTGAGGAAGATCGAAGACATCTTCGGACGCATCGTCAAGATCAAGGATAAGAGGGCGAAGCCCAAGCTCAAGACCAGGATTCGATTTCTTGGCGTGCTGAAGGATAAAGTTACTAGGGAACGTTACCCTCTGCGCCCGGAGCAGATCAAAGCTCTGCACAAACTTGTCGACGATTACATGTACGGCATCTTGGAATGTCCTCCTAGATTCGGCAAGACGATAACCGCAGTAGCTTTGATCTGTCAAACGAACATGAAGACTTTGATTCTTGTGAACCAGGAAGACCTTGCTCGTCAGTTCGAAGATCGATTCCGAAGCGCAACCAACGTCGGGAAGCTTGAGCGGGAGCAGGGACGAAGAATCCTAGGTTACGCTACCAAGTGGAAGGAATTCCAAGAGTACGACATCGTGATAGCAACATGGCAGAAGTTCCATGTCAACAGGGAAAAGCTTCTCAAGTTCCGCGACATGTTCGGGCTTGTGATCGTCGACGAAGTTCATAGGTTCGCAAGCGAGTGCAGTCCATCTATCGTCGATAACTTCAATGCAAAGTACCGTATCGGCATGACTGCGACGCCTGAGCGTAAAGATCAGCGTGACGTGATCATCAAGAACATTGTGGGTCCGGTCACCGTTCGAGGTAAGACCAAGCAAGTGCCTTTGTTCGTTCGACCTGTCAACACGAAGTTCTGCCCGCAATTCGGACGATGGACCACTTACGTTTCGAAGATCATGAAGTCGAAGACCAGGAACAACATAGCTCTTGATCTGATCGAGAAGGATGTTAAAGCGGGACGGCATGTGTTGGTCGTAGCGACTCGCGTGAAGCACATGGAAGATATCAAAGCATCGCTCTTGAAGAGAGGGATACCAACCGACATCTTCCGTGGCGGGTTGGCGAACAAGAAACTGCGTCAACAAGTGATCGCCGATGCGACTTCAGGCAAAATCAAAGTTACCGTAGCCAACCGGCAATTGCTTACCGGTATCGACGTTCCTCTCTGGGACAGTGCGCATATTTTGATCCCATCCGCCAATCCCCCGAACTACTACCAGGAATTCTCGCGTGTGCGTACGCCTACACCTGGGAAGAAGTTCGCTCTGATCTACGACTACTTGGATGCGCATCCTGCATCCAATGGATGTTATCGAAAACGCCACACACTTTACATCAACAAGGAATATGGACCGATCCAGTTCGTCGACGAAAACTTGAATCCGCTCGCGAAGACACCTTCGCTTCAGAGAATCATAGACGCCGCCAACGACCCGACTGGAACGCCAATCTACGGTGATGGAGCATCGGGAATGTTCGAGAACAACGACGACCCCGACAAGACCAAAGCCAAGCAGAAGCGTAAAGGTTACATACCAACACCGAAAAAAGGCTGGATGAAATGGCAAAGAAAGTGGTGAGTAGTTCCACTAGCGAAAACACCGAAGAGAAGGTGTCGAGCTACGGTCTCGCTGTTCGAGCAATACAGCGAGACCGTCTTGTTGCGAAGTTGCTCGAACAATCCGAAGGTGTACAAGTTCCTTCGAAGCGACTGACTGCTGAAGTGCGAGGTTATGTCTTGTCTTCTGTCGATCTGGAAACATCCCAGCCGAAGTTCTACGGGATCGACGGGAAGTTCGAGAACCCGCTTCAGGACATCAGGAAGATCTCGAAGGTGATCCTGGATATCCAAGCCTACCGTGATCGAATCGTGACCATCATCGGAGAGTTGCGTGAGAAGCAGTTTTTCCTGATCGAGCGTAAACGTAAAGGTTACAAGTATGTGAAGGATGTCTACGCGAAGACTATCAAGGCGCAAGGTACCCAGAGGAATCAAGAGGAGTTCATCGAAAGCGTCTTGTGGCCTATCGTGGAGAAGCGCTCGAAGATCGAAGATTTGATTTCCAGAATCGAACTCGTCGCGAAGAATCTCGATAATGCTTGGTTCTCGTACAAGCGCGTGAATGAGAACTGCGAAACATTGCAAGGAAGAATGGAGTCCCGTGGTGGCCGCGAGTACAGATAACTCAGACATCCTTGATGACGCTTTTGATGATGATGGTGACGATTCCGAAACCGAAGCTTACGTCAAACACGCAAGCTTGCCTATTGATGGTGGTGATCCTTCAAAGAATGACCTACAGCCTTCGGATCCAGCCTTGGATGAATTCGAGACTATGTTTGAAGAGGCACATCCCGAACTGAACGACGAACAGGATGGCAAATTCGAGAAGCGAAAGTTCAACCCATACAAGCCGCAGATTGCGTCGGACAGCACGGGGAGCATTCCTGTACAGCGTAATTCCAAGATTGATAACGTTGATGATGCTCACGTGGCGTTCCATGACACATTCTTCTACGATGCTTTCTCAGAGATGCGCAGGCAGGGGTTCTTTTCTTCCGACAAGGATCTGTTGGCCCGCTTGAGCATCACCATTTTGGACACCTTCAAGCGTCAAGCTTCGATGCAGATGGTGATCGACGATATTGGCAATTCGATAACGTCATTAGGTGTCGATACGAAGTTCGATTACCAGGCGTTACTCAAGGACATGATCTCTCTGTTGACTCTTCAAACGACATCGAGAATGATCGACGATGTCGGCTTGGACAAGTACAAAGACGACATCATGCTGAGGCTCATCGAGAGTTACTACGGACAGACCGGGAAATTCGAACGTGAGGGTAACAATCGAAGACGCATCGAAGACGAATCAAGGATCCGCGTCGAACATCGTCTAAGCGATCTGACAAAGACGTTGAAGGAAATGTCGAAAGACTTCAAGCACGTGGCTAATGCTTCTACCAAGCCAGCAAAACAATCGGTGTTCATGCACTCCCACAGCAAAGCCTTTCTACAAAGGGCACCTGCGAATGATGCGAATGCCGAAGACTATACGAACTTAGGTGGTGATGTTCATGGGGATTCTAGGTAATCGTTACGCACAGTGGGACTCCGGCGATTCCGAAGATGGTTTCGCAATTAGATCCATCGATTGCAGAGTCTTCATCTACGGTGTTGAAGTCACGGAACATCTCATGTCCGATTTGACGATCAGCCGTGTTCTGCGCGACGGCGAAGGAACATGCAACTTCACTTTGGATAACAACTACGACAAGTTCGTCCTTCGAAGCCAGAACTTTCCAGGAACCGTCGACTGGCAAGAAACCTACCTTACTGATACTTGGAACACAAGCAAGCTCGCTCTGCGCAAGAGCGCGACCGATGGCGAGTCGATGAGGTTCATCGGTGAGGGCATCAAATCCGATGGCGGTTACTTTCTCTATCATGAGAATGCCAAGAAGGAACTTTTCCTCAAGAAGGTCGCGGCCAACTCCAAGTTGCGTGGGGAATATCTCAATACCGACATACCGAATCTCAAGTACC
>Ga0172380_10005788_pt1 | contig 14741 bp, 12 predicted proteins | sample Leawe162metaG_FD_119747 | JGI IMG/M metagenome (GOLD analysis project Ga0172380, IMG submission 119747) | Leachate microbial communities from a municipal landfill in Southern Ontario, Canada - Leachate well 162 metaG | ecosystem: Engineered > Solid waste > Landfill > Unclassified | place...
AAAAAGGCAAATGCATTTTTATCAAAAAATGATAATATTTTGTTTGAGGGTCATGTTTTGTGTGAAATAAAACTTAAAGTGGATAAAATTATTTTAATACAAACAAACCCTGAGGAGCTTGAAGCACGCTTAGAGCAAAGGCACTATTCAATTGAAAAAATAATGGATAATGTTTTTTGTGAAGGAATTGATTATTGCAAGAAACACATAGAAAGAATTTATTCAAAAAACAAAATTGTTTATGTTAAATCTTTATCAACCCCAAAACAAACCTTTGCCAAAGCCGTTGTTTTGCTCCAAAAGTAGGATTCTTTCTTTTTTTGACCTTCCCTCTAAGTTTTAAAACTTATTTTTGCACTAATGCATTTAGTTTTGGGGATAATATGTATCAAAGAATTGTTTTCTACGCGGTTTTAGTGTTGTTTTCAGCCCAAGGGGTTTTTGCTTACCAAGCAGGATTAACCGATTTCGGGTTTAATGGATTAACTAATGAAACAAAAGAAACAAAACTTTGTAAGGAATTGACAGTGTCTCTTCCTGAACAAGCAATTTTGGAAAAAGGGAATGGAATTTTATCTTTGGATGGGGCCTTTTTAGATCCAAAAAACGATAGTTCTTATATTTCTGTTTCAATAAATGGGGGCGAAGAGGAAGTATTGTGGCTTGAGGATTTTGTTTGTTCTGGTAACTGCTGGGCAAGGATATTTATTCCAAATTTAAAACAAGGTAGTACAAAACTTACTCTTTGTACAGTTCTTGGAGGATTATCAAAAAGTGTTTCAATAACAACAAATTCTTTCATAGGGCTTTACAACACCCCGAGTCTGTCAATAAAGAATTCTGCCCCCGCGCTTGTTGCATTAGGTGAAAGAGCAAAAATGAGCATAATTGTTTCAAATACTGGTACAAGAGAAGCAGAGGTTTATGTTCAATTCATCCACCCCGACACTCGTGCAAAGGTTGCAATAGCTAGTTTTGATATTGTTGAAGGGGATTCAAGTGCAACAGCAATTGTTCAAGCAGGAGAAACAAAAATATTTGATTATTATATTAAACCTTCAATTATAAGTTCCTATAATCTTCCTTCAGCAGCATTATTTTTTACAAATGTGTTTGGAGAAAAACAATTTATGTTAAGCGAACACCCTGTAATGAGTGTTGTTGAGCAGCAGCAAATTCAAGTAGCATTAATTGCAACAGAAGAGAAAGAACCTTATGTGTTTAAAGCAATAATAAAAAATAATACTCCACTCACTTTTAATGGAACAATAATTCTTTCCCCTCAAACTGCACTTTCTAACCCAATCCAAGAAATTTCAATTGGGCCAAATAGTGAGAAACAAATTACGTTCAATTCGAAAGAACTCGTAAACGGAGATTATTCTTTTGTTGCAAGCATTAGGGATGGAAATGAATTATATTCTTCAAACTCAATTGATTTACAAATAAAAAATGAAGGAATTCCATTTGAAATAATTTTTGCGCTTATTGGAATATTAATTGGGGCAGGCATATTTGCTTGGCTGTATTTCAAGAAATAGTTATTCTTCCCACTCTTCAAGAATACTTTTTTTTGTTTCTTCATTTAATTTATCTTTTTTTTCAAAAACTTTTTTTAATACAAAAGCCAAGACAACTATCAAAAGAATTGGAACAAATAAAACATAATTGGAAGTTAATGGATTTTGGTTTTGGGTTATCGCGTTTGAAAGTAAAAATAATGCACTTGCATAATTGTTTTGGTCAATTGCCTCTTTTGCTTTTGTAAGCGTTTGGGTTGAAAGACTCAAATCAATTCCTTTGTTAAATGCAAGGATAGATTCTCGCTTTAAGTAATTTATTGCATTTTCTAACTCTTCATTAATTTTTAATAATTTTTGCTTTTGTTCTTCAAGTGATAGATTTGTGAAATTAATGTCTGAATTGTCAAGTTTTAACTTTGCAAGCCTACTTTGGGTTATTGGGGGAATTATTTTATTTTTAGTTAAATTGTTTTCTGCTAAAAAATAATCCTCTAACAAGTTTATTAGTATTGAATTTTTTTCTTTTATTTCTGCTAATCCTTTTTGTGTGATTTTTATTGATTTGGCAATATTAAGATCATATGATTCCTTAATAGAAACAATTTGTGCATAGGTCTCTTCCATCTTTAAATATTGGATTTTTCCTTCAATAAAATCAAACGAAATACTCTCGTCAAATTTTTGTTTTTCTTCAAAGAATTTTTGTGTTAAATCATTTAATTCTTTAAAATTACGATTTTTATTTATCTCTTCGACTTTTTTTCCTAATGCTGCTGCAGTTTCCTTTAAGGTATTGTCAAAAGAAAAGGTTTTCTTTGATAATGCATCAAAAGCTTTGGCAATATTTGTTGGGGTGTTAAAATCAAGTGCAAGAATCGTTTGAATAAGTCCTTCAGTTTCCTTTGCCTCTTTTTCGAGTCCTAGGGTGTTAAGTTCTTCAATTTGCATTCTGAGTTCTTCAATTTTGTCCAAAACTTTTTGTTTTAATGATTGCTGAGCAAAAGCTTCTTCTTGTGAAGTATTTAATTTTTGTAACAAAATTGCATTTTCTTCAAACGTTGTTTGCAATATTTTTAAGTTATTTTTTTCTCCTTTATTAGTTAGTTCTTGAATTATTTTTGCCCGTTTTATTTCTCCAAACAAGAGTAGTTCTTCGCGCTGTTTTTGTAGTTCCTCTAAATAATATTCAAAGGCATTATTTACAATTACTTGAATTTTGTAATTAATTGTTTCTTTTTCATTGAATTTTTGGTTATTAAGTACTAATTTGTCTATTTGGGGTTTTCCAACAACAAGTTCATTTTCATTTTTTATTATGGTGATTTCTTCTACATTTGAGTTAAAAGGAATGTCTAAAATCAAATTAGCAACAAGATTTTTTGTAATGGTGTTTTGGGCAACAACAGTATAATTAATTTCGGTTTTTTCTACAGAGGGGGTTGTATAGTTTGTTGTTGTAGTTAAAATTAATCCTTCAATATAAAAAAAGATTGTTGTGGTATCTTCGTTTTGAATAGTTTGTAAAATAAACGACAAAGTTGTGTTTTCTTTGTAGGCAGTTATTTCCTTTCCATTATTTAAAACAATAAATTTTGTTGTTCCTGCGGGGATAGCTGTGTGAATAAGGGCTTTTGGGATATTTCCTAAATTAAGCAAATTAATATTTCTTTTAAGCAAAGATTCTTTGTTTGAAGCAAAAAGTATTTCCTCTGTTTCGGTTGTTTCTAATTTTCCTTCAACTATTGCTTCAACAAGTGTTCCTTTTGTGGGCAAACAAGACAAATAAATTTTTGATTCGTTTTCATCTGAGTTTATGTTTTTAACACAATCGTCTTTTTTAATGATTTTTGTTAGGTTGCAAGGCACTGTAAGGGATATTTCTTCAAAAATTGGTTCAAAAGGGACTGTGACAATTATTTGAACTATTGAATTATAATCTTTATTGTTTTCAATAACAAAATCAGCCAAATAAACTGTTTTTAAATTAGTTTTGGCATATTCAGTAACTTCTTCAACAATGCTTTCTTTAATATTTTCATTGAGTTTTTTGAGTTTTTCATTCAAAGACTCTTTTATTGGCAACAAAATATCCAGTTTTGCTTTAAATTCACCCCCATTTTGTTCAAAATATTTTTTGTATTCATAAATTCTTGAAAAATAATTTTCTGTTGTACTTGTGAGCGTAGGATTTACTAAAAGGGATTGTATTTGTTTAAGCCTGCTTAAATTTTCTTCTGCAAATTTGACTTCTTCTTCGCAAGATTGCACGAGCTCATCTTCATAAGCAATATAATCCACTTGTCTTCTAATATTCTCGCATGAATATAAAAAATCAGAAAGGTTCTCTTTAGTTACCTCTGTTTTTGCTAATTCATCAAGTTCATTTTTTAATTCATTTAGTTCTATTGAAGAAAATATTTTTTTTAAGTAGGTAAAACATTCTTTTGTAGCGTCTTTTCGTTGGGCTTCAAATTGAGTATAATCCAATTTTGCACTGTTAAGTAGTATTGTTTCTTTTTGTAATTGTGCGCAGTAAGTTAGTTTTTCTTTTCCTGCCGAGGAAAGTGTTTTTGATGAGTCATATTGGGTTTGATAAATTAGTTTTGCAAGTGATTCGTTTTGTGGCATTGTTTCATTCTTTATTGTTTTCGCGAGCTCATCACAAGCATTGGACAAGTTTGAAGAATAATTTTCTTTTTCAATATTTAGCTCTAAATTAATTTCTTTTAATTCAGTCGAAATTGTTTTTAATTCAGAAACCTCATTTCCTAGCAACACAAGCCCTCTGCTTTTTTCTTCTCTAAGTAAAAGTATTTTTTTTGTTATGTTTTCTAATTTATTCTTTGTTTCCTTTTCATTAGTAACCTTTGTCCCAAGGAGCGAGGCATAAAGTTTATCAAATTGGGAATATTGTTCTTTTTCACTAAGAGTTGCATTGCAAGACTTGAGTAGGGTTTCATTTTCTTTCCAAATCAAATTAATATTTTCTTGAGTACTTTTAAGCGAAGAACTTGTTTTGTTAACAAGGTTTGCAAATCGCTTTAATGCGGACGTGTTGTTTCCTCCAAGTTCTGAATAAAGTTTTGTAAATTCAGACACTGGAAATTTTTTTAATGCCATTATTCCTTGTTGTGAATAAAGATTGCTTGATAAGTAATCAAGCCCATTTTCGAAAGCAGTGTTAAGTGTTGGAAACCAGTATTCGGTTGTTATTCCAATTTTTTTTAAAATACTTCCTTGAATAAAATCATAACTTTCGGTCATGATTGGTTGTTTTTCAATTAATTCTGGAATCCCCTTTGTTATATTTGAATTTGAAAAATTTTGGGCTCGAAGTAAATAGTACGAAACATAACTGTCTGAGTTTGTTGCGCCTGTGTTGAGTTCTGTTAGAATTTGTCTTAATTCAACTAAAGAGTCATAAAGTTTTTCTTCTTTTATTAAGTCTACTTTTTGTTCTGTTAAATATTTTTCTTCAGCCCCAACGAACTCAAAACTGAGTTTCATTGCATTATCCAGTTCTAAAAAGGATTGTTCAATATATTCTTCTGCTTCATTTAGTTCTCCTGGGAGTGCAGAATAATTTGTTCCCTGACAGATTTTGCCTGCATTTTTGATTTTTGTATTTGCTTTGTTAAAAAATAACCAGCTTCTTGCAACATTGTTTTTTAGTTCATATATTTTGTTTTCTTGGGAATAATTAAGGTTGGTTTTGAATAATTCGTTTACTTTACTATAACAACTTTCTTCAGTTTCACAAGCTGGGATAGAGGCATAACTTTTTGTTGAAAGAGAATAGCAAAGCCCCTTTTCAGTACTACTCAGTTCAGTACAACCAAAAATAATGGTTGTTATTAGTGCAAGTATTATTCCTGCAATAAAAACAATTTTCTTTGGTTCTTGTTTTTGTAAATGTTTTCTTGGAATTTTTTTTGCCATAAGAGGGCTTTTGTTTAAGCCCTATTTAAAACCTTTAGAAGACTTCGTCAATTGACTTATCAATTTTTTAAAAAAATTAGTTTGTTGGTTCTTCATTAAAGTCTTTAATACTTATCAAAGTTTTTTCTTCAAATGCTTTTGCAGCGCACTGTTCAGAAGCAAGTTTTGGATCAGGAATTAAAGTGTATAAACAATCATTTTCTTGATTGAGTAAATCTTTAACATAAGTGCAGTCCTTGCTTGTGTTTCCTATGTTTTGTGCAATTATTGGATCAATTAAACTGTATTGAATAATTACTCCAATAATAATTCCGACTAATAGAACAATGAGCAGGAATTTATTTTTGTTAAGAAACTTAGTAAGGGGGTTTTTTCCCTCAGGAATTAACTCATCGTATTCATCATTTGGATCTTTTAGGGACATACTAAAACTAGGTGGTTGTTAAATAAAAAGGTTTTGGATTGAACTAGTAAATTTTTAAGTTGGTTGGGAAAATTTTTCTTGAATTCTTTGTACTGTGTGATGTTCTGCCAAAAAGCCACACATATACATAATGCTGGTTTTTGAATAATTTTTTTTTCTTTTTCATTTGTCTATATTTCAGAAAATTTATTCAAAATACATAACACGCTTTTGGTTTGTTTTTTGTTGGGGAAACGTTTATAAAGGAGTTAGACTTTCTATGTGTTAGAAGTTTTTTATAGGTGTTAAAAATGTACAAATATACAATAGCAAGACAATTGGCATCAAAGAGAGTAATCACTAATAGAGGGGACGAAGTTGGCAAATTAGTTGACATAATCGTTTCAGAAGTTGGTGGAGACATAGAGTACTTGGTAGTAGAAGTAGACAGAAACTCCAGACTATTGTCAAAGCTAGGAAAAGTTGATAAGTTGGTAGAAGTACCATACTCATCAGTAACTGCAGTTAGCGATGTATTCATCGTTGATGAAAGAGAAATCCTAGAAGACATATCAAAGAAGGAATAAAGTTTTACTTATCTCCGAGGTTAGCTCTTTCTTGAAAGAGTTAGCGCTAGCCTAGGAAAAATCAAGCAATCTTGCCTAAACTCTTAGTTTTTTGATTCCCATTGGGGGAACGTTTAATATTTTTGCTTGAGAAACGAGTCGCGCTAAGGAAGTAAAGATTGGTTAAGACATTCAAAAACTCAAAATCAATTTCTTTTTCTTAAAATCTAATTCTTTAATTAGTGGTTTAACGGCATTAATCTTTGCAACAATTTCTTTCTCTTCAAGGCCTTTGGCTTTTGCTTTTTCGATTGCTCCAATTATTTCCTTAATCTCTTGATAGTGTATGAATATTTCTTCTCCTTTCTTTTGAGATTCACTTTCCTTTACCCCCAGCCCAATGATTTGTGCTTGTTTTGCTTCAATGTCTTTCTCAAACTTTAGTTTCTTTTTAGCTTCTTGAGTTTTTGGAGAATCCTTAATTACAACTTCTTTTTTCTCAGCGTTACTTATAAGTAGAGAGTTAAGCGCGGCTTGGATGTTCTCAAATTCTTTCTCTTTACCAATTTCAGTGCTATAAATTACTCCTTGATTAACATACACTTTTCCTTCTTTTGCAGAATAAATTTCCTTCATTTTTTTGTGTATTTCTTTAATTTCTTTTTGGGTAGCGCTTTTTGCGTCCTTTTTCTTGTCAATTTTAAGTTCATCAAACACATATTCAAGAATAAGTGGAGAAGTGTTGAGTATGTCGACACACGCTCCAAAAAAAGATTTATCGTTTTCATTTAATTTCTTTTCAAAATCAACTAACGTTTCTTCGGAAGGGTTTGCCCCTCTAGACGAAGGGAAGTTGTAAGTTTCATTTGCTGCCAAGATTCTATCTTTCCATTCTTCCTTTCGCATAGATTTAATTATTTTTAAGTCTCTAGTACAAAGGATTAGGTTTCCTTTTGCAAATAGTTCAAGAATTAAAATAATCTCGGGGAATTCCAGCATAACAATTCGATCCACTCCGTGAAGTTTAAGTGAAAGAATTCTTTGATTAAATAAATATTTTTTTAGTAATGCTGAAAACCCCCCCGGACTTTGTTTTGCCGGCAAAGAGTAATTAGAAATGAAAAGTGCGTTTGGGGGGAGAATTAAGTTTTTGTCTCCAAATTGCTTAGTGTGTACTTTCATTTTAATCCAGTTGTTTTCAAGGGTTTGAACGTTATTTACAAATCCATTCTCCAGAAATTGGAGTTCTTCCACCAAGTGCTTTAGTGCAAGGTTACTAAGCTGAAAATCCATACTAATGTAATACTTAGGATAGAATAAAAAGATTAGGGCGATGGAAAAATTTAAGTAAACTGTTAGTTTAAAAAAATAAAAACCCGCTGGCCAATTTGGTCAGCGAGCCCTAAAAGAGTGTTTACATTAATCCAAATAATCCTTCTAATCCTGAAGAGCCTGCTAATGCAGTCAAAAATGTTGCTCCCAAAACAATTGAGATTATTACAATGATTATTGCAATAATTATTCCAATTATTACTAAAATTGCTATTGGAATTAATACTGCGAGTGCTGCTTTTATTAAACTTAGTTTTTGTACTGCTGCAATTCCTCTAATAGCCAAGTATAATTCAACAAGGCTTGCGATGAATTGTGCAAGTGCTATTGGAATTGAAATTATTGCTACTAGGAAAACAATTGGTCCTATTGCAAATATTCCAATTATCCCGCTTATGATTGAAAGAGCTAGCATATATGTCATTGTGATAGATGCTCCGATTACTCCCATTGTTCCAACCATACTTCCATAACTTCCTTTTCCGCCTAATATTTTTGCAACTATGTGAACAATTCCTGCCATAATTGCAAGTCCTATTACTGATAAGATTGGTGCAAAAATTATTGCGAAGATAAACCCAAAAATTGCGCCAACAATTCCTATTCCTGCTCCTGCTAATCCGCCGGCTAACCCGCCAGAAACAACTGCACCAATTCCTGCTAGAATTGAAGTTATAACTGCGGTTATTAGTGCTGCTACTGCAACATTAATGAAACCATCTTTCATATCAGCGTCTTTTGCAACTTGTTCAGGACTCTTCTTGAACAAAGCCACTTCTATCCATTGTCCTATCATTAAACCACCCTTTTTTAGTTCTGCCCGCGGGCAGAGTTTTGATTAGAATAAGGGCTAAACAGTATTTATACCTAGGGTTAAAGCAAAAGAAAGAAAGTTAAGCAAAAATTTAGTGGGGGTTTAATCCCACAACAATTAAGTTTTATTTAAAATTGGGCTTCTGATTTTCCTTCGCTTAAGTATTTCATCATTATTTTTACTAGGCCTGGTCGTTGAACAAGTTTTTTTGTGAACAAAATAACCATTTCTGTTTTTGAGAGTGTTCCGTTTCCAATCTTTAGTGCATCATCCATTGTGATTGATTCAGCTAAATAATTGAAATCATCATCAGTTAGTTGTTCAAGTAAATGCCTTGACTTTAATCTTTTCTTGAGTAGGTTTCCTCTTATATCAAACCATTCTTTTGTATACCCTGAAATGAAATCATCAGTGAATTTGTTTGCTTTAATAGCTTTAAGTGCAATAGTGCCAGAAAGTTTTCCCCCCTCCATTGCTATTCCAATTCCTCCCCCGTGAATAGGGTCCACCATGTGCCCCGCGTCTCCTGCTACGAGTAAATTATCGCCAGTCATTTTCTCAAGGAATCCACCAACAGGAATTCCTCCAGCATTAACTTCAATTATTGAGCCATTCTTTAGCCCAACTTGATTTGCAATCCATCTGTCCAAATAATCCTTAGCAGTAAGTTTAGTTTGAGCAGAAACATATGCTCCAATTCCTATTCCTACATTTGCAGTGCCCTCTCTTTTAGGGAAAATCCAAACGTAACCTCTGGGGGCTACCTCTGTTCCGAAGAATAAGTGTAAACAGTTTTCATCATATCCAGTAATTCCAGTCATTTCATATTGATATCCTGAATCAGTGTCGTTAAGATTATTTTTTGTATTAAGCCCCATCATTCTTGCAACAAGGGAGTCAATTCCGTCACAAGCAAGAATTATTTTTCCATAAAATTGATGTATTTTATTATTAACTTCCACATCAAGTTTTACAATTCCGTCTTCTCGAGTAGCAGCAACAACTTGGTGTTTTAATAAAATTTTTGCGCCTTTTTTTACTGCATCAATTGCAAGTTCTTTTTCAAACATTTTTCGTTCAAGAACATAACCCATTACTGCTTTGTCTTTCATTTTTATTTGTTTTCCATTTGGTCCGTAAAGTACTGCTCCTTTAATTTCTTGAACAGCCCAAGCAGGGTTTGGTTTTATGTTCATTATCTTAAAATATCTATTACTCAATCCTTCAGCGCATCTTTTAGGACAACCGATTTCTTGTTTTCTATCTAAAACTAATACGTTTGCTTTTCCTTTAGCTAGTTCAAGTGCAGCAGATAATCCTGCAGGCCCAGCCCCAACAATTATTGCATCATAAATAGTTTCAACTTTTTCAGCCATCAAGATCACCGCACATTTTACATCTAAAGATTCATTGCTCCAACAGGGCATATTTTTACGCATGCTCCGCAAGAAATACATTTCTTTTCATCAATAACAATTCTTGTATCTTTTAGTACTATTGCGCTAACTGGGCAAACGCCAACACAAGCTCCGCAATAAAGGCACTTATTTGAGTTATTCTTCGCAGTCATAAAATCACTAGAGATAATTGATTAAAGTAGAGTTTAAAAGTGTTGGTTCCTTTAAAAAAAAGCAAGGTTTTTTATTGATCTTTTGTTTGTCTTGCGGCGAAGAAGAATCCGCCATTTTTTGGATCTTTGAAAATTTCTGCCTTAAATCCTTTAGTTTCAAGAAGTTTTTTTATCCTAGTTCTCTTTTTTGCATTTTGATTTAAAGACAAATCAGGGTTTGTGCTAACGTGAAAAACAAAAATCCCCCTTTTTTTTACAAGACTTGCATATTTTAAAATTAAATTTTCTTGCATATGCGCAGGCGTATGGTAAGTAGAAGCAGTGTTTGAAATAATTACATCAAATTTTTGTTTTGATAAAAAAAACTCCGCAGGCATTTCACTAGCACGCTCGATATACCCGGTTCGTTTTAATACTTGAAGTTGGGGGGTTTTTCTAAAAGAAACAGTTGTTACTTTTGGAGTAACGTTTGCTTTTCTTAATTCATCAACAAGAGATTTTAATGCGACTCCTCTTCCAGGGCCATCTTCAAGAAGACTTAATTGTTTATTTTTATCTGCTAAAAGCGCTAACAACTTAGGCAATGGTCTTTCGCTTACTCCTAGAATTTTTGAAATACCTGTTGAAAAAGCAAGTGAGTAATCTTGTGCACTTCGATTGTCAATCCAAGCGTTAATCACATTTCTTACAGGCCTTGTTTTACTTCTACGTACAAGTGTTCTTGTTGCATTTTCTCTAATTCTTAAAAGCGAAAGATTTTGTTTCCAAGTGGCAGAGTTTTTTACAATGCTTGCGGCCTTTGCAACAAGTTTTTCTGCGGTTGAAAATCGTTTCTTTTTTCTTGAAGAATTTATTTTTTTAAAAGAAGGGCCAATTCTCCAAGCATCTCTTTTTCGAGGCATTATTTACTAAGGGCAATGCTTAATTTAAAGCAATTTGCTCTAGAAAAACTACTCTAAGAATTGTTCATATTTTTCTGAGTTAAATCTGTAAAGAAATCGTTTGATTTTTTGTTTTTTAAAAGAATATTTTTTAATTACTGCAAGTTTCTCTCCTTTGTATTCCATAAATTCGTGTTCTTGGGCAGGATCAAGAATTAAAAAATCATTTTTGATTTCTGTTGAAACAAAAGCGTGTGTTTTAAGATTATCAAGCTCTGCAATAATAACTTCAGCTTTATTGTCTCCAAGCGTTTTCATTATGGAACAAAGAAAAACCGCTAAATCCTCATCATCTGCAACTTTTACTTGTAAAATTTCTCTTGGGGAAAGCCAATAATTTACATTCAAATCTACATCTACAAAACTAACTTCTTTTTTTACAAAATCAAAAGCTTGATTTAATGATTGTTCATAATCTTCTTCAAATTTGTAAGCGGGATCACGAAAGTCCTCTACAAAGGATTGGACTGTGAGGTCCGTTCCATCAACAAGTCCTTTAATTTCTCCAATAGTGCGTTTTTCTCTTTCGTTGATAACATCTGCATATTTTTCCAGCAAGTACTTGCATAACCCTAACTCATTTTCTAGGTTTCCCATTTAGAGACTAATGCTCGGAAGGGATTAAAAATAGGTTTTTTTTATCTGGCCAAAACCCTCTTTTTTTGGTCAAATTAGTGGGTTTTTTGGGTTTTCTAGAGGGCGTCTTCTTCAAATAAAATAGTTTTTCCAAGAACCTTTTCTGTGAATGTTTTGACTTGGGCAATTTCGCTCTCAATTGATTTTTTTATTGAGGCAATTTGTCTTTGCAAAAATTCCATTTTTTCTTTTAAATCAAATAATTCATTCTCTAACTCTTTTTGTTTTTTCTCTTCTTTTTCAATGTCTGTTTTTGCAGCACTCTTAGAAAGTTCTTTGTTTAACTCGATTTGCTTTTTTTGTAATTCATTCATTTTCCAAAATACTTTTCCAAAAAAATCAAAGTTTATTATTTCTGCAAGAGCTTCAAGTCTTTTTTCTTTTTCTTTATCTTTTAACTCTACAGCTCCTTCTTCAATCGCTTTTACTATTTGAGTAAGAACACTTTTGAAAATTTCTGCTTTTGGATCTTTTTTTAGGGCCAAAATCGGGTTAGTGATAAACAAATCAAGCGTTTCTTTTTCATCTTTTGAAACTTTCCATCTTTCACTGTCAACAAGTTGCTTAAATCGTGCAAGAGGCCTATCAACATTTATCAAGAGCGCGCTAATTTGAGTTTTAAGATCCTGTTTTTCACTCATGAGCTTATTCATTTCCTCTTCAAGGTGTTTGACCTCAAGCATTTCCTTGCCTACTTTTTTCTTTAGAATATTATCTTTTTGTAAAGTGAGTAATTGTTCTTTTTCAGTTACTTGTAAAACAATACTTTGAATTTGCTTGTTAATTTCTTCTATTGACTGTTTTTTTTCAGTTATTAAATTTACATTTTCTTTTAATTTTTCAAAAGCGAACAATTCTATGTTTTTGGAATACTCTTTGTTAAGTTCTGTAAGAGTATTAAGCATTTCAGTTAATACTTCGCCAAGTTCTTTCATTTCTTCCTTTAAATAAAAACTAGTGTATATAATATTTTTTCTAAAAGAAATTATTTCATTAACTAATAGGACATAACTTTCTCCAGAGTATGCCCTAGCATCATCCAGTGAATTTCCTCGATCGGAGGGGTTAATTTTTTCAAGAAGTTTTTTTAATTGATGTTCGATTTGATGTTTTGAAGTAAGAACTGCTCTATTTAATCTTTCATTTGCTTTTCCCTCAAGGTCTTTTTCTTTAAGCGCACTGATTAATCCGAGTGCTTTGCTATGTAAATATTTTATTTCAGAAAATTTTTTTGCCGATAAATCTTCAAGCTCTTTTCGTTTAAACGAAAACTTTTTTTCAATAAGCAGGGGGGTATCTTCAATACTAACTTTGACAAAAGGGGTTTCTTTTTTGAAAAAATTCTTGAATGTTTCAATAAATTTAGCGATTAATGAGAAAACCATGTTCTATTTAGAGCTAAAAAGCTTATATATTCTTCTCATTTTTTCCCTCTTATAAGTGATGAAAATGGAAATGATTTGATTTTAACCTAGGATAGGGCTTCGGCAAAACACTCCCCCTAAATTTATAACCCTAAAGAAACTATTTTCTAATATGAATTACCCAGTTGATGAGCTAGGCAAGCGAGATGAAAATGCTTTCTTTGAGTCGATAGACAAAATAGCAAATGAAGTAAAGAAAAAAGATAATTTTGTAGTAGTATTTCATTATGATGCTGATGGATGTGCTAGCGGAGCAATTGCAGTAAAAGCCCTGGAGAGGGAAGGAAAAAAAGTCGCCACTCTTTGTCTAAAACAATTGTACAAAGAAAACATTCCTCAAATTAAAGCACTAGGCAAAAATTATCTTTTTGTTGACTTTGGTTCCGGGCAAATGGATTATTTGGTTGAAGCTTTTGGTGAAAATTTTTTTGTTCTTGACCATCATCAACCCTGTTTGTCAAATGAAAAAATTGTTGAACACAAATTTCATGCAAATCCCTTGTTGTTTGGAATTAATGGGGGGACTGAAATTTCTGGTGCGGGAGTAACTTTCTTTTTTGCTCAAAAGCTAAATGAAAAAAATAATGATTTAAGTGCGCTCGCAATAGTTGGGGCTTGTGGAGATATGCAAGAATCTCGTGGTGCTCTTGAGGGAATGAATAGAAAAATCATGCAAATTGCAGAGGAAGAAAAACTTTTATCAGTCAAAATGGATTTACGTTTATTTGGGAGAATCTCTCGCCCGCTTGTTTCCTTTCTTTGCTTTTCTTCAAATCCAATTCTTCCCCAACTAACCGCAAATGAAGAAAATTGTGTTGCATTCCTCAAAGGGCTTAGCATTCCTCTAAAAGATCCATTTACAGAAAGGTATTTGTCTTATGAAGATCTTTCAATTGATCAAAGAAAAACCCTCTCTTCTGCGCTCATAATGCACTTAAGTAATTATGGGGTTGAAGAATGGAAAATAAAAGAATTGATTGGAGAAGTTTATACACTTTCAAAAGAAAAAGAAAGAAGTCCTCTTCGCGATGCAAAAGAATTTGCTACTGCACTTAATTCGGCAGGCAGACACAAACAACCAAATGTTGCACTAAGTGTTTGTATGGGGGATAGAAACCCTTCTGGGGAATATGGAAATATAATTGCTTTGCTTGAAGAACATCGCGCTGCTCTACGTAATGGAATAGAATTTATTCAGAATCATGGAATTGAAGAGCGAAAAACATTTTATTTTTTTGATGCAAAAGACCAAATAGAAGAATCCTTAGTTGGAATAATTGCGGGAATGCTTTATGGATCAATAATACAAGAAAATAAACCAATAATTGCGCTTGCCAGAAATAGTGATGGCACAATAAAGGCGAGTGGAAGAGGAACAAGTTACCTTGTGAGAAGAGGGCTAAACATTGGTGCCGCACTAAAAGAAATTGGTTTAATTCTTCCGGGTGTTGAAGGGGGCGGGCACAAGATTGCTGCAGGCGCAAAAATTCCAGAAGAGAAAATTGAAGAGTTTTTAGATTTACTTGAAAAAAAATTTGAAGAACAATTAAGTTTTTCTTCTATTTAAATTCGCCACCTTGAATAGGTCTTATA
>Ga0172380_10005789_pt1 | contig 14735 bp, 27 predicted proteins | sample Leawe162metaG_FD_119747 | JGI IMG/M metagenome (GOLD analysis project Ga0172380, IMG submission 119747) | Leachate microbial communities from a municipal landfill in Southern Ontario, Canada - Leachate well 162 metaG | ecosystem: Engineered > Solid waste > Landfill > Unclassified | place...
GCGCGGATCGATGATTTACGGCAACCGCTCGGCCGGTAAGTCGACCACGGCCTGCCTGATCATCGCCGCATGTCAGCGCGAGCATCCGGACATGTACGCGGTCTACGTCGATATCGAAGGTACCTTCGACAAGGCGTGGGCCGTTAAGCTCGGTGTCGATCTTGACCGCTTGATTATCGTCGAACCGGAAACCGGGGAACAGGCAGTCGACATGGCGGATGCTCTTGTCCGCGCCAGTGAGACCTCGATTGTCGTCACGGACAGCATCGCCATGCTTACCCCGATGAAGGAAATCGACAACAGCGCCGAAGACAGCTTCCCCGGCATGCACGCGCGTCTGATGGGCAACTACCTGCGCCGCGCCAACAACGCCATGCTTGTCGAGCGCCATCGCGGCCACTTCCCCATCAATCTGTTCCTAAACCAGTTCCGCATGTCCATTGGCGTGCAGTTCGGCGACCCTCGCGTCATTCCGGGTGGCAAGGCCCTCGAATTCGCCACCACGCAGCAGATCGAGATATCGAACAAGGAACACACGTCGCAGTCCCTCAAGAAAGATGCGGCGACGAAAGCCAAGTTCGGCGACAAGAATGCCGATGCCGCCAAGGAAAAGGCTGAGGCCGCCAAGGCCGCGCAGGGCGACGACAAATCCACCTTGGTCATCTTCAATGAGCATTCGTTCAAGATCACCAAGGACAAGACAGGCGGGCGTATCAAGGAAGGCAAGTTCAAGCTCATCCGTGACGAAAGCCAAGGCCTTCCTGTCGGGTACATCGACCAGTCCAAGTCCATCATCAATGCCGGGCTGCAAACCGGCGTGCTGAACGGCTCACCGACTTCGTTCTCATATGACGATTTCGGCAAATGGCGCAGCTCCGGCGATTTCGCGCAGTGGCTCGCTGAAGACGGACATCGTCATGTCGAGCGCAAGATCGTCAAGGAAATCGTCGAAACCTACCGGACCAAATGGGGCGTCTCGTGAAACGGCCGTCGATCTCGCGCAAGGGTCGCGAAGAGAAATTCCTCTCGCTCAGCCACAAGCGTTCCCCCAAACAAGAGGAAAGCCTAGCCAAGCGGCTCGGGGGCACGCGCACGGGGGCAACCGGTCTCAGCCGCAATAACATTGCCGGTAAAGCCGACCGCCCGCATCGGGGTGACGTTAACGTTCGGGGGGTTGCGCGCATCGAAGCCAAGACCACGTCCGCCAAATCGTTCAGCGTTACCCGTGAAATGATCGACAAGATCACCAATGCCGCTATTGGAGCGGATGTCGTACCGGCCATCGTTATTGAATTCCTTAACGCGCACGGGGCACCCGATTGCGAGGTCGCGGTTATTCCTGTTGCCGCATTGGAGCTGTTGATCGGCCATGCCACTAAAGATACTCAATAAGCCCGTTCTGCATGCACCTGCAAACCTGAAGTTGCCGAGCAATATGCCCGACAACTTGTTCGCAGACACGCTCAATCAGACGACGGTCAATCGGCACCGTCTGGGCAAGTACACCAAAGACAATTATTCGATCCACGTTTCGGACCTGATGCAGTCTTCCAAGGAGCGCATCTTCTGCGCACGGGAACACGCCATCAATTTCCATGAGAACCGTGGCGGCGAACTGATCAAGAAACTCACCCCGGCCATGTCCCTGCTATATAGCATGGGCAACGCGGTGCAGGATCACCTTACCGCTAAGTTCATCCAACACAACGAGTATGGGCACACCCTGTGGGGTGATTGGAGCTGCGGCTGCAAGAAAACCAAGATCAGGTATTCGCTGAAGCCCAACGGGCGGTGTAACCACTGTGCTGGGCCGATAGATCGGTATTGCGAAGTCGATCTGCGGCAGCCGAAGTACAACCTCGTCGGCCACCCTGACCTGCTCGTACTATGGCCGCCCTACCTGCACATTTTCGAAGTCAAAAGCATTGACCGCCAAGACCTTCCTTTCGACGATATCAAGGAACCTCTTGGCGACCACACGTTGCAGGGCACGTTCTATTACTGGATGCTGCTCGACATGTACATGCGGGGCGAAATACCGTACAAGCCGCATGATGTCGTGCGCTACCTTTACGTCGACCGCAGCAACAAGAAGTTGTTCTTCGGGGAACCGTACAAGGAATTCCAGAAACGCAGGTCCGACGCAGCCCGCCTCAAGCCGATGCTTGACCGCGCCACCACGATGATGCAGTCTTTGTCGGGTCGCACTCTCCCGCCCCGCATTTGTTCCGACGTGCTCTGCACGAGGGCCAAGGGGTGCACGGTACAGACCTCCTGCTTCAACCGCAAAAGCAACATACTGGACTCCCAGAATGATCGTAGTCGGCTTAGACCTAAGTCTCCGCGATAGCGGCTTCGTTGTCGGAGCCCACGGGCACAACTCCGGCTATGAGCTGCTGCATCACCAGTCCGTCGCAACCCGGCTCAAGGATGGGGACGACAACCATGCCACTGGCTCCATCGTCCAGAGGATCGTCGGGCACATAGTAGATAGTAAATACGATCTAACGCAGCTTGTTGTTGTCATCGAGAACTACGCGATGGGTGCGCGAGTAGGGAAATCGTTCACCAGATCGGAGATCGCCGGGGCGCTCAAGTACATATTCTCTACAGTGCTCGGAGTACCGGTCTACCTCGTCGCCCCGAATTCGCTCAAGGCCCATGTCGCCCACGGTCAAGCCACTAAAGAGGAGATGCGAACCGCCTGCTTCCAGAAATACGGCTTCTACGATGAAAACGATAATATCGTGGACGCGTATTGTCTAACGCGCTACTTTATAGCTAACCGGAGCGGCGAAAGGCTCACGCTGATTTATTACCCGCCGTATCGTGCCTTCGGGATATTGCAGGTGCCTGCAAAAATAGAGGTTGCGCAGACACCGAAACTTCCGTTGACAAAAAAATTGCAACCTCGTAATCTCAAATTCGCTCGACGTATTCTCCGTTAAGCGACAACCCGACAGGAGCTATTACCATGGCGAAAGCCGCAGTTCTCAAGAAGCCCGCAGCGGCTCCGGCGAAGCCGGTCGCTCTCGCCAAGGGCAAGCCCGCCGCCGCGAAGCCCGTCGCCGCCAAGCCCGCCGCCGCGCCGAAGCCGGCGAAGGAGATCAAGCCGTACGAGAACGGTTCGATCGTCGTGTTCAAGGGGTACGCCCCCACGATCGATCCGGCCACCGGCAAGGAAGTGCCGCTCGACACCTCCGACAAGCTGTTCACCCCGGAGCAGGAACTCGCCGTCGTCGGCGAACGTCAGGACGAGGGCCGCACGCTCGTTTCCTGCGTCGCCAAGGAGGACTACTTCAAGTACCTCGACGATGCCGACAACACCCCCGGCGAGGAGCTGATGCCGGTCGAGCTGAAGCGCACCAACAAGCAGGTCGAGGAGCCCTACGCGCTCGTCGTCGTCGGCAACATGGAGGCGATCCTCTCCGAGAACGAGGACCCGCTCGAAGTCGCCCGCTCGCTGTTCAACCGTGCCGAGGAGAGCTTCTTCTACTTCGGCGGCGTGCTGTCGAAGCTCTTCAAGGAGACCGACGACGACGGTCTGCCGCTGTACGCGTCCTACACCGACGCCGATGGCAAGCCCTACGGCAAGGACGGCTTCGACGCGTTCCTGCTCGACAACTTCGGCGAGAAGTTCGGCGAGCGCAAGGCGCGCTACCACATGTCGATCTACGAGACGTTCTCGGCGCTGCCGAACGCCGAGGAGGCCATCCGCGAGCTGACGCGCGTCGGCTGGTGGAAGGCGCAGCTCATGGCGAACTACGTCACCGCCGACAACGCCATGGAGCTGATCGAGACTGCGGCGACGCAGAACGAGAAGCAGTTCCAGGAGACCCTCAAGACGCAGTACACCAACGAGGGCTCGGCGCGGTCGCAGGCGGCGGTCGCTCGCGCCACGGTCAAGAAGATCACGTTCGGCCCCTACAAGCTGTTCGAGGATCAGGCGGACGGCGTCTCGATGATCATGACGGCGGCGGCCAAGCAGACGGGCCTTCAGGACCCGAATGCCCTGTTCGAGCATATCGTCACCGAATGGGCCGGCGATCATCTCGGCGAGGTCGCGGCTCGCGCCAAGGCCAAGGTCGCCCAGTCCACGGCCAAGCTCGTCAAGTCCGGTGCCAAGCTGCCGGCCGATCACCCCGCCGCGCAGGCCGCCGCTGCCCCGGCCGCTGCTCCGGCCGCGAAGCCGGTCGCCAAGCCGGTCAAGAAGGTCACCGCCTGACCTTCTGCATGCACCTGCAAACCAAGAGGCGGGCTTAACGGCCCGCCTTTTTCTTGGGGACTGCCATGGCTTCCAAAGAGGCACGTCGACTCATCAAGACGCTCGTGACCAAGGCGCGCGCAGAAAACCTTGGCCCAGACGACGCCAAGATATACGTCTCCAAGATGCCCGCCTCCGCACGTACATTTCGAGGTGAGGTCGTCGCGAGACAGCTCAACGCCATCGCCATACCAGAATGGTGGAAGGTCACGTTCAAGAAGAACGGAGCCCCGTTCAAGTACAACGGGTACATGACCCGGCGCTACACCCTGACTTCGTTCACGAGAATGCTTGGCATAGGTTCAGTCACGTTCTATTCGTGGCGGAAAGCGGGGTATGTGCCGGAGCCCTTCTTGACGTTGCAGGGTGCCAACGGCCAGAACACGTACTATTGGCTCTACCATCAGGTTCAGCCGGTGTTCTCGTGGTACATGCACATGAAATCGCGGGGCGTCGTGAACATCTCGTCCAAGCGAGACGCAAAGGCACTTCGCGAACTGCATCGCATGAAGCGCCAAGCGGAGAAGCGATTTCTCGCCAAACTCGGCGAAGACTACATAGACCCCTACGTCAAGAAAGCTGGAAAGTACGGAGTTATCTGGAAGACCGGCCCGTACAGTGTTGACGTGTACTAAAAATCTGCTATAGGTATATGTAAGGGGGCGGGGTATAATAAACGCTCAGCCAGCGGAGCGATCTATGCCTAACAGGGAACAAGCCGAATTGAACCTCAAAGCGCCGGACTACGTGCATGTCCCTGCGCACCCCAAGTTCAAGGGCAAATGCGAAGTGCTCGGCTACGAGCACCACCAGCGCAAAGACCTCAAGGGGCCGAAATACTCCGTCGACCTGACCGCCAATATCTGCTCGTGCTCGAATGGTGCCGACAAGCAGTGGCACGGCAAGCACCAGCGGTGGGAAGTCAACGTCTACTGTTCGCACAAGCTGCGGGCCATGGCGGACATTCTGGAACGCGAAGGTCGCCCGGTCGATATGCAGATCGCTTACGCGAAGGCGCTCGCGGGGCGGTACAACGCCTTCGAAGTCGTTTCGGCGTTCCACAAGGAACTGCGCCGGGGCGATATCGAGCGGGCAATGTTCTGGGGTACGATGCTCGCCAACTTCCGCAAGATCAGTGGCGTGAACCGGTACCTCCTCAACATTCTGTACGAGGAGACGCGCGACCACACGCTCGGACGCCATCTCCTCGACACGATGATCGACGGAGACGCCAACGATTACGACGGCATGTGTCGAAATATCGTGCTGTTCTGCCGCTCCAAGAAAAAGTGGGAGCTGCCGCACCGCATGAAATACCTGCAAGCCGAGATGGACGGATACAAGCGGCTCATCGAGAAATACGGACGCGATGTTGCGAAGGGCGGCAACATCATTGACAACGCCGCGCTACGTCCGCTGATGGACATGCTGCTCAAATCGCTGCGCAGTAAAGTTCTCGCTGACGTACAGTACGCGCTCAAGGGATTGCAGAAGCTCAAGGTCGACAACATCGACCAGCACCGAGCCAACATTCTCAACATGGTCCACGACAAATTCATCGTCGGTACGCCTGTCGCGCGCCGCGCCGGGTACAACGAGCTATACCAGTTCATCGGGGATCGCGCCGGGAACGGCTTCGGCATCGGTTATCACGAGCTAAACGCCTATATCGATTTCGTATGCGGGGAAACCTACGCCCCCGGCCTCACCGACGCCGCCGCGTTAAAAACTACCCTGCAAAGCCCCCCGCCAAAGCTTCGTCTCGGGGTTAGCCCCCTAATTCCGCTCTACGCGCAGGATAACCATACATGGGCTGGCAAAGCGCTCATCCGTCGCTTCCCTAACGAATGGGTGCCGGGCGCAGTGCAAGAGCACATGGATTTGCGGCTATGCGGGGCCTATATCGGCGTGGTCTACCGACACCTCGCCTTCCAGCAGTTCGGACGCATCGACTGTAACTGGGAGCAAGTCGGGTGGCCCAACCATCTGTCGGACACGGTCAGCAATCTGTGGTATTAGGATGGGCTTGGCCTGAAGTTTATCGCGTGCACGCCACAGTTTCACGAAAGCCACAGCCATGACCGACAGCCGTATTTACTATGACAAAAGCCTTGGCCGCAACGCGGACGAGACTCTCGAAACCGTGTATTTTCAAGTGTACCACCAGACAAGTAGCGAAACCGACAAGCAGGCTTTCGGTTCCTTGCTTGACCAATACGCAGAGCGTATGCTAACAAACCATATTCCTTTCGGTAATTCTGCTTTCGAATACACGTTAGCGCTGCAATGGGCGCGACAATTCGGGGTACTTTACGGCCCGTGGGATATCGGGCGGCCTGAGTTCATCGCACATACCGAACTGCGCAAAGACGGGTGCCTCTTCGGAGCGAAGATCGAGAGAAACATACCGTGGGCATGCTGCGTCTACGCCAAGACCCGGCACGACGCGGTAATCCTCGCGGGGGTACAGGTGTTGCGTGAACTTTCGTATCAGGTGCTAAACCCTAGCTTTGCAGGTACCTGCACAAACTGATCCCTCTTGCCTCCAATCGTGCAAACGGAGCGCTACATTATGGCAATTACGTCGAGGTTCGTCCCAGCGGACGAACAGTGGTCAATTCAAGACCGCTATACACTGCCGGAGCCGATATACAAGTTATTCGAAAAAGCTCCGATGTTCGGGAAAATATTCGGGCGCAGAGAATTCTACGACAAGGTCATTCCGTTCTTCGAGACCTACCAAGTCGTACACGCGGGCCTACCGTATTCGCTGCGCCCCGCGTGGACCAACTTTCACGCCAGCCCGCGCACCCATGTCATTGTGATCGGACACGTATTGTTCTGCCACACAATTGCCGGCATGGGGTGGTACCCGCAACCGTCTGTGCACCTGTTTACGGAAGACGCCAAGACACGCGCCGTACAATTGCGTATACTGACGGAACGTGCAATCCGTCGAGGAGCGTTCTATGGTTAGGGTTATAGGCCGGGAGGCCCAATTGCGCCGGGCTCGTGAGATCGAGAACGAAGCACCACCGGTTGTCGAGAAGCCACCGGAAAAGTCTGACAATTTAGCGATCCAGTCACTTCCGTTCGTCTTCAGCCCGCCCGGTGAACTGTGGGCCACTCGACTCGCCATCAGACAAGCTGACGCCAGACGGATGCTGGAGATGATGCGCGTGGCGGCAGCACCGGAGTCCACTCTTTTCCCGTTTGTAGAAAGACGTGACCGTGTCGGCTCCGACTTCGAAAACCTCTCCATCGCCGAATTCGAGGAGATGGTACGCGACACGCGGGGCGCCGGTACGCCAGCCCGCATAACGAGTGTGCGCCAGCAGCAACGCTCTCGACAAGATATTCCACGCCCAAACCGGTGGGGCCGCCACCAGACCTAATAGGGATGCCCGATATGCTTACTGATCGTCAAAGAGTCGAAATCGGCGTGGTCGTCACCGTCCTGTCCGATAGGATGCTACCGCTTCGCGAGTTCTGCGCCAGCCCACAAGGGAGCCTCGTCGCCGATCTTCTTGCGCGAACGTCAAGAGAAGTTCTCGGAACGCTCTCTGATCGTGCGCGTAACAAGTTGCTGCGGCGCACGCAACGTGAAACAGGTCCGTTGCTTCAGATCAGCAAGGGAGAACAGAGAGACTCCTTGCAATCGTTCAACGCTGCGCTCGCCTTCTCTTACGAAGTGTTTGCATCCGGCAAACTCCCGATCCAGAAAATGGTCGCGGCGCGGCAGTTGTCGGCCTTCGTAACCGGTATTGTCGCGCCCAAGGGGCATGATCTTTCCGTACTTGGGGAAAGCGTCAATGATCGCGTAATACGCGAGACCGGACAGGCCATGCTCGGCATGGCGATGTCGAACGGCCTCTATCGCTATTGACACCCGGTTGGACCGCCTCTACTATCGAACTATCGAACTATCGAATTGCGGGGCCTCGAAGCGGAAACGCTCGGCTCTGTAATGCCCGCCCCGATCAGCTCCGGTTTTGGGGCGGGCACATGGGCCGGGGGTGCCGTTCTTTGCACGAGAACGGAGCTACACCCCCGGCCCTTTTCCTTTTCAAGGCCAGTCGGCGCTGCTTGAACCCCACTAAAAATCTGCGTATAATGCTCTAATTGCAGGTACCTGCAAAGCAACGCGAGGATACGATAATGTGGCGTCTTATTGGCTGGTCCTGCTTCACCATTTTCATCTTCTTTCTACTTGTCGGAGGTCGATAACCACATGCCCCTTACCAAGCTCTCGCTCTATCAGGTGGAGTTCACCCGCCTCGACGAGCAGCAGACCATTTCCTATCTGGTCGCGGTCGACCCCGGACAAACGGAGGTGCAGGCCATCGCCAAGGCGGAAGCCGAATTCCTCGAATACGCGGCGCAGAATGGCGATCTCGTCCTGATGCCCCTCAAGGACGTGCAGTCCATCGACAAGCGCCGCGCGGCCAACGCGCTCAAGACCTACTGGCGAAATCGCTGCGCGGAGGCTGGCATCGCGCACCACTAGGTACTCGGTTACCTATGGACAATCGCCTGTAAGCGCGGCATCCTACCATCAATCCGGGGGGCTTCCCCCGGACTAGTTGGTAGTAAATTACGAGGTTCTGCGTAATGATGGGCCGCAACAGGAGCGCAGAGCATGGACACGGTATACGAGAGCCGCAAAGCCAGTGACGGTTGCTGGGAGGTTGTCGAGTTCCGCGTATCAGACTCAGGCCACAAGGATCGTGGCGAAGTTATCGCCGTCTACCCGGACGAGGAAACCGCAAATCGCTTTCGCGATGAGAGGAACCGGGCGACTATTCAATAGCCGGTGCAACGGCTAAGGAGCAACGATGTCACGTAAACTAATCTTCCGCACGCCGGGTAAGGCGACGAAGGTTGTCGGCTCGTCCGCCCCGCCGCCGACTCCGACTGTCGATATACGACCCCTTCACAGTTTCGCCGAGCCGGTTGTATCTTCGGACGGAAGCACCCACTGGATACCTGTGTTGAACGAGGCCCTGCCTGAAGGGTGCGCGAGGGCTTATCGCGTGCCGGAAGCGCAGAGGCCACCGCTGACGCAGTTCAAGACAGATCGGAATTTCTGCTGGTTTGAGGCCTACGTCGGCAATTACGATGTCATTTTTTTCGGCCCAGACTACGACGAGCCGCCGCGTCCTCCGACGCTTGACTATTCTCGCACGAACCATCTCATAACATCGGCTACACGTCCTTTGCGTAATTGTCGCTTTCTTTCGCGTTACCCGGTGTTTACCCCGGTCGAGCACACCATGTATATCAGCTATAGGTATGGCTGAACGATGATCTTCGTCGAGGACCACGATCAATCCCTGCGGATTAACCGGTTGCGACTTCCGCTTGAAGCGTTGGCGCGAGACCCGCTTTACGAAATGTTCGGACAGTTACCGGAGGTCTACAAGTCCGGCGCGCCGTGTACGGTGCTGACACCTTACGTAGAGCCGGGAACGTATGTCGGCGGGCCGGTCGCTCTCCCGATAACGCATGACCGTGTTATCGCGGAATTCGAGGACGCAGGCATCGAGATCGCGGTCAGGCTTTCAGTCATCGCTAGTCAGCCGGGGAACACTTCGATACCAGCGCATATGTTCATGCGTACGAACCCGCACGATCTGGACTACAAGTTCCTAGAAGACAGCTTCTTTCCACTGATCACGCTCTGTACGCAGCGCTGTCCAATGCTCGCGCTTGAGATCACCCTTTCCAAGCGGCCAACCCCTCGTCGTCTTGTTCTTGCGAGGGAAACGGAAAGCTTCTCTTTCGATAAGAAAGCAGGCTTGCGGAACTTGAAGCTGCGGGATTGACCGACTACCAAAAATCTCGTATACTCCCCCTACCATCATTTTTTGCAGGTGCATGCACAATGGCGATCAGCGAAAACGAACGGAAGACGTTCGATAACATCGTTCAAGGCCTCGCGCCCGGCCAGCGCTTCACGCTGATCGAGGTTTTCCGGAAGGATGATGACTCGCGAGCGCTCGTCATGTGCTTTCTGAACGAGCGTCAGGGGAAATTCGATGCCATCCCCTTCGCCGAACTGATCATGGAAAACCCCCATGATCTTTACCACACCCCCGAAGGACTTGAGGAGCAGGTCCTGAAACAGAGCGGCGAAACCTCGGCCGCGAAACACTAGGAGAACGCTATGACGACCATCCGACCAGTTGTAACGGGTGACACTTTCCCGCAGCGCGACGAGAGTGCCAAATCCGGCCTTTCGGACGCACTTCGGCGTGCTGACGCCGATCCGCTGCCTGAGCCGGCGAAGAAGGCGACTGCGGCGCATGCCGTCGACGAGGTCACCAAGCGGGCGCATTCTCGCCTGTCGGAACCGGAACAGGCCCGGTACACCCGTCACAAGTCGCTGCTTCGCGCCACGGCGATGAAGATTTTCACCGAGACGATGGTTCCCGAACGATGGACCAATGTCGACGACGCCATGCTCGACAGCATGACCGCGTGGCTGCACGGCCTGCAACAGCGCGCCGGCACCGCCGCCCGCCCGCACGAGGACACGATCAAGTCCGAGGCGCCGGCCAGCGATATCACCGTCCCTGTCATCGACGATGGCGCGGCCGACGAGTAGGTAGTAAACAGGACGTTCCTCGTCAATGTAGGCAGGGCGAAGTCCCTGTCTACGGGGCAGATAGTAAATGATACTGGTCCACAGAATGGTGAGCGAGTCCGATGGATTGGAGTTCGGGGTGCTTGAGCATCTCGGGCTTGAGTTTACCGCCCTGCTTGTCCGTCCCAGCACGCTTGACATGGTATCGCTAACGGTACGGGTCGTTGACTGGGACGGAGGCACAAGAGACGAGTTGTTTCTACAAATGCACGAAAGACTGCACGAGCAGTTTGTCGAGCAGTTCGGGGCGGTCGCCCCGTCGCGTGCGGCTATGAATTGATATCGTCGCTTGCCGAAATACTGGCGACACTCTACGTTTTGCATGCATCTGCAAAACCAGCCCGGTGCAACGGGCCAACCGGAGACGAACAATGCCAGCCATCACCAAAGCCCAGCGCGCGGCCATCAAGCGCATCTTCGACCGTGGTCCGGTCTATCCGCAGGATATCGACGCCCGCAGGATCGTCATGGACGCGGGCTGGTCGTTCGGTCATCGTGGCCACGACGTTTGGGACTGGCAGCACCCGAACCTCAATCTCAAGTACGGCGATCACAACGAGATCATCGCCACCTATTTCCCGCAAGTGAAGCCGCTCACGTACTGCCAGTTCCGCAGGACGGTGCAGCACGGCTACGACTGCCTCATGGTCCGCTGGTGCGGCATGTGGTTGGGGATCGAGAAGGACGGGTACGTTCACTCATGATTACCGTCATTTTCCACGACGCGAGTTTGCATCGCCGCCCGCTCGCAGAGCACACCGATGCGGCTATCGAGGCGGCGCGCCAGCAGGTCGAGGAAATCACCGGCAAAGAACTGGCGCTTGATTGGCGCACGGATTTCCCGTCGTTCACCGTGTACGACGCCGAAGGCGAAGAAATCGGAGAAGGCTAATATGACTGATCATCCGCAGTACGGCTACATCGCGTTCTACAACGGACGCCGGCACGAGTTGTACGCATCCAGTCTCGTGGGTGCCAAGGAGATTGCGACGGCGTATTTCAAACCGCCGAAGTCCCAGCGCCATATGGTGTCGGTCGTCCTCGCGGAGAAGGACGGCAAGCCCGTAATCCACAGCACCGCGAGCCTGTGATGATCGACAGCCTCAACGCCTTGATGGCCACCATCCTCTTCGGACAGGATGAAGTCTTCACGCATGAAGACGGCGACACGACGCCTCCGACGATCAGGCATTTCAACGCCACGCAGATACGGGCGTACCTGACTCGGGTCAACGCGCCCGTGCTGACTTTCCAGTTCGACGAGAGGCTGTACGAGCACCTTGTTCGCAAGCAGGGCGTCGAGGAGCGCAAGGTCACGCGTCTGATGGAGCGCCCCGACATTTACGCGCAACCGGTGCTGGTGGCATTCTTCGGAGACAAGCACCTGATTATCGACGGCTCGCACCGTCTGGTCATTCAGTGGCGGATGGGGCTGCGCGAGTTCAAGGGCTATCCGGTGCCGCAGGAGATTTGGGAACGGTTCCTCGTCGATCTGCCGACCGATGACCCGGAGTTCACCGACTACGCGCTCGGGAGGAACCAAGGCAATGGCAACTGAAGCAGGCAAGCCGTTGCCGCCCAACGTCAAGGGCGAACCGAGGCACACGCCGATCAGGAGGCCTTTGGTAGTAAACGGCGTGTCCCGCTACGCCGTGAAAGGTCATGACGTAATTCAGGAGGAGGGAGAGTTTACCGTCACATACCATGGCTGTGTCGAAGATAACGGAGACTCGTGGGCTATCGATATGCGTAACTGCTTGGTGACGTGGCGTTAGCCATTGCGCTTTGCAGGTATCTGCAATACGTTCGATTTATGCCCGGTGCAACGGGCCTCAACCGGAGTAATAGACATGGCAAAGCTTCTGCCACACCAGATCGCCGTCGTTGCCGCCCTTCTCGGCCGTTCCAATATGGGGCAGGATATCCGCCAGTTCGGCGCGCCGAATGGCGAGCGTTGTGAGACCACACGACGCGCGCTGTCCAACACGAGCGCTGACCTCGGCAGCGCCGTCGAGACCTTCTGCGGCGACATCTGCGAGACCGATGAACATTTCGATATGTTCATCGACGAGGCGAAGTATTTCGCCAAGGAAATCCGCAAGAACGAAGCCGAGGCTCGCAAGTCGTGGCCCGGCGCCTTCCAGATCGCGGGAGTCTGACATGGGCATGATCGTTCACGTTCACGCCGCCCGCCAGAATGAACGCGTTGACGGCGACTGCACCAACAATGGCATCAGCGCCAAGGTCGCGGCCATCTGTGTGCTCAATGTAGACGGGCCGTTCAAGCCTTCGGCGGACTACCCCCCGGCGCTGATGATCCGGCGCGCGACGGTCGGCAATGTCGTGATCGTCCCCTGTGACGAAAACGGAGTAGTCAAGAAGGGCTGGTCGATGTTCGGCGGCAATTTCGGCTACACCAGCGACAGCCGCTTCGCCGAGAAGGTCCGCGAGCTGAGCGGCTATCAGTTCAGCTTCCCAGTGGCCATCCATGACCGTTACGAGGGCTGAAATGTCGTTCGCCCACAACCCGGATGTCAACCCGCTCTGGACTCCGAAGGTCGCGCAGCGCGTCTACGAGTGCGCCGACTGCGGAAACCAACAAGTGCTCCAGACCAACCACACCGGCAGTACGTTTGCGACGCGCTGCACCGGGAAGTGTCGCTATGTTACGGCGCCGCACACCCCCCGTGAAATGGTGTCCCCCGCCTACACGCGCCACAACTACGTCAAGGAGGTCGAGTGACATGGGGACGCACGCGGCTATCATCGCCCGCCGTCGAGACGGCCTTTGGGGCAGCAGTTACGTGCACTGGGACGGCTACCCCAGCCACACTGGTGTGAAGCTGCACCAACACTACAACACACAGGAGAAGGTTGAGGGGCTTCTCGCGCTCGGAGACCTCTCCTACCTCGACGACGAAATGACCGTTCCAGCCGGGCACACCTTCGCGACACCGGTGAAAGGGTACACGATTGCGTACGCGCGAGACGATGGCCGCGATCTCAACGTTGTCGCAGACCCCAGCCTCATCACGGCCCTGACCCGTTACGAGGATACCTATGTTGAGTGGGTCTATATCTGGCGAGACGGGGTGTGGGTGTTCGGGGCGTATCGAGTCGCAACGCATGGGTGGTCGCGCCTCGGAAACTCTACCTATGTTCGGGCGCTGTCGACTCCACAGGAGGCAGGCGTACCTCCGGCTAAGCGGTCCATGTTGCGGCGCGTGATCAGGTATCCCGTCGCGCGGCAAGGCTAGACGAAAACACTTCCCCTTTGCAGGCACCTGCAATACGGTACGTATACGCCCGGTGCAACGGGCAGTAACCCGGAGAGACACCATGCCGTACCCTGCTTTGAACAATTGGCGCAATGAACAGGGGCTCGATCTCCTATCGGCGCTTGAGAAGATCGACCTCGATCCTTTTGCTCGTGATATCCCGCACGAGGTGCGCGTCGAGGCCCGAGAATTCATGCATGGCGCCAGCCGCATGTTCGCGCCGGTCGGCCTCACCGACGAGGAGTGCACTCGTCGCGCTGATCGCCGCGTGGATCACTTCGATGTCTGATCTCGCAGGTATCCTCGCGTACCGCAACGTGTACGCCCTCAACACCATCGGCAAGGGCGGCCAGTTGAAGGCCACCCATTACGCCTGCTGCCTGTCTTACGGCTCATCCCCCGTCTGGGGGGTGTGGACCGTTGGGGGCAGGTTCTTGCGCTTCTATGGCAGCAAGAAGCAGGTCGCCGACGATTATCCCGGCCTGTCGTGGCGCACGCGCGCGGCCACGTGGACGATGCGCCAGTTCACGGACGAGACGCCGGCCGA
>Ga0172380_10005790_pt1 | contig 14735 bp, 32 predicted proteins | sample Leawe162metaG_FD_119747 | JGI IMG/M metagenome (GOLD analysis project Ga0172380, IMG submission 119747) | Leachate microbial communities from a municipal landfill in Southern Ontario, Canada - Leachate well 162 metaG | ecosystem: Engineered > Solid waste > Landfill > Unclassified | place...
CTCTGTTTCGGGGTACGTCATGCTTTTCGCCTCGGGTTAGGTTGCTGGTGTCAGCAACAGGACCCGAGGGGGACCGAGACGGATGGACAGGACGTGGCGACCGATAGGTGACCTGGCAGTCGAACTGGTCGCGCGTCTGGAACGAGATAGGGCTGCAGGTGCCGCTAATGGTGTGGCGGGCAGTCAGCCCGCGCTTGCCGGTGGAGAAGATGACACCAGCGGCGCGATAGGTGGCCGGAAGGATGGATTGCCGGGGAACGACGATGATCGCGACTGTCCCGAGCCCGGTTTGACGCCCGAGGGCGCATCCATCCATGCGACTCCGCCCGCCGGCCAACAGGCTGTTGTAAGTCTCGGGGGTCGCAAGGAAACTGAAAAGAGCCGGACGCCGAATAAGCGCCCGGCCAAGTCTATCCAGGGAGGAAACGTCAAGGCTCTGGGAAGGGCCTCGACCCGGCAGCGGACGAAACTGCCCGCTGCTAGCGGCAAGCCCATGCTTGTCGCCCTGCCCGGCGGCAGGGACGGGTGCGCACATACCCCACGGGTTACCCCGATCGGTGCGCGTCCGTCTCTGCGGCTGGTGTGGGATGGAGCGCATCAGGCGCGCTCCCTCGCCGGTACGTCGCGGCGATAATGGGACGCGGACGCCTGCGGGGCAGCGGCATCCGCGACGGCAGGGTCATCCTGCGCGTCTGTGATGGGGGCGCTCGCCTCTCGCGTATGCGCGGGACGCGCGCCTGTGAGGCTGGCGACGTACAGGTCAACGAGCGCGTCGTGCTCCTGCTGGTCGGCCTCGTTGATGTTGCGAACGCGGCGGAAGCTTTCGCGCAAAGCCTTCGGCGTGAAGCCGTTGCCCTTGAGTTCGATGAACAGTTCCTTGAGGTCTTGGCTGATCGCCTGCTTCTCCTCTTCGAGGCGAAGCCAGCGGTTGTAGCCGGAGCGCAGCAGGTCGTCGGCAATGGTGTCGTTCATGCTGCTTCTCCGAAGAAGCTGGCAGCCGTGACCGGCAGACCATTGGCCTTGGCATGAGCGAGCAGCTTTGCAGCGTCCGCTTGCGGGATGAACCCGCCCGTACCGCCCCGCTCCTTGGGGTAGGTCCAGCGGTAGACGCGCGAAATGTGTTTGCCAGTGATCGACGCGACGGCATCGAAGCCGCCGAAGGCAAGGATCACGTCATGGGCCGGGTTGAGCTTGCCAAGTTGCATGCCCGTATCTTTGCGATATTCGCGACCTTCCGTCAAGGCAAAATCGCGAACTTCGCGATAGACAGTCGCGAGCGCTTCGCGATGATCGCGCTATGAAGGAAAAGGACGCCCAACGCGAGTGGCTACGGGACCGGCTGGCCAATGCGCCGCGCGGCACCAGGGCGAAGCTGGCAAAGTTTCTCGGCTTCGACCGGCCCGACGCCATCACGCGCATGCTCAATACCGATCCGGGCAAAGAGAGCCGCGAGATCAAGGCGCACGAGTTTGCGCGGATGCAGGCGTTCTTTGCTGACGAGGCTATCCGTCCCCCGGCTGACGCGGATCAGGCCAGACGCGAGCATCTGCTGGCGATGTACGATCAACTCCCGCCTGACGCTCAGGCTCTGGCGTTGACCGTACTCGCCGCCCTAGCTCACCCAAAGCAGCAATAGCCTCATCTAGCCGTTCTGGCGCCACCGCATAGACGAGCGCGCGAAACGCTTCGCGCCTGTTCTCTATGCCCTTCGTACCATCGTCCATTCCCCCACCTCGACAAACGCTCGTTCCCGTTTCGTTCGCTTATGGGTTGTGCTCTCTACAGCGCCGAACCGTCAACAGCTAGTCCGCGTAAATACTGATACCGGGTGTCCGGTTTGAGCAAGCACCAAACTCGCGCGCATTTGAGGCAATGCACAGTCTTGCGCATGGGTCCTCGCGACTATCGCGATTTTCTCGATTTCCCCCCTTGACTGTCTTTGCGAATATCGCGAAGATGCTCCCCATTAACAGCCACCCGGCAGATGGAGAGACGAAGATGGACGCCAGAGAAACCCGCCACACCGACTGGATCGTCAACGGCGACCTCACCTATCGCATCTGGCAGGAGTTCGACGGGGTGCGCTGGTTCCAGCGTCATGAGTGGAAGAACGCAGACGGCTCGACCCGCATGGACGACTGGATCCGGGGCGCGGCTGGCTGGTGCCCCGGGTCCGAGGAAGTCGGCCTCTCGCACATCACGATGGAAGGCAACGCCGTCGAGGCGAAGTTGCAGCGCGCCATGAAGCTGATGCGCACCGCCTAGAGCCTCCCGCCCTGCCCGCAGCGATGTGGGCAGCACAGGAGACTTTAACAACCACCCGGCAGATGGAGAGACGAAGATGGAACTGATCGAACGCATTGGCCGGATCGAAATCTGGGCCGTCGATGGCGAGTTCTACGTTTACGGCGTCACGCAGTCCGGTGACCCCCGCGTTTGCCCGTCGCTGGGCATGGCCCGAGAAATCGCGGCGGCGGCGTTCTGATGAAGCCCCGCGCGCTCGATCTGTTCTGCTGCGCCGGTGGCGCGACGAAGGGGCTGCAACGCGCCGGCTATCATGTGGTCGGTGTCGATAGGAATGCGCAACCGCGCTACTGCGGCGATAAGTTCTACCAAGCCGACGCACTGACTTTCCCGCTCGATGGCTTCGACTTCATCTGGGCGTCCCCTCCATGCCAAGGCTACACCGAGTTGCGGCACGCGCCGGGCACCAAGGGCGCGCCTCAGCTTATCGATCAGGTTCGCGAGCGGATGCCGGACGGCATCCCGTGGGTAATCGAGAACGTCGAGGACGCGTATTGGGCCATGCCCGGTGCCGTTACCCTCTGCGGTTCAATGTTTGGCCTTGGCGCGCAGGGCTGCCGCACCCAGCGGCACCGGCTGTTCCTCAGCAACTTCCCGCTCAATGCGCCAGCTTGCCAGCACGACGCCCGCCCAGTGATTGGCGTCTATGGCGGCCACGCTAGGAAGCGCTCCAAGCTGGCAGGCGGGCGCGGGACTAGAGACGTTTGGGATGGGGGCCACAAGGCGGCTGCATCCGAAGCCCTCGGCATCGATTGGATGACGCTTGCGGAAATGAGCGAAGCCATCCCGCCCGCCTATTCCGAATTCATTGGCCGCGCTGCAATCGCTCATATCCAGAGCGAACGTGCCGCCGCCTAACCCCACCCACGCGGGAGAATGAAGATGGCCACCACCTACCTGATCTTCGAGAACGGCGACGTGATCGACACGCGCGACACCAAGACGCGGGTCTACAGCCTGATCCCGTACCTCAACGATAGCGCGATCATCGCTGCCCTCGATACCGCCGAAATGACGCGCGATGGGTCCACCCCGGCCCGCGACGTGACAGAGGATATCGTCACCGAGTGGTGGGCCTACGAAGGCGACACAGTGACGTGGGAGACGATCGCCAGCGGCAAGAGTGCCCCGGCTCTGGCCCGCCGCTATTTCCCAGACGAATGCGCGGCCTATGAGGCCAAGGTCGAGGCCGCGTGATGGGCACGAGTAAGCACACGCCGGGGCCGTGGGTCGCCGAGAAGGCCGACCAGTTCGGTGACCACAACATCATCCTCGGCAACGCTGTCGAGGTTGGGGATTACCGCGCCGTCGCCGCTGTGGTGTCGAACATGCGCAACCCCGAAGAAGTGGAAGCAACCGCCCGCCTTATCGCCGCCTCCCCTGATGTGGTTCGCAGTGGGCGGCAGTTGCTTGATGCGCTGGAAAACCGCGCCGCGCTGCCGGCGTATCTCAAGAGCGCAATGGCCGAGTTCCGCGCTGCCATCGCCAAAGCCGAGGGCCGCTCCGACGCCCTCCTCGCAGCCCGTACCAAGGGAGAGGACAATGAGTGAGACGAAGATTGTGCCGATGACCACCGATCTCATTGAACGGCTTCGCGAAGCGTACAAGTTGGTGCGTGGCCTCGCTGGGCAGTTGATTGTCAGGGAATTGCCGGATGGCAACTGGTTGCCAGCCGCACAAGCCATAGATCATGCCATTCGCACGCTCACCTCCCACGAAGCAAGGATAGCGGAACTGGAGACCCTTGTCGGGCGCTTGTCCACGCAGCTTGAGGCCGCTCGCTACGAGGCCCGCGCCGCCATCGCCAAAGCCGAGGGCAAGTGATGCCCTCCCCCAAGTCCACCATCCGCAACGGCCAATGGGTCGTGGTCCAGATGATCCTCATTCGCGACGGCAAGGGCTGGCACGAAATCGAAGTGAAGGAGACGAGGAAATGAACGAGCGATCCGCCTTTGCCAGTCTTGCCCGCACCCTCAATCGCCTCGGCGTCCGCTACGCGCAATGGGCGAAGGAAGCCGAGTCCGCAGGCAAGCGCGACGACTATCGGAAGTACCTCGATGCCGCCGCCGCGAAGTTCTCCGACGCCCGCTGGTACCTGGGCGCCGCCCGCCGCCGCTGAAACCCCGAAAGGAACAACGCCATGTCTCTCAAGATCACCCGAGCCGCCGATCCCATCACCGTGGAACGGCTCAATATGGTCATCTATGGCCCGCCCGGCATCGGTAAGTCGTCGCTAGCCTTCACCGCCGACGATCCGCTGCTGCTCGATTTCGACAACGGTTCTCACCGCGCCGCCAACCGCAAGGATGTGGTTCGCGTCTCGGACTGGTCGGACGTGGCCGGCATCACTGCCGACGATCTGGCCCCGTTCAAGACGGTCATCGTCGACACGGCGGGCCGGGCTCTTGACGCGCTCACCGCCGATATCATCCGCACCAACCCCAAGCACGGCCGGGGCGGCGCCCTCACCCTGCAAGGCTACGGCGAGCTCAAGAGCCGGTTCGTCTCGTTCCTGAAGTTGCTCAACAGCTTCGGCAAGGACGTGGTGCTGGTCGCCCACATGGACGAGCAGCGCAACGGCGACGACGTGATCGAACGGCTCGACGTGCAGGGCGGATCGAAGAACGAAATCTACAAGGCCGCTGACGCCATGGGCCGGCTGGTCATCCAGAACGGCCAGCGCCGCCTGCTGTTCTCGCCGACAGACGCCGCCTTCGGCAAGAACCCCGGCCAGCTTGACCCCATCGTCGTCCCCTCCGCCACCGCCCCGGACTTCGAGGAACTGCTCGCCGCCATCATCCAGCAGACCAAGGACAAGCTCAACGCCCTCTCGGAGGAGCAGAAGGCGGCCATGGCGGAACAGGCATGGTTCCGCGGAGCCCTGCCCAAGGTCGACGATGCCGGCGGCATCAACGGGCTGATCGGCCGATCCAAGAGCGCCGGTGACGCCTGCAAGGTGATGCTGGCCCACCGCGCCAAGGAACTCGGGCTGGTGTTCGACAAGAAGGCCGGCGAGTTCGTGGCGCTCGTGAAAGAGGCGGCCGAGTGATGCTTGCCAGGGTGAGTAACATCGAGGCATTGCGCCGCTGGAAGCACTGGCGCCCGCTCTATGAGGGGCAGGAAGAGCCGAGCGTGGATGATCTGGTGAGCTTCATCACCACCGACGATCCGACGCCCGCCATGCTGGCAGGAACCGCCTTCCACAAGGCCATGGAATTGGCCGGCGAAGGTGACCACGAGACGCTGAGCGCCAACGGCTACACCTTCCACCTGAGCGCCGGGAACATCGAGCTTCCCGACACTCGCGAGTTGCGGGCCTATGGCGAGTATGGCGGGCTCACCGTCACCGGCCAGGTGGATTGCCTTAGTGGCAAGACGGTGCAGGACCACAAGACCACCAGTCGCTTCGATGCCGAGCGGTATCTCGACGGCTGCCAGTGGCGGTTCTACCTCGACCTGTTCGGAGCGGACGTTTTCCAGTGGAACGTCTTCGAGATCAAGGAAATGGAGCCGCTGGTCTACCACGTTGGCGCCCCGCAGACGCTCCGCGCCTATCGCTACCCGGCCCTGCACGACGACTGCGCCAAGTTGGCCGCCGACTATCTCGAATTTGCCAGCCAGCACCTGCCCGAACGGCAGGCTGCTGCCTAACGAGGGACGGGGAAGGGCTAACAATCCTTCCCCGGTAATTTCAAGTGACCATGACCAAGGCTGAAAAAGCTGAAATGGAACGGCTGCGCAACGACCTTGCGCTCTCCCGCGCTATGCGGTGGCCGGACTATCCGGTCCCGTCTCCCATGACCTACGAGGACATCAATGCGTCCCTCGTTGAGGGGGGCATTAGGTACGGGCACCGGCAGAAGGTCGCGCGGGGGTGGTTCTGGGGCGTCCATCTCGGAACTTTCGGACGGAAGAAATTCAGCGTGGCCTATGGCTGCTCCGATGGGAGCAAACATGCGCCTGAAGGCGATGCAACGACATCGCAGAACATGGGCCGGATGTACCGCACCAAACTCGAGGCGCTGCAAGCCGCCCGCATCGAGATGACCGCGCAGTGCGCCGAGGCGCTTGCCGATCTCGACCGCGAAATTGCGGAGTCGTCCGAGTGACCGCCAGCATCGAAGCGCCCGCCGAGTTCTACACCGCGCTGCAACGCGGCCTTCAGTCCGCGCGCACGGTTGCGCAGCTTGAAACCATCGCCAAGCGCATGGACACGGTTGAGTTCGCATCCCTGCCCGAGCGGGCACAAGAGGACACGCTGGCGCACTACGCGCACAAGCTGATGATGATCACGGGGGCATTCGCATGAGCGACAAGCAGAAGTTCCGGTTGGTCAATGACCGGGTGCGCACGAACGCAATGCAGGCTTTGCACATGGCCCCTCCGGGCTATGTCGTCACCGTCGCCCCGCCGACGCGAAGCGGGGAGCAGAACGCATATTTGCATTCGCTCCTCACTGATCTTGCGCGCTCCGGCATCGAATGGGCAGGCAAGCGCCGCACGATGGAAGAATGGAAGGCTATCATCATCAGCGGCCATGCCGTCGCGACTGGCGGCGGTGGGGAAGTGATCCCCGGAATTGAGGGCGAATTTGTCGCCATCCGGGAGAGCAGCGCGCACATGTCGGTTGCCCGTGCGGCATCGCTGATCACCTACCTGCTGGCCTTCTGCGACATGCACGGTGTTGAGCTTCGCGAGACGCGGGTGGGCGGGTTTCTGGAGAGGGACGCGGCATGAGCAACGCCCGCCATATCCGCTCCACCAAAGTCCTGCGCTCTGCCAAGGGGCGGACATGCACTGCCAGGTTCCCCGGAATCTGCAACAACAACCTCGAGACGACGGTATGGGCGCACCTAAATGGCGCGACCTTCGGCAAGGGAATGGGGATCAAGGCCCATGACGTGCTCGGCTTCCATGCCTGTTCCGACTGCCATGCCTACTACGATGTCGGGCACGGAACGAAGGCGTGGCTTGACGACGCAACGTTCCTCGAATGCGTGCTGAGTGCTGTCTGTGAGACTTACGTTCGGCTGATCGTCGCGGGCATCGTAGTGGTGCCACAGAGCACGCCGACGCCCTCCCACGCCAAGCCGACGCCGCCGCGCAAGCCGAAAGAGAAGCGGGCGCCGATCCATTCGCGCGGCTTTCCCGAGCAGTCGCGGCCGATCCAGAGCAGGCCATTCCCCATCCGCAAGAGCGAACGCGAAAGGCACGACGCATGAGCAAGATAGACAAGACGACGAACGAGCAGATCGCGAAGCACACGCCGGGGCCGTGGCACACCGGAACGGGCAAGGCCGCACAGATCATCTACGACGCTGAGGGGCGCCCGATAGCCGATGCCAAGGTCTATCACCGCCACTACACGCTGGAGCAAACATTCGCACATGCGCAGATGTGCGCCGCCGCGCCAGAGCTTTACGAGGCTCTGGTGATGGTGCGCGATGCCGACAACGACTGCCGCGCGGATGGGCTCCCGACGATCCCTCCGATGGCTCGCAGCAAGATCGACCGCGCCATCGCCAAAGCCGAGGGTACGCCATGACCTCCCCCACCATCAGGCCCGCGCGTGGGCTGTGGGCGGCGGTGCGACCGAACGGGGAAATCAGCCTCGCGTCCATATTTCGCGCCGAACGTGATGCTCGCGACTACGCGACTTCAGGCTTTGGCGACGACTGGCCCGACCTCCGCAAGCGCGGCTGGCGCATCATCCGCGTCGACGTGATCCCGCATGAGGAGGGTGACAATGCTGAGTAGAGCAGACCTGCAAGCGCTGATCGAGCGCGTCGAGGAGGCGACCGGGCCGGACCGGGAGTTGGATGTTGACATAGCGTGGGCCATCGAACCTGACCGCTATCGCTCCGCCTATTGGAACGGGCGCCTCGGAAAGCCTGGCACTACCCTGCCGCTCAAATTGGATGGGCTTGAACGAACATCAGTCCGGAGCAATTGCCCGGCGCTCACCGCCTCGGTCGACGCCGCCCTTGCCCTGCTGGGGCGGGTACTGCCGGGGTGGAGCATACAGCTCTATCGCCATCCTGATGGGGCGTTCGCCACTTTGTACCGCTTGGGCGAAGTGGCGTCGATCCTCGACGGAGCCGTAGAGCGTTATGTGGCTACGCCCTACTTCGAAAGCATCCAAATTTGCGATGCGCATCTCCCCCTCGCCATCATCGCCGCCACCCTCCGCGCCATGCAACAGGAGAATGAGTAGATGAGCAAGTTCAGAAAGAAGCCGGTCGAGATCGAGGCCGTGCGGTTCCACCATACTGACCAGTCCATCGTGGTCTTCGATGGGGGCAGCTTCGGTCCCGCCGGATTTCCGGATTGGCTGCGTGAGGCTTGCGATAAGCCGCAGGACCAAGAGGGCGCGATCTTCGCTGCCAGCGATGGCTACGGCGCGGTCATTATGACGTTGGAAGGGGCTCACTACGCCGATCCCGGAGACTGGATCATCCGCGGCGTCAAGGGCGAGCTTTACCCATGCAAGCCCGACATCTTCGCGGCAACCTATGAGGCCGTGGAATGACCACCACCGATTTCCCCCAGCACGATCCCAGCCGCGTCGAGGCACCATCCACGACCTCGGATCGCACCACCGATCCCAGCCCCGCCGATGTGGTGGCGAGGCTGCGCCAGATCATCGAGTCATTCGATGACGATGTAGCGGACACACTAGCAGACGGCTCTGGGGAACGCGCTGACCTTTGGGAGGAAGTTGACGTTCCGGTCGCCGATCTGCGGCAAGCCGCCGCCCTCATCACCGCCCTCCAGGCCCGCGCCGAGAAGGCAGAGGCCGAAGCCGCCGCCCTCCGCAGCGAGTCACCGGAACCCTCATCCTCTGAGGTGTGGGTGAAACCGCTGGAGTGGGAGGACGCAGACGAGGGAATGTGCACCAAGTGGCGGGCGGCTGCGCTTGGCGGACATTACGAGCTTGTTGATTTCGGCAAAGACGATCCTGGCTTTGCCGTGAACTTTCATTGGGGCCGGCCATTTTCGTTCTGGTTCATCCAAGGAGAACCGGATGAATGGGGGCCTACTGGCCCGAAAATATTCCCGACCCTTCAAGAAGCCAAAGCCGCCGCTCAAGCCGACTACGAGCAGCGCATCAGGTCAGCCCTCTCCCCCACCGATCCCAGCCCCGCCGATGTGGGGCACGACAGCATGGGGGCGTGCACCTGCCCCGAATGCGAAGGAACCGGCGCATACAAGCCCGACTGCTGGCTTTGCGATGGCGAGATGATCATCAAGATCGAAAAGGCGCTGGCTGAGGGATACTCCGAGTCCGATCTCGAAGACGCATACGACGGACTGTGCCGCTGCCCCGCCGACGAATGTCGCGGCGATAGCTGCGACCTTTGCGAAGGCGATGGCACGGTCGCCGTGCAGCAGCGCGAGGACGAGATCACTCGCGTGTTGATGTATGGACTGACAAGAACCATTCCACCCCGCATCAGCAGAAGCCATTACGGCCGCATCTACGAGAGCTACGATCTCCTATCGAATTTCGCCGGCGCTGTTTGCAAAGAACGCGGGTGGATCAGATGGTTTCGCTCCGTCCTTGGCGATGAGGTGTCACTGACGCCATCAGGAGAGGCTGAAGCCCGGTCGCGTGAATGGGGCTGGTTGCGTCGCCGGGACGTGACGCTCGGACCAGTCGATGACAAAGGCCGTCTAGAAGATGATGGTGCGCCGCCTTACTCGCAGGCTCCCCTCCGTGCCCGCGCCCTCGCCAACAAGGAGACCGAGAATGGCTGATCTGGATGCGTGCCCGCACTGTGGGCAAGCCGAGTTTGCGCGCGTCAAGCGCTGGCCTTGGGAGAAGGAAGGTGAACCCGGTCTTGTTTGGGGCTACCACGTCATCTGCGATGCCTCTGGAATTGACGCTCATCCGCGCGGATGCGGAGCCTCATCTGGATGGGGCGAGACGCCGGAAGAAGCCATCGCCGCATGGAACCGCCGCGCCTATCTGGCAGCGAGCGGGGATGCCTCTCCCCAGCCCGCCCAGGTGGCGGTCAAGCCGCTGGAGTGGCGGAAGCCTACCGATCACCCGAAAGACCCTGACGCCGATGATACCCTATTTGCGGCAGATGGGATCGGTGGCGTCTATGCGATCAGTACGAGGCTGAAGTTCGGGCCGCCGTACCTCCTGTGGTGGGCGCACGACCCGATGGACTGGGCGGGGTTCGACAGCATAGACGCCGCCAAAGCCGCTGCGCAGAAGGACTACGAAACCCGCATCCGTTCCGCCCTCGCCCCCTCCCCAGCGGATGGCGCTGTGGAGGCGCTGGAGTGGATCGACTACCACTACGACAACCAAGACATGTCGCACTTGGATTTCCGAATTGAGGCCGCCGGTCGCGCCCGCCGCATCCTCGCCACCCTCAAGGGAGATACGCCATGACCATCAGTGACGGGAGGCTGCAAGGCCTCATCGAACTGTACGAGACGTTCGCCCTCGGCAACTTCAACGTGATGAGCGGCCGCGACGGGAGCGATACTATCGCGGCTCTCCACGAACTCCAATCCCGCCGCTCCGCAGCCCGCCCAGCCGAGTGCGCCGGAGGGGTGGGTGATGGTGCCGGTGAAGCCGACGCGCGAAATGCTGGACATCATCAACACGATGCGCGGCCCGGCGTACATCTACCGCGACCTGATCGACGCCCGTCCCCTCCCTCCCGCTCCCACGGCAGAGGAGGTGTAGATGGCCGACTGTGAAGGCGATCCAGCCAAGCGACCAATTGAGTGCAAAGAAGGGGTGTTCACACCGGATGCACCTGGCTCGCATACAGGCGTATGGGGGAGTTGCCCGCACCTCAAAGAGGTTTCAAGCGCATCCGATATGGACGGCGAAACCTACGACTGCAACGTCTGTGGCCGGCACTATCGGCTCTATTACGATGACATGAGGTGACGCCATGAGTGACATCCCCGAGGACATCATGGCCGAGGCAGAGGACCTCGCCGCCGAACTGCCAATGAGGGTCCTAACCGACCAAGATTCCGTGGCAACGGTCATCGCCCGCGCCCTGATGGGGCACGAGGCCGCCATGCGCCAAGAGCGCGACGACGCCCGCGAGACCTACGCCAACCTGATCAACATTATCGCCGATATCAGGGAGAAATCCGGCGTTGGCGGCAAGCCGATGTTGGGCGAACTGGCCGACGCAATCGAGGCGCGGATAGCCGCAGCAGAGCAGCGAGGGGCGGAACGGGAGCGGTACGTGGCGGAGGCAGAGGGCGATCTGCACGACAAGCGCGGCATCCCCATCAGGCGCGGCGACGTACTAAAGGTCTATCACTTTACGACGACCTCGCCCCGCAAGCGACACTACATGTTCAAGCAATGCCTCGGTTACAAGCTGATCGGCAAGCATGCAGATGTGCCGTACGTGGCGATTTCCCACCTGAATTTCATCGAAGATAGCGCCGCCCGCGACGGCCCATATCTGGAGAAGCCTGACGGTCGGGTGCTGGCGGATTACGAGATCGTGCAGTCGATCAAGTGCGACCACAACAAACGCCCTCGCGCCGCCGCTATTCGCAGGGGGGAAGGATGACGGACGAAGAGCTTGTTGGCATAGCTGCAGATTTTCGGGATGGCATCCTAGACGGTGGTCCATCCTACATGATGTGTGCAGCCGTCTCATGGGCGCTGCAAGGCTTCCTGTCGGCCATTCACGGATTCGATACGGAGGCCGTCGAAAGCGACCTTGGGGAGATGAACCACATCTGGCTACGCTTGCCAGACGGTCGGGCGCTTGACCCGACCGCCGACCAGTTCAATCGGCTGTTCCCCGATCGGAATCTGCCAGCCGTCTACCTTGGCGTTCCGCTGGATATTCACGGGGCGGCGCCATGCCCCGCCGCATGGAGCGCCGCGTCCGGAACATGATGCTCGGCGGGATTATCGCCATGGCGGTCTACATCGTCGCAATGGCTATGGGGTGGGTGTAGGGATGAGTGCGCAGAGGGCGATGACGCCGGATCAGGTCGCGCAGGTTTGGGGTTGCTCACCGAACCACGTCCGCAACCTTATCCACCGCGGCGAACTGAGGGCCTTCCGTCTTGGCCGAAGGCTGATCAGAATACCGCCCGAAGCGATCGAGGAGTACGAGCAATGCCAGACGAATATCGTATCGGACGGCTCAACGGCGGGTTCGTCGTTACCTGGTGGGAAGACGGAAAGCGGCGGCGCTATCGTCTTGATGCACTCTCGCGAAAGGAAGCGGAAGCAGCCGCAATCGACGTAATCCGCCGGGAGACGGTCAAGGATGCCGCCCCCACCGTCGCCACCATCTGGGATCTGTATCGGCAAGAAAAGGCCGGCCGGCGTATCGCTGTCGCCATGGCATTCGAGTGGAAGGCCGTAGGGCCGCACTTCGGGCACCTGCGGCCCGATCAGGTGACCATCGACCACTGCCGCGCCTATACCGCGCTACGCCGCGCCGCCGGCAAGCACGACGGGACCATATGGACCGAGCTGGGGCACCTGCGCACGGTCTTCATCTGGGCACAGCAGCGGCGCCTCATTGACCACGCCCCGTCTGTCGAGCGTCCGCCAAAGCCGGCGCCGAAGGATAGATGGCTGACCGAGGCAGAGATCGCCACGCTGCTGGCCGCCGACATGGCGCCACATATCCGGCTGGCTATCCTGTTGATGCTCGGGACTGCCGGGCGCGTGAGCGCGATCCTCGAATTGACGTGGGATCGGGTCGACTTCAAGGCGAACTGGATCAACCTGCGCACCAGCGATACCGGGCCGCGCAAGGGACGGGCCGCGGTGCCGATGAACGCGGGGCTCCGCGCGGCACTGTCGCAGGCCAAGGAGGCGCGGTTGACCGACTACGTAATCGAGTGGGGAGGCGAGCCGGTGAAGCGGATCAAGACCGGCTTCAATGCCGCGGTGAAAAACGCCGGGCTCGAAGGCGTCTCTCCGCATGTGTTGCGCCACACTGCGGCGGTGCATCTGGTGGCCAACGGTGCCGACATGGAACGGGTGTCGCAGTACCTGGGGCACAGCAGCGTCGACGTGACCCGCCGGGTATATGGCCGATTTGCACCCGAGCACCTGCAAAAAGAGGCGGACATTCTGGACTTCGCCAGCCGCGCAAAGATCGTGTCTTAGGTTCGATGAACCAGAGGGCACATACGATTTCAGGCTCTAACGTATTGAAAAATATGGTGGGCCCACCAGGACTCGAACCTGGAACCAGACCGTTATGAGCGGGTGGTGCCATGCCGCAACCCGCACAATACGGCCAAAAAGCCCACTTCTGCACCGGCCTTTGCGCAACAGGTTCCGTCTATGTTCGCTTGCGCAGGTTCAGCGAACCTAAGAGCCGTCCGCATGTTCTACATTCGTTCCCATCCTACGTTCCTGCCACCTTGGCGGCCGGCGCCAGCGGCAGCGGGCCGATCACGGCACAGCCCTGCCGCATGAACGTCATCTGGATATCGCCCCCGAGCGCGAAGAACAGCACCTGGTCGAAGGCGGCGGCCGGGATATCGACGAGATCGACAACGTAGCCGTTGGCCTCGATGACGACGGCCGCGACCTCGCCCGCGTCGAGGCAGTCGTCGGCGCGGGCGGGCGGCATCCCGGCCAGCGCCACGATGACGATGGCGCCGAGCCAGAGCAGCAGCAGATCGGTGCGGCGCATGGTCATTGGCCCTTCCAGAAATTCAACCCGTTGGTGACAAGCCAGAGCACGGCACCGACAAGAGCCGCGATGACCGACCAGCCGATCTTGGCGGCGATGCCCTCAACCGCCTTGCGCATCTTGCGCACGAAACGGAAATCTTCGCGGGCTTCGTCGACGTGATCCGGACCGTCGACCCGTAGGCCCGCCTCGGCCAATTCCTCGCGAAGCGCCTGCCGCAGTTGAGCGAGCTGTTCGGGGGTAAATCCGTCGCTCATTTACCGGCCCTCAATGTGTTGTCGGCGAAGATGCCCATGGGGCCGTGCTCCTGAGTATGCAGGGGGATGGTTCAAGGCTCGGGCGGGCGTTCGCGCGTCCGTCCGAGCCGATCTGGCCTAGGCCGTGATGTGCTTGACGGCCCACATGACCGCTTCCTCGATCTTGGTCTTAGCCAGCGAGATTTCGCGGGAGTTCCCAAGAGAGGCGATGAAGTCGTGGTAGGCGGCACCAGCAGACTTGACCTGTTCGATGTTCTCCTTCTCGGCATGGGAGAGCGTGCGATACGCGGGGCGCATGGCATTGCTCGGGGCCGGGGAGTCGAAAGCGCCTTTGCCTTGTGCGATCTGTTCGGGTGTCATTTTGCTGCCTTTCTAGGTTCAGCGAGGCCCGGAACCGCCGGGCGCGGATGGTTCAAGGCTCGGCTGGTGTTGACGCACCAGTCGGGCCGCTTGGCTTCGTGATCGTGTTCTGCTATTGTTCGGGGGCTGGCGGCGGCGTGGAAAGCAGACA
>Ga0172380_10005792_pt1 | contig 14733 bp, 15 predicted proteins | sample Leawe162metaG_FD_119747 | JGI IMG/M metagenome (GOLD analysis project Ga0172380, IMG submission 119747) | Leachate microbial communities from a municipal landfill in Southern Ontario, Canada - Leachate well 162 metaG | ecosystem: Engineered > Solid waste > Landfill > Unclassified | place...
CAGAGTCCATAATCTTCTTATGGCGGGGCTATTGTTTGCGGGGCTTGGTCTTGCTCTCCCGCAGTATGTGCAAGCGGCTACGATCGACATTACGGGCTGGGCTTGGTCGCAAGGCGGCTGGATCAGCTTTAGTGGACCTGGGTACGGTGTAAGGGAGGACACGGTCACCGGCGAATTGTCAGGGTTTGCTTGGGCCTCTAACCCGGGCTTAGGCTGGATATCATTTAATGCAGCAGACGTAGCGGGGTGTCCGCCTGGCTCCGCGGAATGCGCACCTAAGGTGAATCCAGATACGCAGGTCATTAGCGGATGGGCGCGCGCCTGTGCCGCGTTCACTGACACTAACGCCTGCATTGGTACTCAGGATCCGAATAGTGGTGGTTGGGATGGATGGATTGCGCTGTCTGGCACCGCAAAAAATGGTGAACCGTATGGTCTGACGCAAAAGCCCGGCTGTGCCTGGGGTGGTTTTGCCTGGGGGAGCACCAACTTTGGTGCCATTAGCTTTAGTGGTACGGCACTCGATGGCTCGCCGTATGGCGTGGGAGGCCCTCCGAATGACCCCACCTGTACTCCTGACCTTACGGTCTCAAACGTTTGGCAAGGCTCCAGCTCTTCGTTGTCGGCGGTGGTGTCGAACGCCAACGTGTCTACGGGTGCTGGGTTTAGCAACTTCTTCCAATATTCCCTGAAGAGCGATGGCTCTGACCCCAAGGATCTCTCTCCTGCGGTTGCGCTCGGCGCGCTGCCAAAGGGTGGCACCGGCACGATATCTCTCACACACGGATTTGACCCGGGTACGTATTATGTGCGCGCCTGCGCTGACAAGAGCTCTCGCTCAGACGACGGAAACATTGTGGAGTCAGATGATAATAATAACTGCAGCCAGCGATGGGAAGAAGTGGTCGTGACCGATACGAACCAGTGTACGCCAGGAGGTGTCTGTGAGTCTGGGCCAAACTGCAATGGCGACACTAACGCAGGCAGATTTAACTCGCGGTGCGAGTGTTCCGCAACGCCTCCTCCCGACGTAAGTTGCCGCGAGACGGTGGTGCCGGACATCAAGATTAAGGCCGTGCCAGCACGCGTGAGAAAAGGAACGCAATCAACTATTACGTGGAGCGCATCAAATGTAGAGACATGCTCTGTCACGGGTCCTGGCCTTACGGGCAACCTTACTAATCTGCCGGCGCCAATCGCTGAGACTTCACAGACAACCACTATTACTAGCCAGTCGACGTACACTATCAGTTGTAACGGGGGCACTGAAAGCAAGACCGTAGTGGTTAATATCCTCCCTATTCCAGAGGAGATCTAGGTTTCGGGCAAGGGCTTGGCGGCAGGGTATAAGTGTAGTAGTATCGAGAGAATGAAAACTGATATTCATCCAGCCACCTATCGTCAGGTAGTCTTCGAAGACATTTCTTCGGGGGCGGCCTTTCTTATTGGCTCGACCATTCATACCACTGAGGTGACCAAGTTTGAGGGCAAGGAGTACCCTCGTGCCGCGGTGGAAATCTCCAGCAAGTCGCACCCTTTCTATACGGGTGAGGACCGCATGCTCGATAAGACGGGCCGGGTAGAGCGCTTCAAACAACGCGCAGCTAAGAAACATTAAAACTGCTTCGTCTGCATCGTTGCGGGTCCCGAAGCTTTTTCTCAACGTACCAATGTACGCCTTGAAAAATCTTCCTCCCGCGCCTTGCATACAAGGCAGTTTTTTCGTTTCTTTGTTACGATAAGGATATGGAATACTCGCCAGAGTTTAAAAAGAACTTCGCCACGGCGTACCTCGCCGAGGAGTATGAGCGGCTCGACACCGAGGCGCGAGAAGCCATTGAGTCTGCGGGTGACGATGCCGAGCTCAAGGCAATGGCCGACGAGGAGCTTGTGCGCATCAAGGCGCGGCAGACCGATATCCTGACAGAGATAGAGACGATCATTAAGAAAGATGAGGAGGAAGAGGCGGCACCGCTCTCGGTGGTGATGGAGCTCCGCGGAGGCACGGGGGGCGACGAGGCGGCGATATTCGCTCGTGACTTGAAAGAGATGTATCAGAAGTATGCCGACAGCAAGGGCTGGAAGACGAAGATTCTCGACGACCTCACGCTAGAGATTGGCGGCAAGGGCGTATACGATGCGCTCCGCTATGAGACTGGCGTGCATCGGGTACAGCGGGTTCCGCTTACAGAGAAGTCGGGGCGTATCCACACGAGCACGGCCTCGGTTGCGGTGCTCCCGATACGTGCCAAGAACAAAGTCGCGATAAATCCAAGCGACATTGCCATGGAGTTCTCGAGAAGCGGTGGAGCGGGTGGGCAAAACGTGAACAAGGTTGAGACCGCGGTGCGGCTTATTCATACGCCCACGGGCATCGACGTGCGTTCTTCCTCTGAGCGCTCCCAGCTCGCCAACCGCGAGAAGGCCATGCAAATACTCTCAGCCAAGCTCGAGCAGCTCCATGAGGAGAAGGAGGCCCGCGAACATGCCGCCGAGCGCAAAGAGCAGATTGGTACCGCAGACCGTTCCGAGAAAATTCGAACGTACAATTATCTCCAAGATCGCATAACGGACCACCGTATCAATGAGTCCTGGCACAACCTCCCTAAGCGGGTAGGGGGAGGGGACATCGAGGACATCGTTGTCGCCCTCCAGGCGGCCTCGCGCCTTGCATAATCGGCCCCAATCGGGTAAAGTACCTGGAAATGACGTCAGGGAATGATACGGCAGAATTGAAGCGCCTCTTCGATACGGGGGCGCATTTCGCGCAGGTGAAGAGTCGCCGCCACCCTTCTATGCAGCCATACCTCGTGGGCACCAAGGGCCGCCAGGAAATTTTTGACCTCGCCAAGACGCAAACTCAGCTCGACGCCGCAAAGGCCGTCATGGGCATGCTTGCCAAGGAGGGCAAGACGGTGCTTTTTGTCGGTGGCAAAATCGAGATTGCAGCTCTCGTGCGTAAGGCAGCGCAAGAGATTAACGCGCCCTACGTCGCTACTCGATGGCTCGGCGGCACCATCTCAAACTGGACCGAGATCAAGAAGCGCATCAACCGACTCGCCGAGCTTTCTGACACAGCGGCACAGGGTGCGCGCGCTGCGCAGCACACCAAGCTTGAGCTTGTGAAGCTCGACCGCGAGAAGAAGAAGCTTGAGGGCCGTCTCGACGGTATCACCTCGCTCGAGAAGCGTCCCGACGCACTCGTGGTAGTGGACACCAAGTATGAGAAGCATGCGGTCAAGGAGGCCAACGACGCGGGCGTCCCCATCATCGCCATTATGAGCTCGGACTGCAATCTCAAGGATGCTGCGTATCCAATCGTGGCAAACGACACCTCACGCGAGGCGGTGAAGCTTATTTTGAATGAATTGACTGAGGCGTTTAAGAAGGGGTACGGCGGATAATCATGGAGATCAGCACTGACAGCATTAAGAAGCTGCGAGAGATGACGAGCGTGTCGGTTATGCAGTGCCGTAAGGCGCTCGAGGAGGCGGGCGGCGACCTTGCTAAGGCAGAAGTGATTTTGAAGAAGCACTCTGCGGGCACTGCAGAGAAGAAGGCCGACCGCGAGCTTGCGGCAGGCGCTATTGGCTCCTACGTGCACGACGGCGGTATTGGCGCCATGGTCTTGCTCTCCTGCGAGACCGACTTTGTCGCAAAGAATCCTGAGTTTGCTGCGGTGGCACGTGAGCTTGCCATGCAAGTGGCAGCTACCGACCCCACGTACACGAGCAAGGACGAGATTGCCCCTGAAGCGATGGCGGCCGCGACAGCCGTCTTCGAAAAGGAGGTAGAGGGTAAGCCTGAAGAAATGAAGGCGAAGATTATGGAGGGCAAGATCGCGAGCTACTTCCGCGATCAGGTGCTGCTTGAACAGGCGTATATTAAGGACGAGGCTAAGACCATTCGTGATATCCTTAATGAGGCGACGCAGAAGTTTGGTGAGCGTGTCGAGGTAACTCGTTTCGCTCGTTTTTCTGCACGCTAAATAACGCTGTGGCGTACCTCATTTTCATTCTTGTTACTATTGGTCTTTTTGTAGGGTTCTTCATGCTCACGTGGTATGAGGCAGCGCGTGGTGTGCGGGTCTTTGCACCACAACGTGCGCGACTCGATAATCATGTAAAGCGGGCAGAGTTTATCGTGGAGCACGTTGACCTCAAAGCCTTTGTGCGTGAGGAGCTGCGTCGCATCGTCACGCAAGCGGGTCATGCGCTCTCGCACCTCACGCTCCGCGCGGTGCGGGCCGTGGAGCGTCTGCTCACGCGCCTCGTGCGGTACTTGCGTACCGAGCACGAGGTCGAGGTGCGTGCGCCAGGGGAGACGCGCGAGTTCGTTAAGACCCTCTCAGACTTCAAAGGGCGTCTGAAGGACACTATGCCTGAGGTACCGAGCGTGCACGACCAAGATTGAAGGGATTTAAAAACCGCTTTTCTTCCATTCTTCTTCGCGTCTACGACGTCGAGCTTTTTGCTCCTCATCGAATTCTTCAATAAACTTGGCACCCTCCGTGTCTGTCCTAGCGACCACTGCGTCTTTCGGTAGATAAAGTTTGAATGGCGCCCACTTATAAACCCAAGGCCTGCTCACCGGGCTCTTGTTCGGGAGGGTATCTCCTTTCTGAAAAATCTTTCCATCAAACATTGGCCAGTAATCTCTTAAGGCATTGGCGATAATACTTACGGTCTCCTCTTTAGCATGGTTGTGGGGTCCTTCCTGGATAAACAATTCGATGCCACCATAGTGATACACTGCCAGCGCCGAATCGTCTGAATACCCGTCCGAGTCCCGAGGCTCTCCTCCTGCGGCAACAGATTCGAGGGCCTCCCGCATCCTGCGATCTAACGCCTGTCGAAAGAAGTCCGCGTCTGCAAGAAGACAATCTCCAACTTTCATTTCAGCCAGTTTTTCCCTCTCCACTGATTTCTTGATTTCTTTGCTTGGTGGGTTTTCATTCATCCTCTACAGTATACCTCAACAACCGGCGGAGAGACTATAAATACTTATCTGGGTGCAGTGAATCCAGTATTCGCCCGGTGAAAGAAACTGTGGTAATTTGTTCTTGACCATGTGCCGCCTTAGCTCAGTTGGTAGAGCAACACTTTTGTAAAGTGAAGGTCCCCAGTTCGAATCTGGGAGGCGGCTCCAAAGTTAGTTTTTCTTGGGCGTTGAGGTCGAAAGCGCGCCTTTAGGGAACCGTGCCTCGAAGTCGGCAAGGGTAGTAAAGCCGTGTGAGTATTTGCCATTGATAATAAAGGCCGGCAGGTTGCCTTTAATCTTGTCGACGGCAATAAGTGTCTTGAGTGCGCCAAGGTCGAGGTTGTAGTCAAAGGAGTACACGCGAAGTTTGGGGTACGTGTTGCGAAGGTACGAGAGCGCGTAGCCAGCTTTGTCACAGTCCGTACACTCGCCGCTGTTGCTGTAGAAGTAGAGTACGGTGACGGGCTTGGTGCCGCAGGCCGCTGCAAGCTTCTTGGTGACGAGATAGTCACGGATCTCGAGCAAAGAGTACTTCTTTTTGAGGTACACCACCTGCGGGTTGTCCGTACCGAGCTGGCTCTCCGTGTAGGCAAGGCGGCTGCCGAGGTCGGCGAGCTCGCTCGTAAGGGTGGTAGAGGAGGCCGCACTGTCGCACGGTGCTGCCTCGAGTAGAAGGAACTGTGTCTCGAGTGAGAGGGTGTCGATGGAGAGCTGCTCCTCGATAGCTGCCAGTTCTGCGAGGCGCGCGTTATTGAGATAATTGACGGCGTATATCACCGTGGCCGTGAGCAGAATAGTGATGCCAAGCGCAATGAGGGCGTTACGAAGAGGGGTAGACATAGGCATTATTTCCACGTTTGGTGTTTGCCAAACGCAACGTTAGCGGTCGAGCGTATGAGCCACAGTGGGGCGACCAGGCCGTAGAGCAAGTAGGAGAGCAGGCTGGGAGCTAAGCGCATGGACGTCTTTGAAAGATGACGGCCGTAGGCAATGAGCCCCACGGACACAACCAAGGTTATAAAGCCAAGGAAGATGAAGGTGTCAACAGGGAAGTAGAACCAATCGAAGCCGGCGTAGTGAGGCGCGAGGGTGTACGAGAGGGGAATCCCAAGGCGGATCTCGATGGCTCGGATTGCTTGAAGTACGAACTGCGTGATGGAAAGGAGGAAGAGCGCTACGGTGCTTACTATTGCCGTAAGGGCAATCGGGAGGACCATCATTCCAAGGACACCGTACTTGCGGTTGAAAATGAGCGTTCGGTACTCTCCGAGCATGTTGCGGAGAAAGCCGTTGGTCCAACGAGTGCGCTGCCGAATGAGCGAGGGAATGGTGCGTGGGGCCTTGGTGTAGACCCGAGCGCGGGGAGCGTTCTCAATCTCATATCCCGCACGCTGTATGCGGAGTGCCATCTCCATGTCCTCGGTCTGGTGGCCGTAGCGAAATCCTCCCAACTCTCGGATGACCGAGTGGCGGTAGAAGGAGAAGGGTCCTGGCGTTACGTACAGGCCGTTAATCGAAGCCATAGCGTGACGCATGGTAATACCAAAGCTGTATTCGGCGTTCTGCATGTGCTCAACGACAGTGCGTGGTCTGTGGATAGACATTGCGGCAGTGACCGCGGCAACCTCGCTGCGATCGAAACAAGGAATGATTTCGTGCAAAGCATCAGGCTCAACAAACGAGTCGGCGTCGAGGCACCCTATAAACTCTGCGTCGGTAGCGGCGATGCCAGCGTTCACGGCATTGTGTTTGCCGCGCTCAGCGGCCTGCAGAACGCGCACTTGCGGGTTGTTGGCGTAGCGGGCCATGACAGCCGGCGTGTTATCGGTCGAGGCGTTGTCGACAAGGATAATCTGCAGCTTGTCCTTGGGGTAGTCGAGTGCAAGGAGCGACTCGGTCGTGGTGGCAACGGTCTCGCCCTCGTTGCGGCACGGCACAATAACGGCAACCGAAGGGGTGGTCGTGCTCTTGGTGCGGGCACGGGCATCGCGCGCGGGCTTTGAGAGGAGAGTCACGAGGACGAACGACTCAAAGAAGATCGCGATGAAGATAAAGGGATACGCCAGCGCATCGGCACTCATGGCGCTTAGTATAGCATTTTGCTATCCTTTATTCCATGCAGTCAGATGCAGGTCAAAATCAAGCACAGCGAGGGCGTCTCCATCCCATAACGATTGCTGTTCGTGAGATTGCAGAGATCTTCGGCAAGATGGGATTCTCGATAGCTTTCGGGCCAGAAGTTGAGGATGATTTCCACAACTTTACTGGTCTTAATATCCCACCCAACCACCCCGCACGTGGCATGCAAGATACCTTTTGGATTAAGGAGGGGCAGAACAACGAGCGCGTGCTCCGCACGCACTGCACGGCCTCATCAATCCGTGCTCTGGAGGCGCTTGCCAAGGCAGGGGGCACGGATGCGCGCGTGATTAGCCCGGGCAAAGCATTTCGTAACGAGGCCACCGACATGACACACGAAGCACAGTTTTATCAAATCGACGGCTTCGCTGTTGGGGCTCCGGGCGCGGTGACGCTTGCGCACCTCAAGGGCACGCTGTTGAAATTCTTTCGCGAGTACTTTGGGCCTGACGCAAAGGTTCGACTGCGCCCAAGCTTCTTCGGCTTCACCGAGCCGTCGGTCGAGGTAGACGTGTGGTTTACTCCGCCCGGCAAAGAGGGGCGTTGGCTCGAGGTCATGGGCGCTGGCATGTTCCACCCAAATGTCATCAAGGCCGCAGGGCTTGACCCTGAGCAAGTACAAGGATTCGCCTTCGGTGGAGGTATCGAGCGTTTACTGATGATCAAGTACGGAGTACCCGATGTTCGCCTCTTCCATAGTGGTGATCCACGCTTTGTGTACGCCTTCGATTCGAAATAGCCTATGAAAATTTCTTACGCAACACTCGAGTCCTATTTTGAGAAGCCATTGCCGGGGCTTGAGGCTGTTGGGGACGCATTCACCTTTCATACATTTGAAATAGATGGGGTCGAGGGGGATGTGATGGACGTTAAGGTCTTACCAAACCGTGCCAGCGATTGCGGCACGGAGGCCGGCCTCGCGCGTCAACTCTCCGCGATTCTCGACGTGCCGCTGAAGCCTGAATTTAATACGGTCGCGCCAGGAGCTACACCGGTTAAGACATCGCTCGCGCAGATCAATGCGACGCTGGGCGCCGCCTTTACTGAGGAAGAAGTTGAAGACGTTTTCAGACGGTTGCGCTTTGTAGTTCAGGGTTTGCAATTTACATCTCACGACGGGAACGCAAATGTAGACTATTTCATCACGCCACCTGCCGAACGTGTTGACCTCACTATTGCCGTCGATATTGCCGAGGAGGTGGGGCAGATACTGGGCTACGACAAAGTGCCTGTCGTAGAGCTTCCGCCCATTGCAGGCGAGCCAGATCAAGCGCGCTACAAGGGAATAGAAAAAATGAAAGACCAGTTGGTGGAGCAAGGCTTTGCCGAAGTCTCGACACAGTCGTTCGCCAAGAACGGGGAGGTCGAGCTCGCCAACCCACTCGATAAATCAAAGCCATTTTTGCGTACAAGTCTTGAGGAGAATTTGAATGCAGCACTCGAGGTGGCACAGAGATACGCAGCGCTCCTCTACGCACCAACAGAGAAGCCGAAACTCTTTGAAGTCGGCACTGTCTTTGCCAAAGAGGGCGAGCACGTCGAGCTACGCATGACCGAGCGAGTAGAAGCGTGGGGCGAAGCTGCGGGCACTGTCGACAACTTGTCGGTCGCTAAGCTCGAAGAGTACGGCAAGGACTATGTGCCGGTGAAGCACGTCCTCGGCATGTATAAGCCGTTCTCGTTGTATCCGTTTATCTCTCGCGACGTTGCGCTCTGGGCCCCAGGCGGCACCGACGCAGACGAAATTGATAGACTCATCCGCGAGAACGCAGGCGAGCTTCTGGTGCGTCTCGATCAATTTGATCGCTTTGAAAAAGAGGGAAGAATCTCCTACGGCTTCCGCCTTGTATTCCAAGCCATGGACCGCACCCTTACCGACGAAGAGGTAAGTGGCATTATGACAAGGGTCTCCGCAGCGCTCACTGCTAAAGACTATGAGATTCGGTAAGGAATGAGAAACACCGAAAAGACTTTTCGCTGGCTTGTAGATACTCTACGCACTAAACGTATCCCGTTCGTAGTTAGCGGAGGGCTTGCAGCGCAAAGCTACGGGTCTTTGCGTGTACTCAATGATATAGATATTGAAGTTCACGACCACGATATTGAGACGGTTGCAAAGGACGTCGAGCGCTACATTACCTACGGTCCCGCACGGTATCGGGACGATCGTTGGGATTGTGTGCTGTTGAAATTGAACCACGAAGGTCAAGAAGTAGACGTTTGTGGTGGCGACACACTGAAAATCTGCGATGCCAGAACTGGCGAGTGGGTAGACTCTCATACCGAGTTTGATAAGACCGAGGCGCGAACGCTTTTTGGTGTTCCCGTGCCCGTGATCACACGCCAAGAGCTTATTGAATACAAAGCGATGCTTGTCGGGGAGCATCAGCAAGTGGACATTCGAGCCGTCAGTGCAGCGCAGAATTTGGCGTAAATTGGCATAAAATAGAGTGCTTTTTGTGCTATACTATAAGCAACCGAATACCGGCTATTTTTATGGCTAAAAACGACGAAAAGGTGAAGAAAGTTAAGGCGTATGACGCCTCGTCTATTACGGTGCTTGAGGGCCTCGAGCCAGTGCGTAAGCGCCCCGGCATGTACATCGGTACCACGGGGCCAGACGGCCTTCACCACCTCATCTGGGAGACCTTCGATAACTCGCGCGACGAGGCGATGGGTGGCCACGCAGACGAGATCGAGGTCACGCTCCTGCCGGGGGGCTACGTGCGCGTCGCCGACAACGGCCGCGGTATCCCGATAGGTATCCACCCTAAGACCAAGGTCTCGGCACTCGAGACTATTATGACCACGCTCCACGCCGGCGGTAAGTTTGGCGGCGAGGACTCGGGCTACAAGGTGTCGGGCGGCCTGCACGGCGTGGGTGCCTCGGTAGTGAACGCGCTTTCAGAGCACACTAAGGTGGTGGTCTTTGGTGGCTCACAAGACGGTGGGATACACACGCAGGAATACAAGATTGGTAAGTCGCTGTTCAAAACCAAGAAGATCGGCACGACCAAGCTCCATGGTACGGTGGTCACCTTTAAGCCCGATGTCGAGATATTTAAAGACGGTATCAACTGGAACTGGGAGAAGATTGTGGGCCACCTCCGCCAGCAGGCCTACTTGGTGAAGGGGGTGCGTATCACCACTATCGACGCACGGGAGAGCACGCACGCGGCCTTTTCTGAAGCGCTATTCATCCGCAATGAGGCACTCGATGTGCCGTCGATGGCGTTCTACTTCGAAGGTGGGTTGAAGTCGCTTGTGGCCTTCAACAACAAGCATCAGACGCCCGTACACAAGAACATTTTCTATGTTGAGCGCGAGGTCGACAACGTTATGGTCGAAGTATCGCTCCAGTATGTCGACGATATTGTTGCGCGCATCACCGCCTTTGCGAACAACACCTACAACGGTGAGGGCGGCACGCACGTCACTGGCTTCAAGACCGCGCTTACCCGAACCCTCAACACCTACGGCCGCAATGCAAATTTGATTAAGGAGAAGGACGAGAACTTCACCGGGGACGACGTGCTTGAAGGTATCACTGCCGTTATTTCCGTAAAGCTCCCCGAGATTCAGTTCGAGGGGCAGACCAAGGCCAAGCTTGGCTCGGTCGAGGCGCAGGGGGCAACGGCCACCGTATTCGGCGAAGCTTTTGCCTTCTTCCTTGAGGAGAACCCAGATGATGCACGCGCGATTATCAATAAAGTAATCCTCGCTCTTAAGGCACGTAAGGCAGCTAAGGCAGCGAAGGACTCAGTGCTGCGCAAGGGCGCCCTTGAGGGCATGACCCTGCCGGGCAAGCTCGCCGACTGTCAGACCAAGAGCGCGGCCGAGAGCGAGCTCTTTATTGTGGAGGGAGACTCGGCAGGTGGTTCTGCCAAGATGGGTCGGGATCGTCGCACGCAGGCTATCCTCCCGCTCCGCGGAAAGATCTTGAATGTCGAGCGTGCACGTATCGACAAGATGCTCGCCTCTGAGCAGGTGCGTAACTTGGTGGTGGCACTCGGTACGGCCGTGGGCGATGTGTTCGATTTGAGCAAGCTTCGGTATCACAAAATCATTATCGCGACCGATGCCGACGTTGACGGTGCACACATCCGCACGTTGCTTCTAACTCTTTTCTACAGGCACTTCCGCGCTATTATCGACGGCGGCTTTGTCTACATTGCGCAGCCACCGCTCTACAAGATTTCAAAAGGGAAGTCAGTGGCGTATGCGTACTCTGACCCAGAGAAAGAGGCGGTGCTCAAGGAGATGGGAGTTGCGCCGACTGAAGTGGCGGTGGTGGGCGAAGGTGACGATGCGGAGCCGGTAGAGGCTGAAGAGGAGGTTGTGACGGCAAAGAAGCCCACGAAGGCGAGCGTGCAGCGCTACAAAGGTCTCGGTGAGATGAACCCTTCAGAACTTTGGGAGACCACCATGGACCCCGCGCACCGTGTGCTCAAGCAAGTGAACGTGGAGGACGCCGAGGGAGCGGACCGTATTTTCGATATTCTCATGGGTACTGATGTTCCTTCACGCAAGTCGTTCATACAGTCCAACGCCAAGACGGCGAACCTGGACGTCTAGGTGACGGAAGTGGCAAACAAAAGACCGTCGCTCCCGCGACGGTCTTTTGTTTCAACCCGTTCTGGCGATTTAGCGGACGTTGATCTTGAACTCGATCGAATTGTTGGTGCTGTTTGACTCGCGGACGATACTGTCATCGTTGACGGTAATCACGAGTGGCTGCTGATCGCCCTTTACGCTTTGGTCAAAACCAAGTATGTAGTCGATGCTGTCACCAGGCCCAACTGAGGCTTGGGTTGTCGAGTGGTAGGTGTAAGACGAGCGAGTCGGAATCGATGCGCTGAAGCGCCACGTACCTGACCAGTTCGTGCCAATATTTTTGACGGTAAATTTAACTGCAGGGCGTGCGCCAGACGGCACGGTAGTGCTCGCAATAAAAGAGTCTGTCGCGTTCGTGGTGAGGTAGCCCACTACGCCTGCGTATACCGTGAGGTCGGCGAGACCGTACGGAGCCACGGTAGGTGCCGGTACGAGCACGGGTACGGTAGTGGTCGTAGGTGCCGATGGCTTGGCTGGGGTAGTCGTCGCTACGGCAGGTGTGGTACTCGCCACTGGGTCGCCAAACGAGATAATCGTACTTGTGGCAGTGGGCACCACGGCCACGTTTGCTCCGGGAGCCGGGTTGAAGAGGGAGCCAAGATATACGGCCGCCGCACCCACGGTGCCTGGTACGTAGCGAGCAGAATAGACAGCGCCCCAAACGCCAAGGCCGAGGAGAGCGATAAAGCCCACGACAGCGAGACTGTTCGTGGCCGCGAGGCGATACGATTGTATTTTTTCAGTATTCATAGTGTATATATACATACCACGGCTACCTTTCTGTGTCAAGCAGCGGAACTTGACAAAGTAGCAGCAATAGTGTATTGATATACAAGACGATATGGAACGGATTGTTGAGATGACTGCGCAGCTGGTCACAGGTGCGCGACTGGCCTATGCAAGGATGTGGAGCTTCCTGGGCCTTTTTGCGTTCATTTTCCTCGTTAGTACGGTCATGTTGGGTGCACTCGACCTCCTTCCGAATGCTCTTACAACAACAGCAGATAAAACCCTTGCGACGGTCGCAAGTGACCGTGCGCTCGCTACCACCTCACCAGCCGTGCGTGTCGAAGAGCCGGTGAAGATTGAGATCCCGTCGCTTGGTTTGACCGCGACGATCGCAAACCCTACTTCGACCAATGTCGCCGTGCTCGATGAGCACTTGCTCAAGGGTGCGGTGCGGTACCCTACTTCGGCAAAGCTCGGCGAGTCGGGCAATGTGGTTGTCTTCGGGCATTCGAGCTACTTGCCTGTGGTCATCAATCAGGCCTTCAAGACTTTTGACGGTATACAGAAGCTCAAGCAGGGTGACCTTGTAACGGTGTACTCGGCAGGCACGGCATATACCTATAGCGTACGTACCATGAAAAAGGAGAGTGCCAACGATGCCGTCATCCAGCTCGCCACTGAGGGCAAAGTGCTCACGCTTGCGACTTGTAACTCGTTTGGGGAGAAGAGTGACCGCTTCGTGGTCACCGCAGACTTTGTTGAAAGCCATTCGATCGGGGCGTAAGCCTTGATCGGATAGCTCTCCGTAAAGGAGTGCAGAGAATCGGAAACAAGTACCTTTCATCATTAACGGAATCTCAACTGTCGCTACCGAGCGACTCTAAAACCACGGGAGGTGATCGAAGTGGACGGACGCAGACATTGGATCCTGCTCATGCTTCTTGCTCTAGCGGCAGGGGCGTTGGCCTATTTCTTCTACTGGCCGTCGGGCAGCTCGGCGGCGGCGCAGACCGTGACACTGGCCCCTGTTCACAAGGTGGGCGTGTGGGATAACTGGAACGTTGCCCCTTTCGCGCTCACGCAGGAGGAGGCGTGCGAGAGGGCGGCGGCAGCGATCAGTGGCTTCGACATGCCAGCGCCGGTGAAGGCCCATTTCAAGGCCGCGATCGGTACCAACTGCAAAGGTGGCACGATCGCCTGGCTCACGCCGGGCACCGTGCTCGAGGAGATGTGGTCGACCGACCACATCGTCCGCAAGCAGAAGGTTGGCGAACTGCCCGTACTCCAATCGCCCGATGGGCGAGAGTATCGGAAGGGAGCCGTCGCCCAGACGGCACGGGCGCTCGAGTGGAGCTACTCGTATGGGGGGAAGACGTACCTCGTCGACCTCCCGTCCGTATGCTTCAACTGGTCGTGGCGCTTCGGTGCCACGTGCGTTACGCCAAGGCCGGTTGCAAAGCCGGCGCCGAAACCAGTGCCACAACAAGAGGTTTGCCGCGAACTCGTGTTCAATGCAAACCCCAGCGGCAAGGTCTGGTGGAGCATCGGGGGGAATACCCTGTTCCCACCCTCGGTATGCAATGCGCAGCGTCAGGGCGACGGTCCTTGGCGCGCCTGGTATGGCGAGTGCCACGAGTGCGAGGGAGCACTCTGGTACGTGCGCCGCATTCTCGGCAACACTGCGGAGATCTTCCAGAAATATCTCTACCCTGTTAAGGAAGTCCGACAAACCATCCGGTTCAGTCGGGCTGTCGAGGACAGTGTCGTGACCGTGTGTCTGGAGAACGCAGAAGGCGTCCAGACGTGCGGGTACTACGTGACACCCTCGCATTGGGAGGGTGGGCGAACCCGCGTCGAAATCCAGAACAGCAGCTGGATTCGGGAGGGGAATTGTCCCGATTGAGTTCGTCGGTGGTGGCGGGGGAGTGCAATACTCCCCCGTCCAACCACCATTTTTATACGCCGCATAAGCGGCAGGGAAACATTTAACAAAAAACATGAACAACACCAAAATTGTGCTTACATATCTGAACGCACGACCGCTTCTTGCCGGTCTGTTTACCGTATTCGTTACGGTAGCTATCGGTATGTCGATTGCCTTTGCGACTGTCCTCGTGACGCCTGCCCAAGTGCTGGCGCAGGTTGGCCCTCCCTGCTGTGTGCCCCCCCCCCCCCCCCCCCCCCCCCCCCCCCCCCCCCCCCCCCCCCCCCCCCCCCCCCCCCCCCCCCCCCCACACGCCGCAAAATGGTGGTTCGTGGCAAAAAAAAAAC
>Ga0172380_10005793_pt1 | contig 14731 bp, 12 predicted proteins | sample Leawe162metaG_FD_119747 | JGI IMG/M metagenome (GOLD analysis project Ga0172380, IMG submission 119747) | Leachate microbial communities from a municipal landfill in Southern Ontario, Canada - Leachate well 162 metaG | ecosystem: Engineered > Solid waste > Landfill > Unclassified | place...
GTATCATAAGCAAAAAGGAATTCCGAAGGAAATTGGTTCACCATTTCTTGTTTCGGGGTCATATGATTATCCGCCTGCGTTTATTTCAATTCTTTCGTTATTTCCTTTTCGTATGGTTGAAAAGTTTGAATTTCTTTTTTCACCAATTTTTGACGTAGCGCATATTATTCTTATTTTCTTTCTTTCTTATTTTCTCTCAGGATCAATACCTATTGCTATAACTGTGCAAGCTTTATATGTTCTTACCCCAATTATTGTTATTGAAAATTCAAGTGCAACTCCGAGGTCTTTAGGGTATACATTGTTCACGATTGTTATGATGTCTATGATTCTGTATAGTCAATCGGGCAATAATTTGTTTTTAATTCCAGCTTTTATTGCGGGCGCTTTTATCTTTTTGACACATCGTTTTACAACTCAAGGATTTTTGTTTTTTTCAATTATTTTTAGTCTTGTTGAAAAAAATCTTGCATATTTTCTTGTTTTTGTTGCATCTCTTATTATTGCCATATTTGTTTCAAGAGGTTTTTATCTACAGGTTTTACGAGGACATCTTGGAAATCTTAAGTTTTGGAGAGATAATATTGCATACCGTTTTGCCCATCAAGTGAGGGGCAACATAAAAGCTTCTAGCACAAAAGATTTTGTTTTTAGGATTTATAATCAATTTTTAAAATTTCCACCGTTTGTTTTGGCAATTACAAATCCATGGACATTACCTGTTCTGTGGATTTTTCTTTTTGAGACTCCAAAAAATTTTATTACGGAACGTTTAATTATATGGGTGGTTATCTCATACGTTTTTGCAGTACTTACTATATGGGTGCCAAAGTTGAGATTTTTGGGCGAAGGCCAAAGATACTTAGAGCTTTCTGCATTCCCTGCTGCTTATATTTCTAGTGCATTTTTATTTGAAAAAGGTGGTATTTTTGTGCCAGCTTTTATAATTGTAGGAATTTGCGCATTTATGACAATAGTGGTAATTCAGAGGAAAGCGATTGTCAAAGAAAAGTTACGGAGTGTGACTCCAGAAATGGAAAAGATGTTTTCGTATTTAAAATCTTTAGAAAAAAAGCCAAAGCTATTGTGTATTCCGCATCAAATAACAACGAATGTTATATATCATACAAATTGCCCCGTTTTTGTGAATGCTGATTATGCGAATATTAATAAAATATCAGATGTATATCCATATATTAAAAAGCCACTGAAAGAAATTATGAAAAAATATGAATTAGATTTAGTTCTTTTAAATGAGGATTACGCACAAATTGCTGACTTAAAAATCTCCTCGCATAAGGTAATTCAAAAAATTGGAAATTTTGTTTTATTTCAAATTGTTTAGAAATTAAATATAAACAAAGAAAGTGGAGGCAGCTAGAAGTTGGTTTGCAATAGTTTTTTTGTATAATAAGTAAATGAGCAATATGAAATATTTTTTGGAAGAATTATCTTTTGATACGGAGATTTTAGAGAGAAAAACAGCAAGGCTTACTATTGAAAGCCAGCCAGGCGATATATCTCAAATGACGGAGCTTATCAAAACTATAGTTAAGGACTTCAGAAAGAGAGAATTAGAATATGTCATTACAAGAATAAAGGCAGATGATTTTCCAACAATTCATGCTTTGGAATCTCAAGGATTCAATCTTGTAGATGGGTTTATTGCTCTTGAGTTGAAGGTTGATAAGTCAGAGCCCGTTAGCAATATTAGAGAAGGGGTTATAGAGGATGCTTTGATTCTTCAGGAAATAGCAGCATTATCATTTTCTCAAACCAGATTCTATAATGATTCCCAAATTAAAAAATATCAGGCTGATAAAATTTATTCAGAATGGATAAGAAACTCTATTTTGAAAAAAGTTGCAGATTTAGTATTGGTATTTGTAGAGAAAGATAAAGTATATGGGTTTGTAACAATTAAGAAGAATGGTAATATTCCCCTAATTGCAGTATCTAAAGAAAAGCAAGGCATGGGAATAGGGAAATTGTTAATCAGGGCCGCTCTCAATAAATTATTTGAGTGGGATGTTAAATTTTCATCGATTGAAACTCAAATGACTAACGTAGCTGCTTTAAGAACGTATATTTCTTGTGGATATAAAATAACAGACTCATTTGCCACTTTTAGATGGAGTAGTATTAGTCAGGATAAGGTAGCATCTCAAGAGTAGAAATTTATAATTTTACTACAACAATATCTCCAGAACTATATACTACCTTCGCATTTTTAATTTTTAGATCTTTAAGCTTTGCAAAACTTTCCCGCAAAAATAGATAATCAAGATTGTATTTTTTCGCAAGCTTTGAAATTGGCTTTTTAAGAATAGGGTAAAAGTCTCCCATATGTTTTACGGATTCAGTATCAATTCCTACTAAAACATCAGCATTAGTATTATACACAACCATTGTAGTCACTTGATGAGGAAGACACATAATTCGAGGTGTTCCAGGGAGCTTTTTAATAAATTGACATGCATCCCTCATGTCTTTAGTAAAACTTCTATTTTTATCTTTAATAACAGCCTTGTATTGAATTACTAAAATTACTAAAAGGTTTCCGCTCAAAAATAGTGTCAAGACAATTATTGCAAAAATTCTAAATGGTGAATTATAAAAATGAAAGAAAAGATAACTAGATAGAATGGCGGTTGGTAACTGCGTCATCTCAAGATATCTATAACCTTCGCCAATTGGAATAAGATACTTAATCATAAGAACGAGTACCGCTAGTACATAAAAGAAAATTCCCCAAAGTGCCAATTTTTCAAACATAAGTGTTTTGGGAGCGTTTGTTGCGAAAAAGAAAAGTGATGATAGAATCCAAATATTTGAGATAAGAAGCGTAAGCGGCGCAAGTTTTGCAAGAAGCTTATATATAATGCCAACTAAGTCTGGATTTTTTGAAGAAGGCACATGCCCATATACTTGGTGCGCAAAGCGATTGCTACTATTTTTACTCCAGAAAATAATGTTTGTAATATGTACCTTAAGAACTCGTAAATAATACCCACGACTTAAAAGTATTGCTAAAATCATAGATACCGCAAAAACATATAAATAAATTGGAGATCTTTCTAGAATTGCAAAAAAGATACTTATAAAAAGGAGTGATTGAGTTGCAAAGCGATGAGTAAGTAGCGTTAGAACTGAAAAGATAAGCCCCAAAATTATAAATAATAATTGTTCTTGATTGGTTCCTGTGTAAAGTAAGATAAAATAAAATGAAAGTGAAAACAGTAAGTATCCAATAGACCGTGGCACAAGAGATGAATTTTCAATTGCAACAACAGGTGTCAATGTGTAAATAAGCTGGGCAAGTAGAGCAACGTATATATTGTTAGTTAGCTGCATCGCAATGAAGTAGACAGAAATATTTAGAAGTGCATCAAAAAAAGGAGCAATAAATCCTTGATACTTTTCAAGATTTTTTTTGCTGAATAAGGAAAGAAGCAGGATGAAGACTGGAGGATAATCAAAGTATCCCTCAAAGATAAATCCTTTTTTTATTACACCTTTTGGAATTCTATAGTGATTTTTTCGTATGATGTCTGTCTCAATAAGTCTCGTCCATACGTCAACACCAAAAGATTTATTAAAAAATCGTGGATAAATCTGCAGAAAATAAGAAATGATTGGGAAAATAAAACTGAGCAATAATTGCATAGATTTGAGCATTATATTATAATTTCAAAGTAATCGCAAAGAGTTTATTTTATTATGCAACTTAAAAATCAAAGATTTATGACTTTTTCTGAAGCTGTTGATAAAACAGAAGCAAAAGGTGAACATAAGTACTATTTATCTTTTACCAAGGAGTACGTTGAAGATAAAAAAGTCTTAAATGTTGGTTCATGGACAGGTCCTTATGAAATTCTGATTTACAATCTAGCAAAAGATATTACTTCTGTTGATGTTGAGGAAAAGGCTCTCAAGGTCCTTAAAAAAAATCTTCCAAAAGTCCACACCGTCAAAGCATTTTCACATAAGCTTCCTTTTCCAAATGAAACATTTGATGTGGTAACTTTTTTTGATGTCATAGAGCATATTCCAGTTGGGTATGAGCTGGCTAGTATTTTGGAGATGAGTAGAGTTCTTAAAAAAGGTGGATACTTATTCTTGGCTACTCCGAGTAAAAATTTCTTATCATGTCTTTTCGATCCAGCCTACTTTCTTGCGGGACATAGGCATTACACAAAAGACAGTCTGGTTGGTATGCTTGAGGATTCAGGTCTTGCAGTAGAAAAAATAGAACGGGTAGGATCCTTCTTTAGTTCTTTTTACGCCCTATCTTTTTATTTTTTCAAACATATTTTGAGAATGAAAATGCCAACAATTAAATTCGTTGAAGAAAGAATGGAAAAAGATATTGCGTCTCCTGGTTATATCCAGTTTGCAATTCGAGCGAAGAAAAACTAAGCGCTTACTGCTTCCTTAATTGTTTTAATAATATACTCCACTTCTTCATCAGCTAGTCTTGAGTAAAGAGGAATTGAAATTTCACGACTCGCAATTTCTTCACAATTTGGGAACATCCCTTCTGTAAACCCATATTTATTTTTATAAAAGGTGAATAAATGGATTGAAGGATAATTAATAACAGCACCGACCCCTTGGCTATTTATGTAGTCGAGTATTTTGTCTCTTTTTGTGCTATCTACCCAAATTGGGAAAATATGACGTCCGTGTTTTGAATTCTCATATTCTCGTGGCATTTCAATTCCAGCAAGGGACAACTCCTTTCTGTATTTTTGTGCAATTTCTTCCCTTTTGTTCAATTGCTGTTCTGCTTTTTTACCAACTTGAGGTAGAAGAAGAGCTGCTTGGATATTATCCATATTATATTTCCAACCTAAAACATCAACGTCGTATGTTTTAAGCCCTGTTCGTACGCGTTGTGCAAGCTCGCTTGTAATTCCATGAGATCTTAATTTGGTAACAAGTTTTGCAGCCTCTTGGCTTGTCGTTGTAAAAGCCCCACCTTCGCCAGACGTAATACTTTTTGTTGCATAAAAACTAAAACATGATCCAAAAGATTTTTGCCCAGGTTTTATGCCATCGCGCTCAGCTTCTAAGGCGTGCGCAGCATCTTCAATAACAGGAATGTTATGTTTTTCAGAAATGGCGAGTAATTTTTTCATATCTACCATTTGTCCATATAAATGTACGGGGAGTATTGCTTTTGTTTTATCTGTAATAGCCGCTTCAATAAGGTCTACGTCAATATTTCCTGTGTCTTTTTCAACATCAACAAATACTGGAGTGCCACCCGCCATAAGAATTGAATTTGTTGTTGCTACAAAAGACATTGGAGTAGTAATTACTTCGTCTCCAGGGCCTACACCTGCTGCAATTAAGGCAAGATGAAGTGCTGCGGTGCAACTTGTGAGCCCGACTGCGTATGGGGTATCAAGATACAGAGCAAATGCTTTTTCGAATTCATCGACAGTGCCTCCGGTAGTCAAAAAGAGGGAATTGAGAACTTTTACACACTCATTGATTTCTTCGTTTCCGAGATTGTGCTTATAATACTCGATTTTCATAAAAGTATTAGTGCTTTTCGACTGTTCCGTCAGGAAGAGTAATGGGAACAGATCTAAGCCAAATTTGTTGTTCCCAAATATTTCTATTGTTTTTGTACCATTCAATTGTTTCAACTAACCCTTCATCAAAATGTTTCTTGGGCGCCCATCCTAAAAGCTTTTTAATTTTTGAGTAATTACACGCAAAAGTTGATACTTGTCCTGGCCTGTCTTTAACGAATGAAATTTGAGACTTTGGAGCTTTCATATATTTTACAATCTTATCAGCGATACTTAAGATAGAAATGCCTGTGCCCGAGCCAATATTGAACACTTCTCCCTTAACCTTTGAGATTGGAGCATCCATAAGCATGTCAATTGCAGCAGCGACATCACTTACATGCATATAGTCTCTTTCTGATTTTCCATCTCCGTGTACAGTTACTGGTTCGTCTAAAATGACGCTTGTCACAAATCGTGGGATTGCCTTTTCAAGATGTTGGCGTGGTCCATAAATATTGAATGGCCTGACAATAACTGCTGGAATATCATAGGTAACATAGTATGAATAGACGAGTCGGTCTGCGCCTGCTTTTGCCGCAGCATATGGACTATGCGGATTGAGTAAATGGCTCTCATCCATTGTCTTTGTCATGCCCGCCCCATATACTTCGCATGTTGAGATGTGAATAAAGCGCTCAACTCGTTTTTTGTGGTGGTATACAGCATTTGCAATGGCCTGTGTTCCCAAAACATCTGTTTCGAAGAATTTCTTATTATCATAAATAGAACGAGTAACATGAGTTTCTGCTGCAAAATGGATGACAATGTCAGTATCTGAGATAATGCTATCAACGACTTCTGCATTTGTAATGTCTCCGTAAATAAATTTAAATCGTGGGCTATCTTTTATTTCATCTGGAAAATTCTTTAAATTCCCAGCATAGGTGAGGGCGTCAAGAACGGTAAATTCATAATCTGGATGTTTTTTAAAAAGATATTCTAGAACATTGCTTCCAATAAATCCTGCAGCGCCTGTAATAAATATTTTTTTCATAAAAATTTAAGAATGTTTAGCTATTTTATATCAAAAGATCTCTGAAAGTAAATACATTGAAACAAAAATAACCATGTGATATAGTAAAAAGCATGAAAATACCTGTTGTTATTTTTTGCGGAGGCCAAGGGTCTCGCATGAAAGAGGAGACAGAATTTCGCCCCAAGCCAATGGTTTCTTTGGGTGGTAAGCCTATTCTCTGGCATATCATGAAAACATATGCTCACTACGGATTTAATGATTTTATTATTGCACTCGGATACAAAGGTGATTACATAAAAGATTACTTTTTGAATGAAGAGTACCTCTCAAATGATTTTTCAATTAATACAAAGACTGGAGAAAAAAAACTTTACAAAGAAAGAAATACAAAACAAGATGATTTCAATATTACATTTGTTGACACTGGAGCAGAGGTGCTGACCGGAGAAAGACTTTTGAAGGTGAGTGATTATATTGATTCTGATGTTTTTATGGCAACGTATGGAGATGGCGTATCAGATATTAATATTGCAGATTTAGTAAAATTCTTCGAAGAAAAAAATAAAATAGGCGTCATCTCAGGCGTCCACCCAAAGTCAAAATGGGGATTAGTTGTTGCAGACAAAGATAATATTATTAAAAGGTTTCAGCAAAAACCAAAACTCAATCAATTCGTAAATGGTGGTTTTATGGTTTTTAAAAAGAAGTTTATTGACTATATAAAAGAAGGAGAAATGATTGAGGTAGCTTTGGATAGAGTTGTAAAAGAAGGTCAACTTGCTGTTTTTAATCATGAAGGGTTTTGGTCAGCGATGGATACATATCAGGACGTTGAGGAAATGAATAAACAATGGAATGAAGATCCGAAATGGAAGGTGTGGCAATGAACGTTTTAGTTACGGGAGATAAGGGTTATATTGGTGAGACATTAGTTCCTCTTCTTATCGAAAACTCTTTTGATGTCGTAGGGCTCGATACAGATTTTTTTACGACTACGCTTGATGCTTCTGAAAATAATAACTACAAAAGAATTGTAAAAGATATTCGTGATGTTGAGGAAAGTGACTTAGAGGGAATTGACGCAATTGTCCACTTAAGTGCGCTTTCCAATGATCCAATTGGAGAATTAAACCCAGGTCTTACTGAGGAAATTAATCTTGAAGCATCAGTAAGACTTGCAAAAATGGCAAAAAAGGTAGGAGTCAAGAGATTTATTTTTTCATCATCATGTAGTATCTATGGAATTGCAAAAGAAGAAACAGTAGATGAGTCATCAGAAGTAAATCCCCTAACAGCATACGCTAGGTCAAAAATTGAGACAGAAAAGGCCCTTCTTGAGATGTTTGATGATAATTTTTGTGTAGGGCTTATGAGAAATTCAACAGTATATGGCTATTCTCCAAAATTTAGAAATGATTTGGTGGTAAATAATTTCGTAACAACGGCTATTGCATACGGACAAATTAGAGTAATGAGTGATGGAACTCCTTGGAGACCGCTTATTGACGTTCGTGATTTATCAAAAATTTTTATTGAATTTCTTAAAGCTCCTGCTGAAAAAATAAACGGGAAAATTACAAATATTGGATTTGCAGAAAACAATTTTCAGGTAAAAGATTTGTTAGACGAGGTAAAAAAGCAGCTTCCTGAGTGTGAAGTTGTGTATACAGGCGAACATGGAAAAGACTCGAGAAGTTACAAGGTAAATTTTGATAAGTTTAAATCGATGTTTCCTGAGGTAAAACAGGAATGGACACTTGATAGATCTGTTGCGGACCTTATTACTCATTTGAGAAATGCTCATTATTCCAAGGAAGATTTTGAAGCGGGAACTTTTACTCGGCTTTCTGTTTTGAAGCAACTTATTTCTCAAGAAAAAGTGACTCAAGACTTGCGTTGGAAATAGGGCAAAAATATGATTTTTACAAAATCCGCAATTGCAGATGTTCTCATAATTGAACCAGAGCCAAGGGGAGACTCTCGTGGATATTTTGCTCGAGTTTTTGCAAAAGAAGAATTAGAAAAACAAGGTGTTTCTTATGATATTGTGCATATCAATCGTTCTATGACCGAGGAAAAAGGAACGATTCGCGGTATGCATCGCCAAATTGCCCCAAAAGAAGAAGATAAAATAGTTCAGTGTCTCAGTGGTTCTATTTTTGATGTGGCGCTAGATCTTCGTGAAGGCTCACCAACTTACGGAAAATGGGTGGGGGAAATTTTATCTGCTGAAAATAAAAAGATGCTGTTAATTCCGAAAGGATTTGCACATGGATTTCAGACATTGGAAGACAATGCTTTGGTTGAGTATTTTGTTTCGGAATATTATGCTCCGGAATGTGAGATAGGAATTCGCTGGGACGATTCATTTCATGGCATAAAATGGCCACTGCAAGAGGTCAAGGTGTCTGAAAAAGACGGAAAATGGCCAGATTTTAAATAAATTGCATTTTATATGAAGTTACTTCTTATTGGGAAAAATGGGCAATTAGGCAAAGAAATTGTTTCTGAAGCACAAAAACGTGGCTTTGAGTTGTTTACTTATGGACGAGAAGATCTTGACATTACGAACAGTGAAAAAGTAAAAACAGAAATAGAAAAGGTTCACCCCGACGTAGTAGTCAATGTATCCGCATATCACGTTGTACCTGACTGTGAGTTGTACCCTCAAGAAGCTTTTAAAGTAAATTCAACCGCAGTAAAAGAATTAGCAGTTATTTGTAAAGAACTAGATATTATATTTGTTACGTACAGTACTGACTATGTTTTTGATGGATTAAAAGGAAGTCCTTATGAGACAGAGGACGTTCCAAATCCTCTACAAGTATATGGAATTTCAAAAGTTGCAGGAGAATTTGCAGCCTTAAATTACAGTCAAAAAGCCTATGTTATAAGAACATGTGGTGTGTATGGCGGAGAATCTGGAAGCAGATCAAAGAATGGAAATTTTATTTTGAATATTTTAAGACAAGTAGGGGACAAAGATGAGATTGAAGTTGCAAGTGAGCAAATTGTAAACCCAACTTATGCAGTTGATCTTGCAAAATCTTCACTTGATTTACTCGAAAAAAATCCAGAATATGGAATTTATCACTTAGCAAGTGAGGGGCATTGTTCGTGGGCGCAGTTTGCTCAAGCTGTATTGCGCTTAAAAAATATTCAGACAAAAATAATTCCTGTTGATAAAGGTGGTGGAGAAAGCTACCCGAAAAGACCTCTTTTTTCAGCCTTATCAAATAGTAAGGCAAAAGCATTAGGTATACACATGCCAAGCTGGGAAGACGCTCTAAAAAGATATTTACTTACTTTGAATTAATGAAATTAAAATTCTTAAAACTATTTGTTATCTCCCTTCTTTTAACACTCGGATATTTAATATTTGCTTCGTATCCTTATTTTTTCTCAAAGATTAATCGTTATGATTCGCTTGGATTTCTTTCTGTAATTGAAGAGAAGTCAGCAGGTGTTCAAAAAACGTTTAACTCGGACCGCAGAGCTGACCAATTAGGCAACCATTTACTTAAGGGGGAGAAAATTTCCGCTAAATTAAGAGCTTCTGAAAACAATTTCGGTATTTTACTCCTTAGGTTTGCTCATTTATCGGATAAGGTATCGGATGTTGTTGCTTTTAGAATAAAGCAAGAAGGAGAAAGCCAATGGTACTACGAGCATGCATATAAGGCAAATCAATTCCAGCCAGATCAATATTTTACTTTTGGTTTTCCCCCGTTTAAAAACTCCAAAGATCATACTTATATTTTCGAGATAGAATCTCTTTCTGGTACTTACAAAAACGGAGTTGGTGTGAGTTTTGTAGAGCCCCATCTTGCATTGGTGTATGGGTATACAAAAAATGATCTAAAAGATGTGGACAATTTGTTGTCTTTCATTTCTAAAAAGCTTGTTTATGTAGCAAGAAACGTGAATTTCATGCAGAATTGGCAAATATTGGCCACATTTGTTCTATCTTTTGTTTTAGTTTTTGTTACGGATAAAAAGAAAATTACGGTTGAAGGTATTGTAAGATCTTTATCTATTCTGAAAAAGAATCACATAAAGATTTTGAAAACAATTATTAATAAAATCAAATTTGATTATTTATTTTTTGAAAAAAAAATAAATAAATTTTCGAACAAGGTATCCAACAAATTTACCTCTAGTGCATTTTACTTACTGTCTCTTAATACAGATAAGAAAAAAAAATTTACAATTGCTTTGTTGATATTTTCCCTCGCTTTTGCGTACAGATTTTCTACTTCTTTAACTCATCAGGCCGATTTGTTTTACTACGCTTTAGGAGGAGGGGGGGATTACAGTGAGTTAATTAGAGTAGCCACATGTACAGTAACAAATTTCTGTTCTGAAAGTTTTGTTATATATAATTTCCTATTCATGGCGCCCCTATTAGGACTTTTTTTTATATTGTTCGGTTTTTTAGGAGGAATAAACATACTTCTTTACTTAATGCTTATCTTAAGTTCAATTGTGGCTACTTTACCATATCTTTTACTCTCTAGAAAGAATTGGATTTCACTTGGTGGAATTGTAGGAGGTATTTTAATTGCAACCAATGATTTTTTGACTAATATAGCACTAGGTTTCCCGTCCGATAATAGCTCGTTATTCACTTTCTCATTTTTTGTAATAATTTATTTTTTAACGCTTAAAAAAGGAACTTTTCGTTGGCTTGTATTACTCGGTTTAATTGGATTGATTGATGGTCTAAATAAGGTACTGTTCTTGATAAACGACTTAGGCGTCTTATTGCTGTTTGTTCCGCTTTTCTTTTATGAGAAAGCAATTAAAAAAGGCGGATCAATATTTACAAAACCGAATTTTAAAATACTCTTTTATTCAACTATTCCTTTGTTAGTTTTTCTCTTAATTTATATGGCATGGGAATATTTTATCTATATAAATGCTTTTAGGCCCCGCTATTTTTTATGGGGACTTATCGTAGAAAGAGGTGGGACGTATGCGCAGTATACCACTAATACGAGTCTTTTGGGAGAAAACCTTTTTTCTCAATTAATATATTACAGTACAACTAGTGTAATCATGATAAAGCGTTTAATTGATTATAGTAATTTACAATTATTTTTTCTTTTACCTATTTACTTTGGTTTATTTTTCTTTTGCTTTATAAAAAACAAAGTATCTGTTGGAAAAATCATATATTCGTCAATTTTTTCTATTTTTATTATTTTAATATTGGCATTAATTAATAATAATTATTATAAGGTTCATGAAATATTTGGTGGAGCGTATATTTATACATGGACCAGTGACACTTATTTTAATATTTTTCTTTTCATAGAAATATTATTTCTTTTTATATTAAACCTTAAATACTCTGCCTTAATTTTTTTTGTTCCAATAGTAACCTATGTTGTTATGCTTATTGTAATGGTAGAGAAGGCTCCATTTGCGCGCTTATATACGCACGTCGTAGTATGGAGCGTAATTTTACTTTCGTTTCTTATTGATCAAATACTAACTAATATCAATGACCATTCGTCAAAAAGGATAAAAATTATTTTACCCTCCCTTCTATTGATTTTATTTTTTTCTTTTTACGGTTTGCCGAAAATGGTCACTATGATCACGCAATTAAATTCAGGTATCGTTGCGAATAACAACGAGGCTAAGTATTTAAAATGGGTTAATGAGAACATACCGAAAAATGCTGTAATCCTTGTAGGGGGGCAGAGCGATCTTGTAACAGTTGCCGAAAATATAAAAAAACCTATTATCTACAGTACTTTGTGGACTGGGGCGCTATTAATCAGACCAGACGAAACTCCAGGAGTAAAACCAAGCGATTTTAATATCGTGAGTGAGTTGAAAAGCAAAGATAATTTTAAGAGGAAGAAATATATTATTTTAGAAAACGATATCTATATATGGCGAGGTAGGGTAAATGGAGTAGTTGATAGTGTTTTTTCAACATCTCCAAATGCTCTCCATGCTGATGATTACTTAATCAATGTGTATAAATTTAATCTAACTCTTAAAAAAGCTATCTATCAATTGGAGTTAAAAAAATGATACTCTAGTATTATAGAATCAGCGATTACATTTTTTACTGTAAACCCCAGGGATTTATAAAATATAATAGCTTTTTTGTTTGTCTTCAGTGTGTCAACATATACTTTTTTTATTTTTTGTCTCTCCAGTTTCTTAAGAGTAGTTTTTATTAAAGATTTCCCTATACCTTTTCTTTGATAACCATCAACAACAAAAAGAGTTAGTATACTGGGGTAGGTCCTAGAAGTGGATTTTAGAAGATATTTTTCAAATTGCAATCTGCCAAAAATTTCATTAATAGCAAGTTTTCCTAAAAGAATAGCTTTAATAGTATTAAAAATTAAAAAAGGAGAAACTAAGCCTCTCAATATTTTGTTTGTTGTATGTAAATCTAGTGTTGTAGTAATTGCTCCAACTATTGCTCCTTTTTCTTTTGCAACGAAACATAGGTGACTTTTTGAATCGGACAATAGTAAGTTATAAAATTGTTCTAAATAATTTCCGTCAATTTTTGAAAAAGGAGTTATTAAATTCATTTTATGGTGGTAAGCCACAATTTTACTTTCACTTATGTGCATCTTTTCAATCTTCATGGAATTTTTTTTAACAAATGCTTTTCAATTAAAAGTTGAAATGATAGCAGCATATATTTTCTTCCTCGCATGAGGTATTCATACAAATTGTTTCCTGTTTTTGATTTTCCTTTTGTCCGTGGCAAATTTATAAAAGGGATCTCAATTACTTTATACTTATATGCAAATGCTTTATAAATAAAATCAATAAAATACTCCCCATAATCTCCCCGTAGTTTTATTTTCCTAAATACATTTTTTTTTGTTGCAACAAAACCACTAGTGTAGTCACCGAAATGCCTTCCTAAAAGGAATTGAATTGTATAATTCATAGCCTTACTTAATCCAATTGCAAGAATGTTTTCACCTTTTTCTTGTTTGAATCCTCCGTTTTTTATAAATCGTGAGGCAACAGCGATATCATGCCCTTCATTAATTTTTTCAAGTAATTTATTGATTAATATAGGAGGGTGAGAAAAATCACAATCCATCCAAACTACAACATCACCTTTTGATGATTTGATCCCATCTCGTATGCTGTTCGTGAGTCCTCGATTCTTATACCTAGTTATCAGATGTACGTTATTGTTAAATTTTGCTTGGTATTTTTGAACAAGTTTTGAAGTGCCATCAGGAGAATTATCATCAACTACAATTATTTCTTTTGGTATTCGTATCTCTTTTTGAATAGCTTTAATCAGGGGAATTATATTTTCTGCCTCATTGTAGGTCGGTAAGATAACAGAAACAAGTCTCATTGTTTGATAGCCATTTTAATGGATTTAATAACTTCCTGTATTTCGCCTTCGGTTAAAGCAAGTCCTGAAGGAATATAAAATCCTCGATTAGATAAGCCTGTTGCTACTGGATATTTTTCGTTTTTGAATAAGCCCAGCTTGCGAAGCACAGGCTGTTTGTGTATTGGGTAGAAAAAATCTCTTGTGTCAATGCCTAGTTTTTTTAGTCTTTCTCTAAGCTCATTGCGAGTAAAATGTGCATTTTTTGAGACTAAAACAGGGAACATCCAATATACGCTTTTTGCATAATCCATTTCTATTGGAAGTTCAATTTCTGCTATATCCATTAAGCCATTGATGTAAAGTTTTGCTATCCGCCTTTTTTTCTCAATATAATTTTCTACTTCTTCAAGCTGTGCTACTCCTAAAGCTGCTTGAAGACTAGTCATTCTGTAATTAAAGCCTAATTCATTATGTTGAAATCTGCGTTTGGGATTATGCGCTAAGTCTTTTAAGAGCTTGGCTTGATCATAGAGTTTTTTATTGTTTGTGACAATCATTCCGCCTTCCCCAGTTGTAATAATTTTGTTTGCATAAAAAGAAAAACAACCGATGTCTCCAATTCCCCCCACTTTTTTTCCTTTATATTCAGCTCCATGTGCCTCTGCTGCATCTTCTATTATTTTTAAATGATACTTTTTAGCTAATGATAAAATCGGATCCATATCAACAGGATGTCCATATAAATGAACTACCATAATAGCCTTTGTTTTTTTTGAAATTTTTTGCTCAATTTTAGCAGGATCTATATTCCCCGTTGTATCCTCAACGTCA